>Ga0209023_10005546_pt1 | contig 13744 bp, 10 predicted proteins | sample LakOneMetagenome_FD_187468 | JGI IMG/M metagenome (GOLD analysis project Ga0209023, IMG submission 187468) | Freshwater and sediment microbial communities from Lake Erie, Canada (SPAdes) (version 2) | ecosystem: Environmental > Aquatic > Freshwater > Lentic | place: Lake Erie, Canada...
GGGTCGGCGAAGGAGTACTCGCCCATTACCGGGTCGGAGAAGTAACTCGCCGCGTACCAGTCGCCCCAGCCTTCACCCATCGAGCCCGACTGGAAGAGATCGAGACAGCCCGCGAAGGGGCCGCCGTCATAGTCGATCTTCAGGGCAAAGCGCGGCATGGCAGCCCCCTAGCGCGCCCCTGGCCGTCCGGCAAGAAGGTTTGGCAAGAAGGTTCGGCAAGACGGTTCGGCATGAACCTTCCCCCTACCGCTGCCGCCCCTGCCCCCCTATCTAGGACGGGCGAAAGGGGACCGATGTGGGCCTGAGTGACATGTTCGACGGCGTGGCGCGGGCCGCGCGTGGCCTGACGGGGCGCGAAGAGGTCATCCGGCTGGGGGTCACGGGCCTGTCCGGCGCGGGCAAGACCGTCTTCATCACCTCGCTCGTCGCGAACCTTCTGGACCGCGGCCATATGCCCGCCCTTCGGGCCGAAGCCGAGGGGCGCATCCGCGCCGTCTACCTGCAACCCCAGCCCGACGATACCTTGCCCCGCTTCGACTATGAGGCGCACCTGGCCGCCCTGTCGGCGCCCGACCCCCATTGGCCCGAAAGCACCCGCGCGATCAGCGAACTGCGCCTGTCGTTCCGGCTGGCGGCGGGGGGGATCGTGGCGGGCCTTCTGGGCGGCAGCGCGGGCGAGCGGGTGCTGCACCTTGATATCGTGGACTACCCCGGCGAGTGGCTCCTGGACCTGGGCCTTCTGGACCTGAGCTACGAGGACTGGTCGCGCCAGACGCTCGAACGGCTGGCGAAGCGGGACGAGGGCGCGGACTATCTGGCGCGTGCAGCGTCCGTCGACCCCGGCGCGCGACTGGACGAGGGGCAGGCGACGGGGCTTGCGGCGGCCTTCACTGGCTATCTGGCGGCGGCGCGCAAGGCGGGGTTTTCCGACCTGACGCCGGGGCGGTTCCTTCTGCCCGGCGATCTGGCCGGATCGCCCGCGCTGACCTTCGCGCCCCTGCCCGAAACCGCCACGCCTGCGGGTCGCGGCAGCCTTGGGCGCGAGTTCGCGCGCCGCTATGACGCCTACCGCGAAAAGGTGGTGAAGCCCTTCTTCCGCGACCATTTCCTGCGCATCGACCGGCAGATCGTGCTGGTCGACGTGCTGGGCGCTCTCGCCTCCGGCCCCCGGGCGGTGGCCGACATGCGCGACACGATGGCGGGGATCCTTGCGGCCTTCCGGCCGGGGCGGACCAGCTGGCTCGGGCTTCTGTTCGGCCAGCGGCGCATCGGGCGCATCCTCTTTGCCGCGACCAAGGCCGACCATTTGCACCACGACCAGCACCGCAAGGTCGCGGCCATCGTCGCGGCGATCATGCGGGCGGCCAAGGACCGGGCGGATTTCGCCGGGGCAGAGACGGCGGCGATGGCGCTCGCCTCGGTCAGGGCGACGGTCGAGGACCGGGTGACGCATGACGGCCATCCGCTCGACGCGGTCAAGGGCCGGCTTGACGGCCGGGGCTGGGCCGCCTTTCACGCCGGGGATCTGCCCGACCATCCGGGTTCGGTCCTGGACCCGGCGCGCGCCTCGGATGCGGCCTGGCTCGATGCCGGCTATGCGCAGATCCGCGTCCTGCCGCCGCCGGGGCTGGTCCGGCCGGGGCACGGGCTGCCGAACATCCGGCTGGACCGGGCCGTCGACTTCCTGATCGGCGACCGTCTGTGAGGCACGCATGAGCTCTGATCCCAAAGCCCCCAACCCGCCCCCCCGCCGCGGCCCGGTCGTCATCGCGCTGGACGAGGCGCCCCCCGCTTCGGCCTTCGAGGCGCGGCCAGCCTCGTTGCCCGACTGCGACGCGCCCCCGGACGCCGAGCCGCCGCCCGTCGGCCGCGCCATGGCGCGCGCCATCGCCATCACCGGGGGCGGCGGGGCGGGCGCGGGGACCTGGTTCCTGACCAGCCTCACCGCGCTTGTCACCTTCCTGCTGTCGCTCGCGGCCCTGGCCTTCGTCGAGGGGCTGATGGCCGCCCACCCGGTCCTTGGCTGGATCGCCACCGCGCTATTCGCGGCCTTCGTCCTCTCGGCCGTGATCCTCGCGCTGCGCGAGGTCCTGGCCTATTCGCGGCTTGCGAGCCTTGACCGGCTGCGCTCGGCGGCAGAGGGGGCCTTCGTCGCCGATGACCTGTCCGCCGCGCTGCGGGTGACGGCGGCGCTCGCGGCGCTTTATCGCGGGCGGGCGGACATGGAATGGTCGGCGCGGCGTCATGCCGACCGGGCCGAAGGCGTGCTGGACACCGAGACGCTTCTGGCGCTGGCAGAGCGCGACTACCTGGCCCCCCTTGACCAGGCGGCGCGGCGCGAGATCGAGCAGGCGGCGCGCACGGTGGCGGCGGTCACGGCCATTGTGCCCCTTGCGCTTGCCGATGTCGCGGCGGCGCTTTTTGCCAACTTGCGCATGGTCCGGCGGATCGCGGCGCTTTACGGCGGACGGGCCGGCCTTTTCGGCAGCCTGCGGATTTTGCGGTCGGTCATGGTGCACCTTGTGGCCACGGGTGCCGTGGCAGCGGGCGACGACCTGATCCATTCCGTCGCGGGGGGCGGGCTTTTGTCGAAGCTGTCGCGCCGGTTCGGCGAGGGGGTGATCAACGGCGCGCTGACCGCCCGCGTCGGCGTCGCGGCGATGGAGGTTTGCCGCCCGCTACACTTCCGCGCCCTGCCGCGCCCGAAGATCACCAACCTTCTGTCGCGGGGGCTGAAGGGTCTGTTCGCGTCGGACCCCGAGCCAGATCGCAAGGGCGCCGCGCCCAAAGGTCCGTAAGGGCCGGAAATTCCCGGAAAAAACGTTGCCACCCGCGCAGGTTGACCGTTAGGTTCGCCAAAACGGGCCCTTGCGGGCTCGTGCAGGCGGGATGGTCATGGTTTCGAATCTGTTCACATTGGCTGTCATCGGGCTGATCATCCTTCTGGCGATGCCGGTGGCGATCCTGGTCCTGTTCAGCCGCACGGCGCGGCTTTCGGCAGAGATCAGGGCCCTGGAGCGCCGCATCGCCCGCCTGTCGGACGCGCCCGCCCAGCCGGTTGCCGCGAGCGCGCCGCCTGAAGCGCCGCCCGAAGCGCCCATGGTCGCGCCCAAGGCCGCCCGCGCTGCCGCCGAGGATCGCGCCCCGGCGAAGCCCGCCGCTCCGCCGCCGCTGCCGCCCTTGCCGCCCGAGCCATCCCCGTCGCCCCAACTGCCACGGACCCCGCCTGTGCCGCTGCCCTCTGGCGCCGTGGTCTTTACGCCCGCCCGGTTCGACGCGCTGCAAGCCTGGCTTCGCGTGAACTGGATCTACGCCGTCTCGGCCCTGTCGCTCGCGCTCGCCGGGGTGTTCTTTGTGCAATACGGGATGGAGCGGGGGCTTCTGCCGCCCGGCCTGCGCGTCCTTTCGGCGCTGGCCTTCGGCGCGGCGCTGGTTGCGGCAGGCGAGTGGGTGCGGCGGCGGTCCGGGGACGGGCGGGGCGCGGCCTCGGCCTATATCCCCTCGACCTTCGCGGGGGCGGGGATCGTGTCGATGTTCGGCGCGGTCATCGCCGCGCGCGGGCTTTACGGGCTGATCGGGCCCGAGGTGGCCTTCGCCGGGCTTCTGGCGGTCGCGGCCTTGGCGCTGGCGCTCGGCTGGGTCTACGGGCCGTTCCTGGCGGCCGTCGGGCTGATCGGCGCCACGGCCGCGCCCTTCCTCGTCGGGGGGGACAGCGCCGATCCGACCTGGCTTTACGCCTATTTCGCGCTGGTGGGCGCGGTGGGGCTTGGCGTCGATGCCGTCCGGCGCTGGGCCTGGGTGTCGGTCCTGGCGCTGGTCCTGGCCTATGGCGGGATCGGGCTGATCTGGCTCGGGACCGGGGGCGCGCTTGGTCAGCCGCTCTTGGCAGCGGTGCTTCTGGCCGTCGCGGTGGGTGCGGCGCTGATACCCGGGCTTTCGCTCCGGCCCGATCATGCGGGGCCGGGATTGTGGGCGGCGTTTTTCCGCAAGGGAGGTGCTCCGGTGTTTCCGGTGCGGCTTGCGGCCGGGGCTGCGGCCGCCTCGTCGCTGGGGCTGGCGGTGCTGCAGGGCGCCGTGCCGTCAGACAGCTGGGCAGCCTACCTGGCCCTTGCCGCTCTGACCGGTTTCTTCCTATGGGCCGCCGGCCCGGCACCCGGCCTGCGCGACCTTGCGGTGCTGCCAGCCCTTGGCTTCCTGGCCCGGCTGGGGATCGAGGCGAACGGCGACGGACCCTTGGCCGAGGCGATGCGCAGCGCCTGGATCGGCCTGCGCGCGCCCGAGAGCGCGCCGCCCCGCGACCTGACGTTGCTTCTGGGGCTTGCGGCGCTGATGACGCTTGGCGCCGCGGTCCGGGCCGGGACGCTTGGCGCGCCCTTCCGGCGCTGGATGACGCTGGGTGCTGCCGTCTTTGCGCCCCTGGCGGCCGGCGCGCTGGAGCTTTGGTGGCGCCCGGCCATGAGCCTTGGCGCCTACCCCTGGGCGCTTCATGTGCTGGTGCTCGCGGCGCTAATGACGGCCCTGGCGCTTCAGGCTACGCGGGCCGATGGCGCGGATCGGGCGCGCGCTGCGCTTTATGCGCTCTCGGCGCTGACGCTCATCGCCTTCGCCTTCGCGATCGCCTTCAGCGGCGCGGCGCTGACGCTGGCGCTTGCCGCCCTTGCCGTCTTTGCGGCCGGGCTCGACCACCGTTTCCGCATGGTCGAGATGGGATGGTTCCTGCAGGCTGCGACGGTCGTCCTGGGCTATCGGCTGACGGTGGATCCGGGCCTTCGCTGGGCTGTGGATCTGGCGAGCCTGCCAGAGGCGGTGCTGGCCACGGCCGGCGTTGCGGCGGCGCTTTATGCCGCGCTCAGGCTTCTGCCCGACCGCAGCGGCCCCCGCGCGCAGGTGGCGCTGGTCCTCGAGTCGGGAACGCTTGCGGCGCTCGCCATTGCGGCCGACGTCCTTTTGCTGCGGGTGTTGATCCATGGGGCGGACGGCACCGCGGCGGACTGGTATCTGACCCATTGGGGCCTGTCGCTGCTGGCGCTGCCGTGGCTCGTGTCGGCCTTCGTCCAGCTTTACCGGAGCGCGGGCGGCGGGGCCTTTGCCCGCGTGCGGACCGGTCTTGCGGCACTCGCGGCGGTGCTCTGGGCCTTTGGCATGGCGCTTGCGCTGACGGTTTTGAGCCCGGTCGTGCCGCTGGTCGGCCCGGCCGAGGCGCGAGTCTACGGGCCGCCCGTCCTCGATACGCTTTTGGTCGCCTATGGCCTGCCCGCGCTGATCTTGTTCGCGGGCGTCCGGCTGGTCCCGATCCCCTGGCGCTTCCTGCGTCGGCTGGTCCTCGGGGCCGGGTTCGCGCTGCTGGCGGTCTATGTGGTGTTCGAGATCCGGCGCTTCTGGCAGGGCGACGACCTGTCGGTGATCGGTGTGGTGCAGGGCGAGCTTTATTCCTACACCGTCGCGCTGATGGCTTTGGGGGCCGGGCTTCTCTATCAGGCGATCGCGCGGGGCTCGACCGAACTGCGGCGCGTCGCCATGGCGGTCATCGGCGTCACCATCGCCAAGGTCTTCCTGTGGGACGCGGCGGGGCTGACAGGGCTCACGCGGGTGGCGTCCTTCGTGGGGCTTGGCCTTGCGCTGGCGGGGCTGGCCTGGCTGAACCGCTGGGCGGCGGGGCAAGGGAAGGGCTAGGCCCGTGGTGGCAGGGGCCATTGACCCTGCCATGCGGTGGTTTGGTCTTTGTCCTGGCCGGTGGCCCAATGGCCATCGGCCAGCGCCCGCCCCGCCCATGGCGGGCGCTCCCGCGCCCACCGGGGCAGGCGCTGGCCTTTGTGGGTGAGTGACACTGAGGGTCCAGCGGAACCGTTTCCCCCGCCCGACCCAGCCGGCCCCGCGTCGATCCGGCCTAGCCGAGCCGTGGCGTGCCGTCGTCGAAGGTCGCAACATCGGTCACGCCGTAGCGCAGGCTCTGGCCGATGCGGTGGGCGAGCGAGGACCAGCCCAGGGCCGCACCGGGCGGCAGCTGGCGCTCGAGCACCGTATCGAACAGGTCGAGCCAGGGCGTGAACATGCCCGGCCGCACATCGCCCGCTGCGCGGTGGACCATCATCGGGTTGCCGTCATAGACCCGCTCCAACAGGATCGCATTGCGCCAGAAGCGGGAAATCTTGGCCTCATGCTCGGGCCAGTCGGTCACATGGTTGGCGAAGATCGGGCCGAGCGTCGGGTGCTTGCGGATCTCGGCGTAGAAATCGGCGACCACGCGGTCGATGTCCTCGGCGGTGACGGGCAGGCGCGGGGGCAGGCGCGGCGGCGTGTGGGGCGGCAAGCTCATGGTCGGGCTCCTTCCGGGGACCGACAGTGGCAAGAACCGACCGCGCCCACAAGCGGCCATGTCGCGTTGCGCCTTTACGCCGCAGGGGGCCTTTCCTATAAGGCCGGGGATGAGACTTCGGCCCGCACAGATCCGGCGAATTAGCGGCCCGGCGACCTGACCTCAGGCGCCGGGACCAGGCGCGCGCCCGCGCCGCCCTTCTTCCCCCAAGCGGACCCCCTTTGCCAAGGACTGCCCCCATGTGCGCCGACCAGACTTCCGATCCTGCCCACGACTACCGCTCGACCGTCTTTCTGCCGGAAACCCCCTTCCCGATGCGCGCCGGCCTGCCGCAGCGCGAACCCGGCTGGCTGGCCCGGTGGGAACGGATCGGCGTCTATGACCGGCTGCGCTCGACCACGGCGGGCCGCCCGCCCTTCATCCTGCATGACGGCCCGCCTTACGCGAACGGGCATCTGCACATCGGGCACGCGCTGAACAAGATCCTGAAGGACATGGTGGTGCGCAGCCAGCAGATGATGGGCCGCGACGCGCGCTATGTGCCGGGCTGGGACTGCCACGGCCTGCCGATCGAATGGAAGATCGAGGAGCGCTACCGCGCCGAGGGCCGCGACAAGGACGCGGTTCCGGTGATCGAGTTCCGCCAGGAATGCCGCAAGTTCGCCGAGGGCTGGATCGACGTGCAGCGCGCCGAGTTCAAGCGGCTGGGCGTGACCGGCGCCTGGGACCGGCCCTACCTGACCATGGACTACCATGCGGAAGCCGTCATCGCGGCCGAGTTCATGGACTTCCTGATGAACGGCTCGCTCTACCAGGGCTCGAAGCCCGTGATGTGGAGCCCGGTGGAAAAGACCGCGCTCGCCGAGGCAGAGGTCGAATATCACGACCATGCCAGCCACCAGGTCTGGGTGCGCTTCCCGGTCATTTCGGCCAGCGCCTTCGCAGAGGGCGAGGCCTGCCTTGCGCCGGACATCCTGCAGGCCTCGGTGGTGATCTGGACCACGACGCCCTGGACCATCCCGCAGAACCGCGCTGTGGCCTATGGGCCGGGCATTTCTTACGGGCTCTATGCCGTTCAGGGCGTGGTCGAAGGCGCGACGGCGCGGGCGGGCGAGACGCTTCTTCTGGCCGACGCGCTGGCCCAGGGCGTCATGACCGCCGCCAAGGTCGAGCGGTTCGAGCGCCTGCGCGACGTGGGCGCCGATGAGCTTCGGGCCCTGACGCTTGCGCACCCCTACCGTGGGCTCGATCCGGCGGGTGAGTGGGACTATGACGTGCCGCTTCTGCCGGGCGACCATGTGACCGAGGATGCGGGCACGGGCTTTGTCCATACCGCGCCGTCCCATGGGGACGACGACTACCAGATGGGCGTGAAGTTCGGCCTGCCGATGACCTGGAACGTCGAGCCGGACGGCAGCTACCGCGCCGACCTGCCGGTCTTCGGCGGCCAGGCGATCATCCTGCCCGATGGCAAGGAGGGGCCGGCGAACGTCTCGAACATCAAGGCGCTGCATGGGGCCGGGGCGCTTCTGGCCAAGGGGAAGCTCAAGCATTCCTACCCGCACTCCTGGCGGTCGAAGGCGCCGCTGATCTATCGCAACACGCCGCAATGGTTCGTGGCGATCGACAAGCCGCTCGATGACAACAAGGGCAACTACGGCCGCACGATCCGCGAACGGGCGCTGACTTCGATCGCGGAACTGGTGACCTGGACGCCACCCACGGGCCGCAACCGCCTGCATTCGATGATCGAGGCCCGGCCCGACTGGGTGCTGTCGCGCCAGCGCGCCTGGGGCGTGCCGCTGACCTGCTTCGTCAAGCGCGGCGCCAAGCCCACCGACCCCGATTTCCTGCTGCGGAATGCCGAGGTGAATGGCCGCATCGCTGCTGCCTTCGAGGCCGAGGGCGCCGACGTCTGGTATCGCGAAGGGTTCAAGGACGAAGTCTTGAAGGGCATCGTCGATCCCGAAGCCTACGATCAGGTGCGCGACGTGCTGGACGTGTGGTTCGATTCCGGCTCGACCCACGCCTTCGTGCTGCGCGACCGCGCGGACGGGGCGAAGGACGGGATCGCGGATCTTTACCTGGAGGGGACCGACCAGCACCGGGGCTGGTTCCATTCCTCGCTTCTTCAGGCCTGCGGCACGATCGGCCGCGCGCCCTACCGGGGGGTGCTGACGCACGGCTTCACGCTCGATGAAAAGGGTATGAAGATGTCGAAGTCGCTCGGCAATACCGTCGCACCGCAAGAGGTGATTGACGAGTATGGCGCCGACATCCTCCGGCTCTGGGTGGCGCTGTCGGACTACACCGTCGACCTGCGCATCGGGAAAGAGATCCTGAAGGGCACCGCCGACAGCTACCGGCGGCTGCGGAACACGCTGCGCTATCTTCTGGGCGCGCTTGCGGGCTTCACGGACGCCGAGCGGGTCGATCCGGCCCAAATGCCGGAGCTGGAGCGCTGGGTGCTGCACCGGATGGCGGAACTCGACCGCGTGGTGCGCGAGGGCTATGCGGCCTATGACTTCCAGGGGGTGTTCCAGACGCTCTTCACCTTCTGCACGGTCGACCTGTCGGCGATCTATTTCGACATCCGCAAGGACGCGCTTTATTGCGACCGGCCGGACAGCCTGCGCCGGCGGGCCGCGCGCACGGTCATGGACCTGCTCTTCCACCGCCTGACCACCTGGCTCGCGCCGATCCTCGTCTTCACGATGGAGGAAGCCTGGCTCGAACGGTTCCCGGGCGATGACAGCTCGATCCACCTTCAGGACATGCCCGAGACGCCGGCAAGCTGGCTCGACCCGGTGCTGGCCGCGAAGTGGGACGCGATCCGCCGCGTCCGCCGGGCGGTGACGGCGGCGCTCGAGGTGCAGCGGACGGCCAAGGTCATCGGTGCGAGCCTGGAAGCCGCGCCCGTCGTCCATGTCGAGGACCGCGAGGTGCTGGCGGCGCTGAAGTCGGTCGATTTCGCCGAGCTGTGCATCACCTCGGCCCTGTCTCTGACCGCCGATCCTGCGCCCTCCGAGGCCTTCCGCCTGCCGGACGTGCCCGGCGTCGGCGTCGTCTTCGAGGAAGCATCGGGCGAAAAGTGCGAGCGCTGCTGGCGCATCCTGCCGGACGTGGGCACGCATTCGCATCCCTGCACCTGCGCCCGCTGCGACGCGGCACTGGACTAGGGCCCGCTCGGGCGGCCTTCGGGTCGCCCGTCCGTCAGTCCTTCCAGTCTCCCAACTGGGTGCGCAGGTCGGTGCGGCTGAGGCCGGCGTCGTCGATCAGGTAGTCGTCCGGCCTGGCGAGCAACCTTTGCATTTCGCGCCGGCCCGCGCGTCGTTCGCGGCTTGCGGTCAGGAAAGCCGCAAGGCTGCCGCGCATGTACCCGGATGCGGTCTGCCATAGTCCTGTCTGCACTTTCCGGTCCCCCGCATCATTTGATGGCTCACAGTCGCGCTGGGATGTGCTATGTGGCAAACGAATAGTCGTTACGTCAAACATAAGAAGAATTGATGCTTTATGCCCGCGCCCCTTGAAAGCGACCTTTTGCGCAGCTTCCTTGCGGTCTGTGAGACGGGCAGCCTGACGGCGGCCGCCGGGCGGGTCGGGCGCACCCAGTCCGCGCTCAGCATGCAGATCAAGCGGTTGGAAGAGGTTGTGGGGACGCCGCTTTTCGAACGCCAGCCGCGCGGGGTGGTGCCGACAGCGGCCGGGCGGCAGCTGTCAGGCTATGCGCGTCGTGTCGTCGATCTGCTCGAGGTTGCGGGCGCCGCGCTCCGCACGGCCGATTGTGCCGGTCCGGTGCGCATCGGCGTGCCGGTCGAGTTCAGCGATACGGCCCTGGCGGACGCGCTCGTCCGGTTCGGCGACCTGCACCCGGGTGCCGAAGTCACCGTGGTCAGCGACTATTCGCGCCCGTTGCGCGACAGGTTCGACCGGCGCGAGTTGGAGATCGCCATCCTTTACCAGCGACCAGAGACTGCGGCCGGCGAAATCCTTCGCGTGGAGCCGACCGTCTGGGTGACGTCAGAGCGCTATCAACAGCATTTGAAAAGGCCGCTGCCGGTTGCGAGCTACTTCGGTTCGCGCTGGTGCCAGGATCAAATGATCGGCTCGCTCAGGCGCAACGGCACGGACTACAGGATCGCCTTCGAATGCGACACGACGATGGGCTTCCTGTCAGCGGTGCGCGCGGGCCTTGCGGTCGTGGCGCTGACGCGCTCTGTCGTGCCGGAAGGTTGCCGAGAGTTGACGGCCGAGGACGGGTTTCCGACAGTCGATCTGTCGGCGCTTGTCATGCTGCGGTCGGCGGCGGCGGGTCCGGCTGCCCAGAGGCTCGCCGATCTGGTGGCGCGCGTCTTTCACGAGGGAACGAACTGATGGCCATGCCCCTGCCGGACGACTCCCGCGCCGCCGCCAGCCTGACCGTGGACTCGGTGCTCGGGCCGCTCACGCTGATGGAAGAGGGGGGCCGGATCGTCCGGCTTGACTGGCGCGCGCGGCCCGCGGCGCCTACGCCGCTCCTGGAAGAGGCGGCGGCCCAACTTGCCGCCTATTTCGATCGGCGCCTGACCCGGTTCGACCTGCCGCTCGACTGGGGCGAGGGGCTGAATGCCAAGGTGCGCCGCGCCATGGCGGCGATTCCCTTCGGCGAGACGCGGACCTATGGCAACCTGTCGAAGGCGATCGGCGCGCCGGCGCAGGCGATCGGGCAGGCCTGCGGCGCGAACCCGATCCCGATCCTCATCCCCTGCCACCGTGTCCTGTCGGCGACGGGTCTGGGCGGCTTCTCGGCGCCGGGCGGGGTCGAGACGAAGGTGGCGCTCCTGCGGCTTGAGGGTGCGGCGGGGCTTTTGATCTGATGGAGCCCATCGTCTTTCTGTCGGTCCTTGGCGCCGCCTTCCTCCATGCGCTCTGGAATGCCTTCGTGCGGGGCGCGGGCAGCGGCGCGGGCGGCAGCCGGGCGCAGGTCATGATGGTCCTGAGCGGCATTCAGGGGCTGATCGGGCTGGGCCTCGCGATCGCCTCTCCCTGGCCGCCCGCCGGGGTCTGGCCCTGGCTGCTGGCCAGCGGGCTGATCCATTCGCTCTACAAGCTGTCGCTGACGCGGGCTTATACGCATGGCGACCTGAGCCGGGTCTATCCGCTTGCGCGCGGCACGGCGCCGCTCATCGTGCTGGCGCTGTCGGCGGCCCTTCTGAACGAGGTGCCGAACCGGGGCGAGGTCGCGGGGCTGGTGATCCTGGGCGCGGGGATCCTGCTTCTGGCTTCCGGCGTCTTTGCTGCGGGCGAGAACCGGGCGCTTCTGCCTTTTGCCTTTGCGGCGGCGCTGGCGACTGCTGGCTACACGATGGTCGACGGGCAGGGCGCGCGGGTCTGGGGGCTGCCGGGCGCCTTCGTGGCCTGGATGTTCCTTCTGGACGGGATCTTCTTTGCCACCGCCATGCTGGCCTTCGGCGGCCGGTCGGTGCTGCCGACCAGCGCCCGCATCTGGCGGCTGGGCTTTGGCGGGGCGCTCGCCTCCTACGCCTCTTACGCGGTCGCGGTCTGGGCCATGACGCGGGCGCCGATCGCGCTGGTTGCGGGACTGCGCGAAAGCTCGGTCGCCTTCGGGCTTCTGATCGGCTGGCTCTGGTTTTCCGAGCCGATGACGAAGGGCAAGGCGCTTTCGGTTGCCATGATCGTCGGCGGCATCGCGCTGATGCGGCTTCAGGCGTGATCCTTTTCGGGGATCAGCTCCTGCACGATCCCGGCGAGCATCAGGTAGAACGAGGTGATGATGAGCCCGGTCCGCGCCCAGCTTTCGGGGTGGAAATCGACATGTGCCGCCCAGGCGGCAAAGCAGATCCAGCCGAGCGCCATGGGCAGCGTCACGAACCGCCAGCGGTCGGTCCTGACCGGGTGCACGAATTTCAGGTTGGTGAACATGGTCGCCGCCAGGATGACGATGAAGGCCAGCGTCACGTAGAAATTGGGCTTCAGCGCGAAGAGGACCAGCACCACCATGTTCCAGCAGGCCGGAAAGCCCGCAAAGGAATTGTCCTTCGTTTTCATGCGTGTATCGACGAAATAGAGCGCGCTGGTGTAGGTGATGACGATGATCGCGCACCAGCCGGTCCAGCCTGGCAGCAGGCCTGACTGGAACAGCGCGAAGGCCGGGATGAAGACATAGGTCAGATAGTCGATGATGAGGTCCAGAAGGACGCCATCATAGGTCGGCCAGTAGTCCTTGACCTGGAAATGCCTGGCCAGCGGCCCGTCGAGCCCGTCGACGATCAGCGCGACGACGAGCCAGAGGAACATCATGTCCCAGTCGCCCTTGACCGCCGCCAGCATGGCGAGCATCGCGAGGACCGCCCCTGTTGCGGTGAAAAGATGGACGGACAGGGCTTTGAGACGACGATCCATGCGCCTTTTCTAGGGTGGATCGCCCGGCCGTTCAACCGTCCGGGCCGGTTCGTTTCGGCGGCGTGTCCGCCGTGCCTCAGGCGCGGGGATGGGCGGAGCGGTAGCTTTCCATGAGCCGCGTGGCATCGACCGCCGTATAGGCCTGCGTGGTCGAGAGCGAGGCATGGCCCAGAAGCTCCTGGATCGTGCGCAGATCGCCCCCGGCGGCCAGAAGGTGGGTGGCAAAGGAATGGCGCAGCGCATGGGGCGTCGCCGTCGCCGGCAGGCCGAGCGCAGTGCGCGCGCGTTCCATCGCCGCTGCAATCAGGCGGGGGTTCAGGGGGCCACCCCGCGCGCCGCGAAAGAGGGGGGACTGGCGTTCCTCGGCCAGGGGGAAGGGGCAGGCGCGGACATAGGCCGCGACGGCGGCGCGGGCCGGGGCGATGACGGGGACCAGCCGTTCCTTCGACCCCTTGCCGATGATGCGGATCACCTCGGGCATGGGCAGGACGGCCCCGGTCAGGCCAAGCGCCTCGGAGATGCGCAGGCCGCATCCGTAAAGAAGCGTGACGACGGCGGCATCGCGGATGGCGGTCCAGTCGTCGCCGGCGCGGGGGACGGGGCGGGCTGCCACCTCGGCGATCACGTCCTTCGCGGCCTCGGGGCTGACGGGGCGGGGCAGGGTGCGGCGGTAGCGGGGGCCGCGCGCGGCGAGGACCGCCGTGGCGTCGGCGCTGCCCTCGGCATGGTCGGTCAGCCAGCGCACGAAGGTGCGCACCGACGAGAGCCTGCGGGCGAGCGACCGCGCGCCAAGGCCGCGTGCGCGTTCGGCCGCCATGAAGGCGCGCATGTCGGGCGTGCCGGTGGTGGCGATCAGCGCCTCTGGCGTCGGCGCGCCGCCCAGATGGCCGGCCAGGAAGGCAGCCCAGGCGGTCACGTCCGCCCGGTAGGCGCGCAAGGTGTGGGCCGAGGCGCCCTCGATCGCCGTCAGGTGCGCACCCCAGCGGTCCAGCGCGTCGCGGACGGCGGGGGTGAGCGCCAGCGTCA
>Ga0209023_10005547_pt1 | contig 13744 bp, 12 predicted proteins | sample LakOneMetagenome_FD_187468 | JGI IMG/M metagenome (GOLD analysis project Ga0209023, IMG submission 187468) | Freshwater and sediment microbial communities from Lake Erie, Canada (SPAdes) (version 2) | ecosystem: Environmental > Aquatic > Freshwater > Lentic | place: Lake Erie, Canada...
CTGGTTCGTCACCGACAGGATCGTCGAGCCGCGACTGGGCCCCTGGCGTCCCGACGAGGCGGCCGTGGCCAAGGCCGGCGTCAGCCTGGACGCCCTGGGCGAGGCCGAGCATCGTGGCCTGCGCCGCGCAGGCCTCGCCGCCCTGGTGATCGTCGCCCTGTTCGCGGCCCTGACCCTGTGGCCCGGCTTCACGCCACTGATCGACGAGGACGCGGTCGGCCCTCGCCGGATGACGCCCTTCTACCAGGCCCTGATCGCGGCGTTCATGCTGCTGTTCCTGGCCAGCGGCTGGGCCTACGGCTCGTCGACCGGCGCGATCAAGAGCCACCGCGACGTGGTGTCGATGATGGGCCAGGGCATGAAGGACATGGCCCCTTATCTGGTCCTGGCCTTCTTCGCCGCCCACTTCGTGGCGATGTTCAGCTGGTCCAAGCTGGGCCCGGTCCTGGCGGTCAAGGGCGCCGAGATGCTGCAGGGCGTCGGGCTGCCCAAGCCCGCCCTGCTGATCTCGCTGCTGGCCATGTCGTCAGGGCTGGACCTGGTGATCGGCTCGGCCTCGGCCAAGTGGAGCGCCATGGCCCCGGTCGTGGTGCCGATGATGATGCTGCTGGGAATCTCGCCGGAGATGACCACCGCCGCCTACCGGATGGGCGACTCGATCTTCAATATCGTCACGCCCCTGGCCTCGAATTTTCCGCTGGTGCTGATCCTGTGCCAGCGATGGCGACCGAAATTCGGCGTGGGGTCGATGATCGCGCTGATGCTGCCCTACTGCCTGGGCTTCATGGCCGGCGGGGTGTTGCTGGTGCTGGTCTTTGTCGGGTTCAAGCTGCCGGTCGGGCCGGGCGCTTCCGGGGTCTACAGTCTGCCGCCCGCGGCCAGCGCGCCGCTAAACCCCTGATCTAGACTGGCGAAAGAACCATCCAGGCTGGCAACCGCGCCCTTCACAGGGGCGCGGTTCGCCGCGTTTGTGTCCGTCGTCGGATAACAGGGTCATGCAGCCCACGCATGGCCCGATCAGAAACCGCAATGGCGTTGCGCCGCTGAAGACTCGCCTCCTACGCTTTGAACGTCGGCAGGGGGTCTTGCGCGGTCGGCGCAGGACGAAGTCGGCGACAGAGGGGAATTGATCCATGCAGGCCTTGAACGTGCGCGCGCTCTGCGCCGGAACCGCCTACGCGGCATTGCTGACCTGCGCGGCGACGCCGGTCTTCGCCCAGACCGCGCAGCCGGCGGCAGACACCACCGTCGAGGAAATCGTCGTCACCGGCTCGCGCATCCAGCGCAAGGACGCCGACGCCGTGGGCGTCGTCACCACCCTGACCGAAGCCGACATCAGAAACTCCGGCGCGGGTTCGGTGGGCGAGCTGCTGCAAAAGCTGCCGTCGGCCGGCGTCAGCCTCAGCAGCAACGGCACGCAAGGCACCTCGTACGGCGCCAGCTCGATCAATCTGCGCTATCTCGGCGGCGCCGAGGGCAGCGGCAACCGCGTGCTGGTGCTGGTCGATGGCCACCGCTGGGTCGACGGCGTCGGCCAGCGAGGTTTCCGCGACTTCGTCGACCTCAACACCATGCCGCTGGGCATGATCGAAGGCCTTGAGGTGCTGAAGGACGGCGCCTCGGCCATCTATGGTTCCGACGCCATCGCCGGCGTCGTCAACATCAAGACCGCCCGCGACTTCGACGGGATCAAGGCCCAGGCCAAGTATGGCGTCAGCTCGGAAGGCGACGGCCAGCAATATTCGGGCGTGGTCAATTTCGGCAAGCGCTTCGACAGCAGCGCCCTGCTGGTCTCGCTGAGCTATGTGAAGGACAAGCCGATCCTGACCTCGGATCGCAACCTGACCCGCGTGACCCTGGTTCCGCAGACCGCCGTCGGCTCCAGCCCCAACGGCCTGTTCATCCTGCCGGGCCTGTCGAACAACGCCTATTTCGGGACCGCGACAGGCTTTGCCGCCTCGACCGCCCCGGTCGCCTTCAATGCCGGCGCCACGATCGGCGCGGGCAGCCTGGCCGACAACGCCTTCCACACCGCCGCCCTGCCCGGCGACGCGTTCAACACCCAGGCCCAGGGCATCTACTCGGCCGGCCCCAGCGAGCGTTACGGCGTGTACGCCCGCTACTCGGCCGACCTGACCGACAATGTCCGCCTGAAGGTCGAGGGGCTGTTCAATGAGCGCAAGTCCGACCAGCTGTTCTCGCCTGTCCAGCTGGACATCGGCGGCACGGCCGGAACGATCCGCGGCTTCGCCATCCCCAACAACCAGGCCTTCAACCCGTTCGGCACCGCCAATGGCGTGCCAGTGGCCAACGCGGTCGGCTTCGCCGCCAATCAGGCCTGGCGCATCCGCAAGGTGATGACCGAGGTCGGCAATCGCGACAACGTCCAGGACGTCAAGACCACGCGGATCGCGGGTGGCCTGGATGGCTCGGTCAAGCTGTTTGGCCGTGATTGGACCTGGGACATCTACGGCCTCTATTCGAAGAACAAGATCAATTCGCAGGCCCTGAACGGCGTCAATTACGACAAGCTGGCCCTTGGGCTGGGCGCCGCGTGCGCCACCACCGCCGGGTGCGTGCCCATCAACCTGTTCGCGCCGATGACGGCCGCCCAGGCCGACTACATCCGCTACACGGTGGTGGAGTCCAACAGCACCTCGATCTTCGACGTCACGGCCAACATCACCGGCGAGCTCTTCCAGCTGCCGGCCGGCCCGCTGGCCATCGCCGCGGGCGTCGAGCACCGCACCAACAAGGCCGTCGACAACCCCGACGCCTTCGTCAACGCCCTGCCGACCAACATCCCGACGCCCGCCTCGGGCTCGGCCTTCGCCAGCAACACCACCACCACCGGTCAGACCCGCACGGCCACCCGCGGCGAGTACAGCCTGAACGAAGCCTATGTCGAAGCCGCCATTCCGCTGCTGAAGGACATGCCGCTGGCCAAGAGCCTCGATGTCAGCCTGGCCATCCGCTACTCCGACTACGACACCGTCGGCGGCGACAGCACCGGCAAGATCGGCGTCGGCTGGCGTCCGATCGAGGACATCCTGGTGCGCGGCACCTATTCGCAGGGCTTCCGCGCCCCCTCGATCCTCGAGCTCTATCAGGGCGGCCGCCAGACCAGCTTCCAGGGCGTGGATCCCTGCAACGGCGGCGCCTCGGCCAATGCGAGCAAGCCCGGCTGCGTGGGCGTGCCCACCGGCTACAACCAGGCCAACTACAATCTGAACGGCCTGATCGCCGGCACCATCTCGGGCAACACCAAGCTGAAGGCCGAGACCGCCGACACCTACAGCTTCGGCGTCGCCGTCAAGCCGCGCTTCGCGCCGGGCCTCAGCGCCACGGTCGACTGGTACCAGATCAAGGTGAAGGACGCGATCGCCTCGCAGTCGGCCACCCAGATCCTCAACCTGTGCGCCCAGCAGGCCGGCGTGTTCTGCGATCTGGTGACCCGCGACGCCTCGACCGGCGCCATCACCAACCTGCTGCAGGGCGCCCAGAACCTGGCCGAGATCGAGACCTCGGGCATCGACACCACGATCCGCTATGAGTTCAGCACGGATGTCGGTCGCTTCGCCGCCGTGCTCGACACCTCGTATCTGGACACCTTCAAGACCACGAGCCCCAACCCGACGGGCGGCGCGCCGATCGTCGACGACCGGGCCGGCAAGGGCGACCAGCCCCGGTCGACCTATCCGCACTGGAAGGGCCAGGCCTCGCTGACCTGGAGCCTGGGATCGTGGAACGCCCTGTGGCGCGGCCGCTATATCGGCGACACCACCGACGTCGCCAATGCGGTCAAGGGCGCCAAGACCGACTCCATCTTCTACAACGACCTGGAAGCCGGCTACGCGTTCAACGCCTATGAGACAGCCGTGAGCGTCGGGGTCAGCAACGTGTTCGACGAGGCCCCGCCCGCGTCCTACGCCAACGCCCCGATCAACTACGACATCTACACCTATGACGCCCGCGGCCGGTACATGTACGTCCGCGTCTCGGCGAAGTTCTAGGACAGCGCGGAGGGGAGCGCCGATCGCTCCCCTCCCATCGCAGCCCGCCTTGAAGGACCGCCGCGATGGCCCCTCTCCAAAGACCCCGGCCATGAGCCAGGCAGCCCACGAGGATCGGTTCCGACCCTTCACGCCGCCCGCCGACGTGCATGTGACCCGCGACGTGATGGTCACCATGCGCGACGGCGTGCGCCTGGCCACCGACATCTACCGACCCGCCAGAGACGGCGTGCCGGTCCAGACGCCCCTGCCCGTGCTGCTGGAGCGCACACCCTATGACAAGCTGGGCGTCAATCACGGCGACCGCACCCGCGATGATCCCGAGCCGCGCTCCAAGCCGGAACTGGCGGTCCAGTTCGTGCGTGGCGGCTATGTGGTGGCGCTGCAGGATTGCCGGGGCCGCTACGCGTCCGAGGGCGTGTTCGAAAAGTATCTGGCCGAGGGCGAGGACGGGTTCGACACCGTCGAATGGCTGGCCCAGCAGCCTTGGTGCGATGGCAAGGTGGGAACGCTGGGCCTCTCCTACGGCGCCCATACCCAGAGCGCCCTGGCCTGCCTGAACCCGCCGGCCCTGGCGGCGATGTTCCTGGACTCCGGCGGCTTCTCCAGCGCCTATCATTCCGGCATCCGTCAGGGCGGAGCGTTCGAGCTGAAGCAGGCGACCTGGGCCTACAAGCACGCGCTGCTGAGCCCCGCCACAGCGGCCGATCCCGCCAGGCGCAAGGCCATGCAGGCCCAGGATCTGAAGGCCTGGTTCAAGCATATGCCGTGGTCGGAGAACCTGTCGCCGCTGAGCGCCGCGCCGGAGTACGAGAAGTATCTGCTCGATCAGTGGCGCAACGGTCTGTTTGGTCCCTACTGGACCCAGACCGGCCTCTATGCGCGCGGCGCCTATGACGTCTATGCCGACGTGCCCATGGTTCATATGAGCAGCTGGTTTGACCCCTATTCCCTGACCGCCACCGAGAACTATCTGGGCCTGTCGGCCATCAAGTCGTCGCCGGTCAAGCTGGTGCTGGGCCCCTGGACGCACGGCCAGCGCTCCGTCACCCATGCCGGCGACGTGGACTTCGGATCAGACGCGCCGCTGGATGGCGCCCTGGCCACAGACTATGTCGCGCTGCGCCTGGCCTGGTTCGACGCCTGGCTGAAGCCCGAGCCGGGCCCAGATCCGCTGCCGCCGGTGAAGCTGTTCGTGATGGGCGGCGGCACGGGTCGCAAGACCCCAGAGGGACGGCTGGACCACGGCGGGCGCTGGCGCGACGAGGCGGCCTGGCCACCCACCTCGTCCGTGGTCACCGACTATTTCCTGCACGCCGATGGCGGACTTTCCACCAGCCCGCCCAGACAGGCTGAAGCCTTTCTGGACTATGTGCACGATCCCTCGTCGCCCGTGCCGACGATCGGCGGCGCCATGGCCTCGGGCGCGCCGGTCATGGAGGCCGGCGCCTATGACCAACGCGAAGGACCGCGGTTCTTCGGCTGCGAAGCGCCCTATCGCGCCCTGGGCGATCGCGATGACGTCCTGGTGTTCCAGACCTCGCCGCTTGAGGACGATGTCGAGGTGGTGGGCCCGATCGGCGCGGAGCTGTTCATCGCGTCGGACTGTGTCGACACGGATTTCACGATCAAGCTGATCGACGTTCATCCGCCTTCGGAGGACTATCCGGACGGGTTCGCCATGAACCTCACTCACGGCATTCTGCGAACCCGCTACCGGCTCAGCTTCGATCACGAGACCCGTCTGGCGCCCGGCGGCGTCTATCGTATCGAGATAGAGGCCTTCCCGACCGCCAACCTGTTCCTCAAGGGCCATCGCATCAGGCTGGATGTCGCCTCGAGCAATTTCCCGCATTTCGACGTCAATCCAAACTCCGGCGAGCCCGAAGGCTATGGACGCACTCCCCGCCCGGCGACAAATCGGGTCTATGTTGATGCAACGCGGCCTTCGCGCCTGCTGCTGCCGGTCACGGCGCGGTAGAAAGACGGGGCCTCGAAGCGGAGTGGTCGATTGAAGCTGAACCTGCGCAGTCTGGAAGCCTTCCGCGAGACCATGCTGAGCGGCTCGGCCACCGCCGCCGCCGGACGGATGGGCCTGACCCAGCCGGCCGTCAGCCGCCTGATCGCCCAGCTGGAACAGGACGCCGGCTTCGAGCTGTTCTACCGCGAAAAAGGTCGTCTCAGCCCCACGCCCGAAGCCCTGATGATCTACGAGGAGGTCGACCTGGCCTTCGGCGGGCTGGAGCGCATCGACGCCCTGGTCCGCGACATCGCCACCTTCAACGCCGGCCTGCTGAAGATCGTCGCCCCGCCCAGCCTGTCGGAAGGCGTGCTGTCGACCATCCTGACCCGCTTCCTCGACCGCTTTCCCAAGGTGCGGGTCAGCATCGACTCCCGCAGCACCGAAACGGCCCGCAACATGGTGGCCAATCGCACGGCAGACTGTGGCTTCGTCAAGCTGCCCATGGACCGCGCCGACATCTCGACCTTCACCCTGTCGGCCAGCGAGACCGTTTGCGTGCTGCCCGGCGCTCACCCCCTGGCCAGGCATGAGTTTCTGACGCCGGAGTTGCTGCGGGCCGAACCGCTGGTGCTGCTGGGTTTCGGCACCTGGTCGCGCCGCCAGATCGACGACGCCTTCCGCGAGCGCGGCGTGCGGCCAGACGTGAAGCTCGAGACCCACACGGTGGGTTCGGCCTGCGCCTTCGCCGCCGAGGGCATCGGGATCGCCATCGTCAACGCCCTGATGGCCAAGAACTTCGTGCGGGGCGACACGGTGATCCGCACGTTCCGCCCGCAGATTCTGCACGAATACGCCTTCATGACCTCGGCCCTGGCGCCGATGAACCGCCTGGCCGCCGCCCTGCTCGAGGAAGCCCAGGCCTATTTCGACACGACCGGCGACGGCAGGAAGCCTGGATAGGCGCGACCAATCGGCGCGATCGGGCCGGATCGTTGGGTTTGAGCCTGCGGCATAGTCGCGGGCTTGTTGCGGGCGGACGCCCCCGGTCGCACATCCATGGCGTCGACGGCCCCACCCGTCGGCGACCCTCCCCGGCCGGGGATGCGTAACTTTCCCCGGTCGGGCCTTCCCCTCGCAGCGTTTGTGCAATTGAGCCGGCCGGCGCGCCCCGCTACCGTGGGAAAAAACCTGGGGAGGTCTGTGTGAACCTGAAACTGGCGATTCCGATCGTCCTGATCCTGGCGGCGACGCTCGCCTGGACATTTGCGGCTCCCTACATCGAGCACTGGAAGTCCCGCCGTGCGGCGACCCGGCGACGGACGGCCGAGGGTCGCCGGAAATAACGGCCCGCGATTAGCTGACATTACAATTCGTTTACGTCCGTAATCGTTGATTGACCAGATCGATTACGGGTGTAATCGATGGAGCCAACAAGGAGAGGCTCCATGCGGATCAGCACGGCCGAAAGTCAGGTGATGAAAGCGCTGTGGGCCAGAAGCCCGCTCAGCGCCGAAGAGATCATCGCCGCCCTGCCCGCCGACCAGGACTGGGCCGACGCCACAGTGAAGACCCTGCTCAACCGCCTTCTGAAGAAGGAGGCCATCGCCGCTGACCGCGATGGCCGCCGCTTCCTGTACCGGCCTCTGGTCGCCCAGAGCGACTATGTGCACGCCGAAAGCCAGGGCCTGCTGGACCGGCTGTTCGATGGCCGCCTGGCGCCGCTGGTCGCCCATTTCTCACAGCGCGAAAAACTGAGCGACCAGGACGTCGCCGACCTGCGCCGCCTGCTGGAGAGCCTCGACGATGGCAAGTGAGATCCTCGCCGCGCTGCTGCGCGCCAACCTCGCGATCGCCGCCGCCATCCTGCTGGTCCTGATTTTGCGCCGACCCATGCGGGCGATGTTCGGCGCCCGGGCGGCCTACGGCCTCTGGCTGATAGCGCCGCTGGCGGTGCTGGCCGTACTGGCGCCCGCACGGGTCGTCAGCACCGCCGCCCCGGCCCCTTCAATCGCCGCGAGCACACCGCAGACACCGACGCCATCGCCGGAGCCGAGACCCATGCCGACGCCGGGTGTCGAAACCACGACCCTGTCTTCAATCACCAGTTCCCATGGTCTGAGAGACGCCCTGGTCATCACCTGGGCCCTGGTCGCCCTGCTGGCCCTCTGCCTGCAGGCCGAACGTCAGCGGCGTTTCCTGAAGTCGCTGGGTCGCCTGCGCGGCGAGGCCGATCTGTTCCATGCCGAGCATGCCGGGGTTGGTCCAGCCGTGATCGGCGCCCTGTCGCCCCGGGTCGTGCTGCCCTCCGACTTCGCCCTGCGCTTCACGCCCGAGGAACAGGCCCTGATCCTGGCCCACGAGCGCAACCACCTGTCGACAGGCGACGCCCAGATCAACGCCCTGACCACCGCGATCCAGTGCCTGTTCTGGTTCAATCCGCTGGTCCATCTGGGAGCCAACCGCCTGCGGGTCGACCAGGAGATCGCCTGCGACGCCGCTGTCCTGACTCGCTACCCCGTCGCCCGCCGCACCTATGGCGAGGCCATGCTGAAGACCCAGCTGGCGCCCCACGCGCCGCCGCTCGGCTGCCACTGGCCGGCCTCGGCCAATAAGCAACTCAAGGAAAGGTTCGTCATGCTCAAGCACCACCGTCTGGGCCGCGCCCGCCGCATCGCCGGCGCCGCCTCGGTCGCCGTTCTGGCCCTGGGGGCCGGCTTTACGGCCTGGGCGGCCCAACCCGCCCGTGAGATCCAGCAAACGCCCGAGCTGGCCGCCCGCGCCGTCGCGCGCCACCTGGGTCGCCCGTTGTTCGACTCCGTCCGCCAGGGCGACGCCCAGGCCGTCCGTGAACTACTGGCCGCCGGCGCCAACCCCGACACCCAGGTCGTCGGCGACGGCACGCCCCTGATCGAGGCCGCGCGCCAGGGCCGCATCGATCTGGTCGAGCTTCTGCTGTCCAAGGGAGCCAACCCCAATCTGGGCTCCCGAGGGGATGGCAACCCCCTGATCATGGCCGCCGCCCGCGGCCGCCTGGACATCGTCAAGGCCCTGGTCGAACACGGCGCGTCGGTGGAGTCGTTTGTCCCCGGCGACGAGACCCCGCTGATCAACGCCGCCCAGTCGGGCGATCTGGCGACCGTGCGCTATCTCGTTGAAAAGGGCGCCGACGTGAACCGGTCGGTCATCGCCAATCCCGGCGAAACCCGCTCACCGCTCAGCCAGGCCACCCGACGCGGCCACTTCGCCGTAGTCCAGTATCTTAAGACCAAGGGCGCGCGCGCCTAAAGCGTCCCGCCGGAGCGTCGCGCTCCGGCGCCCTGCCCCCCTACGACAATCAGACAGGAACCACGATGGCTTTCATCGACGCCCGAACCTTGCCTGACGCCAGCCGAATCGAGGCCGATCTGATCATCGTCGGCGGCGGCCTGGCGGGCATCGCCCTGGCCCGGGAACTGGCCGGCGGCCCGATCAGGATCGCTCTCCTGGAAAGCGGCGGTCGCGAGATCGACATGGACAACCAGGCCCTCTACGCGGGCTCGGCCACCGTCCGCGCGCCCGACAACCCCGACCGGGCCCTGAACGACTATCCCGTGCAGTCGCGAATCCGCGCCCTGGGCGGTTCGGGCCATGTGTGGGGCGGAAAGTGCGCGCCGCTGGACCCCGCCGACTTCGCCCAGCGCGACTGGGCGCCCCACAGCGGCTGGCCGATGAGCCGCGAGCAACTGCAGCCCTTCTATGACCGGGCCTGCGACCTGCTGGGCATCCCGCATTTCGGCCCCGACACCCCGGTGCTGCAGGACCCGAGCCGCAGGCCGCTGGACCTGGATCCCCAGGATGGCTTCTTCCCCGCCCCCCGCTATTTCTCGAAGATTTCGGGCGGGGTCGACAAGGCGGCCTTCGACGCCTTCCGCACAGACTTCGCGGCTGCGCCCAACATCACCGTCTATCTCTACGCCAACGTCACCGAGGTTCGGCTGGACGAAGAAGGCGACAAGGTCGCGGGCCTGGATGTGGCCTGCCTGAGCGGCCAGCGCCACACGGCCCGGGCGCGGACCTATGTGCTGGCCACCGGCGGCATCGAGAACGCCCGGCTGATGCTGGCCTCGAACGCCGTGCGCGCCGAAGGCGTCGGCAACCGCCATGATCTGGTCGGTCGTTTCTTCCAGGGCCATGTCACCTACGCGATGGACGGCGACGCCGAGACCGAAGGGTCGGCAGTCAATATCGCCCGAACCGGGTCGATGGCGCTCTACGCGCCGCGCGGCGGCGTCGCCTATTGCGTAATCGGCAGCGGCCTAGACGGCCAGACGCGCATCCAAGCCGGCGCCTTCACCCTCACCCTCAACAAAAGCGGGCCGCCCGGCGCCGGGACGCCCACCCAGGCCGAGACCCAGGTCATCCGTCAGAACGCCACCCGCATCGACGGCGGCGCGGGAGACGGCCAACTGCTGGGCTGTTTCGCCATGACCGAGCACTTCCCCAACCCCGACAGCCGCATCACCCTGGATACCGCCAATCTCGACCCGCTGGGCATGCCGCGCATCAAGCTGGACTGGGTCTATTCCCGGGCCGACTGGGACAGCTTCGAGCGCTCCACCGCGGCCGTGGGCGACGCTCTCGGCGCATCCGGACAGGGCCGCCTCTGCTGGCCTGTTCAGCGCACGGACTATGTGGCCGTCTCCAGCGCCTCGCGTCACCACATGGGAACGACGCGGATGCACGCCGATCCAAAGCAGGGCGTAGTCGACGCCGATTGCCGCGTCCATGACACGGCCAATCTCTATGTGGCGGGCAGCTCGGTGTTCCCCACCTCGGGCATCGCCAATCCCACCTTGACCCTGCTGGCCCTGACCCTGCGGCTGGCCGACCACTTGAAGCTGACGATGGGAGCCGTCCGATGACCCTTCTGGCCCGCCGCGACCTGATCGCCACGCTTCTGGCGATGACCGCCAGCGCCAGCCTGCCCGCCACGGCGTTCGCAGCCGACCCGGCCGGAGCCTTCAACGACCTGGATCGCGCCGCCGTCGAACGCATCGGCAAGGCCTGGCTGGAACAGAATCCGGGGATCAACGCCAAGGCGCTGGCGATGCGGCTGTTTCCGGGCGGACGGAACGCCGGGACGCTCACCGACCTGCGCCGTCGCGCCGCTGGCGACTTTCGTCAGGGCGCGGTGTTCATCCATCGGGGCTGGCGGCTGTCGCAAACCGAAGGCGCGCTATTTGGGCTGCTCGCCCTGGGGACCGCCGCCTAGGGCTGGTCAGGCGCCGACGCTGGCGCGCCGCCGCGCCGCAAGAGCCAGGGGCAGCGCGGCAAGATCCAGCGCCACCGCGACGGCGGCGCCCAGGCCATGCCAGTCGGGCCGGGCGTTGACGGCCAGAACCACCAGGGCCAGTGGCCCGGTGAGCGAAAGCAACACCCGGCCGCGCGTGCGCCATCCCGCCGTTGTGGCCGGGCTGGCCACGCCCAGCAACGCCAGGGCCTGAACGGCGGCCACGGCCAGCACCGCCAAGGTGAGGCTGTGGCCTTTCGACGGGTCGAGAAGCGTGAGGCCGACGCCGAAGCCGCCGGTGACGCCGCCCCAGGCGATCAGGGACCAGAACGCGCCGGTCGGCCTAGCCGCGACAAGACCGCCAATCGCGCCCAGCATCAGGCAGACCTGCAGCCATGACGGGGCGGCGGCGGCGGCCACCGGAGCGGCCAGAGCCACGACCGGAAAAATCCAGCGCGGCTCGAAGCGGGGCCGGGCAAGGCCGATGCGGGGAGAGGTCATGGCAGTCTCCGGGGAGGTCGGCGCGCTAGCCAGGCTTCAGCGGCTGCACGGCCGGCTCATGACGGGGCTGGCGAAACTGCCGCGGCTGACAGGCGGCCAGCGAAACCACGCCCACGACCAGGACCGTGGCGATCAGGACAAGTCGAAGTCGATCGTCAGGGCGGTCGATCATGGCGCGATCCGCCGGTCACAGGACCTTGGAGCCCTGCGCATCACCGGTCCCTCGCCCGCGGCGGCCTGCAGCGACACGGCGCTCAGGGTCAGGACAAATGCGGCAAACGCGGCGAAGGCGGAGACGTCCAGAATGACAAGGGTCAGTTGAAGAACAGTCATGTCGCGAACCTCCCTGTTCGTAAGCTTAATGATCTCGCGATCGGTCTCTTCCGGTGTTGATCTCGCGCAATCGCCGGAAAATTTACGGCCCTCGAACCGACAAGTTCCCTGTCGAAGCGGATCCGCCGGCGGCGAACCAGCTCATCACGGACGGTTGGCGGGCCGAGGATCCAAGCTCTTCAGATAGACCTTCAGCTGGGCGACCTCGTCATCGTCAAGCTCGACCATGGGCATGCGCGGATGGCGCGCCGGAGAGCCTTCCTCAGGCTTGCGACTGGGGGCCAGCATGCCTTCCGTCAGGATCTGGTCGAGCCCGCCAGGCGGGTAGCGTCGATACAGCGTCGCGAAAGGCGGCGCATCGGCCAGTGGGCTGGGTCGGGCGTCCATCGCATGGCAGGTTCCGCAGTTGCGCTGGGCGATCCCCTGACCGCCGAACGCCTGTGGGGGCTTGGACGCGGGCTCGGCGGAGGCCTGAGCGCCCGCCAGACCCAAGACCAGGACAGCAAGCAGTCCCGCGCCGCTCATCCCACGGCCGCTCATAGCCGATCCTCGAAATCGAGCACCACGCGGCCTTCGATCTCGCCCCGCGCCATGCGGTCGAAAACGCTGTTGATATTGTGCAGGCCCTCGGCGTGGACCGTGGCCCGCACCCGGCCGTCAGCGGCGAAGGCCAGGGCCTCGCGCAGATCCAGTCGCGTGCCGACAATGGAGCCCCGCACCGTGATCCCGCGCAGCACCGTGTCGAAGATCGACAGCGGGAAATCGCCGGGCGGCAGGCCGTTGAGCGACACCGTGCCCCCGCGCCGAACCATGCCCATGGCTTGCGAGAAGGCGATGGTCGACACGGCGGTGACCAGCACGCCATGCGCGCCGCCGATCTGCGCCTGCAGATAGGGACCCGGATCGGTCTCCCGGGCGTCCACGGTGATTTCCGCGCCCAGGGTTTTCGCCAGATGCAGCTTGTCCTTGTCGATATCGACGGCGGCGACCTTGAAGCCCATGGCCCTGGCGTACTGCACGGCCATGTGGCCCAGCCCGCCGATCCCGGAAATCGCCACCCAGTCGCCGGGCTTGGCGTCGGTGACCTTCAGGCCCTTGTAGACGGTGACGCCGGCGCAAAGGATCGGCGCCGCTTCCAGGAAGCTCAGATTGGCCGGCAGGTGGCCGACATAGTCGGCGTCGGCCAGCACATATTCAGCGAAGCCGCCGTTGACCGAATAGCCGGTGTTCTGCTGCGCCTCGCACAGGGTCTCCCAGCCGCTCAGGCAGTAGGTGCAATGGCCGCAGGCCGAGTGCAGCCAGGGCACGCCGACCCGGTCGCCTTCCTTGACGTGGTCCACGCCCTTGCCGACCTGGACCACGGTGCCGACGCCCTCGTGGCCCGGAACGAACGGAAGGCTGGGCTTGATGGGCCAGTCGCCATGGGCCGCGTGCAGGTCGGTGTGACACACTCCGCAGGCGGCGATCTTGACCAGCACCTGGCCACGCCCCGGCACGGGTCGCGCGATATCCTCCACGACCAGCGCCTGGCCAAAGGCCCTAACGACAGCGGCCCTCATGGTCTTGTCCATGGTGTCTCTCCCAGTGTCGCCAAGGCGCGGCCGGGATGGAGCGGCGGCCTCGTCGTGGCGGTTTGATACCGCCGCGGCCGCCGTCTCGCAGTTG
>Ga0209023_10005548_pt1 | contig 13742 bp, 16 predicted proteins | sample LakOneMetagenome_FD_187468 | JGI IMG/M metagenome (GOLD analysis project Ga0209023, IMG submission 187468) | Freshwater and sediment microbial communities from Lake Erie, Canada (SPAdes) (version 2) | ecosystem: Environmental > Aquatic > Freshwater > Lentic | place: Lake Erie, Canada...
CGCCCGCCATCAGGCGCGCGGCGATCGAGGCGATGGCGCTGTCGGTCGCCTTGGCGACGAAGGGCACGGTGCGGCTGGCGCGGGGATTGACCTCCAGCACGTAGATCACGCCGTCCTTGATCGCGAACTGCACGTTCATCAGGCCCACGACCTTGAGAGCGAGCGCCATCTGGACCGTCTGGCGCTTCAACTCCGCAACTGTCGCGGCCGACAGCGAATGGGGCGGCAGGCAGCAGGCGCTGTCGCCGGAATGGACGCCGGCCTCTTCGATATGTTCCATGATGCCCGCGACATGGACCGCCTTGCCGTCCGACAGGGCATCGACATCGACCTCGATCGCGCCCGACAGGTAGCTGTCCAGCAGGACCGGGTTCTTGCCCGAAACGTTGACGGCGGTGGTGATGTAGCGGCGGAGCTGGTCCATGTCATGGACGATCTCCATCGCGCGCCCGCCAAGGACGTAGGAGGGGCGGATGACCAGCGGGAAGCCCACGCGGCCCGCGATCTCGATCGCCTGCTTGTCGGAGGAGGCGATGCCGTTCACCGGCTGCTTCAGGCCAAGCTCGTTCAGCAACTTCTGGAAGCGCTCGCGGTCCTCGGCCAGGTCGATGGCGTCGGGCGTGGTGCCAAGGATCGGGATGCCCTCTTCATGGAGCGCATTGGCAAGCTTCAGGGGCGTCTGGCCGCCGAACTGGACGATCACGCCATGGAGCGTGCCCGCTTCCTGTTCGACGCGCAGGATCTCCATCACATGTTCGAAGGTCAGCGGCTCGAAATAGAGCCGGTCCGAGGTGTCGTAGTCGGTCGAGACCGTCTCGGGGTTGCAGTTGACCATGATCGTCTCATAGCCCGCCGCCGTCAGCGCATAGCAGGCGTGGCAGCAGCAATAGTCGAACTCGATCCCCTGGCCGATCCGGTTCGGGCCGCCGCCCAGGATCACGACCTTCTTCGCGTCCGAGGGGCGGCTTTCGCATTCGACATCGCCCATCGCGGGGGCTTCGTAGGTCGAATACATGTAGGGCGTCTGCGCCTCGAACTCGGCGGCGCAGGTGTCGATGCGCTTGAAGACGGCGGTCACGCCCTTGGCAAGGCGGGCCTTCCTGACATGCGCCTCGGACTGGCCGGCCAGCTTGGCAAGCCGCGCGTCGGTGAAGCCCATCATCTTGAGGTGACGCAGGCCGGCGGCATCCTTCGGCAGGCCTTCGGCCACCACTTTCGCCTCGGCCTCCACGATCTCGCGGATGCGGGCGAGGAACCAGGGATCGAAGGCGGTGATGGCGTGGATCTCGTCGTCCGTGAAGCCGTGGCGCATGGCCTGGGCGATGGTGCGCAGCCGGTCGGGGGTGGCTTTCGACAGCGCCATCGAGATGGCGGCGCGGTCCGGTGCGCCGGGAATGGTGATCTCGTCAAAGCCGGTCAGGCCGGTTTCCAGGCTCGCGAGCGCCTTTTGCAGGCTTTCGTGGATGGTGCGGCCGATGGCCATGGCCTCGCCCACCGACTTCATCGCGGTCGTGAGCGTGGGTTCGGACCCAGGGAATTTCTCGAAGGCAAAGCGCGGGATCTTCGTGACCACATAGTCGATGGTCGGCTCGAAGCTCGCCGGGGTGACGCGGGTGATATCGTTGTCCAGCTCGTCGAGCGTGTAGCCGACCGCGAGCTTCGCCGCGATCTTGGCGATGGGGAAGCCCGTGGCCTTGGAGGCGAGCGCGGACGAACGCGACACGCGGGGGTTCATCTCGATCACCACCATGCGGCCGTCCGCCGGGTTGATCGCCCACTGCACGTTCGAGCCGCCCGTCTCGACCCCGATCTCGCGCAGGACGGCAAGCGAGCCGTTGCGCATGATCTGGTATTCCTTGTCGGTCAGCGTCAGCGCCGGGGCGACGGTAATCGAGTCGCCGGTATGGACGCCCATCGGATCGACGTTCTCGATCGAGCAGACGATGATCGCATTGTCCGCCTTGTCGCGGACGACCTCCATCTCATACTCTTTCCAGCCGAGCAGGCTCTGGTCGACCAGCACCTGCGCGACGGGCGAGGCGTCGAGGCCGGACCGCACGATGGCCTCGTAGTCGTCGCGGTTGTAGGCCACGCCGCCGCCGGTGCCGCCGAGCGTGAAGGCGGGGCGGATGATGGCGGGCAGGCCAACCTCTTCCAGCGCGTCGATCGCCATCCGCACGCCCGCGCCGATGTCATAGCGCCCGTCGGCGCGCTTGGGCGCAGAGATGATCGCCGCGCGCGGATTTTCCAGGCCGATCCGGTCCATCGCCTCGCGGAACAACTTCCGGTCCTCGGCCATTTCGATGGCTTCGCGGTTGGCGCCGATCAGTTCGACGCCGAACTTTTCAAGGACCCCCATGTCGGCGAGTGCCAGCGCGGTGTTCAGGCCGGTCTGGCCGCCCATGGTGGGCAGAAGCGCGTCGGGCCGTTCCTTTTCGATGATCTTGGCGACCACCTCCGGCGTGATCGGCTCGATGTAGGTCGCGTCGGCCAGACCGGGGTCGGTCATGATCGTCGCGGGGTTCGAGTTGACCAGGATGACCCGGTAGCCTTCCTCGCGCAGCGCCTTGCAGGCCTGTGCGCCGGAATAGTCGAACTCGCAGGCCTGACCGATGACGATTGGTCCCGCCCCGATGATCATGATCGACTGGATGTCGGTTCTCTTCGGCATGGGGACCCCGGGGCTGGCAAATTGCCGGGGTTTATAGTCATGGCGCTTCCCGGCGCAAGCGAGAACGGCCCGGGGGGCGGCGAAAAGGCACGGGTGTCTGCCGGCGCAGGCAGGAGCCGGTAAAGGAGCGCGAGCGTAAGAAGCCAGCCTGCGACGGCAAGGGCCACAAGGGGCAGGGGCGCCACATGCAGGCTTTCCAGGAAGTTGAACAGAAGGACATTGCCGGTCGTGACGACCGGAAGGCCGGCGGCGAGGGTAGCTGTTCGGGGGCCAAGGCCCGCAAGGGCCGGCAGAAGGAGCGTCGGCAGAAGGTAGTAGTGCTGCCAGCCGAGCGGCCCGAAGAGGAAAAGCGTCACGGACAGGATGAAGAGCGCAAGCGCTGCCAGCGGGCCGGTGGGCAGGCGCGCGAGCCGTCGAGCGAAGGACAGAAGGATCAGGGCCGAGGCGGCGAGGCAAAGGGCCGAGACGATGTGGGCTGCGGCGGGCGGCAGGGTGAAGATCGCCAGATTGGGCCCGACCGTCATCGGCAGGCCGGCGCCGAGCGCCCATCCGTAGGCGATCAGCGACCGGACAGAGATGTTGATGGCGCACAGAAGCGTCGAAGCGCCGGCGCGGGCCAGGGCGTCGAGGTAAAGCGCCTCGGCCCCCTTGCCCGCGATCAGGCGGTCGGCGACGAGGCAGGCCACAAGCCCCGCGCCGAGCCATCCCATCGCCCGCCAGTCGCGGCGCCAGAGGAAGAAGGCGGCGAAGCCGATTGGCGTCAGTTTCAGCGCGGTCGCCGCAGCAAGCGCCAGTCCGGCGGCCATCGGGCGCCCGGAGGTCTGACGCTCGAACGCAAGGAGGACGAGGAAGGTCACGATTATCGTGGGCTGGTTCATCTGGATGGCGGACTGGCTGGGCACCATCGCCTCGACCAGAAGGACCGAGGTCAGCGTCCAGCGCCAGAGGGGCAGCGGCCCCCGGGCAAGCCGGTGTGCGATGGGGATCGCTGCAGCGACGAGGGCCGCGTTCAGGACCAGTGCTACCTTGTGGAAGGTTGCCAGCGTCAGCCACTGGGTGACGGGCGCGAGGAGCGCGGCCCAGGCGGGCGGGTAGATGAAGGGGAAGGCATAGTCCCCTTTCGGAATGCCGAGTGCGTCGAAGTAGGGGAGCCAGGCCGTCGCCTCGCCGCCGAAGAAGTGCTCGGGCGCGGCGTACAGCAGGTCGATGCGGCCGATCGACCAGAGATGGCCCGCGACATAAAGGCTGGACAGGTCGGGCGAGAAGGTGCCCCAGTTGCGCCAGACAAGGCTCAGCGCCCACAGGAAGAGGGCAGCCAGAACCAGGGCACTCGCGCCGGGGGCGCCTGTCCTTTCGCCGGGGTCGTGGGGGCGTATCACCGCTGGCATTGCCTTCGACATCGCGTCCGGGGTTGTCGCGCGCCGTCCCTTCTGGCGGCGCCAGCCCTTCCTGACAGGGATTTGCGGCAGGGTTGGGGCGGTGTCAGGCTTGACAGCGCTGGCCGCGCGCGGTCTATCGGCGCGATCCCGACCCCCCGATCCGCCAGAGGACGACCATGCACGCCTATCGCAGCCACACTTGCGCCGACCTTCGCCCGAGCGACGCGGGCCAGACCGTCCGCCTGTCGGGCTGGGTCCATCGGGTGCGCGACCACGGGGGCGTCCTCTTCGTCGACTTGCGCGACCATTACGGCATGACGCAGGTGATCGCCGACGGCGACAGCCCCGCCTTCGCCGGGATCGAGAAGCTGCGCGCCGAAACCGTGGTCAGGATCGACGGGCGGGTGAAGGCGCGCGATGCAGCACTGGTGAACCCCAAAATCGCGACCGGCGGGATCGAGGTCTATGCGACGGGGATCGAGGTCCTTGGGCCGGCGGACGAGTTGCCGATGCCGGTCTTCGGCGACGTGGACTACCCCGAGGAAACCCGGCTGACCTACCGCTTCCTGGACCTGCGGCGCGAGAAGCTGCATGCCAACATGATGCTGCGTTCGAACGTGGTGCGCTACCTGCGCAACCGGATGTGGGACGCGGGCTTCACCGAATTCCAGACGCCCATCATCACCGCATCCTCGCCCGAAGGCGCGCGCGACTTCCTGGTGCCGTCGCGGCTGCATCCGGGCAAGTTCTACGCGCTGCCGCAGGCGCCCCAGCAGTTCAAGCAGCTTCTGATGGTGTCGGGCTTCGACCGCTATTTCCAGATCGCGCCCTGTTTCCGCGACGAGGACCCGCGCGCCGACCGCAGCCCGACCGACTTCTACCAGCTGGACGTCGAGATGAGCTTCGCCACGCAAGAGGATGTTTTCGCGGCCGTCCAGCCGGTGGTGCAGGGCCTCTTCGAGGAGTTCGGCGGCGGGCGGCGGGTTGACCGGGACTGGCCGCTCATCGCCTACCGTGACTCGATGCTCTGGTTCGGGACCGACAAGCCGGACCTCAGGAACCCCATCCGGATGCAGGTTGTCAGCGAGCATTTCCGGGGCTCGGGCTTCGGCATCTTCGCGAAGCTTCTGGAAGAGGACGGAACGCAAGTCCGCGCCATCCCGGCGCCGGGCGGTGGCAGCCGCAAGTTCGCCGACCGGATGAACGCTTTCGCGCAGGCGCAAGGCCTGCCGGGCATGGGCTATATCTTCTGGCGCGCAGCCGAGGCTGGCGGGACCGAAGCCGCGGGCCCCATCGCCAAGGCGCTGGGCGACGAGCGGACCGAGGCGATCCGCCAGGCGCTTGGCCTGAAGGAGGGCGACGCGGCCTTCTTCCTGGCGGGCCGGCCAGAGGCGTTCGAGGCGGTGGCGGGCCGGGCCCGGACCGAGATCGGGCGCGAGCTTGGCCTCATCGACGAGGACCAGTTCAAGTTCGCCTGGATCGTCGACTTCCCGATGTATGAAAAGACCGACGACGGGCGGATCGACTTCAGCCACAACCCCTTCTCGATGCCGCAGGGAGGGCTTGAGGCCTTGAGCGGCGATCCCCTGAAGGTCCATGCCTACCAGTATGACCTGGCCTGCAACGGCTATGAGCTGATTTCCGGCGGCATCCGCAACCACAAGCCAGAGATCATGTACAAGGCCTTCGAGCTTGCGGGCTATCCGAATTCCGAGGTCGACAAGCGCTTCGGCGGCATGGTCAAGGCCTTCAAGTTCGGCGCGCCACCGCACGGGGGCTGCGCCATGGGGATCGACCGGGCGGTGATGCTGCTGGCCGACGAGCAGAACATCCGCGAGGTCATCCTCTTCCCGATGAACCAGCGCGCCGAGGACCTGCTGATGGGCGCGCCGTCCGAACCCTTGAACGAGCAGCTGCGCGACCTTCGGCTGCGTGTCCTGCAGCGGGACTGAGGTTCGCCCGGCAACGGGGTCCCCGAAACGACGACAGCGCCCCGAAGGGCGCTGTCGCTGTGGGTTCGTCCCCTGGGGGGGAAGGGACGTTCCCGTCAGGCGTGGATCACGGCCGTGGCAGCGACCGCGAAGAGAAGCGACGCCGCCCCAAGACCGAAAACGGTCCAGTGCGCGGCTCTCACGAGGCGAGCGTCGAGTAGCAGTCGGTTAACATCTTTCATCATGGCAACCTCTCGCGTCCTGAAACTGATCGGTGACAGCGGGCATCGTCAATGATGAGAATTTGCCGGCGGAATGTGGCGCGAATTTGGATCGGCTAGGGTCATTTGCTGGCGACTTGTGGGCGCTTGGCGGCAAGACTGTGGCATGACAGAGTGCGCGCCAGACGGTGCTTTTGGCCAAGGGGGCCCCGATGGCGGACATGAACGAGCGGCGGGACGTGGGCGCGCCGATGGGGGGCTGGCAGGCGCCGGGCGTGCCCGAACGCGCGGTCCTGACGGGCCGCACCGTGACGGTCGAGCCCCTGTCGGCCGACCATGCGGCCGACCTGTTCCAGGCCTACGGCGCCGACGACCGGATCTGGGACTACCTCGGCTATGGCCCCTTCGCCGCGCTTGACGACTATCGGGCGTTTGTCGCGAACATGGCCCAGCAGACCGACCCGCTTTACTACGCGATCCGACCCAATGCGTCGGGCCGGGTCGAGGGGATCGCGAGTTTCCTCAGGATCACGCCCGGCATGGGGGTGATCGAGATCGGCCATATCAACCTTGCGCCCTCGGTCCAGGGCACGACGGCGGCGACCGAGGCGCTGTTCCTCATGGCCGACCATGCCTTCCGGTCCGGCTACCGGCGCTATGAGTGGAAGTGCGATTCGCTGAACCGTCCGTCGCGGCGCGCGGCCGAGCGGCTTGGTTTCAGCTTCGAGGGCATCTTCCGCCAGCACATGATCTACAAGGGCCGCAACCGCGACACGGCCTGGTTTGCGATCCTCGACAAGGACTGGCCGGGCATCCGCGCCGCCTACGAGACCTGGCTCGCGCCCGCGAACTTCGACGCCGCGGGGCGCCAGAAGCAGTCGCTGGGCGCGCTGACGGCGCCCTTCGTCGCGGTGAGGAATCCTGAAACTTGAGGGGCGGGGCCTCGGGGCCTGAGGGTCGCGGCCTTAGGATCGGCCGGGCCTAGACCAGCCCGCTGGTCGCGGGGCCGGTCAGCCGGTCTTCGACCAGGGCGCGCAGTTGGGGCAGGCGCGCCTGCCCGGTCGCGGCCTTGGCCAGCGCCTCGTCATGGGCGCTGAGCGCCACGCCGCGAAGGAACTGGCTGACGTAGCCAAGGGCCGCCTTGTCCGACGGGCCGGCGTCATCCAGCAGGCGGACGGCCAGCGCCAGGTCGTCGCGCAGCGCCACCCGGTCGGGCGCGATGGCATCGTCGGCGCCTGCGGCGGCCGGGGTGGCAGCCGCAACTGCGGTGGTCGACAGCAGCGTTTCCGGCAGGGCCGCCAGGACGGTGCGCTGAAAGGCCGCGAGGCTTTCGATCGGCTTGGGCAGGAAGGCCGCAGCACCTGCCGCAAGGGCTGCCTCCGCGCGGTCCGGATCGCCGCTGGTGCCGATCACCGCCGGGGCCCGTGCCGGGCTGGCCGCAAGTTCCGCGATCAGATCCTCGCCCGCGCCATCGGGCAGGCCCAGGTCGACGATGACGACGGCGGGCCGGTAGGTCGCAAGGTGCTTGCGGGCCGAACGCAGGCAATCGGCACGGCGCAGGCGCGCGCCGGACCGCTGGCAGAGAAGGCGCATGGCCTCGCAGGCGAAACGGCTGTCCTCGACGATGAGCACGGTCAGGCCGAAAAGCGGCTGGCCGGGCAGGGGCCCGCGCGTCGACAGAAATTCGCTGAAATCATCGGCCATGTCCGCCCTCCTCTGGTGTCGGTTCCCGTGGTCCTTGTTCGCGCCCTTGTTCGCGCCCTGGGCCCGAGCCTAGGGCGAAAGGGCTAACGATGGGTAAACGCCCCCACCCTTGCGTCCACAAGACCCGCGCCCCATAAGGGCGCACGACCGCGCAGGAGGGGACCATGATCGGACGTCTGAACCATGTGGCGATCGCGGTGCCGGACCTCGCGGCCGCCGCGCGGCAGTATGAGGCGGTGCTTGGCGCGCAGGTCCGCGCGCCGCAGGACGAACCCGACCATGGCGTGCGCGTCGTCTTCATCGACCTGCCGAACACCAAGGTCGAGCTGCTGACGCCCCTTGGCGAAGGCTCGCCCATTGCGGGCTTCCTGGAAAAGAACCCGTCGGGCGGCATCCATCACCTGTGCTTCGAGGTCGAGGACATCCTCGCCGCCCGCGACCGGCTTCTGGCCGAAGGCGCGCGCGTCCTTGGGCCTGCCGAGCCGAAGATCGGCGCGCATGGCAAGCCGGTCCTGTTCCTGCACCCGAAGGATTTCAACGGCACCCTGATCGAGCTGGAGCAGGTCTGATGAACCTGACCGGAGGCATCATCCTCTTCGCCGGCGCCTGGTTCATGATCTTCCTCATGATCCTGCCCGCGCGCATGGTCAGCCAGCAGGCGGCCGGTCACGTCGTGCCGGGCACGCCCGCCTCGGCCCCCGAGGATGCGCAGATCTGGCGGAAGGTGAAGATCACCACGGCGCTGGCCATTGTCGTCTGGATCGTGGTCTTTTCGGTGGTGAAATGGGGCGGCTTCACCATCTATGACATCGACTGGTTCCACCGCCTGACGCCCGAGGACGGGGCGCAGACCACCGCGACCACTCCCTAGCGCCGCAGTCCCTGGAAGAGGTGTGTGAAGGTGGCCGCCGCCAGCGTCGGGACCAGTATGTTCACCACCGGCACGGTCAGCGCGAGTGCGATGAAGACGCCCGTCAGGGTGACGGTCCCGGAATTGCCGCGCCTGAGTTGCGCGGCACCCTCGGCCGACAGGAACCGCCGCGCCGCCGACTGGAAGAACTCGCGCCCCAGAAGCCAGCCGTTCGCGCCATAGAAGAGGACAGGCGCGAGTGGGCCAAGGACCGGGGTCAACGCGAGCGAAAGGGTCAGGACCAGCAGGACCGCCGCCATGATCTTCAGCCCGTCGAGGATCGATTCGCCAAGGCCCGGCGGGTCGGCGGGGTGCGCGGGATAGTGCGCCGCCTCGACCGCCGCCATCACCCGGTCGGAAAAGAGCCCCGAAAAGCCCGCCGCGACGGGCGCCATGAGGAAGATGCTCATCAAGGGGAATAGCGCGAGCGAGCCCCAGGAGAGCGCCGAGGCCAGGGGCAGCGACCAGCCGAAGGGCAGGGCGACCTCTGCGGGGGCAACGTCGCGCAGAAGCCAGAAGGCGCCGGCCTGGAGCAGGATGAAAAGGCCAAGCGTCAGGGCCACGCCCGCCAGCACCACGCCCCAGATCCGGGGGCGCAAAAGGTCGGACGTGCCAAGGGCAACGGCGCGAAGGGCGGCGACGGGGTCCACGGGTCAGCCCAGTTGCTGCACGATGGCGGCAAGGTCGGGGCGCGGGCGTTCGGGGGGCACGGCACCCTCGGTCCCCAGATGGATCAGGCCGGCCACCCATTCGCCGGCGGCAAGCCCCAGGGCCTCGGCGCGGAAGGCCGCATCCTCGACCGCCCAGCCCGTCAGCCAGTTGGCACCGAAGCCGAGCGCCTGGGCCGCCAGAAGGGCCGTCTGGCAGACCGCGCCGGCGGACAGGATCTGTTCGCGTTCCGGTATCTTCACGGTGGGGCGGGGGACCGCGACCACCGCGATGGCCAGATGCGCGTCGGCGAATTGCGAGACGCCCTTCTCGACTGCTTCGGGCGGCAGGCCCAGGGCCGTCCCGCGCGTCCGGGCGATGCCCGCCAGACGCGTCAGGGCCGCGCGGTTCAGGACAATGAAGCGCCAGGGCTCCAGCTTGCCATGGTCCGGCACGCGCGAGGCGGCGGTCAGGATCGTCTGGACCTGCGCCCCGGTCGGCACGGGCAGCGTCAGCGTCCGGGCGGGGCGCGAGCGGCGGGTCAGGAGGAGCTTCAGCGCATCGGGGTTCGGGCGGATGGGGTCGATCACGTCGGTCATTTGGCGGTCCTGTAGACGGGTCGCGGTGATAGGGGCAGAAACGGGGGTGCTTCGCAAGGGGCGGCCCTTGCCAGCGGGCGCGCACCGGGGCAGAGGGGGCCATGGCCCGCCGCGACCCCTTGCCCGATCTGACCGCGCTCGCCCGGCCGGGGGCCGAGATCGCCGTGCGTGTCACGCCGCGCGCGGGGCGGGTGCGGATCGAGGTGGCGGAGGGCGCGATCCGCCTGCATGTGACCGAAGCGCCAGAGGACGGGCGCGCGAGCGAAGCCGCGCGGGCGCTTCTGGCCGAGGCGATGGGCGTCGCCAAGACGCGCCTGACGCTGGTGCGGGGGGCAACCTCACGCGAGAAGCTGTTCCGGTTCGACGGTTAGGTCAGTCGACGGCCACGCCGTCCAGGATCGCCCGGTTCCAGAACCGGACGGTGACCTTGCCGCGCAGGCCGGCGACGGTGGCCGGGTCGGTCGCGAAAATCGCCATGGCCTCGTCCTTCGTCGCCACGTCAAGGATCATCAGGCTGCCGACCGGCGTCCGGCCATCGTCGCTGCGCAGGCTGCCGGCCGCAAGAACGCGATCCTTGATCGACAGTTCCCACGCCCACATCGCGGCCATCAGCGCCTTGTCGGCGCGCAACTCCGGCCCCCGTTCGCCGTCTTCCGCCAGTATGAGCCAAGCCATCAGCCGCCCTTCTTCCTGAGCCGGTAGACGCCCTCGGGCAGGTCAAGCGCGGCCGCGAGTTCCTGCACCTGGCGCATCGACAGGATGATCTTGACCACCTGATCGTTGCGCGGGTCGAGCTGTTCGATCGTCACGCATTCCTCGAACGCCTGGATGACCACATCTTCCTCGAGATGCTCGGATCCTTCGTCGACAAGGGTGATGACGGTCGCGTCGAAATCGTGTTCGATGGTAAACATGCCATCAGGCTACGCGCATTGGCAGGCTTCTGCCAGAGCGGACAGCGGGAAGGAGGACAGGATGGGCGATCTGGACCGGCAGTTCCAACAGATGAGCGCCATGGCCGAGCGGCACGGCGTGTCACTGGTCGAGGCGGCGAAGGCCGGGATCATCAACCGGGGCGACCTCGTGACGCTGATCGAGCGGTGCCTGGCCTGCCCCGAGCCCGAGGCGACCTGCATGGACGCCGATGCCCATGGCAAGGCCACCGCCTCGCCCAAGGGATGCGCGAACCGGGCGGTGCTGGAAGGGTTGCGGGGGCTCGTCTGAGCGATTTGCGTATCGTCGACACGGATATCAACGACCGCGGATCGCGCTATGCGGCCGCGGGCGGGTCGGCGCGCGACCGGGCCGGGGTGCAGGCGCTTCTGGCAGAGCTGAAGCGCGACAAGAGGTTCGCGCGCGCCACGCACAACAGCTGGGCGGTGGTCCTTTCGGACGGCGGACCGCTCAAGGGCGACGATGGCGAGGCGGGGGCGGGCAACATCCTTCTGAAGCTGCTCGAGGGCGCGGGGCTGACCGACCATCTGCTGATCGTCACGCGCTGGTATGGTGGCAAGCATCTTGGCGGCGACCGGTTCCGCCATGTGCAGACGGCGGCACGGACCTATCTGGACACACGGGGGCAATGATGGCGGGCTTTGTCGGGCGTCAGCTGCGCAGGTTTGCCAATACGGTGCGCTGGTCGCTTGACGGCTGGCGCGCGGCCTGGGCCAGCGAGCAGTCGGTGCGGCAGTGGACCATCGTGAACATCCTGTCGGCCGGGTTTGCCGTCTGGCTGCCGCTGACGGCGGGCGAGCGCGGCCTGATCCTGGCGCTGGGCCTTCTGGTCCTGGCGTTCGAGCTGGCCAATACCGCGATAGAGGCGCTGGTCGATCACATCCTGCCGGACATCAGTCCCGTCGCCAAGAAGGCCAAGGATTGCGGCAGCGCGGCGGTCGCTCTTGCGGCGCTTGCGGGCGGCGCGGCCTGGGCCATGGTGCTGGTCCGCGTCTGGCAGGGGTGAATTTGCAACATTCCGGGCGGGTTTTGAGGCTTAGCGCGCCCAAAATTTGCAAATATCGCACAATCAGCCGTACGGGATGACCTTGCCCCACAGGTCATAGTCCCCGGCTTCGTCGACCTGAACGGTGACGAAATCGCCGGGGGCGAGGTCCTCGAACCCTTCGTCGATGAAGAGGTTGCCGTCGATTTCCGGCGCGTCGGCCTTGGTGCGGCAGGTGGCACCGTCGCCGTCCACGCTGTCGACGAGGACCCGCAGGGTCTGGCCGACCTTGGCGGCGAGCTTGGCTTCGGAAATGACCTGCGCCTTTTCCATGAACCGCTCCCAACGCTCTTGCTTCAGCTCGGGCGCGACATGGTCCGGCAAGGCGTTCGAGCGGGCGCCGGCGACGTTTTCATACTGGAAGCAGCCCACGCGGTCGAGTTGCGCCTCGTCAAGCCAGTCGAGCAGCGTTTCGAACTCCGCTTCGGTTTCGCCGGGAAAACCGACGATGAAAGTCGAGCGCAGGACGATGTCCGGGCAGTCGCGGCGCCAGGCCGCAATCTCGTCCAAGGTGCGGGCGGCGGCGGCGGGCCGGGCCATGCGGCGGAGCGTGTCGGGGTGGGCGTGCTGGAAGGGGATGTCGAGGTAGGGAAGCACCAGCCCCTCGGCCATCAGCGGCACCAGGTCGCGCACATGCGGGTAGGGATAGACGTAATGGAGCCGCACCCAAAGCTCGCGGTCGGCGCCAAGGCGGCCGAGGTCGCGGGCAAGGTCGGTGATGTGGGCGCGGTGGTCCCGCTCGGTCGCATGGCGCAGGTCGAGCCCGTAGGCCGAAGTGTCCTGGCTGATGACCAGAAGCTCGCGCACCCCGGCATCGACCAGCCTTTCGGCCTCGCGCACGACGGCATGGGCGGGGCGGCTGACCAGTCGGCCGCGCATGTCGGGGATGATGCAGAACTTGCAGGCGTGGTTGCAACCTTCTGAAATCTTTAGATAAGAATAGTGACGCGGGGTCAGCTTGACCCCGGTCGGCGGCAGAAGGTCGATGAAGGGGTCGGGCGCGGGAGGCACCGCCTTGTGCACGGCGTCGAGGACCGCCTCATATTGTTCGGGACCGGTGACGGCCAGCACCTGGGGGTGGGCGCCGGTGATGTAGGCCGGTTCCGCGCCAAGGCAGCCGGTGACGATGACGCGGCCGTTTTCGGCCAGGGCCTCGCCGATCGCGTCCAGGCTTTCGGCCTTGGCGCTGTCCAGAAAGCCGCAGGTGTTGACGATGACGGCTTCCGCGCCGCGATAATCCGGGCTGATCTGGTAGCCTTCGGCCCTGAGCCGGGTCAGGATGCGCTCGCTGTCCACCAGCGCCTTGGGGCAGCCGAGCGAGACCATGCCGATCGTCGGCTGGCCGGGGCGGCGGTCGGCGTCGAACACCGGGCGCGGCGCGCGGTCTGGGCGAAGGTCGGGCGGGTTTTCGGACATGGTCGGGCGGGCCGCGTCAGCGTCAGCGGCGGCGGTCGCGCCGCGCGCTCATCGGCTGGAAGGCCACGCCGACATGCGCCTCGCAATAGGGCTTGCCGGCTTGCGAGGGCAGGCCGCAGAACCAGAAGTCCGCCGTCGCCGGATCGCCGATCGGCCATTTGCAGGTGCGTTCGGTCAGTTCCATCAGCGGGATCTTGCGGGCGCGGCGTTCGACCGCGCGGACGGAAGCCAGCGCCTCGGCCGAGATTTCGTTGGTCGAGGGCT
>Ga0209023_10005549_pt1 | contig 13742 bp, 13 predicted proteins | sample LakOneMetagenome_FD_187468 | JGI IMG/M metagenome (GOLD analysis project Ga0209023, IMG submission 187468) | Freshwater and sediment microbial communities from Lake Erie, Canada (SPAdes) (version 2) | ecosystem: Environmental > Aquatic > Freshwater > Lentic | place: Lake Erie, Canada...
CCGATCTTTCGTGGAGGGCTGGGCGCTCTACACCGAGCGGCTGGCCGACGAGATGGGCCTGTACGAGACCGACCTGGACCGGCTGGGCATGCTGGCCAGCGATTCCTGGCGAGCCTGCCGACTGGTGGTGGACACCGGCTTGCATGCCATGGGTTGGAGCCGACAGGAGGCCATCGACTTCATGGTGGAACACGCCCCGGTGGCGCGCGACGAGATCGAGACCGAGGTGGATCGCTACATCGGCATGCCCGGCCAGGCCCTGGCCTACAAGGTCGGCCAGCGGGAGATCCTGCGGCTGCGGGCTGAGGCCGAGGCCCGGCTCGGCGATCGGTTCACCCTCCCGGGCTTCCACGACGTGGTGCTCAGCGCGGCCACGGTGAGCCTGCCGGTGCTGGCCGAGCGCGTCGAGACCTGGACCGGCGCTTGACCTTTCCCGGCCGCTCCCGTACCTCCCGCGCTGCTCGCCTCGGTCTCGGCACCGTCGTCGTCGCCCTGGCCCTCGGCTTCGGTGGGCTGGCAACCGGCGCACCGGTGGGTGCGGCGCCCGCACGCACCGGGTTCCCTCCGATGCGTCCCACCAAGGTGCTGATCCTGGGTGACTCGGTTCCGGCCGGCGCGGCGTCGCTCTACGGGCCGGCCCTGCCGGGCCGCGACGTCACGGTGGACGCCGTCGTCAACCGCACCACCGGGCAGGGAGCCAACGTGATCGCCCAGCGAGGGGCTGACTGGGATGTCGTGGTGGTCATGCTGGGCCACAACGACGGCGCCAGCCCGGGCGTGTACCAGCCGGCGGCCAACAGCATCCTCGACCAGCTCCGTGGCGTTCCCCGCGTGATCTGGCTGTCGCTGCACGAGGTCCGCCCGTACTACGTCGGCGTCAACGCCTTCTTGCGGGGGCAGGCCGCTCGGCGGGGCAACTTCCGGGTGGCCGACTGGAACGCCATCGCCTCGGCCAACCCCGGCGCGGTGGCCGGCGACGGCTTGCACCTCAACGGGCGTGGCGCCCAGCTCATGGCGGGCCTGGTGGCCCAGCAGGTGATCGACACCGAGAACGACGAGCACAACTTCCTGCAGTCGCTGGTGGCCGCCACCACCACGACCACCGCCCCGCCGACGACGACGTCGACCACCACGAGCACCAGCACCACCACGTCGACCACCGCACCCCGCACCACCACGACCCGCCCGACGACGTCGACCACGCTCTACACCGAGGTCACCGAGAACCCCTCGGCCGATACCTCGGCGCTCGACAAGTCGCTCGAATCCGACCGGCGGCGGGGCTACCTGCTCATCGGGGTGGGCGTGGCGTTCCTCGCGCTGGCCGGCTGGCGACTCGTGGTGGTCATGCGCCGCCGGACAGCGGGTGACCGAGCTGGAACGTCGCCGTGAGGCCGGTGCCCCACGTGCCGAAGTCGGGCGCCTTGGGAAGCCCGAGCGTGCGGAGCTCGTCGGCCACCGGACCGGTGCCGAGCTCGATCACCACCTCGGCCGGATCCACGAACCCGGTGCCCATGTCCATGGCCAGCGGCGTCTCGTGGGCCACGCCGTGGAGGTACGAGTAGCTCCCGGTCTCGACCCGGGTGGCCTCGCCTGTGGGCTCAGCAGCGGGGAACGACACCGACAGCACCGGCTGGCCACCATCGGTCATGGCGAAGGTGACCCGATCGTCGGCGTGGGTGACCGAGAGCTCCTCCACCGTCTTGGGGAAGCCCATGACCTCGTTGCCGGCCTGGCAGGTGAAGGCCTGGTCGACCGGCATCCGGTAGACGAAGGAGCCGAGCACATCGGCCGGCGCACCGGCGGGCCGGGCGAGGAAGCCCAGGTTGATCTCCAGGTAGTCGCCCCATGGGTTGTCGTGGTAGTCGCACAGCGCCACCACCAGCTGGGCGACCCCGTCGTTGTCGATCACCTCGAAGGCGTCGCCTGGAAGCAGGGCCTGGGCCGGGCCGGCCGGAACGGAGAAGACGAAGGTGGCGGCGTCGAAGTCGTCGACCTCCATGGGGAAGGTGATGGTCTGGCCATCGATCTGGCCCCAGACGGTGGGGGCGGCGGAGTCGGTCGTGTCGGTCATGTCGGTCCCTCGAAGTGCGCGGAGCGCCAGTGAACCACGTTGGCGTGGGTCATCGGTCACACCCTTCCCCCGGCTGGCGAATAACGCGTATTATCGAGGCTGGTCCCGCATGGGGGTGGGGCCGGGATGCAGAGGACGAGCCATGACCGATCTCCACACCGCACCAGCACCCGACTGGGCCACCGAGTTCGACCACACCAAGGAGGACTACGCCGCGGCGGCCACCGAGGTGTGGGACGAGCTGCGCGAGACCTGCCCTGTGGCCCACTCCGACGCCCACGGCGGCGTGTGGCTACCCACCCGCCACGCCGACATCGCCGCCATCGCCCACGACACGGAGCACTTCAGCTCGGAGGGCGTGATCGTCAACATCTTCAAGCCCGAGGGCCTGGCCCCCATGGGCTACGCACCCCCCATCACGTCGGACCCCCCGTTCCACGCCGATGCCCGCCGCCTCCTGCTCGCCTCGTTCGGCCCCAAGGCCATCGCCAGCCTGGAGGAGGGCGCCCGCCAGTCGTGCCGCGACCTGCTCGACGAGCTGCTGGCCGACGTGCACGGCCCCGATGACGTGGTCGACGCCGCCACCGCCTACGCCCAGCACATCCCGGTCCGGGTGATCGCCGACATGCTCGGGCTCCCCAAGGAGGACGGCCCCAAGTTCCGGATGTTCATCCACCGCATCATCGAGAAGCCGGGCGAGTACGCCGGCACCCTCGGCGTGGAGGACACCCTGCTCTTCTACCTCACGCAGGTGCTCGAGCAGCGCCGTCGCGAGGAGCCCCGAGACGACCTCATCGGGTTCCTCCTCACCACCGAGATCGACGGCAAGGGGCTCACCAACGAGCACATCTTCGGCACCATCGCCCTGCTGATCATCGCCGGCATCGACACCACGTGGTCGGCCATCGGCGCCAGCCTCTGGCATCTGGCCCAGAACCCGGAGGACCGCAAGCGCCTGGTCGAGGACCCCGACGTGCTGCCGTTCGCCATCGAGGAGTTCCTGCGGTTCTACGCTCCGGTCACCATGGCTCGCATCGCCGCGGTGGACACCGAGATCGGGGGGTGCCCGATCCCCAAGCGCGACTGGGTGCTGCTCCCGTTCCCGGCGGCCAACCGCGACCCGGAGGCCTTCGAGCAGGCCGACGAGTTCATCATCGATCGTCAGCGCAACCGGCACCTGGCCTTCGGGCTCGGCATCCACCGCTGCCTCGGCTCCAACCTCGCTCGCCTCGAGCTCACGGTCGCGGTCGACGAGTGGATGAAGCGCATCCCCGACTTCGAGCTGGCCACCGCCGATCCCTCGTCGGTCCGCTGGTCAACCGGCCAGGTGCGCGGCCCCCGCGAGCTCCCCGTCCGCATCCTGAAGTCGGTGGACGCCTGATGCGCGTCACCCTCGACTCCGAGAAGTGCCAGGGCCACGGCCGCTGCTACGCGCTGTCGCCCGACCTGTTCGACACCGACGACGAGGGCTACGCCGTCCTGCTCGAGGTGGCCAAGGGCGACCTCACCCCAGCGCAGCAGGAGGCCGCGGTGCTGGCGGCCGAGAACTGCCCCGAGTTCGCCATCGAGGTCCACCCCTCCTGAGCCGGACGACCAGGAACTCCGCCCGCGACACCATCCGCTCGGAGCGCGAGGCCACCTTCCACCTCGGATCGAGCGAGCTGTGGGCCGCGCTCGAACAGGTGGAGGCCTACCCGTCGTGGTGGCCATGGCTGCAACGCTTCGACGGCGAGGCCCTGGCCGACGGCGAGCGGTGGGCGTGCACCGTCCGACCGCCGCTGCCCTACCGGGTGTCGTTCGACCTGGTGCTGCGCGACGTCGAGCCGGAACGCTCCGTCGCAGCCGATCTCACCGGTGACATCACCGGTACCGCCCGCATCGACCTGCGGCCGGCCGTCGGGCCGGATGGCGGAGCGGCCACCCACCTGCGGCTGGTCAGCGAGCTGTCGCCCAACCGGCCGCTGCTGCGAGGGCTGTCACGGGTGACGTCGGCCATCCCCCGCTACGGCCACGACCAGATCCTCGACCGAGGGCTGGCCCAGTTCATCCAACGGCTGCCCGCCGGCTGAGCCCGCTAGGACAGATCGGCCAGCTTCATGGTCCGGTAGAAGAAGTTGCTGGTCTGGGTGACCAGCAGGGTGCCATCGGGCAGCTGGTGCCCGCCGCCCTGGGTGGTGTGGAGCACGGTGTAGACGCCGCCGGCGTCGAGGTTGTTCGCGGTGTCGACGGACCACTGGTAGGGCACGGTCGGGTCGGCGGTGCCGCTGAAGAGGTAGCCGGGCGAGTCGGTGCCGTCCACGTACTGGCCGCCGGGGAGCCCGCCCGAGAGCGACACCCACCCGCTGACCCGAGACGAGTACTCGGGGTTGCCGCTCTCGCCCGGTTGGTCCGACATGGCCCCGACTCCGGTGGAGATGATGCCCCCGGCGGAGAAGCCGGTGATCCCGATCCGATCAGGATCGATCCGATACGTCGCGGCGTTGGCCCGGAGCCAGCGCACCGCGGCCTGCCCGTCGTGGATCCCGGCCACGGCAGCGATCTGGCAGGTCAGGCCGCTGGCGTCAGCGCCCGAGCAGCCGTTGGGGGCGAGGAGCCGGTAGTTGATCGACACCACCACGAAGCCCCGCTTCACCAACGCCTTGGCCTGCCCGCCGTTGTCGGCCTTGTCGCCGCCGACGAAGCCGCCGCCGTGCACCCACACGATGGCGGGACGCTGGGCCGCCACGTCGCCGGTGGGTTGGTAGAGATCGAGCTTGAGGTCGACGTTGTTGCCCTGCAGGTCGTTGGCCGCGCCGTACTGGAGGTTGGCGGTCTCGGTGGCCGACGCGAACACCTCGTCTCGGTAGCGCAGAGGCGCCGTCCCCGCGGGGGCCGCCACCTCGGCATCGATGCAGCCGGACAGGCCCACCACCATCAGCGCGGCGGCCGCCACGGCCACGACGATTCGACTTCTGCGCACGATCACTCCCCCGAGCGACCGGCGGGCACCGGTCGGTCGACCCCGATCATGCCAACGATTCGGACTGCGACCACCGCGGAGCGCTCTGACGTCATCGGCGACCTGTGCATCGGGCATCGGGACACGCTCCAGGTTCACCCCGACCGATCGAGGGACGTTCGTCGGCCGCGTAACCTGCGTCGCCATGGTGATGGGGCGGCGAGACGACGTGGCGACGGCACCGGCGGCCATCGCGGCGTTCGCGGTGGCGGGTCTGGCCGAGCAGCTCACGCTGGCGGCGCTCAGCGTGCCGTTCCGGGCTCCCTGGCGCGGCTCGCACAGCCTGGTCGACAACATCGGCTCCAGCGTCACCCGCCAGGTCATGCGCAGCTTCATGGGCTACGCCTGCGCCCTGCCCACCGACGAGTTCCGCTCCGTCGAGCTGCTGCTCGACGATCTGTGCCGGGTGGTGATGCCGCCGGTCGTGCGCAGCCTCGGGGTCACCATGGACCGCACCGACGTCGGCGGCGTCCCCGGTCTCTGGTTCCACCCGAACCAGGGCACCGAACCGTCGGCCCGGGGCACCGTGCTCTACCTGCACGGAGGGGGCTACGTGGCCACCTGCCCCACCATGTATGCCGCGTTCAATGCCTACATCGCTCGATCATCGGGGTGCTCGGTGTTCGCGCCGGACTACCGCCTGGCGCCGGAGTTCCCGTACCCCGCCGGGCTGCTCGACGCGGCCACCGTGCTCGACCAGCTCTTCGCCGATGGCCTGTCTCCCGACCGGTTCATCCTGGCCGGCGACTCGGGCGGCGGCGGGCTGGCGACCTCCCTGCTCAACGATGTCCGCACCCGCAAGCTGGCCGACCCCGCGGGCCTGGTGCTGTTCTCACCAGAGGTCGGCCTGAGCTTCACCGAGCCGTCGATGATCGAGAAGGCGGGCAGGGACATCCTCCCGTGGAACATCCCGACCATGCCCTACCTGCACGGGATCGACGCCCTCGATCCGCGCGTCGATGCCCTCACCGACGACATCTCGGACTACCCGCCGACGTTCGTGTCGTTCGGCGACGACGAGATGTTCCGTGATCCGATCCGCGCCTTCCTCGCCCGGCTCGACGCGGCCGGGATCGAGAACTCACGGGTGGAGGAGCCGGGGATGTTCCACGTCTACCCGTTCCTCATGCCGTGGAGCGAGGCCAGCCGTCGGGTGTTTCGAGACGTCGGGCACTTCATCGCCCGATGCCTCCCCGAGGACTGACCTCGCCGACGGATCAGATGCGGCGGCGGCGGCCGACGCCCCGGCCGGGGGTCACCGCAGCGGCGACCACCGCGGTCTTGGCCACGGGAGACGGCCCGGGCGAGATGGCCTTGGCGACCACTGCGGTCTTGGCCACCGGGTGACCGACGACTCCGACTCTTCCTACACGTCCTGGGCGCATGTCAGGCTCCTTCTTCTTCGAGTTCCGCGTCGGCTTCGACGGCGGCGATGATGGCTTGGATCGGGATGCGGCCGTTGGCGATGAGCTCGCCACCAGCCCGGCGGGCGGCCGATGCGAACGGCGCGGCCCAGAGGTTCTCATACACCAGGACGCCGGCGACGCTGCCGGGCTCCATGGCGTTGGCGAGGAGCTCGACGTCGGCCTCGGCGAGCAGTTCGGCCAGTTCGGCCTCGAGCTCGACGAGCGGTCCGAGGTCTTCCACGTCGGCCAGTTCGAGGGCCTCCACCGAGCCGTCGGCGTCCTTCACGAGGATGAGGACGTCGATGACGCGGATGGTGCCGGCGTCGACCAGCTTCAGCAGCTCGTCGATCACTTCACCGGAGAAGTGCTGGTGCCCCTCCGGGAACTCCACGATGAGGAAGTCGACGGGTCCGAGCTCGTCGAGCGGGGTGTTGGTCATCTGCTATCCGTTTCTGTTGGTCAGGGTGAGGGTGGTGTGAAGGTGGTCGAGCTACTGCCGGGCCATGGCCACGGACAGGCGCTGCTCGGCGGTGATGAGGTGGGAGGCGTCGTCGTTGCCCTGGTCGAGCTGGACCCAGGCGACGGTGCCGGTGAACGCGCTCTCCTCGGGCAGGTAGTCGTCGCTCACCGCGCTCCCCGAGTCGATGCCGAGGTCGAGGGTCTCGTCGGCCGAGAAGATCATGGGCACGCTGGCCTCCTGCCGGCACGACCCGACCTGGACACCGTCGACGAACAGGGCGGTGTCGCCACCCTTGGCGAGCCCGCCGCCGTCGTAGGTGAACTCGATGCGGACCTGGTGGTCGCCAGCCGGGACCGGCTCGGTGCCGACCGCCTTGGCGAGCGCCAGACCGAGGAGGTTGTAGCAGGACACCGGGACGCCGTCGTCGTTCAGGTAGAGCGACCAACCCCCGAACGCACCACCTTGGGCGATGATCACGCCGGTGGCACCGCCTTCGGGGATGGTGACCTGCGCGGTGACCGTGTACGACTTGTTCTTCAGGTTGAGCACGGTGTTCTCGGTCATGCGGCCCATGCCTCCGAACAGCAGTTGGGAGGGCCCGGAGGTCAGGGTCGGACGCCCGGCGATGTCGGAGTTGAACCGCTCGACTCGGCGGTCGTCGAGGGGCAGGACGTTGTACTTCACCGCCTCGATCAGGAAGAGGCGCTGGAGCTCGGCCAGCTTCTCCGGGTGCTCGGCCGACAGGTCCTTGGCCTGGGTCCAGTCGGTGGTGGTGTCGTAGAGCTCCCACACGTCGTCATCGAGGGCGGGAAGGATCGCACCGAACACCCACGGGGTGCTGTGCCGGGTCACCGCGGTCCAGCCCTTGTGGTAGATCCCGCGGTTGCAGAACATCTCGAAGTACTGGGTCTCGCGTCGCTCGGGTGCGTTGGCCTCGTCGAAGAGGTAGCGCATCGACACGCCGTGCAGGGGCAGCTGCGGCACCCCGTTGACGGTGTGCGGCGCAGGGATCCCAGCGGCATCGAGCACCGTGGTGGCGATGTCGATCACGTGGTGGAACTGGTCGCGCACCTCGCCCTTGGCCTCGAAGCCGTTGGGCCAGTGGACGATGGTGCCGTTGCGGGTGCCGCCGAAGTGCGAGGCCACCTGCTTGGTCCACTGGTAGGGCGTGCACATGGCGTGGGCCCAGCCGACGGCGTAGTGGTTGTAGGCGGTCGGCGTGCCGAACTCGTCGATCTTGGACGCCATGAACTCCGTGGTCTCGAACGCCGCCGCTCCGTTGAGCGACAGCAGCTCGTTGAAGGTGCCGTTGGGCGTCCCCTCGGCGCTGGCGCCGTTGTCGCCGATCATGAAGTAGATCAGCGTGTCGTCGAGGACCTCGAGCTCCTCGAGCGTGTCGATGAGCCGGCCGATGTGGTGGTCGGTGTGCTCGAGGAACCCGGCGTACACCTCCATCTGGCGGGCAAGGATCGGCTTGAGCTCGTCGGGCACGTCGTCCCAGGCCTGGATCTCCTCGGGCCGTGCGGTGAGCTCGGCATCGGCCGCGATCACTCCCTGCTCGACCTGGCGGGCGAAGATCTCGTCGCGGAGCGCGTCCCAGCCGGCGTCGAAGCGACCCTTGTACTTGGCCGACCACTCGTCGGGCACGTGGTGCGGAGCGTGCGTGGCACCCGGCGCGAAGTACATGAAGAACGGCTTGTCGGTGTTGAGCGCCCGCTGCTGGCGCACCCAGGCGATGGACTTGTCGGTCATGTCCTCGGTGAAGTGGTACCCCTCAGCGGGGGTCTTCGACGGCTCCACCGCCGTGGTGCCGTCGTAGATCGCCGGGTAGTACTGGTTGGTCTCCCCGCCGATGAACCCGTAGAAGTGCTCGAAGCCGCTGCCGGTGGGCCACAGGTCGAACGGACCCACGGGACTGGTCTTCCACACCGGCACCTCGTGGCACTTGCCGAACTGGGCGGTGGAGTAGCCGTTCTGCTTGAGCGTCTCGGCGAGTGGTGCGGTGGTCTTGGGCCGGATCGAGGTGTACCCCGGCGCCGAGGTGGCCACCTCGGTGATGACCCCCATGCCGGCCGTGTGGTGGTTGCGACCGGTGAGCAGCGCCTGACGGGTGGGCGCGCACAGCGAGGTGGTGTGGAACCGGCTGAGCTTGAGCCCGTTGGCCGCCAGGCGATCGGCGGTGGGAGTGGCGATCACGCCGCCGAAGCTGGCCGACGCGCCGAACCCGATGTCGTCGAGCAGGATGATCAACACGTTCGGGGCGCCCTCAGGCGGGCGGATCTCCGTGATCGGCGCGAAGGCGGTGTCTGGATCCTTGGCGTCGTACGTGGTGAGGCCGACGTAGTCCCGGTCGTGGATGGGAAGGGCGAATCGGTTCAGCTCGTCGGGCGTCGACATCTCTGGCCTCCTGCGGCGGGGTGGGTTGGCACCTTTGCACATCGGACAAATGCCGCGCGCCGCTCTCGGGCGAACGAACCACCCGAACGGGTGGCTCGTTCCAGACTCAGCCGGCGAGCAGGTGCTGGAGGGTTCCCGTGTCGCCGAAGAGCTCGGCCCGCCAGGTCGCGACCAGCTCGGTGGTGTCCGAGTCGTCGGGGTGGAAGTCAGGACGCTCGTAGTCCTTGAGCTGGTCCCACAGCTCGCGCTGCATGATCGGCGAGGCCTTGAACCGACGCCAGCTGGTCCGCAGCCTGCCCCGTTGGTAGGTGGTCCGATCGCCGAGCAGCGAAGCCCCGACCTGCAGGGTGGTGCTGACCACGAACGCCCATCGGGTCAGGCGCATCATGCGCACCCGCTCGCGTTCGGAGCCGCCCACGGCCCGGTACACGTCGAACGCAACGGCCTTGTGCTCGGACTCCTCCAGGGCGTGCCAGGTGAAGACCGGCCCGACCTCGGGGCCGAACGAGGCCCGGACGTCGGCGTTGGTCAAGATGAGCTCGGCCAGCGTGGCGGTGATGTGCTCCACCGCCGCGGTGTGGGCCAGGCAGGCCTCGGCCGACGTGAGGCGCTCCTGGAGGCCGAGGCCGCGCTTGACGCGCTTCTCGTTGGCCGACGCCGGGTAGCCCAGTGCGTCGAGCCGGGCGTTCATCACGCGGTGCTCACGCCCGTGCACCGCCTCCTGGCCGATGAACCCGGCCACCTGCCGCTTGAGCTTGGGATCGGTGATCTGGTCCCGGTAGCGGCGCACGGAGCGGATGAAGAACTCCTCGCCCTCGGGGAACGTGGACGACAGCCCGGCCGCCAGGTGGCTCATGATCAGGTCCCCATCGCCGGCGAAGTGCTTGGGCAGGTTGGCGAGGGTCTCGTCGAACGAGATGCGTCGGGTGGGGACGACGCGGCCCGGGTCGCTGGTCTGGCTCGGCGGTTCGCCGGTGGTCGGTTCGGCGACGATCGGCTCGGCGGTCAGGACTGGTTCCACGGTGGGCTCCACGTTGGGGGTGTCAGGGTCGAACAGGGTCGGTTGGGCTGGGTGGGCGGACACCGGCGACGGTGCGTCCGATGACGGCCCGCCAGGCGTCGTCGTCGATGGGCTTCAGGTCGAGGGCGGCGGCCGCCATGGACCCGAGGGCGAGGAGGGTGACGAAGCGCGAGAGGGCCTCGGCGTCGAGCGCGGGGTCGATCTCGGCACCGTCCTGGCCGGCGCGGATCACGTCGGCCGCGGTGCGCTCCTTGTCGGCGAAGCCGCGCTGCACCACCTTGGCGATGTCGCCGTCCCGGGTGGCCGTGGCGATGAGCTCGATCAGCAGCGGGCCCATGACCCGAGCGTGGTCGGCCAGCGACGAGCCGGCGTCGATGAACGCAGCAGCGATCGACCCGACCTCGCCGCCCGATGCCGACCCGCCCAGCACACCCGCGATGGCGTCGGGCGCCTGCTCGATGATGGCCGCTTCGAGGAGCTCGGCCTTGGAGCCGAAGTGGTTGTAGATGGCGCCCGTGGTGACGCCGGCCTCCCGGGAGATCTCCGACACCCGGGTGCCCTCGTAGCCCCGCGCCAGCAGCACCCGCATGGCCGCGGCCAGCAGCTCCGCCCGTGTCTCCTCCGCGCTCACCCCACTGCGTCGCCCCATCGCCGCTCAAAGTAACAAACGTTCATTTCCTCGTCCACGGTCACCCGTCACGTCGACCACTCCAGGCCCGACGCCAGCCAGACCGTTCTGAGTGCCCCAGCGTTCATGGGCGAACAACCAGGACCTCAGAACGGTTGGTCGACGTCGCCGCGACGCGCAACGGCCCTCGCCGAGCGGCGAGGGCCGTTGGGTCAGATCGTGGCCGACCGCTCGAACTTGTCGCAGTTGATTCCCTCTCAGGGAAGGAACTGCAACAACTTCGTGGGGTGGGGCGGTGCTACTCGATGCGGCGGCCGGAGATGGCTCGGGCGATCACCAGCTGCTGGATCTGCTCGGTGCCTTCGAAGATGTCGAAGATCTTCGCGTCACGGTGCCAGCGCTCCACGGGGTACTCCCGGGTGTAGCCGTAGCCACCGAGGATCTGGATGGCTCGCTCGGTGACCCAGACGGCGACGCGGCCGGCCTTGAGCTTGGACTGCGAGCCCTCGGCGTTGACGTACTTGCCGTTGCGGGAGAGCCAGGCGGCCCGGTGCACGAGCAGGCGGGCGGCATCGATCTCGGTGATCATGTCGGCCAGCATGAAGCCGATGGCCTGGTTCATGATGATCGGCTTGCCGAACGCGGTGCGCTCGCCGGCGTACTCCAGGGCGTACTCGTAGGCGGCACGGGCGACGCCGATGGCCTGGGCGCCCACCGCGGGGCGGGTGGCCTCGAACGTGGCCATGGCCGGCTGCTTGCCGGAGCTCTCGGTCTTGGGCTTGGTCAGCGCCTCACGGGCCCGGGCCAGCTTCTCGTCGAGCTTCTCCTTGCCGCCGAGCAGGCAGCTGCCCGGGATCTTGACATCCTCGAGCACGACCTCAGAGGTGTGCGACGCCCTGATGCCGTGCTTCTTGTACTTCTGTCCCATGGACAGGCCGGGTGTGTTCGGCGGGATGATGAAGCTGGCCTGGCCACGACCCTTGAGGTCGGGCTCGACCGCGGCGACGACGACGTGGATGTTGGCGATGCCGCCGTTGGTGATCCACGCCTTGGTGCCGTTGAGGGTCCACTCGTCCTTGACCTCGTCGTAGACGGCGCGGGTGCGCAGGGAGCTGACGTCGGAACCGGCGTCGGGCTCGGACACGCAGAAGGCGCCCAGCTTCACGTCGTCGGGCGTGCCGTAGCACTGCGGGACCCACTCCATGACCTGGTCGGGGGTGCCGTTGCCGGCGATGCCGGCCACGGCGAGGCCCGAGCCCATGATGGCGAGGCCGATGCCGGCGTCGCCCCAGAAGAGCTCCTCGATGGCGATGGGCATGGTGAGGCCGGTCTCGTCGGCCAGCATCGCGTTGGCGATGAAGTCCATGCTGTAGAGCCCGATCTTGGCTGCCTCTTCGACGATGGGCCACGGGAACTCCTCCCGCTCATCCCATTCTTCCGCCGCCGGGCGAACGACGTTCTTGGCGAAGTCGTGCACCCAATCCTTGAGCTGCTGCTGGTCCTCGTTGAGCGCGAGGGAGAACTCTGCCATCTGCCGGACCTTTCGTCCCTGGAGCCTCGACGGCGGTTCCCGACGGTGCGGGCGTGTCGGAGGCGTACACGTTGTTACCGGTCGGTAACAACCGGATCAGGCTACCCGTCGCTGCGATCCGGTGCCAGGCCGGTCGGCGACGGCGTCGGGCGGGGCACGAGGGACACAGCGATCACGGCCAGGACCGCGCCCACCACGTAGGGGGCCGCGGCGCCGACGTGGCCGTACAGGAAGCCGGCGGCGATGGGCCCGATGGTGCGGGCCCCAGCTCCGGCGGACTGCTGGAGGCCCAGCACCCGACCCCGCCGCTCGGCCGGGGTCTGGCCTGCCACGGCCGAGGCCATGGTGGGCGTGACCAGGCCCTGGCCCAGCACCAGCAGGGCCAGTGCCCCGATCATGGTGAGCCAGCGGCCGTCCCAGGCGAGGAGCAGCAGACCCAAGGCGAGGAGCCCGAGGGCCACCCGCAACGTGCGGTTCTCCCCCAGCGCGTCGTGGACGGGGTGGATCAGTCCGGCCTGCACGAACACCAGGGCCAGGCCGATCACGGCGAACACCGCGCCGGTGGAGCCGAGGGTGAGCCCGAGGCGATCCTCGGCCAGCAGGGCGAACGTGGTCTCGAAGCCGGAGAAGGCGAACACCGAGATGAAGGCCACGATGATCAGCCGACGCACCGCGTTGGGCACCCCCTGCACGGTGAACGCGCCGCGGGAGCCGGTCGACGGTCCCCCGTCGGGCGAGGTCAGCGCCTCGGCCACGGTCTCGGGCACAGGCGGCGAGGCCGCGTCGGGCACGTGATCCGGGTGGGTCTCGGGCAGGCGACGCAGCGCCACGATGGCGTTGGTGCCGGCGATGGCCGAGGCGACGAAGAACGGGATGTGCGGGCCGCCGAACGCGGCGAGGGCGCCGATGGCCGGGCCGATCACGAAGCCCACGCCGAAGGCCGCCCCGAGCAGACCGAGCAGGCGAGGTCGTTCCTCGGGCGAGGCGACGTCGGCCACCGAGGCTTGGGCCACCGACACGCTGGCCCCCGACAGGCCGTCGATGATGCGGCCGAGCAGCAGGATCCAGACCGTGCCGGCCAGCCCGGTGACCAGGCTGCCCAGGCACGTCCCCACCAGCGACAGGATCAGCACCGGCTTGCGGCCGATGCGGTCCGAGAGCCGGCCGATCAGGGGCGAGCCGAACATCTGGGCCAGTGAGAACGAGGCCACCACCAGGCCTCGTTCT
>Ga0209023_10005550_pt1 | contig 13741 bp, 9 predicted proteins | sample LakOneMetagenome_FD_187468 | JGI IMG/M metagenome (GOLD analysis project Ga0209023, IMG submission 187468) | Freshwater and sediment microbial communities from Lake Erie, Canada (SPAdes) (version 2) | ecosystem: Environmental > Aquatic > Freshwater > Lentic | place: Lake Erie, Canada | collected...
GTGGGCGTGAACGTCACCCTCAAGCTGCTCGAGATGGCGGCGAAGAGCTTCAGCGAAGGCTACGACATCGAGATCGTCGAAGCGCACCACCGCCACAAGGTCGATGCGCCATCCGGCACCGCCCTCAAGATGGGCGAGGTGATCGCCGACGCCCTGGGGCGCGACCTGAAGGACTGCGCCGTCTACGGCCGCGAAGGCGTGACCGGCGAGCGCGATCCGTCGACCATCGGTTTTGCCACCGTGCGTGGCGGCGACGTGGTGGGCGACCACACCGTCATGTTCCTCGGCACCGGCGAGCGCATCGAGATCAGCCACAAGTCCAGCAGCCGCGTCACCTACGCCCACGGCGCCCTGCGCGCCGCGCGCTTCCTGGCGGGCAAGCCGAAGGGCCTGTTCGGCATGGACGACGTGCTGGGGCTGAACTGACCATGGCAGTCGTCCAGCTGAACGGCGCCGCCATCGTCGACGAGGCGTCCTTCCACCAGGAGTCGCGCCGCGCCTTCGGCTTCCCGGAGTCCTACGCCGATTCGATCGATGCCTGGGTGGATTGCATGAGCTACCTGCGCGACGAGGAGAACATGACGAAGTTCCAGCTCAAGCCGAACGAGGTGCTGGAGATCGTCGTGCTGGAGGCCGAAAAGGTGAAGGCCGCCGTCCCCGATCTGCTGGAGGAGATCGCCTTCTGCGTGGGCGGCATCAACGAGCGCTACGAGGATTACGGCGAGAAGCCGGCGCTGAAGCTGACCCTGAAGTAGGGTGGTCGGCTCTGCCGACCGCGCGTTCAACTCACGCACGCGCAGCCACGGAGCATGACGGAGCTGGACGCGCGTTCGGCGAAGCCGAACACCCTACAGCAATCGCCCCGAACCGCCATCCTGCCACGGCAGGCATGGCGGTTTTCTTATTGCCCGCCGCCTTTCGCCGCAGTGCAAAATGAACCAGCTCAGTGGCGTATAATGTCCGGTTCCACCCTCATTACGTCTGCAGAAATCATGCAAGAAAAATATAGTCCAGCCGAAGTCGAACAGGCCGCCCAGGCCTACTGGAAGTCGATCGACGCCTACAAGGCCGTCGAACACGACCCGCGTTTCCCGAAAGGCAAGTATTACGCCTGCTCGATGCTGCCTTACCCGTCGGGCAAGCTGCACATGGGCCACGTGCGCAACTATACGATCAATGACGTGATGTACCGCTACCTGCGGATGAACGGCTACAACGTGCTGATGCCGATGGGCTGGGACGCTTTCGGCATGCCGGCCGAGAACGCGGCGATGGCCAACAACGTGCCGCCGGCCGAGTGGACCTATTCGAACATCGCCCACATGCGCGGGCAGATGGAGTCGATGGGCCTGGCCATCGACTGGTCGCGCGAAATGACCGCCTGCAAGCCGGAATACTACAAGTGGAACCAGTGGATGTTCCTCAAGATGCTCGAAAAAGGCATCATCTACCAGAAGACCGGCACCGTGAACTGGGACCCGGTGGACCAGACCGTGCTGGCGAACGAACAGGTGGTGGACGGCCGCGGCTGGCGCTCGGGCGCGCTGATCGAGAAGCGCGAGATCCCGATGTACTACGTGCGCATCACCGAGTACGCGGACGAACTGCTGGACTACGTCGACAACAAGCTGCCGGGCTGGCCGGAGCGCGTGCGCATCATGCAGGCCAACTGGATCGGCAAGTCGACCGGCGTGCGCTTCGCCTTCCCGCACGATATCAAGGATGCCTCGGGTGAACTCATCAACGAAGGCAAGCTGTACGTCTTCACCACCCGCGCCGACACCATCATGGGCGTGACTTTCTGCGCCGTGGCGGCCGAGCATCCGCTGGCCCAGCACGCCGCACAGGACAACCCTGAGCTGCAGGCCTTCATCGCCGAGTGCAAGCTCGGTTCCGTCATCGAAGCCGACATGGCGACGATGGAGAAGAAGGGCATGCCGACCGGCCTGTCCGTTACCCATCCGGTCACCGGCGAACAGGTCCCGGTCTGGGTCGGCAACTACGTGCTCATGACCTACGGCGACGGCGCCGTGATGGGCGTGCCTGCCCACGACGAGCGCGACTTCGGCTTCGCGAAAAAATACGAGCTGCCGATCAAGCAGGTGGTAGCAAGCGAAGGCCAGGAGTTCTCGCTCGACGCCTGGCAGGAATGGTATGGCGACAAGGAGCACGGCCGCACCATCAATTCGGGCAAGTACGACGGCCTGGATTACATCGCCGCCGTCAACGCCGTGGCCGGCGACCTGGCCGCGCAGGAGCTGGGCGACAAGAAGGTCACCTTCCGCCTGCGCGACTGGGGCATCTCGCGCCAGCGCTACTGGGGCACCCCGATCCCGATGATCCACTGCGGCGACTGCGGCGCGGTGCCTGTGCCCGAGCAAGACCTGCCGGTCGTGCTGCCGGAACACCTGGTCCCGGACGGCACCGGCAATCCGCTGAACAAGGACGAAGCCTTCCTGGCCTGCACCTGCCCGAAATGCGGCAAGCCGGCGCGCCGCGAGACCGACACGATGGACACCTTCATCGACTCGTCCTGGTACTACATGCGCTATACCTCGCCGGGTTCGAACGACAAGATGGTCGACGAGCGCAACGACTACTGGATGCCGATGGACCAGTACATCGGCGGCATCGAACACGCCGTCATGCACCTGCTGTACGCGCGCTTCTGGACCAAGGTGATGCGCGACTTCGGCCTGTTGAAGTTCGACGAGCCCTTCGTCAACCTGCTCACCCAGGGCATGGTGCTCAACGAGACCTACTACCGCGAGGACGCGTCCGGCAAGAAGACCTGGTACAACCCGGCGGACGTCGAACTGACCTTCGACGACAAGGGCCGCCCGCAGAGCGCGGTGCTCAAATCGGACGGCCAGCCGGTCAACATCGGCGGCACCGAGAAGATGTCGAAGTCGAAGAACAACGGCATCGACCCGCAGGCGCAGATCGAGCAGTACGGCGCCGACACCGCGCGCCTGTTCACCATGTTCGCCTCGCCGCCGGAGCAGACCCTCGAATGGTCGAACAGCGGCGTCGAAGGCGCGAGCCGCTTCCTGCGCCGCGTCTGGGCCTATGGCTACGCGCAGCGCGAGCGCATCGCCGCGGCCTTGGCCGGCCAGAAGCAGGGTTCGCTGGACGACGCCCAGAAGACCCTGCGCCGCGAAGTGCACAAGGTGCTGCAGCAGGCCGACTATGACCTGAAGCGCATCCAGTACAACACGGTCGTCTCGGCCTGCATGAAGATGCTCAACACGCTGGAATCGAGCAAGCTGGCCGAGGGCGTCGCATCCGACGCCGTCATCGCCGAAGGCTTCTCGATCTTCCTGCGCCTGCTGAACCCGGTCGCGCCGCACATCACCCACGCACTGTGGACCGAGCTCGGTTACGCCGCCGTCTACGGCGACATCCTCAACGTGCAGTGGCCGGAAGTCGATCCGGCCGCGCTGGAGCAGTCCGAGATCGAACTGATGATCCAGGTGAACGGCAAGCTGCGCGGTTCGGTCAAGGTGGCCAAGGACGCCGACAAGGCGAGCATCGAAGCCGCGGCGCTGGCCGAGGAAGCGGTGCAAAAGTTCATCGAAGGCACGCCGAAGAAGGTCATCGTGGTGCCCGGTAAACTCGTCAACATCGTGGTGTAAGCCCATGAAGACCACCGTGGTGCGAGTAGTAGCAGGCCTGCTGTTTGCCGCAACCCTGGCGGGCTGCGGCTTCCAGCTGCGCGGATCGAGCGGCCAGTACAACATGCCCTTCCAGAGCATCTACCTGGCCTTCCCCGAGACCTCGCCGCTGGGCACGGAGCTCAAGCGCAACCTGCGCGCGGGCGACGCCGTGCGCATCGAGAACGACGCCTCGAAGGCGCAGGCGCTGTTCGACGTGCTGGGCGAGACGCGCGGCAAGTCCATCCTGTCGCTGAACAGCCTGGGCCGGGTGCGCGAATACTCGCTCAGCTACACGCTGGTCTTCCGCGTGCGCGACGCCAATAACAAGGAATTGCTGGCGCCGACCGAGATCACCCTGCGCCGCAATATCGCCTTCGACGAATCGCAGGTGCTGGCCAAGGAATCGGAAGAAGCGCTGCTGTACCGCGACATGCAGTCCGACCTGGTGCAGCAGATCCTGCGCCGCCTGGCCGCGATCAAACCCGCGGCCTAGAGGATTGAACGATGCAGCTGCGGCCTGAGGCCCTCGAGGGTCACCTGGCCAAGGGCCTCGCGCCCTTGTACGTGATCACCAGCGACGAGCACCTGCTCGCGCTGGAAGCGGCCGACCGTATCCGCCGCACCGCCAGGGCGCAAGGCTACACCGAGCGCGACGTGCTCACGGTCGAGCGCAACTTCAAGTGGGGCGAGCTGCTGGCCGCGAACCAGGCCATGTCCCTGTTCGGCGACAAGAAGCTGATCGAGCTGCGCATCCCGGGCGGCAAGCCGGGCAAGGACGGCAGCGCCGCGCTGCAGGCTTATGCAAAGGACCTCGGCCCGGAGAACCTGACGCTCATCACCTTGCCCAAGCTGGACTGGCAGACGGTGAAGGCCCCGTGGGTGGCGGCGCTGCAGCAGGCCGCGGTCTACATCGAGATCCCGAACGTGGAACGCGCGCAGCTGCCGGGCTGGATCGGCATGCGCCTGGGCGCGCAGGGGCAGAGCGCCGAGCGCCAGAGCCTGGACTTCATCGCCGACCGCGTCGAGGGCAACCTGCTGGCGGCGCACCAGGAAATCCAGAAGCTGGGCCTCTTGTACGAGCCGGGCAAGCTGGGTGTCGAGCAGGTCATGGACGCCGTGCTGAACGTGGCGCGCTACGACGTGTTCAAGCTGTCCGAGGCCATGCTGGCCGGCGACCCGGCGCGCCTGGCGCGCATGCTCGACGGCCTGAAAGGGGAGGGCGAGGCCCTGCCGCTGGTTTTGTGGGCCGTCAGTGAAGAAATCCGCACGCTGCTAAAATTGAAATCCGGGATGGCGCAGGGCCGGCCACTGGGCGCGCTGCTGAAGGAATACCGCATCTGGGGTCCGCGCGAGCGCATGATGGAACCGGCGCTGCGGCGCGTGTCCGCGGCCTCGCTGGAAGCTGCGCTGCAGGAGGCGGCGCAGGTGGACCGGATGGTCAAGGGGCTGCGCGCGAAGGCGTTTGCGGGCGATGCGTGGGATGCGATGCTGCAGCTCGCATTACGTGTAGCTCGGTAGGGTGGTCGGCTCTGCCGACCGCGCGTTCAAACCAGGCCAGCAGGCCCGCTCGCGTGATTTGAACGCGCGGTCGGGAAACCCGACCACCCTACGAAAACCGATGATGGGGCTACACAATGGATATCACTGAAACCATGCACGCGATGGGCCGCAAGGCGCGGGCCGCCTCGCGCGCGATGGCGCGCGCCGACGGCGCGACGCGTAACCGTGCGCTGCTGCTGATCGCGGAGGCCATCGAACGCGAGGCCAACGTCCTGCGCGCGGCCAACCAGCAGGACATGGAAGCAGCCCGCGCGGGCGGCCTGGAGCCGGCCCTGCTCGACCGCCTGCTTCTGTCCGACAGCGCCATCAAGACCATGGTCGAAGGACTGCGCCAGATCGTCACCCTGCCGGACCCGGTCGGCGAAATCACCAATATGAAGTCGCGTCCGAGCGGCATCCAGGTCGGCCAGATGCGCGTGCCGCTGGGCGTGATCGGCATCATCTACGAGGCGCGCCCCAACGTGACGGTCGATGCGGCGGGCCTGTGCATCAAGAGCGGCAACGCGGCCATCCTGCGCGGCGGCTCGGAAGCCATCCACTGCAACCGCGCGCTGGCGAAACTGGTGAGCGAAGGCTTGGCTGGAGCCGGCCTGCCGCTGGACGCCGTGCAGGTGGTCGATACGACCGACCGCGCCGCCGTGGGCGCATTGATCACGATGCCGCAGTACGTGGACGTGATCGTCCCGCGCGGCGGCAAGGGGCTGATCGCGCGCCTGATGGAAGAGTCGACGGTCCCGATGATCAAGCACCTGGACGGCATCTGCCACGTCTACATCGACGACAAGGCCGATCTCGCCAAGGCGCTGCCGGTGGCCTTCAACGCCAAGTGCCACCGCTACGGCACCTGCAACACGATGGAGACCCTGTTGGTGGCCCGCGCGATCGCCCCGACCGTGCTGCCCCAGCTGGCCACCCTGTACGCGGAAAAGCAGGTCGAGCTGCGCGCCGACCACGAGGCGCATGCCATCCTGGCCGGCTACCCGTATCTGAAGGAAGCGACGGAACAGGACTGGTCGACCGAGTACCTGGCGCCGATCCTGGCGATCCGCGTGGTCGAAGGCCTCGATGCGGCGATCGACCACATCAACACCTGGTCCTCGAAGCATACCGAATCCATCGTCACCGAAGACTACAGCGCCGCGCTGCGCTTCCTGCGCGAAGTCGATTCCGCCTCGGTGATGGTGAACGCCTCGACCCGCTTCGCCGACGGCTTCGAATACGGCCTGGGCGCCGAGATCGGGATCTCGAACGACAAGCTGCACGCGCGCGGGCCGGTGGGCCTGGAAGGACTTACCTCGCTGAAGTACGTCGTGTTCGGCCACGGCGAAATCCGCCAATAACAAAAAAGGATCACATGTACCTCTGGATCAAGGCCCTGCACATCGTCTTCATCGCTTCCTGGTTCGCCGGGCTGTTCTACCTGCCGCGCATCTACGTGAACCTGGCGCAGGAAAGCAACCCGGCCGTCGTCGAGCGCCTGCTGGGCATGGCGCGCCGGCTGCTGCGCTTCACCACCATCCTGGCCGTGCCGGCCCTGCTGCTGGGCATCTGGCTGTGGCTGGGCTACGGCATCCGGGGCGGCTGGCTGCACGCAAAGCTCGCGCTGGTGATCCTGGTGATCGGCTACCATCATGCCTGTGGTTCGCTGCTCAAGAAATTCGAGCGCGGCGTGAATACGCGCAGCCACAAATGGTTCCGCTACTTCAACGAAGTGCCGGTCCTGCTGCTGCTGGCGATCGTCATCCTGGTCGTCGTCAAGCCTTTCTGAACAGCATCATCTGCAATCTAGCCGCCGGTGCGGACCGGCGGCGTGTAACGCTTTTTTCATCAACGGACAAAGGGTACTCCTCATGGCCTCTTATTTTTGCCCATGCCCGCGCGGCATGGAAGCGGCGCTTGCCGAAGAACTCGGCGAAATCGCCCAACACAGCACCACGATGCGGGTGCACAACCAGGTGCCGGGCGGCGTGCACTGCTCCGGCTCGATGGTCGACGCCTACCGCGTCAACCTGCATTCGCGCATCGCCTCGCGCGTGCTCATGCGCATGGGCCAGCGCAGCTACAACAACGAGAACGACATCTACGACCTGGTGCTCGAGCAGCCCTGGGAAGACTGGTTCAACGTCGACCACACCATCCGCGTCGACGTCACCGCGGTGAAGTCGCCCTTGAAGAGCCTCGAGTTCACGACGCTCAAGATCAAGGACGCCATCTGCGACCGCTTCCGCGACCAGTTCAACAAGCGCCCCTCGGTCAACACGCGCGAGCCGGACATGCGCATCGTCGGCTTCCTCGACCAGCGCAACTTCATCGTCTACCTCGACACCTCGGGCGAAGCCCTGTTCAAGCGCGGCTGGCGCGAAGAGACCGGTGACGCGCCGCTGCGCGAGAACCTGGCCGCCGGCATGCTGCGCGTGGCCGGCTGGAAGCCGGGCGTGCCGCTGTTCGACCCGATGTGCGGCTCTGGCACCATCCTCGTCGAAGCGGCCCAGATGGTGCAGGGCATCCCGCCGGGCGCGCGCCGCCGCTTCGCCTTCGAGCAGTTCGCCGACTTCGACCGCGAGGCCTGGGCGCTACTCAAGTCCGAGATCAAGCCGAACCCGCTGCCGAGCGAACCGACCATCTTCGGCTCCGACATCTCGGGCGACATGGTCGCGATGACGCGCCACAACCTGAAGGTGGCCGGCATCCTGTTCGACGTGCCGCTCAAGCAGATCGAGGCCCAGCACGTTTCGCCGCCCGTCGACGGCCCCGGCATCCTGCTGACCAACCCGCCCTACGGCGAACGGATCGGCGTGCGCGGCGACTCCACCGTGCCGCAGGACGAGATGGCGGTGTCCTTCTATTCGGCGCTCGGCACGACGCTCAAGCAGCGCTTTGCAGGCTGGACGGCGTTTCTCTTCACGGCCGACCTGCAGCTGCCCAAGCTGCTGCGCCTGAAGGAAGCGCGCAAGACCCCCTTCTTCAACGGCGCGCTCGAATGCCGCCTGTTCCGCTTCGACATGGTGGCCGGTTTCAACCGCCGTGAAGAAGCCAAACCCAAACAGGAACAATAAAGCCAGATGCTGCCGCCGAGCGAACCCGACGACCTGCCCAAGGACCCGGTTACGCCGGTTCCGCTTCCCGCCCCGCATAAAATCGCGATGCTGTCCGCAGGCGGCCTGGCCACCCTGCTGGCCATGCTGTCGATGCTGGGCCCGTTCTCGATCGACGCCTACCTGCCGGCCTTCCCCCAGATCCGCGCCGACCTCGGCGCCACGCCGCTGGAAGTCCAGCAGACCCTGACCGCCTACATGCTGGCCTTCGCCGGCATGTCGCTGTGGCACGGCGCGCTGTCGGACGCCTTCGGCAGGCGCAACGTGGTGCTCATCGCCCTGGTGGTGTTCGCGATCGGCACCTTCGGCTGCGCGGCGGCGAGCTCCGTCCATTACCTGTGGGTGTTCCGCATCATGCAGGGGGTGTCGGCGGGGGCGGGCGTGGTGGTGGGACGCGCCATCATCCGCGACCTGTACGCGGATGCGGCGGCGGCGCGCCTGCTGTCGATGGTCACCATGATCTTCTCGATCGCGCCGGCCATCGCGCCGGTGCTGGGCGGCTGGATCGTCACCTTCTTCGACTGGCGCGCGATCTTCCTGGCCCTGTGCATCTACACGGTGGGCCTGGGCTGGTTCTCGTGGAAGCATTTGCCCGAGACGGTGCCGAAGGAGAAGCGCCAGCCCTTCAATCCGCGCTTCCTGGCGCAGAGCTACGGCGCCATCTTCGGCTCCTTCCTCTTCCACATGAAGGCGGGCGTGGTGGCGCTGAACTTCGCCGGCCTGTTCCTCTACATCGCCTCGGCGCCGGTGATGCTGCCCGAGCACCTGGGGCTCGGTCCCTCGCAGTTCGCCTGGCTGTTCGTGCCGACCGTGAGCGGGATCTTCCTGGGCGCGCTGGCGGCCAACCGCATGGCGGGCAGGCTCACCTTCGCGCGCCAGATCCGCGTCGGCTTCTTCTTCATGCTGGGCGCGGTCACCTTCAACGTGCTGTATCACAGCTTCCTGCCGCCCGCGCTGCCCTGGAGCGTGCTGCACATGTTCTTCTTCACCTTCGGCAGCTCGATCATCGCGCCGGGGGCGACCTTGATGGCGCTCGACCTGTTCCCGCACATCCGCGGCACGGTGGCCTCCTGCCAGTCCTTCGTCACGACGCTGGCTGGCGCCATCGTGGCCGGCGTGATCTCGCCGCTGCTCTCGCATTCGGTGCTGTCGCTTGCCCTGGGCCAGGCCGGCTTCACCCTGCTGTCGATTGCCCTGTGGGCGACGGCGCGGCGCTATCGCCGCGGCCAGATCCGCGAGGGCAAGCACATGCCCTGAGTGGCGCATTGCCCAGTAAGGCCCGGCCGCGTGCCGGGCTTCCCGTTGCATGAAATATTCTTTCAAATATGCATGCGAATCGGTATATTATTTCACCCGCCCTGGCAGCACGCCTGTTCCCCTTACTCTTAGAGCAGCCTCTCGGCAACACTTTTGATCGAAAGTATTGTTCCCGATCAGAAATGTCTATATGCTAAGATAAGTTTTTCGTGCCCAGAACAAACACAGAAACATTGTTCTGTTAGCACGATCATCGAGAAAAAACTTGTGGCAACCCGTCCTGGGAAGCTTCGTACAACCCTCGCAACCTCGTAAAGCGGCCGCTTTGAGATCATGCAACAATCGGATCAGGACATCCGCAATCGTTTATTGATTGCCAGACTGCCGGCCATGCCGCAGATCCTCGTGCGTCTGATCGAGCACTTGCAGGCCGACGACCTCGGCATGCCCGAACTTGCCGCCCTGATCTCCAAGGACGCCGGCATGACCGGCAAGCTGCTCGCGGTCGCCAACAGCTCCGCCTACCAGCGCCACCACCGCAACGTCAATCTCGAGCAGTCCCTGGTCGCCCTCGGCACCGACATGATCAAGACGCTGGTCATCAGCGATTCGGTGTTCCAGACCTTTAATAATTTCCCGCATTCGGGCAGCACCGACCTGCGCGCCTTCTGGAAGAATTCCCTGGCCGCCGCCGTGATCGCGAAAGAGGTGGCGCGCCTGGTGGACTACCCGCATGTGGAAGAAGCCTACCTGGCGGGCCTGCTGCACAATGTCGGCCGCCTGGCCTTGCTCGCGACCGCCCCGAAAGAGTACGCCTACAACTTCACCGCGCGCGACGACGAAGACCTGTGCGCGGTCGAGCAGCGCACCCTGCAGATCACCCACGCCGAAGCGGGCGCCTGGCTGATCGAACGTTGGCAGCTCGATTCCTTCCTGGCCGACGCCGTGCTCTACCACCACGAGCCGAGCGACCGCCTGGAGTCGGCCCATCCCCTGATCCGCATCGTGCGCCTGGCGCACGCGCTGTCCAGCCATCCGCACGACGAGCCTGCCGTGCGCGAGGCGGCGGGGCTGTGCAGCGTCGACGCCGGGCAGGTCGGCCAGTTGCTCGAGGGCGCCGCGCGCCAGGTCGACAAGGCCGCCGCCCATCTCGGCATCGACCTCGCGGGCGCCGACGACATCCCGGCCCCGCCGGCCTATGCGCCCCCGAGCCTCGATCCCGTCCAGCAGCGCCTGTCGGAAGAAGTGCGCAATATGGTGCTGGTCTCGGAAGTGGGCCAGAGCTTCGCGCGCCAGCAGGGAGAGTCCGGCCTGCTGGAAGCGATGACGCGCTCGGCGCGCATTCTCTTCGACTTCGGCAATGCCGTCGTCCTGCTGGAAAACCCGACCGGCCATGCGCTGGTGGGCGCGCCGACCCAGGGCAGCCAGCGCATCGCCGAATTCGCCGTGCCGCTGGCCAAGGGCGGCCCGATCGCCAAGAGCGCGCTGGAGCGCCGTCCGGCCTTCATTCAACGCGCAGTGCAGGATGGCGAGCCGCTCGGCCTGGCCGAGGAACAGCTGCTGCGCATGCTCGGCACCGACAGCCTGGTCTGCGTGCCCCTGGTCGCCGGCGCGCGCTGCCTCGGTGTGCTGATCGGCGGCGTCGCCGCCTGGCAGCTGCCTCTCTGCCAGCGCCGCGAGCGCTTCATGCAATCCTTCGGCGCCCAGGCCGCGGCCGCGCTGGAAACCACGCTGGCCGAACGCGGCCATGCACGGCGCCAGCTGGCCCACGTGGCCGAGGAATACCGCGAGGCGTCGCGCCGCGTGGTGCACGAAGTGAACAACCCGCTATCGATCATCAAGAACTACCTGAGTGTCCTCGACAGCAAGCTGGCGCGCCAGGAACCGGTGACGGGCGAGATGTCGATCCTGAACGAAGAGATCGACCGCGTCGGCCAGCTGGTCGGCAGCCTGGCCGAGCTCAAGCCCGTCGATGCCGGCCCGCGTCCGACCGACGTGGCCAAGGTGGTCGACGAGGTCCAGCGCCTGTTCCGCAGCACCGGCTTCGTACCGAGCACAGTGGAGATCCTGGTGACCATGCACGAGGAGGCGACCCGCATCGAGGGCGACGCCGACGTGCTCAAGCAGATCCTGGTCAACCTGGTGAAGAACGCCATCGAGGCGCTCGGCACGACCGGCGGCCGGATCGAGATCGTCAACCGCGGCCACGTGAACCGCGAGCGCCAGCTCTACCTGGAGCTGGTGGTCGGCGACAACGGCCCCGGCCTGTCGCGCGACGTGCTGGCCCACCTGTTCTCGCCGGTGAAGAGCACCAAGGACGGCGCCCACCATGGCCTCGGCCTCTCGATCGTGCACAGCCTGGTCAAGAAGCTGGGCGGCCACATCGCCTGCCGCAGCGGCCGCAGCGGCACGGCATTCGAAATTCTCCTACCGGCATGGACCGGATCCGGCGCCGGCACTGCCGGGACGCTGCCGGCCCGCGCGCTCGGCTCCGCTTAACGTCATGATGAACCCGCACAACGCCATGCTTGCCGGCGAACCCGCTCCATTCTCTTCGACGCTCGATCTCGACAGCCAGCCGCGCCTGCTGCTGGTGGACGACGAGCCGCGCCTGCTGTCCTCGCTGTACGAACTGCTGAAGGGCCGCGGCTACCAGCTGACCACCGCATCGTCCGGCAGCGAGGCGCTGGCCCACCTGTCGCGCCTGCGCTTCGACCTGGTCCTGCTCGACCTGCGCCTGCCCGACATCGGCGGCCACGAGATCATGGACTTCATCAACGAGAAGGGCATCAATGCCGACGTCATCGTGATGAGCGGCGAAGTCGGCATCGACGCGGCCATCGGGGCGCTGAAGCGCGGCGCCTACGACTACCTGCGCAAGCCCTACGCGCGCGAAGAGCTGCTCAACACGGTCTCCAATGCCCTCAAGGGCCGCCGCCTGGCGCTGGAAAACCAGCGCATGGCGACCCAGCTGGAAAACTCCGAGAAGATGTACCGCTACCTGGTGGACTCCTCGCCGGACATCATCTACACGCTGAACCACGAAGGCCGCTTCACCTTCGTCAACGACCGCGCCTACCAGCTGCTGGGCTACTCGCGCGACGAGCTGCTCGGCCAGCATTATTCGATCCTGGTGCACGAGGAAGACCTGGAGCGCGCGCGCTACGTCTTCAACGAGCGCCGCGTCGACGAACGCGCGTCGCGCAACGTCGAGCTGCGCCTGAAATGCCGCGGCGGGAACAGCCAGGACCGCACCTTCAACACCACCCTGATGACGATCTCGCTCAACGCGATCGGCATGCACGTGCCCGACCAGGAAGTGAGGAAGCTCGAGTTCTTCGGCACCTACGGCGTGGCGCGCGACATCACCGACCGCAAGCGCGCGGAAGAGGTGATCTCCTACCAGGCCTACCACGACATCCTGACCGACCTGCCGAACCGCATCCTGTTCAAGGACCGCCTTGGCCTGGCCGTGATCCAGGCCAAGCGCAAGCAAACCGAGCTCGCGGTGATGTTCATCGACCTGGACCGCTTCAAGCTGGTCAACGACACGCTCGGCCACGTCAAGGGCGACGAACTGCTGCAGCAGGCCGCCACCCGCCTGAAAGGCTGCCTGCGCAAGGGCGACACCCTGGCGCGCCAGGGCGGCGACGAATTCACCATCGTGCTGCCCGAGCTGCGCGACCGCGACGACGCCCGCGTCATCGCCGACAAGTTCCTCGAGACCCTGCAGCTGCCCTTCGACCTGGACGGCCACGAGGTGCACATCTCGGCCTCGATCGGCATCGCGATCTACCCGACCGACGGCGAATCGATCGACGAGCTGCTGCGCCACGCCGACATCGCCATGTACCAGGTCAAGGCCCAGGGCAAGAACGGCCACAGCTTCTACCATACGTCGATGCTGGACGTGTCGCACCAGAAGATCGCCCTCGAGCAGGCGCTGCGCCGGGCGCTGGAGCAGGACGAGCTGGAGATGTACTACCAGCCGCAGATCGACGCGCTCACCGGCCGCATCGTCGGCGCCGAAGCCCTGATGCGCTGGAACCACCCGACCCGAGGCGTGCTGTCGGCCGGCGAGTTCCTGCCCTTCGCGGAAGAGAACGGCCTGATGCTGCCGATCTCGGACTGGATGATCGGCGCCCTGTGCCGCGACATGCTGCAGTGGAATGC
>Ga0209023_10005551_pt1 | contig 13740 bp, 13 predicted proteins | sample LakOneMetagenome_FD_187468 | JGI IMG/M metagenome (GOLD analysis project Ga0209023, IMG submission 187468) | Freshwater and sediment microbial communities from Lake Erie, Canada (SPAdes) (version 2) | ecosystem: Environmental > Aquatic > Freshwater > Lentic | place: Lake Erie, Canada...
TCTCAAGACCTTTGAAGCCGTATTAGATGATTAAAGCTGCTTTTACTCCACCCGCCTCGGCGGGTTTTTCAATATAAAAAATCTGGTCAATTCCTTATATACCGGTTTTACTGACCGTAAGCCGTAGTCTGTTATTACGCTACAGTATTCCGCTTATTATTAAGGGATTACAAACTTTTGATGTCTTTGGAACATTATCTTCATGGTTTCGCTATAAACTTTCTAATGCACCTATTTACACAGTCATAATAGGTAAGCCAGCAGCCAGTATGCTACAAATAAACGGTTTTATATAATTGGCCAAATATTAAAAAGCAGGGAAATACTATGGCGCTTATATCCTTGAGCAAGTTTCGCGGACTTTTTATAGGGGCAACCTTACTAGGGGCCTCTCAGATTGCATTGGCTGGCCCAACGGTGGATCAGCTCAGTAACTGTTTGATGAAATCGACCACCGCCACCGATAAAACCGTAGTTCTGCAATGGACCTTTGTGGCATTGGGTAATCATCCCGACTTAAAGGCCTTTAGTAATGTGACTGCGACACAAAAGGAAGCATTAGATAAGAATCTGGCCACTGTGCTGCAACGCATACTGGTAGAGCAATGTTCGGCACAGACCAAAGCAGTGATTCAGACTGAAGGTTTGCAGGCGGTGGGAGATAGTTTTCAAGAGTTAGGCAGTATTACAGGTGAAGAAATTCTTAAAACGCCTGAAATTAAACAGCAGCTTAATGGTGTTCTGAAATATGTAGATTTAAATAAGCTAGTAACAACTTTCTTGACGCCTGATCTTTGGAATAAGTTGGGTGTTACCCGCTAAAACGTCGTATAAAAATAAGCTGTATAAGTAAAAAGCTGCGGTTTAAGTCTGTCTTAACCGCATCGTGATAAAACGTTGTTTAAGCTCATGCCAATTGGTCGAAATCCAGCACACAAAAGAACCCAAAGTCACCATGATTGCCCCAAGCCAAAAGGTTTTCGATAGAGATGTTTGTAAAATCCACATCGACATGATGGGTGAAAAAATCGGGCTAAAGTAAGACAGTGTGACCAGCATAGTGATATTGCCGCGATTAATACCAATATTCCATGCCGCATAACCAAGTCCTGTTACGGTAGATACCATCAGCATATACATCAGTGTTGTGGCATCAACATGAATGATTTGCGCAAATTGCTCAGGATGGAGTATCAACATTTTGAGCCACAGCACCGCACTGGTGGCAATAAAAAAGAGGCTAATCGGGTTATGTCCCTGACTGTATTTTTTAGTCACCACACAATACAGTGACCATAAACTTGCGCCTATAAATGCCAGTCCATAACTCAGCGGATTACTTTGCATATGGCTAATCACCGTAGCAAGATCAATCGCACCATTCCCTGTTTGAATATAGAACACGCCTGCAAGACTAATCCCTAAACCTAAAATCACCCACTTATTAAATTTCAGTTCTTTAAATAAAATCAGCATCAAGATGGTCATACTCGGCCACAGGTAATTGACCAGGCTGATTTCAATGGCTTGTTGTGCGTTTTGGGCAAGGGCAATGGCATAGGAAAAGCAGATTTCATACACTACAAATAATGCGGTTGCCCCAAAGAGGTACTTACGCGGAATTTGTTTTAAGTTAGGAATACGAAACAGGGCAAACAGCAATACCGCACTGAAGCTATACATAAACAGTACGGCTAAGTCTGCACCGATACTACTAGTTACTTTTTTGAGTAATCCAATAATGGTTGACCATTGTAAGATGGCGCTAAAGCCGATTAGGGTAGCGAGGTTTTTGGTCATGGATGGGGTGTTGCTGATGGGGTGAGGGGATTATACGCTTTTTGAAAGTTTTTAAAGACCTCTCCCTAGCCCTTATTTGCGCTTCGTTTTAAAGCAGTGCTTTAAAACTTGCTTAGGAGAGGGAACGTCATTTTGAAATTCACGTTGTTATTAAATCAGATGATGCTCCCTCACCCTTATGGTTGAGCAACACTGCTATGTAAAGGGGAGATTTTTCTGAAGTCTTCAAGTTTAGCGATGGAGGAAACCTTTTGAGAGGCATGTTATTTTGGATGTAAAGAACTTTTAAATGATTGTAATTACAAAGTTCTTCTTCACAAAATATGGGAATAACAATTTATTTAGCAATAAAAATTTTTCCCTACGTAAGAAAGGGATAGATCTATAAGTGATTAAATTTTATCTGTAAAAATTATTCTAATAATGTCGTATTCAACTCTTTGTCTTGAAAGAGATATAATAAATAACTATATGGTTCAAAAAATATACAAAAAGATTATTGTTATGTTATAAAATATATTTTTTACACTGGGGAATACGCTTGAAAATAGGCTACTTTGCTCATTATGTATATGATACTCATAATGAAGTTAATTACAAATTTGATCTAAAACCTTTTCTCAAAGCCTTAATAAATTGGGAAACTAGTATTGAACTAGCAAAAAGATTAACAAAAGATGGAGAGCATTTGTATTTACTTCCAGTACAAGGTAAAAAAGACTTTTATCTGTTTGTTCAAACAAAATCACAAGACGTAATCCAAAAAATCAAAACTAGCGATGACTCAATAGCAACAAATAAAATAGTAGATGAGCTTGAAAAAGATTCTACAGTTGGATTTGCTTCATATGTTTATTTTGATGATAAGCGAAATTTATTTGCTTTCTCTAGCCGTCAAAATTCTCCTAGACATGGAGCATTTAAAAATTTTATTAATGATTTAATTGGAAAGCTAGGGTATGGACGATTAGAGTTTTGCGTAGAACAATTGAAGGAAAGTATAGAGAAACAAGAAGTATCTAATCTTCCGTTTATTGGTAAAACAACAATAACTGTTAATAATGAGAGTGAACTATTTGATCATATTGTTGATTACTTAGTAGGTGATTCAAGTGATCGTAAAACCATTGAAACTGTCGATATTACTTTGAAGCCTCAGTTAAGGCAAAATATTAATGATTCGTCTGCAAGAGCAATTCGCTCTTTAAAAGCTAAAGGGTTAGAAGGCGTGCGGTTGAAAGCAAAGCGGTCAACAGACTCGAAAGAGAAAGTTAAAGAATATTTTATTCTTGAATCAGGTTCGATCCTTGATAATATAGACTCTTTGGAGGATACAGCTATTTATCAAAATATGTATGATAATTTGATTTCTAATGATGAGTTAAACTATAAACTAGACGCAATTAATAAGGCAAAAGATTTTTCGAGTGACGAGTTAAAAGACTTAACTCAATTTTATTCTAACGAAAACTGGCTTAATCATTAATAAAAAACCCGCTTTAAAGCGGGTTTTCTTTTTCAAAATTAATCAGATTAACCAATCATTTTTTTCATTAATTCATTGACTTGAGCAGGGTCGTCTTTACCTTTTGAAGCTTTAATGACTTGACCAATAAGACCGTTAAAGAGTTTTATTTTAGTTTTACATAAAGATTCTTATGTTCGTTACTCATTCTTTCTTCAGTATGGAAGATTTGTGGAAAACCTTTTACTAAATCACCTAATTTCTTAAATCCATATGTACGTGGGTCAAAATCCACTTGTAGAAGTTTCCACTGAGAACCAAGTGATGCAACACTAATCCATTCACTATCATGATTATCAAAAACTTGCTTAATAATATTTAAAGGTAGAGTAGTACTGTGATTATTTTTAATTTCCTGTTTTGGTTCCTCTTTAACAATATTTTCTTGTTTAACTTCTTTAGTGATTGGTGCTAAAGATTCTTTAATCATAGGTTCTTCATAATTACTTAAATTTTCAACATAAGTAAAATGCGAGCACGCATTTCTAAATGCTTCTGGTGTTTGTTTTTTACCAAAGCCGTAAACGGTTGCCCCTTGTTCTTTGATACGAATTGCAAGAGCGGTAAAGTCACTATCACTTGAAACTAAGCAAAAACCATCAAATCGACCTGTATATAGTAAATCCATTGCATCAATAATCATGAAGCCGTCAGTTGCATTTTTACCTGTGGTGTAGGCAAATTGCTGCATTGGTTTAATCGCCAAGCTATTGATTGCTTGTTTCCAATTTCCATTTTGACTGACAAAATTTCCATAAACCCGTTTGACAGTTGCTTCACCATATTTGGTGAGTTCATTTAGAATATTTTCTATATCTTTTGCCGATGCATTATCTGCATCTATCAATACTGCCAACTTAGCCGTTCTTTCTTCTGAAACATTAAATATTGTTTTTAAAGCCATTATTCTCTCAAAAAATAAAAACCCCACACTAGGCAGGGTTTTTATTGCATAAAGACGATTAATTAGTCAATCATTAACCAATCAATTTTTTCATCAATTCATTGACTTGTGCAGGGTTCGCTTTACCTTTCGCTGCTTTCATCACTTGACCAACAAGACCGTTAAAGGCTTTCTCTTTACCAGATTTATATTCTTCAACCATCTTCTCGTTGGCAACAAGAACTTCCTTAATAATCGCTTCAATTGCACCTGTATCAGTTTCCTGTTTCAAGCCTTTTTCCGCAATAATCTCGTCCGCAGTTTTGCCTTCTTCCCACATAAAGCCGAATACTTGTTTCGCGATCTTACCGTTAATTGTGTTGTCTACAATACGTGCGATCATACCGCCAAGTTTTTCTGCTGTTACAGGAGAGTCAGCAAGCTCTAAGCCCGCTTTGTTTAACGCACCTGAGAATTCGCCCATCACCCAGTTTGCTGATACTTTACCTTGTTTCGCACCGCCCGCAGCAGCCACAACCGCTTCGTAGAAGTCCGCCATTTCGCGTGACAGCGTCAATACATGCGCATCGTACTCAGTCACACCGAAGTCAGCGATAAAGCGTGCACGACGCGCTTTAGGCAGTTCTGGAAGGGCAGCACGTGCTGCTTCGATCTGCTCGTCAGCAATGATCACAGGTAATAAATCTGGATCTGGGAAGTAGCGATAGTCGTTCGCTTCTTCTTTTGAACGCATTGAACGCGTTTCCATTTTCACAGGGTCGAATAAACGTGTTTCTTGGTCAATGGTGCCATCCCATTCAAGGATTTCCATTTGACGTTCAATTTCCACGTTAATCGCTTGTTCAATGAAACGGAAGGAGTTGAGGTTTTTCAGCTCACAACGTGTACCGAAGGGTTGACCCGGACGACGTAAAGACACGTTACAGTCAGCACGGAACGAACCCTCAGCCATGTTACCGTCAGAAATACCTAACCAACGTACTAACGTGTGAATGGCTTTAATATAGGCAACGGCTTCTTCAACAGAACGCATATCCGGTTCAGATACGATCTCTAAAAGTGGCGTACCTGCACGGTTCAAGTCAATGCCTGACATGCCTTCAAACTGGTCATGGATTGATTTACCAGCATCTTCCTCAAGGTGCGCACGCGTCACGCCAATGCGTTTAACTGTACCATCTTCAAGCTGGATGTCGATATGACCCAAGCCCACAATCGGATTGTCCATCTGGCTGATCTGGTAACCTTTTGGAGAGTCAGGGTAGAAGTAGTTTTTACGTGCAAACACAGACGCTTGGTCGATATATGCATCAATACCCAAACCAAAGCGAATAGCTAAATCCACCACTTCTTTGTTGAGTACTGGCAATACGCCCGGCATGGCCAAATCAACCAAACTTGCTTGGGTGTTTGGGTCTTGACCGAATTCAGTCGATGAACCTGAGAAGATTTTCGATTTGGTCGCAAGCTGAGTGTGAATCTCGATCCCAATAACGACTTCCCAACCATCAATCAGGTTAGATTTTGGTTTAGCAGTGTTCTTAGCCATTATGCGTTCTCCTCAGCAATTGCCGCGCGTTGGGTGTGCCAGTCGGTTACCTGCTGATACTGGTGTACTACAGACAGCAGTTGTGACTCAGACCAGTAATTACCAATCAGTTGCAGGCCTACAGGCAGCTGGTTGGCATCGAATCCAATTGGCGCATTAATAGCTGGCAGACCGGCAAGGTTGACCGCAAGGGTATAGATATCGCCCAGATACATGGCTACCGTATCTTGTGCAGCACCCAGCTGATAGGCAGTAGTCGGTGCGCTTGGAGCTGCAATGACATCGACCTGTTCAAAGGCTTTCAGAAAATCCTGCTGAATCAGGCGACGAACTTTCTGGGCTTTGACATAGTAAGCATCATAATAACCGGCTGACAGGGCATAGGTTCCAATCAGGATCCGGCGCTGGACTTCTGTACCAAAACCTTCCGAACGCGAACGTTTGTAAAGATCCATCAAGTCCACCGGATTTTCACAGCGATAGCCATAACGCACGCCGTCATAACGTGACAGGTTGGATGAGGCCTCGGCCGGAGCAATCAGATAATAAGTCGGAACGTAAGCCTCAGTCATGTTCAGGTCAATTTCAACCAGAATCGCGCCCATTTCTTCGAGCTTTTTCAATGACTCTTCAACACGCGCTTTCACTTCAGCATTCAACCCATCAACCTGAAAATACTGCTTAGGAATACCAATACGTAAACCTTTAACAGAAGCTGTATTCAAGTTGGCTACATAATCGTCGACTTCCTGATTCATGGAGGTCGAGTCTTTTTCATCATGGCCGGCCATGACATTCATCAAATAAGCGCAGTCTTCAGCAGAACGTGCCATCGGGCCACCTTGATCCAGTGACGAGGCATAGGCAATCATTCCGAAACGGGATACACGGCCATAGGTAGGTTTCAGACCAGTGAGACCACAAAAAGATGCAGGCTGACGGATTGAACCACCGGTATCGGTGCCGGTGGCAAACGGAGCAAGATCTGCTGCCACAGCCGCTGCCGAACCACCCGATGATCCACCCGGTACACAGCTTAAATTCCACGGGTTTTTGGTCGCACCGTAAAATGAATTCTCGGAGGTTGAACCCATAGCGAATTCATCCATATTCACTTTACCTAGTGTGACCAGACCGGCTGCTTTGCCCTTGGCAACTACGGTAGCATCGTAAGGGGAAATAAAGTTGTCCAGCATTTTAGAGCCGGCAGTGGTTTTAATACCTTGAGTACAGAAAATATCTTTATGTGCGATAGGTACGCCGGTAAGTATAGTTGCGGTACCGGTTTTAATCGCAGCATCAGCAGCATCAGCTTGAGCCAGTGCCTGTTCGGCAGTTACAGTGACATAGCTGTTAATCTGCGCATCAATTTTTTCAATACGGTTTAAATAGTGCTGAGTCAATTCGCGCGAGGAAAACTGGGCTGTTTTTAAGCCTTCGGCAAGTTCACGAATCGATAAACGATGCAAATCAGTCATGAGTTAAATTCTTTTAGGTTCAGTTTTGAAGTACAGAAGTTGACCAGATAATTATTCAATTACACGTGGAACCAGATACAGCCCCGCTTCAGTAGCTGGGGCAACTGCCTGATATTCTTCACGATGATTGGTTTCAGACACAACATCCTGACGTAATGGCTGAGGGTGATCAAATGGACTTTTTAGCGGTTCAACACCCTCAGTATCGATTGCTTTTAAGGTATCCATCATGCCTAAAATTTTATTTAGACTTTGAGCATATTCAGCAGATTGCGTATCATTGAGCGAAAGACGTGCAAGATTGGCGATTGCTGAAACTGTTTGTGCATTTAAATCTGCAGAATGCTGAGCATCCGGTGTAGACATACCATCACCTAATCAGTATTAAAAAATTCAAAATATCGTGCGTTATAATAAGCGATTGACTTGTTCAACGCACTACATTTAGTTAAAGTTGCCACCTTGCGTCCACATAAAGTTTAACTGAGAACGACCCGTGATTCTAAAACGACTAATTGGCTTGTTTTCGCCGGATCTAGCCATTGATTTAGGTACAGCAAATACACTTATTTATGCACCAGGGCGGGGCATCATTCTGAATGAACCGACAGTTGTCGCGATCCGTCACAGTGGTTCACAGAAAATTGTTGCCGCCGTAGGCCTGGATGCGAAACAGATGCTTGGACGTACCCCGGCAAATATTTCTGCCATACGTCCGATGAAAGATGGCGTAATTGCCGACTTTGAAGTAACTGAGACCATGCTGAACCAGTTCATTGGCAAAGTCCATGAGAAGCGCCTGTTTCCACCTGCACCACGTGTTGTGGTGTGTGTACCATGCAAATCGACACTGGTTGAGCGTCGTGCTATCCGTGAAGCGGTATTTAATGCAGGTGCGCGTGATGTCCGCCTGATTGAAGAGCCGATGGCGGCTGCAATCGGTGCAGGTATGCCGGTTGAGCAGGCATGTGGTTCTATGGTGGTTGATGTTGGTGGTGGTACCACTGAAATTGCGATTATTTCCCTACAGGGTTGTGTGTACGCAGATTCTCTACGTATTGGTGGTGATGTTTTTGATGAGCAGATCATTAATTATGTGCGTAAAGCACATGGTTGCGTGATTGGTGAAACGACTGCGGAACTGATCAAGAAAGAAGTGGGTATGGCGATCGGAGACGGTACAACACTTGAAATCGAAGTGCGTGGCCGTAACCTGGCTGAAGGCGTTCCCCGTTCAATTACTGTAACCTCTGATGAAATTACTCAGGCCATTGCTGATCCGCTTTCCAATATTGTCAGTGCAGTAAAATCGGCACTTGAACAGACTCCACCAGAGCTGTCCTCTGATATTGCCGAGCGCGGAATTGTGCTTACAGGCGGTGGTGCATTGCTGCGTAATCTGGACAAACTGCTGGCTCAGGAAACCGGACTGCCTGTTATGGTTGCAGAAGATCCACTGACCTGTGTGACTCGCGGTGGTGGTAAGGTACTCGAATTCTTCGATAACCCGAATCATGACATGCTGTTTGTAGGTTAAGTTAGGAACCAGGCGGTGCAACCGAATCTTTTTTCAAGACAACCGCCATCTTTTCGCTCATTCATCATAGCGGTGATCACCTGCCTTATTGTGCTGTTTTTTGACTGGCGCATGCCGCATGTGGTGCAACCTGCTAGGGAAGTCCTGTACGCTGCATATAATCCTATTTATGCACTGGCAAGCTATCCCGTGTTGTCGAGAGAATGGCTGAGTCAACAAACCAAATCTGAAGCCCAGCTGCGCCGTGAAAATACTGCGATGCAGGCCGAGCTGTTACAGGCTCAGGTGCGTCTGCAGAAACTGTCAGAGCTCTCTGCCGAGAATACACGTTTACGTGGTCTGCTCGATACGCCACTTATTATTGATGGTCGTATGGAAATTGCAGAAGTCATTGGTACTGATGCAGATCCCTTACGGCATATCATTATTATTAACCGAGGAGCCAGCAATCAGCTCAAGGTGGGGCAGACTGTGCTGGATGACCGTGGAGTAATGGGGCAGATCATTGATGTCTATCCGCATTCTAGCCGTGTAATGTTGCTCTCGGACAAGGAACATTCGCTATCTGTACGTCTGGAACGGACCGGTATGCGTGCCATTGTGGCAGGAACAGGCGATCTGGGACTGCTGAAAATGGAATACGTGCCGACCAGTGCAGATATCAAACCGGGAGACAAAATCTATACTTCAGGGTTAGGTGAACATTTTCCGGCAGGCTATCTGGTGGGTACCGTATCTAAAGTCAGACGCCATAATTCAGGTGAGTTCGCCCAGATTCAGGTGGTTCCAGCTGCACAGCTGGCTGGTGGACATCATGTGGTGATCCTGTTTTCGGACTCTCTGGCGATGGAGCAACCCTATGCCAATCGCTAAGTTGCGTTATGAAAAGCGTAAAGATCCATTGATTGTCATTATCCTGTCAGTCATAGTTGGGTCAGTATTAATGGTCTATCCACTGTCTTATGACATTTCCGGATGGCGGCCATTATTTATGCTGATGATCATGCTGTTCTGGATATTGTGTCAGCCAAGCTGGACAGGTGTCTGGTTTGCCTTTGCAGTGGGCATTTTTACAGACTTGCTACGTGATGCGCCCCTGGGAATGAATGCACTCAGTTTTGTGCTGATCACCTTTGTCGTACGCTGGTTTACCCGTGAACGCCGGATTTTAACCTTTGGCAATTTATGGGTACTGGCAACGCTAGCAATTTTTGCCCATCTGCTATTTACCTGGTTCACCCAGGTTATGGCCGGGCTGCATTTTTCAATTGCACGGCACTGGCAGCCATTGCTTAGCAGTATTTTGTGCTGGCCTATCCTTTATTACCTGCTGCGAAAATGGCGCATCTGATTCTGGCCTCAAGTTCGCCAAGGCGACAGGAGCTGCTCAGGCAATTAGGACTGGAATTCGATATTCACAGTCCTGATATTGACGAGAGTACAAGAGTAGGTGAAAGTGTCGGTGAGTACGTAGAGCGTCTGGCTTGTCAAAAAGCACAGGCAGTACTCGCACAATATCCTGAATCTGTAATTATTGCTGCTGATACCAGTCTCGGGCTGGATGGTACCATTATTGGTAAACCTGAATCGAAGCAGCATGCCTTTGAAATCTGGTCAAAATTATCTGGCAGACACCATGATGTTTTTTCAGGGGTCTGTATTGCCACATCCCGGCAGATTTCGAGTATAGTGGTACATACCCAGGTTGAATTTCAAACCCTCAGTCCAAACGACATGGAGCGTTATTGGGCGACCGGAGAGCCAGAAGGCAAAGCGGGTGCATATGCCATACAAGGCATTGCAGCGCAATATATTCCCCGGATTTTTGGTAGCTACACCAATGTGGTCGGGTTGCCGTTACATGAGACAATACAGTTATTAAAAGCAGTTAAGGCACTAAATTAACCGCTGGAAAGAATTTTTATAATGTTTTGAGTTTTAGTATGTCTGATGAGCTACTCATTAATGTCACCCCTATGGAATGTCGGGTCGCATTAGTTGAAAATGGTACGGTCAATGAACTGTTTGTTGAACGGACTGTCAAGCGTGGTCTGGTGGGAAATATCTATAAAGGCAAGGTAGTCCGTGTATTGCCTGGCATGCAGGCTGCTTTTGTCGATATTGGCCTTTCACGTACAGCTTTTTTACATATCAATGACATGATCTGGCCCCGCAACCAGCCTACTCCCAATGTATTTGAATTATTACAACCCGGCCAGATTTTGACGGTGCAGGTCATGAAAGATATGCTGGGTACTAAAGGCGCGCGGCTGTCTACTGACCTTTCAATTCCTTCCCGCTATCTGGTACTGATGCCATTTGGAAATCATATTGGGGTTTCACAGCGAATCGAATCAGAAGAAGAGCGTGACCGGCTGCGTTCACTGATTGAGAAAATTCAGCAACAGCACGATTTACCTGGTAGCGTAATTGTGCGTACGGCAGCTGATGGCGTCGATGAAGCAGATATAGCCCAAGATATGGCCTACCTTGCCAAGCTTTGGGAATATATTCAGCGCAAACAGCGTGCTACCACTGTCCCATCTCTGATTTTTGAAGAATTACCTTTGCCTCAGCGTGTTATCCGTGATCTGGCCAATGAAGAAACTGCCAAAATCTATATTGATTCACGGGAAATCTATACCAAACTCAGCGAATTTATTGAAGAGTTCGTACCGGGTATGCAAGATCGTCTGATTCACTACCCAGGTGAGCGCCCACTTTTCGACTTGTATAATGTCGAAGAAGACCTGCAAAAAGCCTTGCAGACACGGGTGGCCTTAAAATCAGGTGGCTATCTGATGATTGATCAGACTGAAGCCATGACTACTATTGATGTTAATACAGGTTCCTATGTGGGCGGCCGTTCACTTGAAGATACGGTCTTTAAAACCAACATGGAAGCCACTCAAGTGATTGTCCGGCAGTTACGACTACGCAACTTGGGTGGCATCATTATTATTGATTTTATTGACATGCAGGAAGCGAACCACCGCAATGAAGTCATGCACCAGTTTGAAAAAATGCTGGAACGGGATCATGCCAAAACTAAAATTACACAAGTTTCCGAATTGGGACTGGTAGAAATGACCAGGAAACGAACTCGGGAGTCTTTAGAACATCTATTATGTGAAGCTTGCCCAACCTGTCAGGGACGGGGATATGTGAAGACAGCAGAAACAGTATGTTACGAGATATTTCGAGAAATTATGCGCTATGCTCGGGCATTTGAATCACAAAGTGGCTTTACAGTAGTTGCCCATCCTGCGGTCATAGACCGTCTATTAACAGCAGAAGCACCAGCAGTGGCGGATTTAGAGCATTTTGTAAATCGGGTAATTAAGTTCCAGGTCGAAAATCTGTATACGCAAGAGCAATATGACATCATCTTAAGCTAAAGTTGTAACAGAATTTCGCTTAATCCTTGTTACAACTGAAATTTTACTTTCATGCATGAATTTTCAATACTAGATGCATTGGGTAGCCAAAGACTTTTCTCCCCTATGTAGTCTTAGCAAATGAGGTAAATGACATGAATGTTAGCGAAAGAATTATTCATAAAGGTTTTCAACACGTACTTGATTCAAAAAAAGTCAATACATGCTATATGCTTGATGATGATGGTCGAGAAATCCAGATTACTACTGCGATGATCCGCTCGGTTTGTCACCAGCTTTTAAAACAGTGCCGTACTATTAAAAAATAAGGGGCCTAATTTAGCCCCTCAATTTTTTATTGTTCTTTAACCTGTTACAGTCAGATTTTTCTCAAACGTTTCAGCTTCAATCAGTGATTCAAAATGTTGTATTTCATCTTCCAAATGGGTAAGCAGATTCTGCATTTTGGGTAATGCATTGCGACAGGCGATTAAGCCGACCTCGAGTTTGTCCAGATAACTGGTCATGGTAATATTTAAAGCTTGTCCATCTAGTACAATCGAAGCAGGAAAAAGTGCATCCAACTTTGCACCATTCCAGTACAAGGGTTCACGTGGACCCGGCACATTAGAAATTACTAAGTTAAAGGCCTGACGTTTAGGCATCATTCCTGAAAGTATATTAAGTCCTGCGGCAGAGTATACCAGTGCGCTGTAATTCAGAATCTGACCTGACGTCATCCGTTTAAAGCGCTGTTTAGCATTCAGTACACTCCGGCGAATAGTTTCCAACCGTTTTAATGGATCTGCCTGATGTGTACCCAGATTGGCCAGAATCATGGTAATCCGGTTGCTCACATCTGAGTCATCATCCCGGATAGAAGCTGGAACCATGGCAATTAATGGTTTCGCCGGTAAACTGTTCTGGCTAAGAAGATATTCACGTAAAGCACCCGAACACACTGCCAGAATTACATCATTAATAGTTACATCCAATGCACTTGCGATACTACGTAAACGGTTCAACTCAAAAGATTGTGCTGCAAAACGTCGTGAAGCACTGACCCGCTGGTTGAGTATACTTTTCGGTGCTTGAAAGCTGGAAACATAGTGCGGATTACGGCCCATATCTTTCATCACTGTCTGTGACAGTTCATACATTACTTTAGGTACAGCTTCAAACTGGTCTTTAAGTAACCCAAGAATTTTCTTTGTACTTCCTTTTTTAGCTTCTTTAAGGCGTTTGGCTCGTGGGCCTTCTACGCACCATGGCGGTACAATACTTTTAGCCAGCTGGTCTTTAGATAGTGATTTTTCAACCAGTCGCATTCCTGCAATTCCATCAACCATGGCATGATGAATTTTGAAGTACATAGCAAACCGGTTGCCTTCAATACCTTCAATAATATTACAGGTCCAGAGCGGTTTTGCGCGATCAATAAGGGTACTATGTTCTTGAGAAATATAAGCTAATAGTTCGCGAATACGTCCTGGATGAGGCAGTGAAATATGGCGGAAGTGATGATCCAGATCAAACTCTTCATCTTCATCCCAAAACAGGCCACTTAGCC
>Ga0209023_10005552_pt1 | contig 13740 bp, 14 predicted proteins | sample LakOneMetagenome_FD_187468 | JGI IMG/M metagenome (GOLD analysis project Ga0209023, IMG submission 187468) | Freshwater and sediment microbial communities from Lake Erie, Canada (SPAdes) (version 2) | ecosystem: Environmental > Aquatic > Freshwater > Lentic | place: Lake Erie, Canada...
CCCCGCCGACAAGCGCGCGGCCACCGCCTCGAGCTTCTTCGTCGTCTGTTATGTCGCCATCTCGATCCCGGTGATCGGGGTCGGCGTGGCGGCCCAGGCGACCAACCTCGTGACCGCCGGAACGGCCTTCGCCGGCTTCGTAGCGGTGCTCGCGGCGCTGGCCATCGTCGGGATCACCCGCCGCGAGCGGTCGGGCCGAGAGGCCGTTCCCAACTAAAATCGCCGAATGCGTGGGGACAGGACAACGCCGGAGGGCGTCGAGGTTGAATCGCCGGGACGCTGGGAAGCGGCGGCCGACTGGACCTGGGGGATCATCCGCAGGGTCCACCTCGGGACCCGTGAGCCGGCCAATTGGGTGCAGCTCTTCCACTTCGCCGTCGTCGGCGGCAGCGGCTACGTCGTCAACCTCATCGTCTTCTCGCTGCTCACGGGCCTGACCGACGTCAACCACCTCCTCGCGGCGGTCGGCGCCTTCGTCGTCGCCGTCACGAACAACTTCCTGCTCAACCGCCATTGGACGTTCCGCCGCCAGGGCTCGACCGAGTCACACGCCGGGTTCCAGGCGGCACGTTTCTTCACGGTCAGCCTGGTCGGGCTCGGGGTCAACCTGGTCGTCCTCGAGCTGCTGATCTCGGCCGCCGGGCTGCCGGAGCTGGCGAGCCAGGCGATCGCGGTCGCGGTCGCCACCCCGGTCAACTTCATCGGCAACAAGCTCTGGACCTTCGATCGCTGAGGGCAGCGGCGGTGCCGGTAACCGGCCATTCCGCGAATGCCATAGTTAGGGCATGGTGAACTTCAAGAAGCTGGCCGACCGGGCCAAGAAGGCGAAGGATCTCGTCGACCAGCAGGGCGGATCCGAGGTGCTGAAGGACAAGGCGAAGCGCGTCAAGACCGTCGCCCAGGGCGAGGGCTCCGTGTCGGACAAGGCCAAGGCCGCGGCCGACGTCGCACGCGAGAAGCCGAAGCCGGAGCCGGGCCGATAGCCACCCTGCGGACCCGCCGCCCGGCGTGAGGCGCTGGGCCACGATCCTCTGCGTCGCCTTCTGCGCTGCTCTGGGCGCGGCGGGGCTCGGCGTCCTCGGGTCGGCGTCGATCGCGACGGCAACCGACACCGGCAACAGCTCCGCCCCCGTCTCCGAGTCGGAGGTCGATCCATCCACCGCGTTGCCCGGCGGTCTGACCGAGGTTCCGAGCGGGCTTCCCGACAAGCCCGCCGACTACGCGATCAGCCCCGAGGAGGCGCTTCGCGTCGCCGACCAGAATCCGAAGATCCTCGAGCGCAAGTCCGAGCTGACGTCGAAGGACCGGCTCACGGCGTCCGTCAGCGCCGAGGCCGTGCACGTCTGGGAGGTCGGCTATTTCCTCAATGGCGAGAAGGTCAACCTGGTGATCGTCGACGGGGACACCGGGGTCGCCACCGATTCGTGGACGGGCTCCGCCGTCGACTGGCCGATGGCCCGCGGCAAGCCAGGCCAGTTCGGGCACATCCTCAACGCGCCCTACGTCTGGATCCCTCTCGCGCTGATCTTCCTGCTCGGGCTCTGGGACTTCCGCCGCTGGCGGAAGTGGGTCCATCTCGACCTGGTCGTCCTGCTCAGCTTCGGCCTCAGCCAGGCCTTCTTCAACTCCGCCGACATCGGCGTGTCGGTCCCGCTCTACTACCCGCCGCTCGTCTACCTGCTGGGGCGCATGCTGTGGATCGGCTTCCGCGGACAGGGCAACGACGACGGCCCGGGGGAGGGGCTACGGCCGAGCATGCCCGTCTGGCTGATGACCGCCGCAGTGATCGGCCTCCTGATCCTGCGGATCGTCGCGAACGTCGCCGACTCGGGGGTCATCGACGTCGGTTACGCCGGGGTGATCGGCGCGGACAAGATAGGCGACTCCCAGCCGATCTACGACGACTCCTTCCCCGACGACAACCAGACCGGCGACACCTACGGGCCGGCCAACTACTTCGCCTACGTCCCGTTCGAGCAGGTCTTCCCGTGGAGCGGGTCGTGGGACGACCTCCCGGCCGCTCACGCCGCCTCCATCTTCTTCGACCTGTTCACGGTCGCCGGGCTGTTCGCGCTCGGACTGGCGCTCGTCCGCCGCCGCCGGCCCCGGGCGGGAGAGGACGACGACGCGGAGGCGCCGAGCGCCGAGCCGGGCGGCGGCCGCATCCGCCGTCGCCTGGCGAGGTGGTTCCCCGACCGGAGGGCGAACGTCGTCGGCCTGACCCTCGTCTTCGCCTGGGTCGCCTACCCGTACACGGCCTTCTCGATGCAGGGCAACTCCAACGACGAGCTGATCAGTGCCCTGCTCGTCTGGAGCCTCGCCGCGTTCGCGAGCCCGTTCGCCCGCGGCTCGTTGCTCGCCACGGCGACGATGGCGAAGTTCGCCCCCCTGCCGCTCTTCCCGCTCTATGCGACCGGCGAACGCGGGATCGACTTCCGCGATCGTGCCGGCCTGAGGGCGATGGTCAAGCCGGGGCTGATCTTCCTTGCCGGCTTCGTCCTCTTCGCGGCTCTCTTCCTCGCCTACCCGGCCGTCGATCCCGGCCTGAGCGAGTTCTGGGACCGGACCGTGAAGAGCCAGCTCGACCGCGAGAGCCCGTTCAGCATCTGGGGCCAGGCCGACCTCGAGTGGCTGCACACGATCGTCAAGGTGGGCGTCGTCGCCCTCGGGCTACTCGTCGCATTCCGCCCCAAGCGCCGCACCCTCGTCCAGATCGGCGCGCTCAGCGCAGCCCTCATCATCGGCGTCGAGATCACGCTCGAGCACTGGTTCTATCTCTACATCCCCTGGTTCCTCGGGGCGTATCTGCTGGCGATGGTCGCCCGCGACGCGGACCGGGTCTAAGCGGGCGCGCCCGTCGCGAACGAGTCGGCGCCGCAGCGGTAGAGCTTCCTCTTCACCTTAACCTTGCGCTTCTTGAGGGTGATCTTGAGGCCCTTGGATTCACCCCAGGTGCCGAGGTCCTCTAGGTCGTGGGAGATGCGCCAGGTCCCGTCCGCACGGGTACGTGCGGTGCCGAAGGTGTGCACCCCGGTGGTGGTGTTGATGGTGAATTTCACGGTGCGGCCGGGGATGCAGGGTGCTTCGGCGGAGTTGACCGAGCCGGTCACGACGGCCTTGCCGTCAATCGCCTTGATCTCGTCATCGGGCTTGAGGGTCGAAGGCGACTTGATCTCCTTGACCTTGCCGGCGGACGCGGTCGCCGCGAAGCCGAGGGACGCGACGACGGCGATGACGATGAAGTACCGAAGGTTGGTTCGAGAAAGCATGGGCGGCAGACTACCCATGGGCAGACGGACCAGGCGCCGATCGCCTAGTCCGTGAGCGGGTAGTCGGTCGAGGCGGGCTTGCAGAGGATCGTCTTGCCGCCGGCCTTGATCCTGCGCTCGTCGACCTTCACCAGGATCGTGTTGAAGGGGCCGGCTTCGATCACCTTGTTGATGTCGTGGACCGCGGTCCAGCCCCCGTTTCGCCCGGTGCGGGCGATGTCGAACTTCAAGTTGTTGCCGTTGCCGGCGAAGTAGACCTGGACGCGGCGGTTGTCGAGGCAGCGGTCGTCGGGGGCGGAGACTTTGCCGTAGGTGTAGAGCACGTCGGCATCGCCGGTGACCGAATCGACGGCAACCTTCGTCTTCACCTTTTCGGTCTTGCCGGCCTGAGCGGCGATCGGGCCGGCGAGACAAGCCAACGCCGCGGCGAGGATGGCGACCAGGTGGGGACGACCGATTCTCATGCGAGCCCCAACTTCATTCCACCGCACTTGACCTTCCCGACCCGCTTCGGGGCCAGGATCACGAAGATCGCGGTGCTCTCGGCGAAGGAATCCGCCTGGCCCCGAACCTGCCAGCCCCCGTTCTTTCCGGTGCGTCCGACGTCGAAGATCTCCGACTCGTCCCCGTGCTCGATGCGCATCGTCACCTTCCGGTTGTCCACGCACCGCTTGTCGGGGCTGGTGACCGTCCCGAAGCCGATCGCGGTCCCGGACGGGACCGAGAAGACCTTCGCCACGTGCAGTTGCGAGTCGACCGTCTTCGCCGCCGACGCGGTCGCCGCCAAGCCGCAGGCGACCACCAGCGCGACGGTCATAGAAATGAGTCCCGCACCCCTTCTCCCCATGTAGAGCACCCTAGCCCACCGACCTCGCTCGCCACAACCCCTGGCCGATGAGTGCCTAGCCCGCGGCCATCCGCTCGCGGAGCCGCGAATGGCGGTCGGTCGCGTCGGTGTTGCCCAGGGCCCGCGCGATGGCCCGATCGTCGCCGGCCAGGACGCAGAGCTTCTGCGCTCGGGTGATCGCCGTATAGAGGAGGTTGCGGGAGAGAAGCTGCGGGGCGTGGGAGCTATGGAGACAGACGATCACCGCCGGCACCTCGATCCCCTGCGCCTTGTGGACGGACGTGCAGAACGCGCCGCGGAGCGCCCGGCAGTCGCGGTAGGGGACGGCGATGTAATCGCCGAGGTCGGTCTCGAGGCGCAGCTCCCCGCGGACATCGTCGGCGGAGTCGACGACGAAGATCGTGCCGTTGGCGATCTCGAGCTCGGGCAGGCCGCGGGTCGTGATCACCTTCTCGCCGACCCGGAACCGCCCCTCGAGGACGCGCTCGGCCGAGCCGCAGATCACGTCTCGCATCCCGGCGTGGAGGGCATCGATCCCGAGCGGCCCCCTGTACATGGGGGAGAGGATCTGAACCTGCCGCGCGGGGTCGAAGCCGAACTCCGCCGGGATCCGCTCGGTCGCCATCGTGATCACGTCGGCCGCGAGGGCGTCCGCCGACGAGCGGCTGTGGCGGAAGAAGTCGCGGATGTCCTCCAGCTCGGGATCGGGCTCGCGCCGGGGCGGCTCCCCTTTCCGGATTGAGTGCGCGGCGCCGACGATCATCGATCGCCTCGCCTGCCTGAACACGTGCTCGAGTCGGACCGTCGGCGCGATCCCGGCCTCGATCAGCTCGCAGAACGGCTTGCCGGGCCCGACCGGCGGGAGCTGATCGGCGTCGCCGATCAGGACCAGGTGGGTCTTCGGGCCGATCGCCGCGACCAGGTGCCTGCAGATCTCCAGCGAGAGCATCGAGGACTCGTCGACGATCACGAGATCGGCCTCGATCGGGGAGTCCTCGTCGCGGCCCGGGATCTCGCCGGGGATCCACTCGAGCGCCTTGTGGATCGTCGACGCGGGAGCGCCGGCGGTCGCTTCGGTCAGCCTCCGTGCCGCCCGCCCGGTGGGCGCCAGCAGCCGGAACTTGAGATCGCGGGTCTCCGCCATCAGCGTCAGCGCGTGGGTGAGGTGCGTCTTGCCGGTTCCCGGGCCACCAGTGATGACGCTCAGTCGTTTGGTCAGCGCGTTCGTCACGGCCTCCACCTGCTGAGGGGTCAGGTCGCGGATCTCCCCCTCGAGCGGAGGTTTGCTCCACGCCGGCTCCGAGCGGGCCATCCCCGACAGCGTCGCCGCCAGCCAGCGCTCCGCCCGCCACGTCCAGTCGCGGTAGACGAGCCCGTCCTCGATCTCGATCTCCGTAGAGCCTTGGATGTGGACGGGGTTGGGCTCGGTCCCGAGCAGGGCCCCGACCGCGCCTCCGAACTCGCGGCGGGGGAGATGTGTGTGCCCGCGCGACTCGGCCTCGCGGAGAACGTGGAGGGCGGCGGCCTCGGTGCGGGAGGGGGAGTCGCGGTCGACCCCGTTGGCGACGGCGAGCTCGTCGGCCTTGTGGAAGCCGATCCCGGGGATCCGGGTGAGCGAATAGGGGTCCTCGAGCACGGCCTCGGTCGCCGCGGAGCCGTGCATGACGACGACCTCCCCGACGAAGCGCCCCAGCCCGTGCGGTGCCAGCAGCGAGTAGAGGCGCCGCTCGATGCGCCGCTCCTCCCACTCGTCGGCGGCCCGCTCGGCCGACTCGGGCCCGACGCCCTTCAGCGCCGAGAAGACGCCGATCGGGTCGCCGTCGATGACGTCGAAGACGTCCTCACCGTGCTCGTCGACGAGCCGCTCGGCCCGCTTGCGACCGATCCCCGGCAGCGAGCGCAGGTAGCGCCGCGCCCCCTCGGCCCCGGTCGGGTCGAGGGGTTGCGCGTCGGTGACGGTGATCTGCAGGCCGTGGCGGGAATGGTGCTCGACCTCGCCCCGGATCAACGCGCGATCACCCTCGGTCAGGTGCCCGAGCGCCCCGACGACCGGCATCGCCGTGCCGTCGGCGAGCGTCACCTCGGCGACCGCGAACTGCCCGTCCTCGGAGACGAAGCGGAAGAACTCGACCGTACCCTCGCCCTCGAACGGATCGCCGCTCGCCGGGCCGGCATCGATCAGCGCCTCCTGTTCAGCGTTCGCCATCACTCATGAAGTTAAGCCCTGGCGCGGCAGTCGCGCCTCCGGTCTCAGCGGTGCTTGGTGATGCGCCAGCGATACCGCGCAGGCGGGTTCTCGACCCGGTCGCCGTCGAGCGCCTGGACGGTGAGGCGGTGCCGTCCCGCCCCGGCCTTGACCAGGAGCGGCGACTCGCAGGGGTCGAGAGACTTCCCGTCGAGCCGGCAGCGGAACGTCGCCGCGTCGTCGTCGGTGCTGAAGGTGAAGCGCCCGCGATGGCGCGGAGTCTTCGCCGGCGGAACCTTGCCGAAGGTCGTCTCGAGGTCAGGCGGCGTGACCAGCAGGGAGACGTCGTCGACGGCGATTCCGTCGCAGGTCCGCATCACGGGCATCCCGACGCCTTCGCAGTCGGCCCGGAAGGAGATCTCGTGCTCCCCCGCGTAGTCACTCAGGTCGATGCTCTCGTCCGCGTACGAGGAGTCCACGCCCCCGCTCCTGGTGAAGACCGGGTTGCCGTCGATCTCGACGGAGGCGACCAGGGTCGTGACCGGGTTGTCGTAGTTGCCGCGGGTCGCGAAGGTGAGCTCCTTCGGGCCGGGCGGCAGGTCGACTATCTGGCTGGCGGTCCCCGTCATCGATGAGTAGCTGCCCATGTAGGCCCTGCCGAGCTCCAGGTACCCATTGCCGTGGGCGGCGTTGGCGAAGCAACCCGACAAGCCGCAGATGCCGGCCTGCCAATCGCCCGCGGTCCACGAGGGGCTCTCGCAGACGGGAAGCGGGCCGTATTCCGTGTCGACGTCGTGGCAGGTCGAGTTCTCGAAGCCGCCGTCGGCGATCGCGTCGACCTGGTCGCCTGAGGCGCTCGCCGTCGCGGGCAATCCGAGCAGCACCATCGCCGCCGCGATCGACATCAGGCCGAGCAGTCGAACTCCCATGGCCCGAGTCTCCCCGATTCCGGCCGCGACCGCAATCGCGTGGTTCCACCTATACCCACCTGCAATTCCTGGCTCTAGCTTCGTCGCATGAGAATGCGAACCGCTGCGCGCCGAGTCGCGCTCCTCCTCGTCCCCTTCAGCTTCGCGTTACTGATCGGTGCCGCGCAGGCTCAGGCCGTCCTCTTCACCGTCAACTCGACCGACGCCAACGCAGACGCCTCGATCGACGGCGTCTGCGACGCGGATCCGACCGCCGACACGGACTGCACGCTCGTCGCGGCGATACAGGAGGCCAACGCGACTCCTGCCCCCGACGGGATCGGGTTCAGCAAGTCGAACTCCGGCGCCGACCCCGACGACACCGCCTTCGTCCACGGCCAGAACTCGGCCGTGGTCGCCGTCGCCGGCAACCTCCCGACGATCACCCAGCCGGCCGGGATCAGCGGCGGCAACTGCGCCCTCAACACCGGCGACCCCTCGCTGCCCTGCGCGGTCGTCGGCCCGATCACGTTCGACGTGCCGACGGGAGAGACGTCCGTCAGCGGCCTCGTCGTCAACGCCGCCGCCGGGACCGGCATCCACGTGATCGAGGCGGGGAACACGAGCCCGTCGATCGCGGACTTCTCGCTGACGAACACGTGGTTCGGCGTGGACCTCGAGGGCGACAAGCTGACACCCCCGCAGACCGACGTCCTTCTCGAGGACGTCGACGGCGCCCAGATCGGCGGCAACGAGTTCGAGCGCAACATCTTCGCGCGCCACTCCGTGGTCGCGCTCGACATCCTCGGCGCCGATCACACCACCGTGACGAGCAACTGGTTCGGCGTCCTCACCGACGGGACGACCTTCGCTCGCCAGGGGGACGGGGCGAGCTCGAATGGCAAGAACATCGAGATCACCGGCAACGCGGCGACGAACCCCGACGACCCGGCGACGGCGACCGTCATCGGCGGCTCTTCGCAGTCGGCGGCGGCGACGACTGCTTGCGACACGCCCTGCAACCAGATCAACTTCGCGGGCAAGGTCACGACCGGCGTCAATCAGTCGAAGCAGGCGATCGACCTGAACGGCGAGGCGAACCAGGACGAGATCCCGGCCGACGGGGTCGAGATCACCGGCAACCAGTTCGTCGACAACCTGGCGGGTGTTCGGGTCGGAACCGCATCCAACGTGGAGATCGGCGGCCCCGCGGCCGGTAACGCCGACCGCAACGTCTTCGCACTGACGCCGATCTCCAGCAACTTCGCTCCCGACGTGCTCGTCCAGAACAACCTGATCGGCATGGACCCGACCGGGACGACGTCCCTCGCGCCGGCGGCGCCCAGCGTCGACCTCGTCGGCAGCGGTCAGATCCTCGACAACTTCATCACCGGCGGCAACGTCCGGCCGGCGATCCGCCTGCAATCGACGTCGACCGGCTTCACGATCCAGGGCAACACGATCGGGGAAGGCCCGGCGGGCAACGCGCTGGCCAGCAACGGCCAGTCCGCGGCGATCCTCGTCGGTAATGGCGCCGACGACAACACGATCGGCGGCATCGCGCCCGGCGACGGCAACCGGATCGCCGGATCGACGGCGAACGGATCCGGGATCCTCGTCAACAGCAACGGCAACGACATCTTCGGCAACACGATCGGCGTGGGGACCGGTGGCGCTGCGCGCCCCGGCGTCGTCGGGATCGAGCTGGGCTCCGACGCCGACGACAACACGATCGGCGGTGACTCGGCCGCCGCGGCGAACTTGATCTCGAACATGACCCAGGACGCGATCCGTGTCACCGACGCCGCCAGCACCGGCAACCGCATCCTCCAGAACCTCGGTTCGGCGAACGGCGACCTCTTCATCGACCTCGGCAACGACGGCCCCGGCAACCTGCTCGCCGGACCGAACGCGGGCGTGCAGGCGCCGGTCCTCGGTGCCGTCACGCAAACGTCTCTCGCCGGCACGGCCGCTCCGAACTCCCAGATCCGGATCTTCACCAAAGCCGGTGGGACGGCCGGTGAGGTGGAGGGCTTCCTCGCGGAGGCCTCCGCAGATGGGTCGGGCGCCTGGCAGATCCCATTCCCCAGCCAGGTGCCCGGCACCCTGCTCGCGGCCACCGCGACGGACGGGACGAACACCTCCGAGCTCTCGGCGGTCGCGACCGTCCCCGACCCGCCCGATCCCCCCGACACCGACCCGCCCGAGACCACGATCACCAAGTCCCCGAGGAACAAGATCAAGGTGAAGGGGAAGAAGAGGGCGAAGGCGACCTGGACGTTCACGGCCGACGAGCCCGGCTCGACCTTCACGTGTCAACTCGACGGGAAGCCCGCCGCCCCGTGCACCTCCCCGAAGACGTTCAAGCGGATCAAGAAGGGCAAGCACACGTTCACGGTGTTCGCCACTGATGCCGCCGCCAACGCCGATCCCACGGCTGCGACCGACACCTTCAAGGTCGTCAAGAAGAAGAAGCGGAAGTAGGGCTGCTGGACTGGGCGTCGGCCTAGGGGCCGGGCGGGTCCTGCTGGTAGGTCTTCGCCATTCCGTCGGCGAGTTGCTGCTTCTCGGTGTCGGAGAGCTTGGCGCTCGGGTGCAGCAACCTGTACTGAAGCGGCGGCATCTCGCCCTGGCTGATCACTTCGCTGATCTCGCCGGCCTCCGCCTGCTGAGCCCGATCCCACTCCGAGACGTTGAGGATGCCCCTGCCGCCGTCGACGTCGCTCTGGACGAGCCAGGAAGCCGGCGCGACGTAGCTGTCGAGCGGCCAGTTCGTCAGGTTCGAATGGCAGGCGCCGCAGGAGTCGGTGAAGAGCTGCTCGGTGTGGGGGCTGTCGAACTGCACAGCCCGCGTTACCGGCGGGTTCGAGTGAGAGTGGCCGTAGGGGACGAACTGGATCAGCACGAACAACGCGACCAGGATCAGCAACCCCGTCTTGATCCAGGACCCGGAAGCCCAACTTCTGATGCGGCCCATGTCCCCACGCTCCCACGGAAGCGGCGGCGTTACATCAGTAGTGACTGCCGAAGCCCGTCCGGGGCGCACGGCGGGCCGCAATCGGCTCAGTCGTCGTCGGAGTCCGACCCGCCGCCGTAATCGTCGCCGCCCCCGGGCGTCGTGGGCGTCGTGGTCTGAGTGGTCGAAGTCGTTGCCGCGGTGGAGGTGGTCGAAGTCGTCGTTGCGGTGGAGTCGTCCCCGCCCCCTTGCGACTTGTCGTCCCCGCCGCTCTTGTTGGAGCCCCCCTTCTGGCCGGGTTGTTTGGGCGCGAGCGCCTCCCCGGCCTGCAACGGCTCCGAGGACAGTCCGATCTGCTGGCTCGTCAACTTCGCGGCGGCGACCCCGACGGCGACGGCGATCACAAGGCCGGCGAGCGCGAGCGCGATCCAGCGGAGGATGGACACGGTCCGCGGGCTCATCCGACCGCCACCGGAAAGCTCAGCTCGGCGACGGCGCCGCCACCGTCGCGATTGCGGATCGAGACGTCGCCGTCCCACTGGCCGGCGAGCTCGCTCGCGATCGGCAGACCGAGGCCGGTCCCTTCGGGCCCGAGCTTGCCCGAGCGACCGCGGAAGAAGCGCTCGAGCACGGCCTCCTCCTCTCCCGCGGCGAGACCCGGGCCGCGGTCGAGGACCCGGATGCTCCCGTCGGCATCGGCGATCTCGACCTCGGTTCCGGGCGGCGAATAGACGATCGCGTTCTCGACCAGCCCGTCGAGTGCCCGGTCGAGGTCCGCGATCGCGCAGCGGACCATCCCGCTTCCCGCCGAGCTGCGGACCAGCCGGATCCCCTTGGCGTCCGCGGCGCGCCGCCAGCGCTCGGCCGCCCGGTCGGCGGCCTCGTCGAGCCTGATCTCCTCGGCGGGAAGATCATGCTCGCCGGCGCGGCTCAGCACGAGGAGCTCGTCGACGATCTGCGCGAGCCGGTCGACCTCGTGGAGGGCTGCGTCCGCGGCGGCGCGCTCCTCCGGATCGCGGGCGAGGTGCTGGATCTCCTCGATCTGCAGGCGCAGGCCGGTCAGCGGAGTGCGCAGCTGGTGGGAGGAGTCGGCGACGAACTCGCGCTGGCTGTCGAGCATCCGGCCGACCCGGCCGGTCATGTCGTTGAAGCTGCGGGCGAGGGTCTGCTGCTCGGCGGTTCCCTCCACGGAGGCTCGTGCGTCCAGGTCGCCAGCCGCCACCGCATCGGCAGAGTCGGCGAGTCGCCGGATCGGTCGGGCGATCCGCTGGGCGATCAGGGCGCCGGCGATCACGCCGAGCGCGAGCACCGCGAGAGCAAGCAGGACGATCCCGACGATCGACCGCCGCACGGCGCTGTCGACTGCGGCCACGCTCTGGGTGATGCGCACGGCACCGACGACCGACCCGCGGTGGAGGATCGGCACCGCGGTCGCGAGGATGTCGGCCGAGAGGGTGTCGCTATAGCGGGTCTCCTGGTAGGGGGTGCCGTCGAGGGCCGAGGCGATCTCGGGCCGGGTCGAGAAGTCGGATCCGTTCTCGGTGTCCCCGGCGCTGTCGGCGATCAGCTCTCCCTGCCCGTCTACGACCACGACTCGGCCGCGCACCGATTCCGCCGAGGTGGCGACGAGCCGTTCGAGGGTCTTGCGGTTCGCCTTCCCGAGCAACTCGGGCGCGCTCGCCGCCAGCAGGTCGGCCTGACTCTGCGCCTGCCCCTTGACCTCGGCATCGACGCGGTCGCGCAGGCTGATCGCCAGCGGCACGCCGAAGGCCACGACCGCGAGCAGCAGGACGTAGGCGACTGCCAGCAGGAGGGTGCGTCGCAGCGTCATCGGTCCGCTCGGATCAGCTCGGCGCCGGGTCCGCGGCAGCGAACCTGAACCCGACCCCGCGGACCGTCTCGATCAGCCGGGGATCGGCCGGGTCGTCGCCGAGCTTGCGGCGGAGCGCGCCGATGTGGACGTCGAGCGTCTTCGTCGACCCGAACCAGTTGACGTCCCAGACCCGCGACATCAGGTCCTCCCGGGTGACCACGCGGCCGGCGTTGCGAGCGAGCTCGGCCAGCAGGTCGAACTCCTTGCGCGTCAGCTCGAGCTGACGTCCGTCGAGGCGTGCGGTTCGCGCGCCGACGTCGAGCTCGAGCCCGGCGACGGTGAACGCCTGCTCGAACCGGGCGCCTCCGCCCTTGCTGCGGCGCAGGACCGCGCGGATCCGCGAGATCACCTCGGCGCCGCTGAACGGCTTGACCACGTAGTCGTCGGCGCCCATCTCGAGGCCGACGACCCGGTCGAGCTCGCTGCCGCGGGCGGTCAGCATCACGATCGGCACATCAGAATCGCGGCGCAGCGCCCGGCAGATGTCACGCCCGTCGCCATCGGGCAGCGTCAGGTCGAGTAGGACGAGGTCGGGGTCGATCCGCTCCGCCAGCTCCAGGGCCTCGGCGGCCGTGCCCGCGACCACCGGTTCGAAGCCCTCGCGCTCGAGGGCCTTTGCGAAGGGCGCCGAGATCGACTCCTCGTCCTCGACGAAGAGGATCACGCCCTGAGGTCCCTTCGGTGCGGTGTCGGGGGAGGCCATAGGGGCCACTGTAGTCGTGGGTTTGGGCCGCAACCAGACCCCCGGGAAAGCTTGTCCAAGTCTTTACCCGGACGTTGACGGCCCCTTCCCGGCCTCTCCGCAGACTCGTTGGCGATCACTTCGACCAACAAGGAGAGCAGCATCGTGGCAAACGTAAGAATGAGAATCGCAGCCGGGGCGACGGTCCTCGGGCTCGGCGGTCTGGCGGGCTACGCGCTCGGTTCGAACGACGGGCCGCCGGCGAGCGCCGCGGGCCAGTCGGCCGCGGTGCACCAGAAGCCCAAGGTTCGCAAGCAGGTGGTCCACCGGACCGTCAACGTGCACCCGAAGGGCAAGGCGGCCGCAACGGCCGGCGCTTCTCCCGGTGGTTCGTCGGCGAGCCCGGCATCGGCACCGTCGACGTCGTACTCGGCCCCGGCCCCCGCGGTGGCCCCGGCTCCGGCTACCGCCCCCGCGGCCTCCTCCACGCCGGTCAGCAACCCGACCCCTCCGGTCTCGACCCACACCAGCGGTGGTGGCGGCTCGAGCTCCGGCAGCTCCTACGAAGACGACGGCGGGGCGGAGCATGAGAGCGAGGGCGGCGGCGATGACTGACCTCGCTCCCGCAGCAGGAACTCCGGGCACTCCCGGCACGCCCCGCAAGGCGGGGAAGCCGCGGAAGCCCGGGTTCCTGCCCACGATCGCCGTGGCGGTGGCCACCTTCGCGGTCCTCTTCGAGTTCCTGGCATTCCAGCTGAGCTCGGGGAATGACCCGGCGCTTGGAGCGTCCGCGCTCCAGGTCGCGTCATCGAAGAATGCCGCCGCCGCCACCCGGCCGGTGATCGACCGCAAGGTCATCAAGACCAAGGTCGTCCACCACCCGCCCAAACCGGCAGCAGTGAGCAGCTCGGCCGTCCCGGTCTCATCCGGGTCGACCACGAGCGTCGCACCGAGCACGTCATCGACGAGCGCCCCGGCCCCGGCAGCCGCCCCGGCGCCCGCCCCGGCCCCGGCTCCCGC
>Ga0209023_10005553_pt1 | contig 13739 bp, 13 predicted proteins | sample LakOneMetagenome_FD_187468 | JGI IMG/M metagenome (GOLD analysis project Ga0209023, IMG submission 187468) | Freshwater and sediment microbial communities from Lake Erie, Canada (SPAdes) (version 2) | ecosystem: Environmental > Aquatic > Freshwater > Lentic | place: Lake Erie, Canada...
ATCTTTGCACACTCGACGCAGGTGCTACCACTGGACCGTGTTGCGGAAGATGCGCTGGATCACCGCGAACGACGGCTTGAACTTGCCGTCGTAGGTGATCGGCGCCTTCTGGTGCAGCGGCGGGCTGGGCAGCGGGTTGCCGCCCTCCCAATTCGGGCGCACGTAGAACTCCTGCAGCGTCCACCAGATCGCCCCGGACAGCCACGGCTTGGTCGCGTAGACGCCGAAGTGGTACTCGGCGAACGCTGACTGGAACTGGTTCGTGCCGCGCTCCTCGACCGGACCGTCCCGGTTGGCCTCCGCGCCCACCTCGGTGATCACGATCGCCTTGTCCTTGTAGCACTCGCGGACGGAGTCCAGGTAGTCGCTGAGCAGCGTCTCGTCAGCCACGATCCCGTTGGCGCCGGTGTACCAGCCGAAGTACTCGTTGAAGCCGATGACGTCGAGCGGGCCGTATTCCTTCTGGCAGCCGGCGGTCGGATAGCCGGCGACGGCGAGGCCGACCGGACGCGTTGGATCGAGCTCACGCGCCGCCGAGGTCGCGCGCCGGATGTAGTCGGCCTGGACCGGACCGGGCTTGGAGCTGAGCTCGTTGCCGACCGACCAGACGAGCACCGAGGGGTGGCTGCGGTTGGTCTCCACGGCGCTCGCCAGTTCTCGCGCGGCCAGCTTGCGGACGTCGAGCCGCTTGAGGTGCTTGGTCTTGATCGAGTAGACCGGCACTTCGACCCACGCGAACATGCCGAGCTTGTCGAGCTGCTCGTAGTAGTAGGGATGCAGCGGATAGTGGCTGCGCAGCATCGTGGCACCCGCCAGCCGCGCCCAGTCGATCTGCTGCTGGCGCTGCGCGTTGCCGATCGCAAAGCCGAGCCCCGGCCAGTCCTCATGCACGCCGAAGCCGCGGAAGTTCAGCGGTTTGCCGTTCAACATCAGGTGTCCGGCGACCACCTTGATCGAGCGGATCCCGGTCTTGACGGAGTAGTGCTGCAACGTCGTGCCGCCGTCCCGGACCGTGACGGACGTGTCGTAGAGACTCGGCGACTTCGGCGACCAGACCCGCGGGTGCTTGACGTCGACGGTGCGGGAGAACGCCATGAACTTCTTCGGCCCGATCGATGCCTCGCCGAGCTTGACGTTGTCGCTGCCGAGCTTGGCGACGACCGTGACCCTGCGGGTCTTCGGGCCGTAGTTGCGCAGCGTCGCGCGGTAGCTGAGCTTCGCGGCACACGTGGCGCACGGCAGATCGGGGCGCACGTCGACGCTGGTGATGTCGATTCCGTCGATCTGCCGCAGGTAGACCTCACGCAGGATCCCGCCGTAGTTCCACCAGCCGCCGCGCGGGTCGCCGCTGGTCGACAGACCACTCGGCGGAAAGTCCCATGCCTGCCGGCGAGAGTCGACGCGCACGACCAGCCGGTTGGTGCCATCGCGCTTGACCACGCCTTCGGGGACCCGGACCTCGAAAGGCAGATACGCGCCGGTGTTCTTGCCGATCTGGCGTCCGTTGAGATAGATCTTCGAGCGGTAGTTGACCGACTCGAAGCGCAGGACCCATGCGAAGCGCTTCGCGGAGCTCGGCAGCTTGAAGTCCTTGCGGTACCAGCCGACCGAGCCGACGAACGCCTCGGTCGAGTGGTCCGTGGCGTTCCAGGCGTTGGGGACGGTCACGGGCTTCCAGCCACTCTTGCTCGACGACTTCGGCAGGGCGCTGGCTCCAGTTGCCGGATCAGCTTGGTAGAGCCACTCACCGTTCATCAGGAAGCGACCCGTCGGCCCGCCTTCGTACAGCGCCCGCTCCGGGAACGCGGCACCACTGGCATTGCCAGGAGTGAGCGCTGCGGCCACGGCAGCGAGCAGGAGCATGCGGAGGAAGCGAGGCAAGGGGCGCGAGGCTAACGAACGATCCAGCCGGACGCGCCACCTTTGCTGCAGCGAGCCGGTACGTTGAAGGGCATGAAGCTGCTGTACAAGCCATTCGCCCTGATCCTCGCGCTGATCGCCGGCAAGCTCGCCGGTGGCCTGTTCAACACGATCTGGAGCTGGATCGATGCCGACGACGCGCCGGACGCGACCGAGCAGAACGCCGACGTCAAGAAGGTGCTGCTCGCCGCCGCGCTGCAGGGCGCGGTCGTGAAGTCCACGCACGCGGCGATCGAGCGCGGCGGCGCGCGCGGCTTCGAGCGCTTCTTCGGCGTCTGGCCGGGCGAGAAGGCCGAAGAGGCGGCCTAGCCGCCGATCACGAAGCCGCGTTCGCGCAGATCGTCGACGGCGGTCTCGAACGCGCCGAAGTCCCGCGCGAGCAGCAGTTCGATCGGCCGGCCATGCCGGCCCTTGGCGCGCAGCCAGCGCGGCAGCGCCCCGCTCTGCGCCACATCCTCGGTCAGGGCCAGCAGCAGCGGCAGCTCCGGTTTGTGCTCCAGCGCCCCGCCGACCAGCTCGAGCGGGCCGACGTCGAGCACGGCGAGCAGCTCGTCGTCCTCCAGACCCAAACGCTCGGCGAGCAACGCCGCGGCAGTCGACACGCAAGAAACGCTAGCGGGGACCGACTACCTGGGCCATGCGCCGTTTGATCGCCGGTCTTCTGATGCTGCTCGCGTGGCTCGCCCTTCCTGCGGTGGCCTCAGCGGACATTTCGCTCTCGGCGCCGTCGAGCGCCTCCAGCCCCTATCGCGGGAACGCGATCCCGGTCAGCTACACCGACGACGGCCTCGGCCAATCGGCGCAGATGGATTGGACGTATACGGGCGGCGGCAACAGCACCCCCAACTACACCTGGCGCCTGGGCCTCAACGGCACGACGGACTTCACCTTCTCGGCGGTGAACCCCGCCCTGACCGGGGCGGTCTCATCGGTCGCCCCGTTCAACGGCGCCATGGGCTCCAGCCTGCCGGACGGCACCTACACCGTGGTGCTCCGCGTCTACTCGGGCGTCGCCTACACCGGCCTGATCGGCACCGTCACCGAGGCCGGCGTCACGATCGACAGCGCGACGCAGAACCCGACGCTGACCGCTCCCGCGACGAGCGCGAGGACGTCCGGGCCGATCAACGTGCAGTACTCGTTGCCCGAGGCCGCTTCGGGAACGCAGCTGACCTTCGTCAAGACCGGGCTCACCTCGCGCGTCGTGACGTTGAGCGGTGGCAGCGGCACAGCCGGCTCGCACTCGATCTTCCTCGACCCCACCGATCTGCAAGGTGGTGCAGCCGTCACCGGCGTTGCAGGCGGCAACACCCTGCCTGACGGCACCTACGACTACGTGGTGCTGAGCTACCAGGACGCGGCCGGCAACTCCGCAGCGACTGCGTTCTCCGCCGACGTCGTGCTCGACACCGTCACGCAGGCGGCGACGTTCACCGCGCCCCTGAGCACAACCTCCTGGGGCCCGCAGATCCTCGTCGGCTACGTGCTGCCCGAGGACGCGGCACCGAACCACGCCAAGCTGGTGTTCACGCCCGCCAGCGGCCCGGTCACCACGCTGACGCTCGCATCGGCGGAGGAGGCAGCCGGGACGCACTCGTTCTTCCTGGACGTCAAAGCGATCACCGCAACGGGTCCGATCGGATCGTTCACGGGACCCGCCAGCCTGGGCGACGGCACGTACTCGATCGAGCTGCGCTACTCGGACCTCGCCGGCAACCCCGCTTCGAGCACGACCCACACCAACGTCCTGATCGACAGCGTCACGGCAACGCCGATCCTGGACCTGCCGTTGGCTGCGACGTACGACACGCCGACGATTCCCGTGTCCTACACGTTGGGGGAAGCGGCGGCGTTCTCGTCGACGCGACTGGAGTTCACGCGCGCGGGCCAGACCGTGAGCATCGTGCTGAGCGATGGGTCGGCCGGCACGCACACGCTGACGCTGAACCGCGCCGCCCTCGCGTCGTCCAGCGGCGTGCTCGGCGCGGAGAACGGCACGGCCCTGCCCGACGGCACCTACACCGTCCGTCTGCGCACCCAGGACGTGCTCAGCAACGCGGTGGCCGAGACTGCGCCGCGCACCGTGGCGCTGACGACGCCGGTGGTCAATCCTGACCCGCCGCAGGACCCGACGCCGCCCGCGCCGGACCCGACGCCGGACCCGACACCGCCCGTCAGTGAGCCGCAGCCGCCGGTAACGAACGGGCCGCTGCCCACCGTCGGACGTCTCAAGCTGAAGATCGGCTCAAAGGCCGTGAAAGCCAAGAACCGCCGCCGTCTGATGGCGACGTTCACCGTCTGGACGGGAGCCAAGACCTATCGCTTCACCGCCGCGGTCGGAAACACGACCAAGCGCGGCACCTGCAAGGTGTCCGGCAGGAAGGCGGTCTGCTCGGTCAACGTCCCACGAGCCGGCGTCTGGAAGCTGACGGTCAACGCCGTTGCCGCGGACAAGACCGTGCTGGCGACCGGCGCGGGCAAGAAGCGCGTGACGTTCAAGCACGGCCGCTCCTAGAACAGCTGGTTCTCGCCGTCAAAGACCTCGCTGACGGAGTCGTCCGTGAAGATGCGGCGGATCGAGTCGGTCAGCAGGTCAGCGCACGAGAGCACCTGCACGTTGTCCGGTGCACCAGGCCGCAGCGGGATCGTGTCGGTGACGACGATCTTCTCGAACGGCGCCTTTGCGAGGTTCTCGTACGCATTGCCGGACAGCACGGGGTGCGTGGCAGCGGCGTAGACGCGCGCGGCGCCCTCCTCCATCACGGTCTGCCCGGCCGCGGCCAGCGTGCCCGCGGTGTCGATGATGTCGTCGACGATCAGCGCCGTCTTGCCGGCGACGTCACCGATCACGTAGCCGATCTCGGCCAGCTGCTGCGCGGGGCGCTCCTTGTCGAGAATCGCCAACTCCGCACCGAGCTTGGACGCGAACTTCTTGTTCAGCTTCACGCGCCCGGCGTCCGGCGCCACGACCACGAGATCCTGGAGCGCGAGGTCCTTGAAGTGCTGCGTCAGCATCATCATCGCCGTCATGTGATCAACGGGGATCTGGAAGAAGCCCTGGATCTGGCCGGCGTGCAGGTCCATCGTCAGGACCCGGTCGGCGCCGGCGCGCTCCAGCATGCGGGCGACGAGCCGGGCCGAGATCGGTTCACGCGGCGCGGACTTCTTGTCCTGGCGGCTGTAGCCGTACCACGGGCAGACAGCGATCACGCGGTGCGCCGAGGCGCCGACGGCGGCGTCGATCATGAAGAGGAGTTCCATCAGCGCGTCGTTCGCGTTGATCCCGGTCACAGGGTTGCCGCAGATCGGCTGGATCAGGAACACGTCGGCGCCGCGAATCGACTCCTCGAAGCGGCAGTAGACCTCACCGCTACTGAAGGTCTTGAGCGTGATCGGGCCGTTGTCGACGCCGAGCTTGTCAGCGATCTTGACCGCCAGCTGCGGGTTCGCGCGACCGCTGAACAGCATGAGCCGCTTGTCGTAGTCGATCGGAAGGCTGGTGGCGACTGGCGCTGTCTGCGTGATCACGGCGAGGCCATCGTACCCGGCGGACCGGCAATCGGCAGAGCGCTCATTCTTCGCCGTAGCCGGGGATCGTCTTCTGCGGCGTGCGCGCGATGCCGAGCGCACCCTCGGGAACGTCGTCGACAATCACCGAACCGGCACCGGTATAGGCGCCGTCGCCGAGGCTGACCGGGGCAACGAGCGCTGTCAGGACACCGGTCCTGACGTTCCTGCCGATCGCGCTGCGGGACTTCTTCTTGGTGCGGCCGTTGTAGTTGGCGGTGATCGTGACCGCACCGAGATTCGTGCCGGCGCCGACATCCGCGTCGCCGATGTAACTGAGGTGCGGAACCTTGGCGCCCTCGCCGATGTCCGAGTTCTTGACCTCGACGAACGTGCCGATCTTCGCGCCGCGCCGCACGACCGTGCCGGGTCGCAGGTAGGCGAACGGGCCGACGTTGGCACCGTCCTCGATCACCGCGTCGACCACCACAACGTTGGGGCCGATCGTCACGCCCGCGCCGACGACCGTGGCCCCGCGAAGATGCGTACCGGGCTCCAGCACGGTGTCCTGACCGATCGTCACGCCGACGTCCACCGTCGTCGCTGACGGATCGATGACCGTCACGCCGGCGAGCATGTGCGCCTCCAGGATCCGCCGTTGCGCAGCCGTGCGGACGGCCGCCAGCTGCACGCGATCGTTGATGCCGAGCACGAGCGCCGGATCGGTGACGAGGTGTGCCGCGGCCGGCGTTCCGGCAGCGGCGAAGACCGTCAGGATGTCCGGCAGGTACAGCTCACCCTGGGCGTTGTCCGTCGCGATCTGCGGCAGTGCGTTCGCAAGCGCCGCGGCGTCACAGCAGAAGATGCCGGTGTTGACCTCCGGGATCGCCAGCTCGGCCGCGGTGGCGTCACCGTCGGCTTTGGTCTCCACCACGCGGGCGACGCGCCCGTCCTCGGTACGGACGACGCGGCCGTAGCCGGTCGGATCATCGAGCACCGTCGTCGCCATCGTGGCCGGGGTACCGGCGGCGAGATGTGCGGCCACCAGCTCAGCGATCACGGCCGCAGGGACCAGCGGCACGTCACCGCTCAACACGACGATCGGCAGCGTGCTTCCGTCCAGCGCCGGCAGCCCAGCGGCAACTGCGCCGCCGGTGCCGTCCTGGGTGGTCTGGATCGCCTCCAGCGTCCCGTCCGGCAGGCCCGACGCCAGCGGGATGTCCGGCGCCCGAACGACGACGACCCGTTCGGCACCCGCCTCCTGCGCGGCGAGCACCGGCCAGGCGACCAGTGAGCGTCCACAGAGCTCGTGCAGAACCTTCGGCGTCTCGGAGCGCATCCGCGTCCCCTTGCCGGCGGCCATCACAATCGCGTTGAACGACGTCACGAGACGCCAGACTACGAACCTGCCAGGTCGTGTCGCCTAGCGGTTCGGCAGAATGTCGCTGGCAGCCGCCCTTGGGGGGTGGTGTAATCGGCAACACTCCAGGTTTTGGTCCTGGCATTCAGGGTTCGAGTCCCTGCCCCCCAGCTGCTGGTAACAACCCCTGTTAGGACAGAACATCTCCGATGTTCTGAGCGGTCTCGGTGTTCAGGCGTCGCCGACGTCCTGATGATTGCCCTAGGAGGCCGGTGCGACGTCTTCTGCGACCGGGGCCGCCGGCGCTTCCTCAACCGGAGCAGGCGGTGCCTCGACAACCGGTGCCTCGACGACCGGCGCAGGCGGATCAACGACCGGCGCAGGGGGATCGACGACAGGCGTGGGCTCCGGCTCCGGTGTCGGCGGCACCACGGGCTCGGGCGGCGGCGGGTCCGTCACCACTGGCGGCTGCGGCTCGGGCGTCGTGGTCGGCGGCGCGACGACCTCCGGCTGCGGTTCCGCCACGGGGGCGGGTGGCGCGACCTCGGGCTGCGGTGCCGCGACGGGCGTCGGCGGGCTGGCGAGGACCTTGGGAGGATCAACGCTGAAGATCGTTGTCGTGGCGTCCGTCGCGGCAGACGAGTCGCTCTTGGGTCCGTCCTCGACGATCGGCGTCGACTGACGCCAGGTGTCGGTTACGCCATCACCGGTGGTGTCGACTGCGATCGGCACGCCGACGGCTTCAGGTGTGTCGGTCGCCGGGGCCGCGCCCTGATCTGAGCCGGTCCCGGATGAGCCGGCCCCCGCATCGAACTGCGCTGCTCCGTCAGTCCCGCCGGGACCACCGTCTGCCGCCTGCGCATCCGCGACCTCGGCGGCTGACGGCGCTGTCGCACGCTGGCCGCCTTGCACGAGCAGCGTGCCATCGCTCAAACGCGCCGCGACGGCGGCGGAACCGCCCGTGAAGAACACGGACGATCCAGCCGGCGCCTTGGTACCGGCCGCAGCAAGCTCGACATACGACGTGTTTGACCCGCTTGCCTGCGGCCACGCATGGAAATCGAAGACCGTTCCGCGCAACGCCGTCGCTCCAACGCCCATCATCGAGAGGGCGGCGGCAATTCCGGCAGTGAAACGAAGGGAAGTGGGTGTGCGTGAAACCATGAAACGCCTCAACATCCAGAGGGGGAGCGGTCCATCGGATGTATCGGCATTCCGCTCGGCGCCCATAAGGGCGATTTAGGACTTCTTAGAAAAGTCCCACAATTCCCGCGGAGCTTGCGGGGTTTTTCGGTTCATCACGTGACGCACGTCACGCTGTGTTGCTGCCGCGGACCGCCTGATCAGCACTCGCGGGACGCTCCGAGGCCGGTCCGCCGGGGGCCGGGATGCCGAGCACGCGCATCGCCTTGAGCCCGAGGCTGAGCCGTTCGCGTCCGTCGGTCGAGCCGACGTCGAAGCCGGAGAGTTCCCGCACGCGTTCGAGCCGGTAGCGGATCGTGTGGCGATGCGTGAAGAGCCGCTGCGCGGTCCCGGCGACGTTGCCGTCTGCTTCGAGGAATGCGTCGACCGTCTGCACGAGATTCGTCTCGTACTGCTCGTCATAGGCCGCGACCGGCGCGATCGTCTCGTCGTAGAAGCGACGCAGCTCGTCGGGGTCCTCGCTCATTGCGGGCAGCAGCAGGCGATAGGCGCCCGTGTCCTCGAACGCCAGCACTCGATGGCCCTCTTCGTCGGCCGCCCCACCCTCCGCCACGTTGACGGCGAGCAGCGCCTCATCGCCGAGCCGCGCCAGATCACCGGCGTCGGTCGCCACGCGGCTGCGGCCGACGGCGATCGTGTGCCCGGCGAGCAGGCGCAGTTCCCGCACGACGGCATCGGTGCAGCGGACTGCGTCGGCCTCGTCGGCAGCGCGCAGCAGGACCAGCACCTCGGCGTGCGGCTGGCCCTTGCGTGGTGAGGCGGCGGCGATCGCCGCCGGGCTTGTGACGCGCGCGCCGCGCCAGGCTGCGGCGGCGACGCGATCGCGCCAGCCGTCAGCACCCGCTGCCTGCACGTGGGCGCGGATCACGAGCAGCGTCACGCCGCGCGCGAGATCGATACCGAGCTCGTCGGCCTCGGCGCCGAGCGCGTCGGCTTCACGCCGTCCCGGCTCCACCAGATGCGCGAGAAACTCCGACGCCGCAGCTTCTGACGCCTGCGCCGGCAACTGCTGGCGTCCGAGTTCCGCCGCCAGCAGCGCGTACACCAGCGCCGTGGCCGCCGCCGGAAACTCCGGCGCCGACGCCGGCCGGCGCAGACGCAGCTCACCGACCGGTTCACCGGCCGCCACCAACGGCACGCACTCGACACCGTCAACCGCCGCGGTGAGGGCCTGCTCATCGGTTGACGAGCGGCCGGCGAGCACGAGCACCGAACCGGCGGCATCGAGCAGCAGCACGCCCGCACCCAACGCGCGACCGACCGCGCGGATCAGTTCCGGCAGACCGCGCTCACCACGCGCAGCATCGGTGATCTGGTTGAGGGCAGAAAGGCTGTCGGACATCGGCCGGCACCCTCAGACGGAGATTCGGTCCCAGTACCAGACGACCGTGCCGCCGGCCACGACGCCGACGCCGACCAGCGCGACGAGGACGTACAGCGTCAGTGCCGCTGCCACGAGCCGCTGCCACAGGCGCTCGTAGGCGGTCCAGGCAGGGATCAGGATGAACGCCACGTAGGCGGCCAGCATCAGGACCACACAACAGGCGCCGACGAGATAGATGGTCGCTTCGTTACTCACGGGTTCTGCGCCCATTCTGCCGCAGATAGACCACGAACACGGTCACGAGCGCGCAGAGGGAGTACAGCGCAGCGCCCAGACCGACTCCGCCGACCACGTCCGAGAGGTAGTGCGCGCCGAGATACAGCCGCGACACGGCGACCGCGGCCGCCAGCACCAGACCCGAGATCACGAGCAGCGCGGGGCGCGCCAATCCTGGGGAGGCGCGCGCCAGCACGACGGCGATCGCCAGCCATGCCATCCCGTGTGCGGCATGTCCGGACGGATAGGCGGAGGAGGTCGTCTCAACCAGCGAGCCGGCGGGACGCGGCCGGTCAACGATCGACTTGGCGATCGGCACGGCAAGCAAGATCGACACGCTGCCGGCCGCCAGCGCCAGGCCCTCGCTGAGGCGACGGCGGTGGAGCAGCAGGCCGATCGTCAGCAGCAGCGCCGGTACCAGCACCGCCGTCGACCCGAGGGCGGTGACGACCTTGGCGAGCGAGGTCAGCCAGTCGGCCCGGATCCGATCCATCAGGTCGGCAGCGCGGGTATCGCCGGGAATCAGGTCCGCCGTGCGCAGCTCGATCGCGTTGCCGAGGAAGAAGAACCCGCCGACCGCCATGATCGCGTGCAGCGTCGTCACCTCGAGCCCGAAATCACCCGGCGTCAGCCGACCGGCGATGAAGCGGCGGATCGTCCAGGTCCGGCGCCAGACGGGACGTACGACCCAGGCGATCGGTCGCAGCGCCGGACGGTCCAGCGTGCGACTGGTCCAGGCGGCCAACTGCGTGCGGTGTTCGACGACCCGGAAGTAGCGGTACAGCCAGATGCCGCCGATGATCAGCGTGACCGTCGTGCCGAGCGCCAGCGCGCCGCGCTCGGCCCAGGCCGTCACCCGGTCGAAGCTCTGCCAGAAGGCGTAGCCGAGCACGAGCAGCGTGGTCGACCACGTCCCGGCGCCGAGGATCGAGTAGGGAAGAAAGCGCCGCAGCGGCATGCCGGACGTGCCGGCGAGGAACGGGTTGACGGCACGGACGAGCCCGACGAAGCGGCCGAGGAAGATCGCCTTGCCGCCGTGCCGCTCGAAGAACCCGTCGACGGTCGCGAGCCGCTCGCTGGTGATCGAGACGCGCGGTCCGTGGCGCTCGAGAAAGTCCCGTCCGAGGCGGTGACCGGCGTAGAAGCTGGCAACGTCCCCCGCCACGGCACACGACCAGCCGATCGCGATCAGCACGATCAGCGACACCTCGCCCTGACCGGCGACAACACCGCCGAGCAGCATGAACGTCTCCCCCGGCGCGACGAGACCGACGAAGGCCGCGGTCTCGAAGAACGCCATCGCGCCCACCACCAGGTAGGTCCAGGAGCCGAGCGCGGTCGACAGATCCTCGACCAGCGTCTGCACGTTCGGCAGCTCGATCAGGCCGGATCCGAACGCCAGCAACAGCATCGATCCGAGCACGCCACCGATCAACAGCGTCGGCTCGAGCTGGTCGCGGCGCCAGATCAGGAACAGGACGAGTGCCGCGACGGTGGCGAGCGGCACCGGGTGGACCGCCGCGGTCATTGCGCTCACGTGACCTCACCGACGTCCGGGCCAACGGACTTCGCGAGCAGCGCGTTCGGCAGCTCCCCGGCCGCTGCGCGTGCGGCGTCAAGGTCGCGGAACAGGCCGACCGTCGTCGGTCCGCTGCCACTGACGAGGGCCACGTCCGCACCACAGCGCATGAGGTCGTCGAGCCGCAGCTGCAGCTCGGGTCGCAGCGACAGCGCTGCCGGCGCCAGCTCGTTCACACACAGGGCGTCCGGCAGGTCCGGCAGTGCGGCCTGAACCTCAGCCAGGCCTGCCGCGAGCTGCTCGACCGAGCGGGCGAGACCGAGCCTGCCGGCCTCACGAAAGACGTCTGCGGTGGAAAGGCCGAGCTCCGACCGCACGATCACCACGCCATACCCAGTGACGCCGGGGACGCGCTGCAGGTGCTCGCCGGCACCGGTGGCGAGTACGCGACCGGGACGAATCTGCGAGGGCACGTCAGCGCCCAGCGCGAGCGCCAGGGCTTCCAGGTCGTCGGGCGCACCGAGCCCTGTCGCGTGGTGCAGCAGGCGCAGGGCGCCGCCGGCGTCGGCCGAGCCGCCGGCCATGCCGCCGGCGACCGGAACGCGCTTGTCGATCGTCAGCTGCAGCGGCGGGCCGTCCCAGCCGTAGTGGGCACGGAACAGGGCGATCGCCGCGGTCGCGAGGTTGCGCTGCGGGTCGACACCCTCGCAAAGCACGACGTCGGCGGCGCCGTCGTGCTCGGTCAGCACGAGCCGATCGTGCAGCGACACCGACTGCATCACGGTGACGAGCTCATGGCGCCCGTCACTCGCACGCGGCGGACCGAGCAGCAAACACACATTGATCTTCGCCGGCGCCAGCGTCTGCAGCCTCATCGGTCGAGCACAGCCTGCCAGAGTTCGGCGAGCTCTTGTGGCGAAAGCCGCTCGGCACGGACGTCTTCGGCGTGACCGAGCGCGGCGAGCGCGGCACGAATGCGGTCACGGTCCTCGCCGTTGCCGCTGTGCAGCGCGACCGAGCGGGCGAGCGCCTTGCGGCGATGCGCGAACGCGCCCTGCACGAACGCGCGCAGCTCGGGCGAGGGCGCGCCGCCGGTGCGCTGCAGCAGGATCAGCACGGAATCGACATTGGGCACCGGGTGGAAGACGCGGCGCGAGATTGCGCGGTAGACGCTGACATCACAGGCCAGCTGGGCCAGCACGCTCGGAATGCCGTACGCGTCGGTGGCCGGCGCGGCGGCGAACCGCTGGCCGACCTCCTTCTGCACCATCGCAACCCAGCGCGTGACGGTCGGCAGGTCGGTGATCGTGTTGATCAACACGGTCGCGCCGATGTTGTACGGCAGGTTGGCGACGACCTTGGTCGGTGCCGGGTCGAGCGCGGCCAGGTCCAGCGTCAGCGCGTCGGCCAGGTGCAGCGTGCTCTTGTCCGCGTACGGCGCGAGCGCCTCGCGCAGCGGTGCCTCGAGCCCGGCGTCGACCTCAACAACATGGGTGTGCGCAACCTTCGCCGCCAGATATTCCGACAGCACGCCGAGGCCGCCGCCGACCTCCAGGACCACGTCATCGGGCTGCAGCTCCGCCGCGCGGTCGATCACGCCGAGGATGTTCGAATCGATCAGGAAGTTCTGGCCGAGGTCCCGCTTCGGGCGAATGCTGAACTGCTGCAGCCGCCGGATCGACGCTTGCGTCGACATCGTCGGCTGCGGTGAGGCGTCAGTCACCGTTCCAGCCAAAGAGCGTCTCGGCGTTGGCGGAGACGATGAAGTCGAGGTCCGCGTACGTCTCATCACGCAGCTCGGCGACGAACTGCGCGGTCTCCGTCACGTACGCCGGGCGGTTCTTGTACTTGCGGACGGCCTGCGGCGTGAGGTACGGCGCGTCGGTCTCGACCAGGAGCTTGTCGTCCGGCACGAGCTTCACGGCCTCGGCGAGGTCATGGTTCTTCGGGTAGGTGACGTTGCCGGCAAACGAGATCCACCAGCCCTCGGCGACGCACTGCTCGACGCGTTCGGGCATCGAGAAGCAGTGCAGGATCACGCGCAGGTCAGTCGCGTGCTCACGCAGGATGCCGATCGTGTCCTCGTCGGCTGCACGCGTGTGGATCACGAGCGGCTTGTTCACCGCGCGGGCGATCTCGATCTGACCGAGGAACGCGCTGCGCTGATCGTCGGCCGGCGCGTAGTTGCGGAAGTCGTCGCGGCCGGTCTCACCGACGGCACGGCACTGCGGGTCGGCGGCGAGCTCGGCGATCTCGGCAAGGTCGGCATCGGTCACGCCCGTGGCGTTGTTCGGGTGCAGGCCGACGGCGGCGAAGACGGCATCGTGCTGCGCGGCCAGCGCGAGCGCGGCGCGCGAGCTCTCAGCGTCGGTGCCGACGGTCAGCATCCGCCGCACGCCTGACGCGCGGGCTTCGGCGATCAGCTCGAGCTCCGGCTCGGCGCAGGAGGCCAGGTGCGTGTGGCTGTCGATCACGCCGGCGCCTGGTGCTTGGGGAAGAGCGGCTCGAGGTCGGCCACCTGGGTCGGCAGCGCGGCGCCGAACGTGGCTGCGGCGTAGCTGTGGTCGACGGCGCCAAGCGTGCCGAGCAGCTGCGTGGCGCGCTCTGGGATCCAGGGCAGCAGCAGCAAC
>Ga0209023_10005554_pt1 | contig 13738 bp, 7 predicted proteins | sample LakOneMetagenome_FD_187468 | JGI IMG/M metagenome (GOLD analysis project Ga0209023, IMG submission 187468) | Freshwater and sediment microbial communities from Lake Erie, Canada (SPAdes) (version 2) | ecosystem: Environmental > Aquatic > Freshwater > Lentic | place: Lake Erie, Canada | collected...
CCGCGACAGCTGCGGCGCCAGCGGCACCCAAGGCGAAGAAGTCCGCCAGGAAGCCAGCCAAGAAGGCCGCACCGGTAAAGAAAGCCGCAGTTGCGAAGAAGGCAGCGAAGGCCAGGCCTGCCGCAGCCAAGAAGGTGAAGGCGGCCAAGAAGGCGGCACCGAAGAAAGCCGCGGCGAAGAAAGCGAAGGCCGCGCCGAAGAAGGCTGCGACGCGCGTTGCCAAGAAAGCCGCGCCGAAGAAAGCCGCCAAGCGCGTGATCAAGAAAGCTGTGAAGAAGGCCGCCAAGCCCGCGGCTCGCAAGGCCGTGAAAGGTACGGCCAAGCGCTCGGCGAAGCCGGCCGGTCGCAAAGGCGCAGCTCGCAAGAAGCGCTGACCCCTCGTGGTCGAACGCGAAGCATCTCCGGGTGCTTCGCGTTCGCCCGAACTCGCTGACACCTCTGCACATCGCGGTCGTCACGGCCGCGCCCTTCCCGACCAGCCTCGCGGAATAATCCGCACTGCCCCGCAAAAATCCCCGCGACAAATTGCGACAAGTGCGGAATTCCTCGCAATCTTGTCGGACGACTGCGGGCACACCAATTGCCCCGCGAGTCCGCACTCTTGGGCGCATGCAGGTCTGCGCACGCGGAGATTGGTGTCTGGTGAACAAGGAGAGTGCGATGAGATTGCAATGGAAATGGACGCTCGGGCTCGGGCTGGCGGTGGTGGCCGCTGGCGCCATCGGTGCCCAGTCCACACTGACAGCGCAGCAGGGCGTGAGCGATGTGACCTACACGAAGGACATCGCGCCGATCCTGCAGCGTAGCTGCGAGAACTGCCATCGTCCGGGTGGCGGTGGCCCGATGCCGCTGACCTCGTATGAGGAGGTTCGTCCGTGGGCGCGCGCGATCAAGCAGCGCACCGGCATCGGACCACACGCCGGTGTCATGCCGCCGTGGTACATGGAGAAGAACATCGGCATCCAGAGCTACAAGGATGACCCGTCGCTGAGCGCGGCTGAAGTGGCCAAGGTGGCCAAGTGGGCTGACGGTGGCGCGCCGCGCGGCAACCCTGCCGACATGCCGCCGCCGCGCAAGTGGGCTGACGCCAACACGTGGCGCATCGGCACGCCCGATCTGATCGTCAAGTCGAAGAACATCGTCGTGAAGGCCAACTCGCCCGACTGGTGGGGTGAGATCGAGCCGGTTCCAATTCCGCTCGATGAAGACCGCTACGTGCTGGCTGTCGAGATCAAGGAAGTGAACGACGCGACCGTGCACAACGGCGGACGCGACACGGTTGGTGGCCTGTTCGTGTGGCATCACCTGATCTACCGCACGCAGCCCGGCGCCGACTACGTGCCGACCGATGCGGAGACCGTGATTGGCAGCGACAACGTCGTGAACTGGCCCGTGCACGAAGTAGGTCGCAACCCTGACTACTTCGATCCGAAGTCTGCGGTGCTCCTGAAGAAGGGCTCGTGGATCTTCTCCGACTCGCTGCACACGCATTCGAGCGGCAAGGACGTCACCTCGCACCTCGAGTTCGGCTACAAGCTGGCGCCCAAGGGCTACAAGCCCGAGTTCAAGCGCGCGGTGTTCGGCCTGGGCAACGGCATGGACATCGACATTGCCGGCATGAAGAAGGAACAGCAGCTCCACGCCTACGCCGTGATGCAGGAGAACACGAAGGTCATCTCCTTCGAGCCGCATCTGCACGCGCCGGGCAACCGCATGTGTCTCGAAGCGATCTGGGGCTACAACATCCAGACGCTGTCGTGCGTTGGCTACGACCACAACTGGGTCCGCGGCTACAGCTACTCGGACGAATCCGCGCCGCTGCTGCCGAAGGGCACCATCCTCCACATCATCGGCTACTTCGACAACACGCCCGGCAACAAGAACGTGCCCGACCCGCGTAACTGGTCAGGCTCGGGCAACCGCTCCATCACGAACATGTTCATCGACCTCGGCAACCGCGTGTCGCTGACCGACGAGCAGTTCCAGAACGAGATGAAGAACCGCGTTGCCGCCAACCCCGGCAAGGACGTCATCCTTGGCTGCCCGCTGTGCGGGGTCGTCGCCAAGCAGCCGTCTGCAGCACGACCGACCCAGAATCAGGGCCAGCAGCAGTAAGATCAGAACAAGAACGGCTCTGGCAACGTCTCACGTGCGACGGGCTCCAATACAGGGGCCCGTCGCCTTTTTTTGGATCGGACCGTCACAGTCATGAAGAAACAGGCTCGCACCTTCCTGGGGGTGCTCGCGCTCCTGGTCTCGCCGGCGCTGGCTAGCGCCCAGTCACTCGCCTACAACAGCGGTCAGAACGTCGCTCCTGCCTACGAAGGCTGGGAGGAACCCGGCGACGGCAACAAGTACTTCCTCTTCGGTTACATGAACCGCAACTGGGAAGAAGAACTCGATGTGCCCGTCGGCCCGGAAAACGGATTCAGCGGCCCGCAGGGGCTCGGCGCCGACCTCGGCCAGCCCACGCACTTCCTGCCGCGTCGCAATCGCTTCGTCTTCCGCGTGAAGGTCCCCACGACCTTCAGCGCCAAGGACGAGCTCGTGTGGACTCTCACCACCAACGGCGTCACCGAGAAAGCCTTCGCGTCACTGCGCGACGACTACAAGGTCGACGACGTGGTGAAGGCCTCGGAAACGGGCGCTCTCGGCGCTGGTTCGAGCAGCCCTGAAGTGCGCGCCAACAAGGAACCCGTCGTGAAGATCGACGGCGAACATACCCGTACCGTGAAAGTTGGCCAGGCCATCGAGCTGGCCGCCCTGGTCAAGGACGACGGCGTGCCGAAGCGTCGAGGCGAAGGTGGCAGCGTGTTCTCGACGGGCGCAGCTGTTGGCAACGGACGCGGCGGAGCGGCGCCGGCAGCTCCTGCTGCCCCGCCCGACCCTGCGCAGGCCGCGCAGTTTGCACAGCGTGCGGCTCGTGCCGCCCTCTCGCCGCCGACTCGTATCACCGTCGGTAAGAACGTCGGCCTGCATCTGTCGTGGTTCGTCTACCGCGGCGCAGGCAAGGTCAGTTTCGAACCGTTGCAGATCAAGCCGTGGGAAGACACGCGCGCTGGCGCCAACTCGCCGTGGGCACCCATCTGGGTTCCGCCAGCCATGCCCGCCGATGGCCGCATCCCGGTGAAGATCACGTTCTCGGAACCGGGCTCCTACATCATTCGCGCGCTCGCCGATGATGGGGCACTGACCGGTGGCGACAGCGTCACCATCAACGTGACGAAGTAAGTCCCGTTCATCGATCGCTCGAAGGCGGAGCCGCGACACTCGCGGTCTCCGCCTTTTCTTTTTCATCACACCAGCACTACGCGTCTGCATCAGCCGCTGTATCGGGCCCTGCTATCCGTGGTCATGCATGCGCTGGAATCGCCGCCGAACGCGGCGCTGTGATGACTGGGAATTCCCACGAGAAATTGTTGCGGATGTGATTTTCTGTGGAGAAATCGGCGAGGGGTTGACTAGACTGATTTGGATGGCCGTGAGACGCCCGCGCGCTGCACAAGTCAAAGCCGTGGATGTCCCCAGGCGAGGCAGACCACCGAAGTTCGGCCGTCCAGGGCACGTGGTCTCTGTCACTTTGCCGGACGACACGCTGCAGGCGCTCAATCGGGTCGACCCCGACACGGGCTGGGCCATCGTCAAACTGCTCGAACGTGAGCCGCGACGTGGAAAGAGTGAACTCGATGTGGAACTGGCACACATCGGATCGAGACGTTCGCTCATCGTCGTGAGCCGTGCGGTGTTCAGGAGTCTGCCGGGCGTGAACCTCATTCCACTCGACAGTACGAGAGCGTTTCTGGCGCTCGAACCAGGGAGTGGATTGAGCGACCTCGAACTCGCAGTCATCGATCGGCTGTCCGACGGGTCAGTGGCCGCACGAGAACGCCGCGCACTCGACGCGTTGCGGACGCGGCTGGCCGCGTGGCGGCACGACAGACATCTGCGGTTTCACCACCGGTCGATCATCGTCGTGGAACAAGTCAGCGGAAATGGGCGTGGCGGCACGAAGCCTCGCCGCGTGTCGGCCTGAAAGCAGGGCTCATCGTCCAGGGGACGATGGCGCCGTTATTCGTCGGTGGTCCGTGGCAAACCGCGGGTGCCGTCTGGATGTCTAACCTATGAATATGCGTGTCGGAACATTTCTCACCATCAGCGCCGCGATCATCGCGACAGCGGGTTGCACCGGCAGCTCGACGACGCCGTCTGGCTCTGCGTCTATCGTCGCGCAGGCCGGTGTGTCGCCTGCTTCAGGCGCCACGGTCCGCTACATCGATCAGCCGGTCACGTTGACGGTGAACAATGCGGTCGTCACTGGTACGAGCGCGCCGACCTACACCTTCGAGGTGTCGATCGATTCAGCCTTCAACACGAAGGTGCAGACCAAGTCGGGCGTCGCGGCGGGCACCAGCCAGACGAGCGTGAAGCTCGATCAGCTCGCGGGTTCGTCTGACTACTACTGGCACGCGAAGGCGATCGCTGGCGGCACCGATGGTGCCTGGGGACCGGCCTACAAGTTCACTGTCGGTGCGCCGATTGTGATCAATGCGCCGGCTCCGGTCTCGCCGACATCGAGCGCCGGCACCAACTCACTCCCCACCTTCACGGTGACCAACGCCCAGCGCAGTGGTCCGGCCGCCGCCATCACCTACCGGTTCGAGGTGTCGACCAGTCCGGCGTTCAGCCCCGTCGTGTTGACGGCGACTGTCAACGAAGGGATCGGCAGCACGAGCTACACCGCCGCTTCTGAACTGCCTGCGGAAACCACGCTCTACTGGCGCGTCACCGCGCTCGATTCCACCAACGGCATCAGCAGCCCGGTGAGTTCCACGGCGACGTTCCAGACGAGTCTGTCGATCGACTTGACGAAGGTGGTGTATCTCAACAGCCCGAACATCTCCGGCTGGAAGCGCACCGGCTTCCTGATCTCGGTTGAACAGGACGGTAACGAAGCGATCGGCGGTCCGCTCTGCACGCGCTTCACGGATCCGGGTTGGCCCGACTCCCTGTGGCCGTACGGCGGGCCTGGCGACGATCCGAACTTCGGCGTGTTCGCCAACCAGTGGTACTTCGCGAAGATCGGCGGCGTCTGGTACGGCGGCGCTGGCGAATGGATTTACCGGACCGCGCCGAGTGTCTGCAAGGCCGGCCAGGGCACCACGACCATCGGTCCCGATGCCGGGTTCGGTAACCCGTTTTCGTCGTGGCAGCCGCGCGTCGGCGAACCGGTCGGCTACGCGATCACATCAGTTGCCCGAGCGGGTTCGGTGAAGCGCACCGTCGACGAACGCACGCAGATCGTCGTGCAGCCGTGGCGTGACACGAGCCGCGGCTCGACGCTGCTGCCGCAGATCACGTTCGCTGCGCCTCCGGTGCAGTAGCCCGTTCCAACCTCAGAGGAGACGAGTAGATGAAATTGATGGTGGCAAGCCTGGTTGGAATGATGGCGCTGTCGGGTGCGGCATACGCACAGCCTGCGAGCGACTCGACAGGGTTCATCGAAGGCGTGGCGCAGTCGGCGTTCGGCAACGTGACGAGCCAGTCGTTCGGTGTCGAAGGCGGCATCTCGATCACGCCGGCGATCGACATCGTGGTCGACTTGGGGATGGTGCGTGATTCGTCGCCGAAATCGCTCGGTACCAATGCGCAGCTGGTGGCGAGCGGTATCGGGAACGTGCAGTCGGGGGCGGTGAGCTACTCGGTGAAGCAGCCGATCGGGTTCGGCATGGTCGGCGTCCGCTACACCATTCCCCGTAGCGACAAGCTGCACCCGTACGTGGAAGTCACCGGCGGCATGGCGCGCATCAAGCGCGATGTGCGCTTCACGATCGGCGGCACTGACGTAACCGACACACTGTCGAAGTACGGCGCCACGCTCGGCACCGACCTGGCCGGCACGGAATCGAAGGCCGTGTTCGGCGGTGGCGTGGGCGTGGTCTACAACATCACGCCGTCCTTCATCTTCGACGCCGGGTACCGCTTCAACCGCGTCGCCAGCGATCCGGGCACGACGGTGAACCGCGTCGGTGCCGGCGTCGGCTACCGCTTCTAGAAACAACGACACTCGCCTCTGGCGCGTTCACCTCCGGGTGGGCGCGCCATTCTTTTTCACATCACATCGCCCGCCTCCGGCGTGCATACTGACGCAGCGTCAATTCAGCAATCTTCGAACCGGAGCGACGACGTCGCGTCCGACCATCACACCCACTGACTGCTCGCCATCGAGTACGCACGCAGCCTTGCCGAGGAATTCTTCCAAATGCCCGCACTGTTCTCTGCTGCTCTACATCCGCAAGTCGTCCATTTCACGATCGTGCTGGCCATCGTTGGTGTGGCTTTCAGGCTGGTGTCCCTTGCAGGTCGGCCCGCCTTTGCGTCTCCAGCGGCCGCCACGCTGCTGATTCTTGCCGCACTCTCGGCCGTGGTCTCGACGCGAACCGGCACCGCAGCGCACGGTCCCGTCGAGCGGATTCCCGGAGTGCGAAGCGCGGTTGGCGAACATGAGGAAGCCGGCGAGCGTGCGCAGATTGTGCTGCTCGCCCTCGGCGTCGTCGAGCTCGTCGGTCTGGGATTGAGCCGGTCACGCAAGGTGCGGATGGTGCACGCGGTGTCTGCCCTGGTCGGTCTCGTCGCGGTGTTTGCTGTCTATGAAGCCGGCGAACACGGAGGCAAGCTGGTGTATGCCTATGCGGGCGGCGTGGGCACTCGGTCGGGAGACCCGAAGGATGTCGAACACCTGCTGCTGGCGGGGCTCTACGAGCAGGCGATGACGGAACGGGCCGCGGGTCGTCCTCAGCAGGCTGCAGACCTCATTACCGAAGCTGCGACGCGTTTTCCGAATGACACCGAAGTGCGTCTGCTTGCCGCGGAGTCATTGCTGCTCGACTCGAAGAATCCGCAAGGCGCGGTGGATGCCCTGAAGCAGGTGCAGGTGCCTGAACAGAACCGCTTCCTCGGCTTTCGGCGCGCGACGCTGCTCGCCGACGCGTATCAGGCTGCGGGTCAGAAGGACCTCGCCATCGCCGAGCTCGAGTCGGTGGTGAAGACGTTCCCCAACCCGCGGCTCCAGCGGCGCATCGACGAGCTCAAGAAGAACTAAGGACGCTGCTTTTCCTTGGAAGACGCGGTGCCAGTTGAGCGACAATCCGGGTTTACGGCGCCGCAGCCTTCTGCCGCGCGCAATTCACCGAGGAGTTTTCAGACCATGCGGACGCTTGCTACCGTCGGCGCCACCACACTCATGATGCTGCTGTTTGCGTCGTCCACGCCGATGAAGGCGGCCGACGATCGCACGACGCTGCTCGTGCCCGGCTATGAACCTGCCCGTGACGTGGCCGGTGCTGCTGAACTGCCCGATCCGAAGATTGATTACAAGATTCTGTTTTCGGTCTCGAGCGGTGCGAAGGATCGCGACGCTGAAGTGAACCCGATGCTGCCGACCATCGCGCGGTACCTGAACACGCTCGGCAAGTACAACGTGCCGGCGAATCATCGGCACCTCGTCGTGATGTTCCACCAGCGCAGCCCCGACTTCGACATCGTCATGACGAACGAGGCCTACAAGGCACGCTACGGGAAGGACAACCCGAACATCGCGCTCATTCACGCGCTGAAGCAGGCCGGCGTCGAGTTCCGCGCCTGTGGTCAGGCGCTTGGCGGTCGCAAGATTGACGCGAAAGACGTGAACGCTGACATTCAGGTCGACCTGTGGGCCATGACGTCGATGCTGAACCTGCAGATGAAGGGTTTCGCGCGCGTCGGCTAGTCGTTCGAGCGGGGCGCGCGCCGCGTGCGCGTGCCTCGCTTCACTCGGTCCTCTCCCGCCCTTCGACATCCCCTCATCGCAAGCGTCTGATCCCGAGCCGGTACCCGCCGGCTGCAACGCTCGTTCTGCGCGTGACGAAACCGCAGCGGGACCCTCCAAACAAATCAGCAAAACTGCGCCGACCCTCTGTTGTCAGCACACGTTCGCCCGAGGTGACTCCGGGTCGCGCTGAACACCGCTGACAGACGCGCCTGTCTGCCGATCGCACCTGACCGGCAAATCTGTCTTACCCATGTCGGCCAGACGACGCTCCGACACTGGAATCGTCAATGCACTGACTGGCGACCCGCGTCAGCGCTGCAGACCGGCGTGCATTGCCATGCACAGGCTGAGTGCACGCTTCCAGGCATGGCGTCGTGCTGCGCGATGGTGCACTCCCTTGGACTTTCTCGCGCTGATCCGCCCGTGAGGCATCGGCCTTGCGATTGAAGCAGCGCCGGAATTCGTCAAACGGCCGCGGACCCCGCCGTGCGTTGCGTGTCTTGGGGGCTGGTGGCTGTCGTCGGGAAAGGGCGAACGGAGGTTCGCCAGCGAGTGGTCCGAGGGACTGGCTCTGATTCGAACCCAGAAGTGCACATTGCTGCGCGTCAGGCATGGCGATGCGCGGATACGTGTGTACGGGCCAGGCATCGGAACGCAGTCCGATCCTCGCTCGGTGTTCGTGGGTTCCTTGTCATTCCCCTGCTGCTCGCCTGGGTCCTGTTCGCCGCCCGCAGTGCTGACGCCGCGCTCAATCTCGACGCCACATCGTCGTGGAATGCAGCCACCGGTGTGTCGTCGTTCAGTTGGTCGCACACCGTCGCGAATCAACCGAACCGCCTCTTGCTCGTATGGGTGGGCGAGGAACAACAGAGTGGTGGTGCCGGCATCGAGCCGACGACGGTGACGTTCGGCGCGCAATCGCTCACCAAGCTGGTCACGGCGACATCCGGCACCACCATCTTCGACACGGTCAGCCTGTGGTACCTGGTCGCTCCCAACACGGGCCTCGGAACGATCACCGTCACCTATCCGTCTGCCGTCGATTTTCCAATGGGCGTCGCGTCATCGGTCTACGGCGCGAAGCAGGGCGCACCTGAAGTCAACAACTCCAGCATCAACAACGCCGGCATGACGTCGACGAGCATCACCACCTTGACCGCCGGGTCATGGGTGGTGGACGGCCTGGTGTCGGGCGAGGACGCGGTCGACCTTGCGCCGGTGTCGCCTCAGTTCGCCGGCCCCATTGTCTCTGGCAACTCGACGTCGCTCGGCATCAGCGGCCTGGTCGTGGCATCACCGAGCACGGTCACGATGGCGTGGTCGCAGACGACTGTGAACCGGACTGCACATGTCGTGGCCGCTGTTGCGCCGGCTACGACAACACTGGCCACCGGAACCGATCCGTCCTCATCGACGATCGCGCCTGGCGCATCGGCCACAGTCGCTGATGCGTTCACCTTCCAGACGAACTCCGGCACGGACACGGTCACCGCAATCAACGTCACCCTCGGGAGCAGTGTGTTCGCAGGCGTGAGCCTGGTCGAGATCACCAACAACGCTGGCGGCACGGTGTACGGCTCGGCCAGTAATCCGGTCAGCGATGCGGTGAGCATCTCGCTGACGACCAGCATCACGGCTACGACGACTCCGACGACCTACAAGATTCGGATCACACCCAAGTCGCACGCCAGCATGGCGGCGCCGGCAGGAGCCAGTTACGCCCTTGCTTCGAGGGTCACGGCGTGGACCAGCTCGTATGCGCCGTCGGGAAGCGACACCGCTGGTGCCACCATCACCATCGACAACCTTTCTCCAGGCAATGTGACGGCGGCGACAGCGACGTCAGGGGACGCGCAGGTGTCACTCGCATGGACCAACCCTGCTGATGCGGACCTCGGCTCGATTGTCGTACTGCGCCGCACGGTCTCTGTCGTGACTGACACACCGGTCGAGGGGACGACCTACACGGTTGGCAACACGATCGGCTCGAGCACGGTTGCCTGCGTGGTGAGTGCGCCGACCGCCGCGTGCACGGATACCGGGCTCACGAACGGCACGGCGTACTACTACAAGATCTTCGCGAAGGACACGAACGGCAACTACTCCGCAACGGGTGTCGTGCCCACTGGCTCGCCTGCAACACCAGGGCTCACAACGCTTGCCACTGGCACCGACCCATCGAACGCCACGCTCGCCCCTGGCGCAGCGGCCACGATGGCCGATGCGTTCACCTTCCAGACCGCGACGGGCACCGATACGGTCACGTCCATCACGCTGTCGCTCGGCGCAGGCGCAGCGGCTGGAACGGGCCTGGTCGAGATCACCGATACCACCGGCGCCACGGTATACGGCTCGGCCTCGAATCCATCGAGCGATACGCCAACCATCACGCTCACCACGAACATCACGGTGACGACAACGGCCACCACCTACAAGATTCGCGTGACGCCCAAGTCGCACGCGAGCATGGCCGCGCCAGCCGGTGCCACCTACACAGTGACGGCGCTCGTGAGCACGTGGAGCGGCAACTACGCGCATGCGGGCTCTGACACTGCGGGTGCCACACTCACGATCGACAACGCGTCGCCCGGCAACGTGTCAGCGGCGACCGTCGCGGCAGGCAATACGCAGGTGACGGTGTCGTGGACCAACCCGGCGGACGCCGATCTCGGAAGCATCGTGGTGCTTCGCCGAACGGTGTCTGCGGTGACCGACACGCCGGTTGAAGGCACGACCTACACCGTCGGCAACACGATCGGTTCGAGCACGGTGGCCTGCGTGGTGTCCGCGCCGACGGCCACGTGCACGGACACGAGCCTGGCCAACGGCACCGCGTACTACTACAAGGTCTTCGCGAAGGACACCAACGGCAACTACTCGGCAACGGGGGTTGTGCCGACTGGATCGCCGATCACGCCCAACGTCACGACGCTGGCAACTGGCACGGATCCCTCGAACGCGACGCTGGCACCTGGTGCAGCGGCGACCATGGCAGACGCGTTCACGCTCCAGACGGGCAGCGGCACCGACACGATCACTGCAGTCACGGTCTCTCTGGCGGCGGGCACCTCCGTCGGACTCTCGCTGGTGGAAGTCACGGACAGTGCCGGGGCCACGGTATACGGATCGGTCAGCAATCCTGGCTCAGACACGCCGGCGATCAGCCTGACGACGAACATCACGGCCACGACGACGGCGACGACCTACAAGATTCGCGTCACGCCGAAGTCGCACGCGAGCATGGCGGCGCCTGCAGGCGCGTCGTACGCAACGACGGCGATCGTGTCGACGTGGACTGGAACGAACACGCACGCCGGCAGTGACACGGCCGGTGCAACGATCACCCTCGACAACCTGTCGCCTGGCAACGTCACGTCTGCCACGGCTACGGCCGGCAGTACGCAGGTCACGCTGGCCTGGACCAATCCCGCCGACGCCGACCTTGGTTCAATCGTGGTGCTGCGTCGAACCGTATCAGCCGTCACCGACACGCCTGTCGAAGGCACGACCTACACCGTCGGCAACACGATCGGCTCGAGCACGGTCGCCTGCGTGGTGTCCGCGCCCACCGCGACGTGCGCTGATACAGGTCTCACCAACGGCACGGCGTACTACTACAAGGTCTTCGCGAAGGACACCAACGGCAACTACTCGGCCACCGGCGTCGTCCCCACCGGGTCGCCAGTCACACCAAACGTGACGACGCTGGCGACGGGCACCGATCCGGGCAACGTGAGTCGAGCGCCCGGCGGATCGGCCGCCATGACCGACGCGTTCAGCTTCCAGACGAGCAGCGCGACCGACACCATCACGGCGGTCACGGTGACGTTGGCGACCGGCACATACGTCGGTGTCAGCCTGGTCGAGATCACCGACGTCGCGGGGTCCACTGTCTACGGGTCCACGTCGAATCCCTCGGGAGACACGGTTGCTGTCACGCTGTCGACCAGCATCACCGCGACCACGACGGCAACGCAGTACAGGATTCGAGTCACTCCGAAATCGGCAGCGGCGATGCCGGCACCGCCTGGCGCCACCTACACGGTGACTGCGCTCGTCAGCGGCTGGACCGGCAGCTACGCGCAGACCGGGTCAGACACCGGTGGAACCACGCTGACCATTGACAACCAGTCGCCAGCCGACGTGACGGGTGCGACGGCCGCGGCCGCCAACGGCCAGGTCACGCTGACGTGGACCAATCCTGCGGATGCCGACCTCAGCACCATCACCGTTCTTCGACGGACGGGATCAGCGGTGACCGACACGCCAGCCGAAGGCACGAGCTACACAGCAGGCAACGTGATTGGCTCGAGCACAGTGGCCTGCGTCGTTTCGGTACCAACGACGACGTGCGCCGACACGGGCCTGACGAACGGCACTGCCTACTACTACAAGGTCTTCACGAAAGACGCGAACATCAACTACTCGACCGGTGCGACGCCGTCGGGCTCGCCAGTCACGCCAACCGTGACAACCATCGCGACCGGCACCGATCCTGGCAGCAGCACGCTTGCACCGGGTGGGTCTGCCACGATGGCCGACGCGTTTACGTTTCAGACGGCGAGCGGCACCGACACGATCACGTCAATCACCGTGTCGCTCGGCGCCGGCGCGTCTGCCGGCTTGAGCCTGGTTGAAATCACGGATAACGCCGGGTCCACCGTGTACGGTTCGGTGAGCAACCCGTCCAGCGACACACCGGCAATCAGCCTCTCAACCAGCATCACAGCCACGGCAAGCGTGACGACGTACAAAGTACGTGTCACGCCGAAGTCGCATGCGAGCATGGCCGCGCCTGCCGGCGCCACGTATACGGTGACGGCGACGGTCAGTGCGTGGACTGGAACCAACTCGCAGGCTGGGAGTGATTCGGCTGGCACGACGCTCACCGTCGACAACCAGTCGCCGGCCAGCGTGTCTTCTGCGAGCGTGTCCGCCGGCAGCACACAGGCGTTCCTGTCCTGGTCGAATCCGGCGGATGCCGACTTCAGTGCGGTGGTTGTGCTGCGCCGCAGTGGTTCAGCGGTGGCAGATACACCGACGGAAGGCGCGACCTACAGCGTCGGCAACGTGATCGGCTCGAGCACGGTCGCGTGTGTCGGTAACAGCACGAGTTGCACCGACAGCGGCCTGACCACGGGCACCGCGTACCACTACAAGATCTTCGCGAAGGATTCGAACGGCAACTACTCGGCGAGCGGCACCATACCGACGGGTTCGCCGGTCACTCCGGCGGCTGGCGTCACGGTGACGCCGACCAGCGGCCTGACTGTCAGCGAAGCTGCTACGACGACGACCTTCACCATCGTCCTCACGTCGCAGCCCTCTGCGAACGTCACCATCGGGCTCAGTTCGAACGACACGACCGAGGGCACGGTCTCACCATCAAGCGTGACGTTTACGTCCGCCAACTGGAACACGCCGCAGACGGTCACCATCACCGGCGTTGACGACAGCCTGGACGACGGCGACATTGCGTACAGCATCGTCACGGCAGCGGCGACGAGTGCGGATGCCGGGTACAGCGGGCTGAATCCGAGCGATGTCTCGGTGACCACGACCGACAACGACGCGTCTGGGTTCACCGTCACCCCGACGAGCGGGTTGACGACGACCGAGGCGGGCGGCACGGCGGCGTTTACGGTGGTGCTCACCGCGCAGCCGACGGCGAATGTGACGGTAGGCGTGTCGTCGAATGACACGACTGAAGGCACGGTCAGCCCGTCCTCCCTGGTCTTCACGTCATCGAACTGGAATACGCCGCAAACGGTGACGGTGACCGGCGTCGATGACAGCCTCGACGACGGCGACATTGCGTACAGCATCGTCACGGCGGCGGCGACGAGCGCGGATACGAACTACAACGGACTGAACCCAAGCGACGTGTCAGTGACGAACACCGACAACGACGCGTCGGGGTTCACGGTCACG
>Ga0209023_10005555_pt1 | contig 13738 bp, 14 predicted proteins | sample LakOneMetagenome_FD_187468 | JGI IMG/M metagenome (GOLD analysis project Ga0209023, IMG submission 187468) | Freshwater and sediment microbial communities from Lake Erie, Canada (SPAdes) (version 2) | ecosystem: Environmental > Aquatic > Freshwater > Lentic | place: Lake Erie, Canada...
GATCTAATGGGCGCGGACGGATTTCGAGAATGGCGGCCTGCCGCGCAAGGAATGGGAAGCGCTGCTGCGTACGGCGAAGAATGTCGCCGACAAGGCCGGGCATCTGCGCTTCGCGCTGCCGAAGCAATATGGCGGGAAGGACGGGTCCAATCTCGCGATGGCGGTCATCCGCGAACATTTCGCGTCTCAGGGTCTGGGCCTGCACAACGACCTGCAGAACGAGCATTCGATCGTCGGCAATTTTCCCGTGGTCATCATGCTCGACACCTACGGGCGCGAGGACCAGAAGAAGGCGTTCATCCCCGGCCAGTTCACCGGCGAGACGCGGATCTGCTTCGGCCTGACGGAAGCCGCGCACGGCTCCGACGCCACGCATATGGGCACGCGCGCCGTGCCCGAGACGCGCGGCGGCAAGGCCGGCTGGCGCATCGATGGCGAGAAGATGTGGATCACCGGCATGCACCACGCCACGCATTGCGCGGTTTTCGCGCGCACGTCGGGCAAGGATGGTTCGGCAACGGGCATTTCATGCTTTCTCGTGCCCGTGCCCTCCGACGGTCTCGTGATCGAGGAGTATATGTGGACGTTCAACATGCCGACGGATCATCCGCGACTGTCACTCACCAATGTCTGGGTGCCTGAGGATGCGCTGTTCGGCGATCTCGATCACGGCCTCGCGCTGGCGCAATGTTTCGTGCACGAGAATCGCATCCGCCAGGCGGCCTCGTCGCTCGGCGCCGCGACGTTCTGCATCGAGGAAAGCATCAAATACGCCCGCAAGCGCTCGCCGTTCGGCAAGCCGCTCTCGACCAACCAGGCGATCCAGTTTCCGCTGGTCGAACTCGCGACGCAGGCCGAAATGCTGCGCCTGCTGATCCGCAAGACGGCGTGGGAAATGGACCGCACTGAGCGCGCGGGGCTGGAGCACAAGCTCTCGGACAAGGTGTCGATGTGCAATTACTGGGCGAACCGTCTGTGCGGCGAGGCGGCCGATCGCGCGATACAAGTGCACGGCGGCATCGGCTATTCGCGCCACAAGCCGTTCGAGCACATCTACCGTCACCACCGCCGCTATCGCATCACCGAAGGCTCGGAAGAGATCCAGATGCGCAAGGTGGCGGGCTATCTGTTCGGCTACATGGGGCCGCGGAAGAAGCAGTTCGCGGAGATGGGATTGTAAGAGTCGACCCCCCTCTCCCTGCGAAGCGGGGAGAGGGCTGGGGTGAGGGGCAGGTTGCAGCGCGCAATCTTCGCCACTGACCGGCCCCTCATCCGGCCTTCGGCCACCTCCTCCCCGTTTCACGGGGAGAAGGGATAACAACGCAAGATTCACGAGTGAAGGAAACGCCAATGCCTGATTTCAATCGCGTGAAAGTGGACGCCGAAGACGGCGTCGCCGTGCTGACGCTCAATCATCCCGAAGTCATGAACGCCATTTCGATCGACATGCTCGAAGGGCTGATCGAGGCCTTCGATTTCATCGAGGACCGCGACAATGGCGTGCGCTGCGTCGTCATGACCGGCGCGGGCAAGGGTTTTTGCGCAGGCGCGAACCTGCAGGGGCGCAACACCTCGACGTCGAAGAAGACGAATGCGGGCTCGGTGCTGGAGAGCCATTACCATCCGCTGCTGCGCCGCATCCGCCGCCTGCATTGCCCGATTCTGACTGCCATCAACGGCGCGGCGGCGGGCGCGGGCATGAGCCTGTCGCTGACCGGCGACCTGAAACTAGCCGGCAAGTCGGCTTACTTTCTCCAGGCGTTCCGTCGCATCGGCCTCGTGCCTGATGCGGGCTCGACCTGGATGCTCCCGCGCCTGATCGGCACGGCGCGTTCGATGGAGCTGTCGCTGCTCGGCGAGAAGCTGCCGGCGGAAAAGGCGCTCGAATGGGGCCTGATCAACCGCGTGTACGAGGATGCTGAGCTTCTGACCGAAGCCAAGAAGATGGCCAAGGAGCTCGCCAACGGCCCGACCAAGGCGCTCGGCCTGATCCGCGGCCTCTATTGGGACAGCCCGGAGAATACGTTCGAGGAACAGCTCGATCTGGAATTCCGCACGCAGCGGATCGCGGGCGCCACGTCCGACTTCAAGGAGGGCGTGACGGCGTTCCTCGAGAAGCGGCCCGCGAAATTCCGGGGCGAGTGACGGGAGATAAATGAGATGGATCTTTCACGCGTCAGGCTCGAGATCGACAATGGCGTCGCGGTCCTGACGCTGAACGATCCGGATGTGATGAACGCCGCCGGCGAGCCGATGCTCGACGATATTCTGGCGGCGATGGATGTGGTGGAAGACGAGGCGAGCGGTGTGCGCTGCCTCGTCATGACCGGCGCGGGAAAAGCCTTCTGCTCCGGCGCCAATCTGAAGGCGCGCGGCGCCGGCAAGGCCAAGCCCGCCGGCGTCGTGCTGGAGACGCACTGGCATCCGCTGCTGCGGCGCCTGCGTCGCCTGCACTGCCCCGTCGTCACAGCCGTCAACGGCGCGGCGGCGGGCGGCGGCATGGCGCTGGCGCTGACGGGCGACATCGTGATCGCCGCGCGAAGCGCGTATTTTCTGCAGGCGTTTCGTCGGATCGGCCTCGTGCCCGACGTCGGCTCGACATGGCTGCTGCCGCGCCGCATCAGCGTCGCACGCGCTATGGAATTGTCGCTGCTCGGCGAGAAGCTGCCGGCGGAGAAAGCGCTCTCGTGGGGGCTGATCAATCGCGTGGTGGATGATGGCGCCGCGCTGGATGAAGCGATGAAGGTTGCGCGCGAACTGGCGGCGGGACCGACGCGCGCGCTGGGGCTGATGCGCGGGCTCTATTGGGATTCGACCGAGAATAATTTCGAGGAGCAACTCGACCTCGAATACCGCACGCAGCGCCTGGCTGGCGCGACGGCGGATTTCAGGGAAGGTGTAGCTGCGTTTCTGGAGAAGCGCGCTGCGAGATTTCGAGGGGCGTGACTCCCTCTCCCCGTGAAGCGGGGAGAGGGTTGGGGTGAGGGGCAGGTTGCAGAACGCAATTTTTCCTGCGGCCCCAGCCCCTCATCCGGCCTTCGGCCACCTTCTCCCCGCAAGCGGGGAGAAGGAACTACGACGCAAGATTCAAACGAGAGACACCGAGAGGAAATCATGCTCAAGACCCGTTTCACCGAAATGTTCGGCGTGCAGCATCCGATCGTGCAGGGCGGGATGCAGTGGGTGGGGCGCGCGGAGCTGGTCGCCGCTGTCGCCAATGCCGGCGCGCTCGGCTTCATCACCGCGCTGACGCAGCCGACGCCTGACGATCTCCTGAAAGAGATCAAGCGCTGCCGCGAGATGACCGACAAACCGTTCGGCGTGAACCTCACCATTCTGCCGTCCATCACGCCGCCGCCCTATGCCGAATATCGTCAGGCGATCATTGAGGGCGGCGTGAAGATCGTGGAGACGGCCGGCTACAAGCCGCAGGAGCATGTCGACGATTTCAAGAAGAACGGCGTGAAGGTCATTCACAAATGCACCGCCGTCCGTCACGCGGCTTCTGCGCAGCGCATGGGCGTGGACGCCATCTCGATCGACGGGTTCGAATGCGCGGGCCATCCCGGCGAGGACGACATTCCCGGTCTCATTCTCATCCCCTGCGCCGCCGACAAGATCACCATTCCGATGATCGCATCCGGCGGTTTCGGCGACGGGCGCGGGCTTGCGGCGGCACTGGCGCTCGGCGCCGATGGCGTCAACATGGGTACGCGCTTCTGCGCGACCAAGGAAGCGCCGATCCACGAGGCGTTCAAGCAGCAGATGGTCGCCAATGACGAGCGCGGCACCGAACTGATCTTCCGCACCATGCACAATACGGCGCGCGTGGCGAAGAATGCGGTCAGCATGGAAGTCGTCGCCGCCGAAAAGCGCGGCGCGAAGTTCGAAGAGGTCAAGCATCTCGTTGCCGGCGTGCGCGGACGCGCGGGGCTGGAGAGCGGCGACGTCAATGCGGGCATCTGGTCGGCCGGCATGGTGCAGGGGCTGATCCACGATATTCCCAGCGTGAAGGAACTCGTCGATCGCATCGTCGCGGACGCCGAGGCCATCATCACGCGGCGCATGGCGAACATGGTCGTCACGCACGCTGCAGCGGCGGAGTGATTTTCATGCGCGCATGGCAGGTCGAAGGGGAATGGGGCATCGATCATCTGCGGATGATCGAGACGGAGGCGCGCAAACCCGGCGCGGGCGAAGTGCTGCTGAAGATGCATGCGGCTTCGGTCAACTATCGCGACCTGCTGACGGTGCAGGGCATGGGCGGCACGAAACGGCTGCCGCTCATTCCGTTTTCGGACGGCGCGGGCGAGGTGATCGCCGTCGGCGAGGGCGTGTCCCGCGTGAGGATCGGCGACAAGGTCTGCCCGATGTTCTTCGAGGGATGGATCGAGGGAGCGCCGGACGCCTACAAGCGGTCACGTCCGCTGGGAGGGCCGCTGCCCGGCGTGCTGCAGGACGAATTTTTGGCCAAGGCCGAAGCCGTCTCGCCCATTCCGAAGAGATGGTCGTTCGAAGAGGCGGCGACGCTGCCCTGCGCGGGCCTCACCGCCTGGCGCGCGCTGATGGTGGAAGGCGAGTTGAAGGCAGGCCAGAGCGTGCTCGTGCAGGGCACGGGCGGCGTGTCGATCTTCGCGCTGCAATTCGCCAAGATGGCCGGCGCGCGGGTTATCGTGACGTCATCGTCCGACGAGAAATTGTCGCGCGCGAAATCCTTGGGCGCGGACGAGACGATCAATTACAAGGCCAATCCGGAATGGGCGAAAGCGGCGCTGGAACTGACCGGCGGCGCTGGTGTCGATCATGTCGTGGAAGTCGGCGGCGCGGGCACGCTCAACCAGTCGCTGGAAGCGGCGAAAGTCGGCGGGCGCATCGAGGTGATCGGCGTGCTCTCGGGCTTTTCGCAGCAGATCGCCATGCCGACGCTGTTCGGCAAGAATTTGCGGATGATCGGCCTGTCGGTCGGCTCGCGCGAAATGTTCGAAAGCATGGTGGCGGCGATCGACAAAGCCGGCATGAGGCCGGTGATCGACAAGACGTTTACGTTCGCGGAACTGCCGGAGGCGCTGCGCTGCATGAAGGGCGCCGGGCATTTCGGGAAGATCTGCGTGCGGTATTAGGGGCGCCTTCTCCCTCTCCCCATTCTGAAGTCGGCAACAGCCGACTTCAGAATGGGGAGAGGGCCGGGGTGAGGGGCCGGTCACTTGGCACGAATGATTGCGCTGCCCCCGGCCCCTCATCCGGCGCTGCGCGCCACCTTCTCCCCGCAAGCGGGGAGAAGGGAGGGTACCGCTACGCCTTCTTCCCCCACGGCGTCATCCAGATGAATCCCGCCGTAGACAGGCCGTAAGCCGCCATCGACAGCGCGACGACGATGAACATCAGCCATTGCGGCGAGTCCCACGATGTCAGCCACAGGCCGCCGGCGATGACGACAACCAGCCGCACCGTGCCCGCAAGCACCGGGCCGAGCACCTTGCCTGCGCCCTGCGATGCGAAATAGAGGCACAGGCCCATGCCGAAGAAGGAATAGGCGAGGCCCGACCACACGAGATAGATGCGCGCGGATTCCAGAACAGCCGGATCGCTGGTGAACATTCGCGACCACAGGTTCGGAAAAGCGGCAAAGAACAGCCCGACCGCGCCGAGCATGACCGCCGACACCATGCCGCCGGTCCACGCGACCTTGCGCGCGCGAGAAACCTGGCCCGCGCCAATGGCCATGCCGACCATCGGCACGCAGGCGACGCCGATGGCAAAGGAAATCGGGATCAGCAGAAATTCGAGCCGCGCGCCGATGCCGTAGCCGGCGAGCGCCTCCGTGCCGAAATGCGCGACCAGGCGCGTGACGATCAGGACGGTGGCGACCGACTGGATCGGCGAGATGCAGGCGAGCGCGCCGACGCGCAGGATGTCGTAGAACAATTCGCTCTTCAGTTCGACGCCCGCCAACCCGAATTTGACGCGCGCACGGCCGGTCCAGAGGAACCACAGCAGGAACGAGGCGGCGCCCGTGAAGCAGGCGACCTGGCCGAAGGCGACGCCGGCCATGCCGAAACGAGGGAAAGGTCCGAGGCCGAGGCCGAGCGCGCCGCCGACCACGATCTGCATGGCGGCGGCGATGAAGATGGTAAGCGACGGGACTTTCATATTGCCCGCGCCGCGCACGACTGACGCGAGCGTGTTGGTGAGCCAGACGCCGACGATGGCGAAGGCGTAGACTCGCGCGTAGGACACGGCTTCGTCGAGCGAGGCGCCGCGACCGCCGAGCGCCGAGAACATGCCGGACGCGAAAACGAAGACGACGAGCGCCAGCACCAACCCGGCGCCGAGGCCGATGATCGCCGCATGGACGGCAAGCGAACGGGCGCGCGCCTCGTCGCCCGCGCCGAGGGCGCGCGCGATGGATGAGGAGACGCCGCCGCCCATCGCGCCGCCGGACATCATCTGCTGCAGCATGACGATCGGAAAGACGAGCGCGAGGCCGGCAAGCGCGGGCGTGCCGAGAATGCCGACGTAGGAGGTCTCCGCGATGGCGACCAGCGACGTGGCGACCATCGCGCCCATATTGGGCAGCGCGAGCCGCATCAGCGTTGGCAGGATCGGTCCCGACAGCAGCGGGTTCTCGGTATTGGGCGCGAGCATGAAAAAGTCCGTTGTGAAGAAGAGCGGCGTCAGCCCGCCAATTTGTCGAGAGCGCGGTCGAGCGCGGCGTTCAGCGCCTGCATTTCGTCCGCGCCGAGGGCCGCAGCGATCTGGTCCTGCGCCGCGCGCCAGCCGGCCACCGCCCGGTCAAGCGTCGCGCGGCCCTGCGGCGTCAGCTTGAGTTTTCGCACACGACCGTCCTGCCTGTCGGTTTCCGCCGCCACCAACCCGCGCCGCTCCAGCGGGCGCAGGTTGCGGGAGAGTGTGGTGGCGTCCATCACCATGCTTTCGGCCAGCGCGCCGATGGCGGCGCCGGGCGCGGCGCGCAGCTGCACCAGCAAGCCGAATTGCGTGACGGTGAGATCGTACGCCGACAGTTCGCGATCGTAGATCTGCGACACGCGGCGGCTCGCTTTTCGCACACGCGCGGCGGTGCAGGCCGAATGAGCAAGAGTGAGCGAAGGCATAAGCGACAATATCTGCATATGCAGGCTTCTACAATCCTGCGCCGCGCATGGCTGCCGCCCGGCTGGAAAAGAGCGCCTGCCTCGGCTAAGCCGGGGGCATGTCGCACCCCGCAACTTTCCGTCTCGCTGGCGTCATGGGCTGGCCCGTCATGCATTCGCGGTCGCCGCGCCTGCACAATGCCTGGCTGAAGCGCTTCGGCATCGCGGGCTATTACGCGCCGCTGCCGGTCGAGCCCGGCAGACTGGAGGCAGCGCTGCGCGCGTTGCCTGCGCTCAATTTCGCGGGCTGCAACGTCACGCTGCCGCACAAGGAAGAGATCGTGCGCATCGCCGACCATGTGGACCCGGCGGCGCGCGCCATCGGCGCCGCGAATTGCGTGGTCGTGCAACCGGACGGATCGCTCGCCGCCTTTAATTACGACGCCTTCGGCTTCATGGAATCCCTGCGCGCGGGCGCGCCCGGCTGGGGCGCGTCGCGCGGGCCCGCGGTTATGCTGGGCGCGGGCGGCGCCGCCCGCGCTGTCGTCTACGGGCTGATCGAAGATGGCGCGCCTGAGGTGCGCGTGGTCAACCGCACGCTCGAACGCGCGCAGGCCTTTGCATCCGAATTCGGCCCGAAAGTGAAGCCACTGCAGTGGGACGAGCGTTCGGACGCGCTCGCCGGCGCCGCGTTGCTCGTCAATACCACAAGCAACGGCATGGTCGGCCAGCCGCCGCTGGAAATCGCGCTCGATGCGCTGCCGAAGGACGCGCTGGTCAACGATATCGTCTACACGCCGCTGGAAACGCCGCTACTGGCGGCAGCCCGCGCGCGCGGTAATGTCGCTGTCGATGGACTCGAGATGCTGATCCAGCAGGCGCGACCAGCCTTTCGCGAGTGGTTTGGCGTGATGCCGGATGTGACGGCGGACGAACGCGCGATGATGGAAAGCGCGTAGGCTTTTCTTGTTCGATCACCAAAATTTTGTTCCGGGCCCCGAGGAGCCAGGAAACCGGTAGCCCATATGCGTGACGGTGCTGACAATAACGCTGGCCATCTCCGCAACAGCCCTCTGCGTTTGTTCAAGGAAGGCAACATCGATCGGGGTATCGAACTTCTCTCTTTTTCGATTCACGAAGAACGGGAGCGATCGTCCGCTCTCATCCGGCATGCGCCATGAGCCGTGGCACAAGACGTTGCGAATCCTTGCAGCAGACTTGAGACTAGCGATTAGCTCGTCCAAATTCTCGATTGTTTTCTTGGGATGATCTCGGACCGCGCTTGAGTACGCATTTATAAGACTACTAAGTGGGTCAGTCAGTGCCCTTTCGAGAATCTCGTGCCATTTACGCAGCGCTTCTTCGGCCTCATGCTGGTCGTATGGCTTCGTCGCGGTAAAGGCAAAAATTGCCTTCCCAAGGACCTCCTCTAGAAAGCCGAAAGTGGCAATCGTTCTGCCAAGATATTCCCAGAATTTTGGATCATGCGCTTGTGTGGGAAAGAGCGCCGGAAGTTTACTGCCGTCTACGAGATAGCGCTTTGAATCTGGGTACCCGGACATGGTTCATCTCACAGAGGCGGCAGGCGCGCAATCTGGCCGAGCTTCAGCGCGGGCTTCATCTCGTCTTTTGGAATGATTCCGTCCGGCGTCGCGGCATAGTCGCGCGCCGCGTCGAAAATCTCCGCCGTCGACCCTTCAGCGAAATCGCCGAACAGGCAGGTCCATTTGCCGGGCGCGGCAAGCGCGATCGTTACCGGCTTCACGCAGACCTTGAAGCATTCGACCGGTTCGACCGTCACATCATCGGCGCCGGCTGCAGCGTCGACCAGTGCGCGATAGAGATGATAGCCCATGCGCTCCTCGATCGGCCCCTTGGGGGCGTCGGCCGCACGGCATTTCACACAGACGAGGATTTTGGTCTTGTCGCTCATGGCTCCCTTATACGAGCAGAGCGGCGATGAAGGCGAGCGCCAGAAACTGCAGCACGCAGGCGCGGCGGTAGAGTTTCAGCGCCCGCCTGATGGTCGCGCGGTCGACGGGTTTGTCTGCGTCGCCCAGCCAGGCGCCGTCCACCACATTGCCGCCATAGGCGCGCGGACCGCCGAGTCGCACGTGCAGCGCGCCGGCCATCGCCGCCTCCGGCCAGCCGGCATTGGGCGAGGCATGATTGGCCGCATCGCGCTTCATCACCCGCCAGCCGCGCAGCGGAAAAGTCCCGCGCCCGAAGGCGGCCGCCGCGACGATCAACGCGCCGGCGATGCGCGCGGCGGGCCAGTTGGCGACGTCGTCGATCTTGGCCGCGGCAAAGCCGAAGTCGCGATAGCGCTCGGTCTTGTGGCCGATCATGCTGTCGGCCGTGTTGATCGCCTTGTAGAGCGCCGCGCCCGGCAGGCCGAGCAGCGCGAGCCAGAAGGTGGGCGCGACGATGCCGTCCGAGAAATTTTCGGCGAGGCTCTCGATCGCGGCGCGCGACACGCCCTCCTCGTCGAGCTCCTCCACATTGCGGCCGACGATATGGGCGACCGCCGCGCGGCCCTCGGCGACCGAATGCTCGAGCGCATCGGCGACATCGGCGACATGGGCGTAGAGGCTGCGCTGCGCGACGAGGGTGGAGGCGATCAGCGCGAGCGCCGCGAGGCCGAACAGGTTGCCGCCAAGCGACACCTGCAGCGCAAGGGCGCACAGGCCGACGGCGAGCAGCAATCCTGCCATCAGCGCCCAGCCGCGCCCGCGCCGGTCCGCGCCGCTGACGTTCAGCTTGCGTTCCGCGAAGCCGATGATGCGGCCGATCCATCCCACGGGATGGCCGATGACGGCGTAAAGCCAGCCGGGATAGCCGATCAGCGCCTCGATCAGCAGCGCGGCGAGCGCGAGGCCGAGTGTTTCCATCACATCCATGCCGCATGGCTGTAGCGGGCGGGCGCGGCGCGTCAAGTTTCGGCTGTGGCGCGGCTGATGTATGAAGGGCCTGCATGCTGCAGACCCGACCCGCGCCAGACGATCGAGAGGCGGTCGCGCCGCTCGACCACGGCGGGGATCTGGCGGCTGTCCGCGCGCGATTTCCGCAGGCGCCAGCGCCGTGGATCGACCTGTCGACCGGCATCAATCCGCATGCCTATCCAGTGGGCGAACTTTCCGACGCCTGTTTCACGCGCCTGCCGGAGCCCGCCGACCTCGTCGCGCTGGAAGCGGCGGCAGCGCGGGCCTATGGCGTCGCGGACCCATCCTGCGTGGTCGCCGCACCGGGCGCGCAGGCGCTGATCCAGCTGTTGCCGCGCGTACTGCCCGGCGCGCGCGTCGGCGTGCTCGGGCCTACCTATGAAGAACATGCCTTGAGCTGGCGGCGTGCGCGCCGGGACGTCATCGCCTGCCCTTCGCTCGAGGCGCTTGCCGGTTGCGACATCGGCGTCATCGTCAATCCGAACAATCCGACCGGGCGCGTCGTCGCGCGCGCGGACCTGCTCGCCCTGTCGCGACGCATGCGGCTTGTCGTCGACGAATCCTTCGCCGATTTTTCTCCCATGATGAGCATCGCCGATAGCGTCGCGCAGACGGGCGCGATCGTGCTGCGGTCCTTCGGCAAGGCCTATGGGCTGGCAGGCCTGCGGCTCGGCTTCGCTATCGTCCCGCGCGATCTGGCCAAGGCCCTGCGCGCGGAACTGGGGCCGTGGCGCGTGTCTGGGCCCGCGCTCGCCATCGGGCGCCGCGCGCTTTCCGACGATGCCTGGCTGCGCGCGATGCATGCGCGTCTCCTCGCGAGCGCTGCGCGCCTCGATACGCTGCTCGTGCGCGCAGGCTTCGCCATCGTCGGCGGCACGCCGCTGTTTCGGCTGGCGGCGCATCCGGCCGCGCAGGACATGGGCGACAGGCTCGCGCGCGCGGGAATTCATATCCGGCGTTTCGCCTACAGGCCGGACTGGCTGCGCTTCGGCATTCCCGACGACGACGCATGGGCGCGTCTCGAAGATGCGCTGCTCGCGCGCGGCGAAGCGCGATGAACGGGCCGCGCGGGCATCTCGTCTTCGTGATTGGCGGCGCGCGCTCGGGCAAGAGCAGCTTTGCCGAAGCACGCGTGAAGGAATTCGCGCCGCCCTGGATCTACATTGCGACGGGCCAGGCCTTTGACGACGAGATGCGCGCGCGAATCGAGCGCCATCGCGCCGAGCGCGGGGAAGGCTGGCGAACACTCGAGGCGCCGCATGACCTCGTCGGCGCCCTGCGCGACGCGCCCGCTGATGCGCCGGTGCTGGTCGATTGCCTCACGCTGTGGCTCACCAATCGCCTGCTGGCGGAGGCTGACCTTCCGACGGAGCGCGCAACGCTCGTTGCGGCGCTGGCGGCGCGCACGGCGCCGACCTTCGTCGTCTCGAACGAAGTCGGGCTCGGCATCGTGCCGGACAATGCGCTATCGCGCCGCTTTCGCGACGAGGCGGGTTTCCTGCACCAGGCCGTCGCCGCCGCCGCGCAAGAGGTACACCTGATGGTCGCGGGGCTCTCGATCCGTGCCAAATAGACGCGCGACGGGCGATATCGAAAGCGCGGAAAAGGCGCTGCGCCGCGTCTTTCGTTTCGCTTCCTTCCGGCCCGGCCAGCGCGAGATCATCGAAGCAGTGCTCGCGGGCGAAGACGTGTTCGCGCTCATGCCGACCGGCGCCGGCAAGTCGCTGCTGTATCAACTGCCCGCGCTGGCCGGCGTCGCGCCCGTCGTCGTCGTCTCGCCGCTGATCTCGCTGATGCGCGACCAAATCACGGCGCTGCGCGCGAGAGGCGTTGCGGCGGGCGCGCTCAATTCCGGCAATGAACCGGAGGACAATGCCACGACGATGGCGATGATCGAGAACCGCAAGATCAGGCTGCTCTACGTGGCGCCTGAGCGCCTCGCGCTCGACGACACGATCGACATGCTCGCGCGCATGAAGCCGCGCCTGCTTGCGATCGACGAAGCCCATTGCGTCTCGCGCTGGGGCCACGATTTCCGGCCGGACTACGCGCGGATCGGCGAGATTGCGAAGCGTTTCGGCGCGCCGCAGACGATTGCGGTGACGGCGACCGCGGCGCCGCGCACGCGCGCCGATATCGAGAGCCTGCTGTTCCAGCGCAAGCCGCGCCTGTTCGTGCATTCGTTCCGGCGGCCCAACATCTCGATCGCGGTCAAGCGGCGCGGCCATACGCTGAGCGACGTGGCGGGCGTGATCCGCCGGCATCGCGGGCAGAGCGGCATCGTCTATTGCGGGTCGCGCGCGGCGACCGACCAGCTTGCGCGCGCGCTCAGCCTCAACGGCGTCCCCGCCCTGCCCTATCACGCCGGTCTCGACGCAGCGACGCGCAGCGCGAACCAGGACGAGTTTCTCAGCCACCGCGACAGCGTGATCGTCGCGACCATCGCCTTCGGCATGGGCATCGACAAGAAGGATGTGCGCTTCGTCTGCCATGCGGACCTGCCGCATTCGATCGAGGCCTATTACCAGGAGATCGGCCGTGCGGGGCGCGACGGACAGCCCGCCGAGGCGACCGCCTTCGTCTCGCGCAACGCCTGGCTCGCGCATGGGGCGCCGGACCTCGACAGCGCGCTCGATGCGCGCGCCGACGAAGTGCGCGCGATCGGCGATTTCGCGCGCGGCTTCGATTGCCGGTGGCGGGTGGTGCTGGGCTATCTCGGCGAGGAAAGCGCGCCGTGCGGCGCCTGCGACAATTGCCGCCGCCGCCTGCTGTGGCTGCGAACGCCGCATGCCCTGCTGCGGCGCGCGCGCGCGGCGGCGGGACGACGCGTGGCGCAATGGTTCAGCCAGGACATTTCGAGTGCGGAGGCGGAAGGCGGCGCGGAGACTGAGTCTCCCGCCGCGACGCTTGTGCCCGACGGCACGGAGGCCCTGACGGTCGAACAAGCGCGGCGCCTTGCGCGGCTCAGGGAGCAACGCGCGAAGATCGCGCGCGCGCAGCGCATGGCGCCGGCGCAGATCGCCGAAGATGCGGCGTTGGCGGCGCTCGCGCGGCTCGACCCGGACGATCCCGCTGCGCTTGTCGCGGCGCGACGATTGATCGATGCGCAAGATCCGGCAAGCGCAGAACTTTTGCGTGGCTTTGCGCCGGAGGCGGCGGCGAAATCCTGATCGCGCCGCTCAGGCGGCCTCGGCCGTATAGGGCGCGAGGCCCACGCGCGCCTTCTCATATTCCTGCTCGAGTTTCTGGACATGGGCCAGTCCCTCGGCGGCAATTTCCTGCGGGCTGATCTCGCGCCAGGACAGGCAGAGGCGATAGATCGAGCGGGCGCCGACATTGGCCGAGCACGAGCGCAGCGCATGGGCCTCGTCGCGGAATTTCTCGACGTCGTTGTCGCGCGCCGCCGCCGCCAGCTCTTTGAGAATCAGCGCGGCGTCGGCGACGAACTGGGTCGCGACCTCGCGCACGAAATCCGCGCCGCCGAGCCGTTCGAGATCGGCGAGCGCGCTGGCGTTGATCTCGCCTTCGACTTCAGCCTCGGGGTCGTGGCGCGCGGGGAGCGCCGCGTCTTCGGTGGACTCGGCGATGACAGTGGCTGCGGCGAGATCGATGTTGAGCAGGCGGTCGATCGCAGCGACCAGCGCCGGCAGATCGATCGGCTTGGTGATGCAATCGTCGATGCCAGCGGCGAGGCAACGCGCGCGC
>Ga0209023_10005556_pt1 | contig 13737 bp, 8 predicted proteins | sample LakOneMetagenome_FD_187468 | JGI IMG/M metagenome (GOLD analysis project Ga0209023, IMG submission 187468) | Freshwater and sediment microbial communities from Lake Erie, Canada (SPAdes) (version 2) | ecosystem: Environmental > Aquatic > Freshwater > Lentic | place: Lake Erie, Canada | collected...
GTTGATTAAAAAACCACTTACCTAGTTCTTAGGAAGAAGAATAGGGCTATTTGGACGACACAATTTTAGGGATGATGCAGATGAAATTCTCCGAATATATTCAATATGACGGTTTGGGTTTAGCTCGTTTAGTGGCTCGTCGTGAAGTAACCGCAACTGAGTTGTTACGGGTTGCAATTGATCGCACAGAAAGAACACATAAGAAGCTCAATGCAGTCATTATTCGGATGGATGAGATTGCTCAAACCAGAGCAAAACAAACCCTGACTGGGCCATTTGCTGGTGTGCCATTTTTGATTAAAGATTTATTCCAAGATTATGCAGGTGTGCTCAATGCAAATGGAAATAAAGCATTAAAAGCGGCGAATTATCGTCCGAGTGTCCATGCAGAGATTACTCAGCGATGGTTAAATTCAGGTGTGGTTATTTTTGGTCGAACTAACACACCAGAGTTTGGGATTAAGGCAATTACTGAGCCTGAAGCATGGGGAGCAAGTCGAAATCCATGGAATATTAAACATACACCTGGCGGTTCCTCAGGTGGTTCTGCTTCGGCAGTTGCCGCGGGTATTGTGCCAATTGCGGGCGCAAATGATGGTGGTGGATCGATTCGTATTCCAGCAGCATGTTGCGGATTATTTGGATTAAAGCCCAGTCGTGGACGTACACCATGGGGGCCATTGGTTACGGAGCAAATGCATGGAGCGGCAATGAACCATGTAGTTTCTCGTACGGTACGCGATAGTGCAGCAATGCTGGATGCGACATTTGGCGATGAAATTGGCTCGCTGTATCGTCTTGCACCACCTCGTCGTTCATATTTAGAAGAAGTAAACCTTGATCCTAAACCACTTAAAATTGCATTTTCGACCAGATCGCCGATTGGTACTCCTGTTGATCCAGAGGCAATTAAAGCTGTTGAAAAAACAGCGAAATTGCTTGAGTCGCTTGGGCATCATGTCGAAGAGGCTGAACCTGAAATTGATGGTTTAGAGGCTGCTCATAGTTTTTTAACCCTTTGGTTTGGCAATGCCGCAGTTACCGTACAAAAAATTAAGCGCGAAACAGGAGCTGGTTCTGAGGGTTTTGAATTAGATACATTGGCCAGTGCTGCATTTGGCGATGCAACACCATCTAGTATCTATGCTCAGGCTTATGCCTATGCCAACATGTGCGCGCGTAAACTCGCTGAATTTCACCAGAAATATGATCTATGGCTAACTCCAACAATGGCGATGCCACCAGCACGCGTGGGTGAGGTGAGATTATCAATGATTGAAAAAGTAGCAGCCAAAGCGTTAATTGCAGGACATTTGGCGGGTCCTGTCATCAAGTTTGGGATTGCACATAAAATGGCTATTGAGAATCTAAAGTGGGTGCCATTTACTCAAATTGCCAATATCACTGGCGTACCCGCTATGTCTGTTCCGTTGCATGTAACGAAAAAAGGTCTGCCGATGGGCGTGCAATTTATTGCGCCGATGGGAGAAGAAGGATTGTTGTTTCAATTGGCGGGACAATTAGAAAGGGCGCAACCATGGCAATTGGTCGCGCCCTTTGTGTTGTAACATGTAACAAAAGGAAATCATCAGAAATCATTATTCAGTTTTAAAATCTGGTGGTATTAAAATTGAATCTTTGATTTCATTAGATAATTCAGGATAGTCGAGCGTGTAGTGTAATCCACGAGATTCTTTGCGCTGTAAGGCACAGCGAACAATCATTTCACTGACCAACGCGAGATTACGAAGTTCGATGAGGTTTTTACTCATCACATAGCTTGAGTAATATTCTTCAATTTCATGTTTGAGCATTTGAATGCGATTGAGTGCGCGTTGCAAACGCTTCGTGGTGCGCACGATACCGACATAGTTCCACATAAAATGACGTAATTCTTCCCAGTTATGCAAGATCACGACATCTTCATCGGGATGCTGTACGCGAGAATCATCCCATGCAGGGACATCAATTTGAACTTGAGAGTCTGTTTGTTCCGCAATTTTCTGCGTGATGTGTCTTGCGGCGCTTGCACCAAAAACAAAACATTCCAGCAAAGAGTTGCTCGCCATACGATTTGCGCCATGCAATCCTGTAAATGACGTTTCACCGATCGCGTAGAGACCTGCGATATCGGTTTCACTGTTCAAATCAACCATCACTCCACCACAAGTATAATGTGCGGCAGGAACGACTGGAATTTGGTCTTTGGTAATATCAATTCCAAGCTCAAGTAAGCGTTCATAGAGCATCGGGAAGTGTTCTTTGACAAACTCAGGCGGGCGATGCGTGATGTCTAGATAGAGGTGACGTACACCAAGCCGCTTCATTTCATAGTCGATCGCACGCGCCACGATGTCACGCGGTGCAAGCTCAGCGCGCTCATCAAATCGAGGCATGAACCGTTCGCCGTTTGGTAATCGTAAATATGCACCTTCACCACGCATGGCCTCAGTAATGAGGAACGAACGGGCTTTAGGGTGATAAAGACAGGTGGGATGAAACTGATTAAATTCCATATTGGCGACACGACAACCAGCACGCCAAGCCATTGCAATCCCATCCCCTGTCGCAATGTCAGGATTAGTGGTATAGAGATATGACTTACTTGCGCCACCACAAGCTAATGCAACAAATTGAGTCTTAAAGGTTTTTACTTTGTTCTCAACCATATCGAGTGCATAAATACCGACAACACGATTGTCACCTGATAAACCGAGTTTTTCACTGGTAACAATATCAATTGCAGCATAGTCATTGAGAATGGTGACATTTTGACGTTTTTTGACTTGGCGAATTAATGTGGTAGAAATCGCAATGCCTGTTGCATCAGCTGCGTGAATAATACGACGATGCGAATGTCCACCTTCACGCGTCAAATGGAGTTGCTCTTCGGCATCCAAAGTGAATCGCACGCCTTGTTTTAAGAGAAAATCAACTGCTTCGCGACCGCCTTCAACGGTAAATGCAACTGCATCACGATGGCATAATCCTGCACCTGCAATGAGCGTATCTTCAATGTGATTTTCTGTCGAATCTGTTTCATCTAAAACAGCAGCAACACCGCCTTGGGCGTAGTATGTACTGGCCTCTGTCAATGGTGCTTTTGCCATGACTGCAACACGTAGATGACTGGGCAAAGAAAGCGCAAGTGTTAATCCAGCCGCACCGCTACCCACGATCATGACATCGAAATGACCATGATCTAATCCATTGTTAATTTGGGGGTTATCGGGTTGGCTACTGCTATTAGGGCTTACAGTGGTTGCGCTCACGGTAGAGTTAATCGTGCTCACGGGCGAATGGTGCCTTTAAAATCTAAATAAGAGATGAAGTATTAAAGATTTATGAAAGATCTGCAAGTGAAAAAGTGACCGATTCAGATCGATATATGGCGTTTTTTGCTAAGGATGGAGTTGTATCCAACGCCATCAAATCTCCCTAAATCCTTCTTTCTCTATAGAATGCTTTGGCTTTGAAGTTTTCCCTTCAAGGGAAAGATTTAGAAGGGGGTGGTTTTAATATCAGAACCATCCCAACCTTCCCCTTGAAGGGGAAGGAGAATAACACTCTCTTTAGAAAAAAATGCTCGTCATATATTGCTCAAGTGGGAGATTTGACAAACGTAGGATCAATAAGTTTTATCCTTAATTTACATTAATCTCGTAATTGATTGAAATGAATCATACAAGTTACAACGATTGCTAACAGAAGTTGCTTGATCGTATCGTTAAAATCCTATATCGAATCTCATGTCTTCTGACATTTTTACTTTATGGGAAAGTGAGCTAATGGACGCAGTAAACGCAAAAATAGTCGAATGGAATTCTGATCAAATAAACTTAACTATTGATAAACCTTTTAATCGAATAGCGCAAAATCATCAAAGAATCAGCTTCAAAATGCTTGTGAAAGGAGCGATTTTATCGAGCGCGATGATTGGCATTTCATTGCAGACCGCATATGCAACTGCACCGATTGATTTCTCTGATATTGTTGAGAAAGTCGCACCAGCCGTTGTACGCGTAACGGTCGTTAAGAAAATGACCAAAGAAGAAGAAATGCAGCAGCAATTACCTGAAATGCTGAAAAGATATTTTGGTAATCAGATCATTATCCCTAATCAGCCTAGAACTCCAACTGAGCAGAAGTCTTACGGGAGTGCATTTTTTATTAGCCAAGATGGCTATCTTCTGACTAATCGTCATGTCGTTGATGATGTGAAAAAAGTAACAGTAACGTTAAGTGATCGCCGTGAGCTTGATGCGGATGTCGTTGGAAGCGATGAGCGTACAGATGTCGCTGTGCTGAAGGTTAAGGGAGACCATTATCCTTCGCTTCAATTAGGTGACTCAGATAAATTGCGGGTGGGTGAGCCTGTTCTTGCGATTGGTTCACCATTTGGATTTGATTATTCTGCATCTGCTGGGATTGTCAGCGCAACGTCACGCTCTGTCACCGTCGATAATGCCGTTCCATTTATTCAATCGGATGTTGTTCTTAATCCGGGTAACTCAGGTGGACCTTTGTTTAATCAACGGGGTGAAGTGATCGGTATCAACTCTCGTATCTTCTCAGGAACGGGTGGATACATGGGGTTGTCATTTTCGATTCCAATTGATGTGGCGATTGGCGTTGCGGATCAGCTTAAAAATGGTGGAAAAGTTTCACGCGCATATTTAGGTGTTTATCCGCAAGATATTGATCGAAATTTGGCGGAGGTTTATCACTTGCCAAAGCCTGAAGGTGCACTCGTAGTAAAGATTTCTCCAGATTCGGCAGCAAGTGCGGTGGGAATTAAAGAAGGCGATATTATTCTGTCTTTTAATAATCAAGCGGTTTCTCGTGCATCGGATTTAGTTAACTATATTAATCGCACTCGTCCGAATACTGTTGTTGCGTTGAGCATACTTCGAGATGGTCAACGATTGACGTTAAATCCTAAGCTGAAAGCTGCAACTGAAGATGAAGATGCTGAAGAAAAAGTAGCGAGAGATGGCGCGAATAATGTCAATGTTTTGGGTTTAAAAGCGCATGATATGACTGACAAAGAGAGTGCTGACGCGACGGTAAAAGGTGTTGTTGTTGATTCGATCGAGCCATACGGTATTGCCAATAATGCCCAAATTCAAATTGGTGATGTGATTGTTCGCTTGAATGGTCGCCCGACACCAAATCTTGCTGCATTTGCTGCTGCACAAAAGACGTTGCCTAAGAAAGGTGTCGTTGAAGTGGTTGTTATACGTGACAATATTCCACGTCGAGCAGGTCTAAGAATTGAATGATGAGTTTTTTCAGAGTTACTAGGATTAAAGCAAATGAGTGAAATGAATAGAAGAAAAGTCCTATTGGCTGGTTCAAGCTTAGTTGCTTGGGGTCTTCTGCCATCAAGAGCAAATGCCTTGGTATCTAAAAGTATTCAACAGGAAACAGCAACAGTTAATAATTTTGGAGCAGTTGGAGATGGAACAGTAGATGATTCTGTCTCGATTCAAGCTGCTATTGATAGTGTTGTTATTTCGCGTTCAGAACTTATTAGTCGCGGACATATCTCTTTTTCTGGAAGTTGTGTTTATAAAATTTCTACTCAGCTTGAAGTTAATAAAAAGAGCATAAGGTTTGAGGGGAATAATGCTGTTTTACAATGGTTTGGACCAGTAGCCTCAGCAATGATCCATGTAACTGATTCAACTAGGTGTCAGTTTGAAAATTTAATCTTACTTGGGCAACTTCGCCCGCTAATGTCATCTGCATTTTATTTCGAAGGAAAGAAATCATCTGTTCTAGGGGTTAATAGAGATATCGTGATAGATGGTTGCATGATTGGTAGAAAATTTTCGACGGATACAACAACAGGAGGAACAGCGGATGCCACTCCTTATGCAGGATTTAAAAACGGAATAGTTGTTGGTGGAGTTGATGGAAACAATGATGCATATACTATAAAAAACACTGAGATAAATTCCTGTCACGATGAGTTAAATTTTGGAAAAGCAATAAGTTTTTTGAGTACACAAAGTATTTGGTCCTCTATTCAAGATTGCTTGGTTAATGATTCTGATATTGGAGTCTATCTTGGCTGTGATATACAAATGAGGAATATTTCTGCAAACCGTTGTAAGGTTGTTGACATATGGGGCATAAGAAATATCTGGGTTAATATTTTGGGATTTAATGCTGAAAATAGTTTGACGTTTATTAAATCTACTGGAGGAGCTTCATTTTCAGTCAATGGTGGAAAATTATTGAGAAACAATGCGATTTCTTCTAATTTTTTTAGGTGGGAGAATGGTGGGGGGTTAGTATTAGAAAATTTATTAATTTTTAATACAATTTCTACTGCCGATACTATTTACTATAGAGTAGGTCAGCAAATATCAGGAATTATTAGGGTCAGAAACTGTAGAATAACAAATGGATCAAATCGTGATACTTGGGATATTGACACAGGTGGATTAACGTCTGGAAGCTATATAATTGACATTAAGCATGATCAATTTATATGGAAAACAACAAAACCATATCTAGATCGATATATAAAGCCACTTACAGTTTCAGCTTTTATGGCTGGGACAGTTTATTCAGGTAGTGGTAACACTCCTGTTGGAGAGTTCTTTCAGGTTGCCTATCAATATGATCTCAAAGGTCAACATCTAGTATCCGCATTTCATTCGCCGCAACAAATTTGTGCAAAAATACTGAATACTACTGCACACCCTATGACGCTTACAGCTGGAAGATTTCGTTGGATGGGTCTCAGCGACTATATAGTTTCCCACACTATGCTGAATATAAGTACACCAGTAATTCGTAACAATGCTGTTTATCTTACAACATTAACTTTACCAGGAGTACAGCTTGGTGATTTTGTAATATTTTCTTCTGGAGCAGCGTATTCTGATCAAGTCGTAACCGCATATGTAAGTCGAATCAATACAGTAACTCTTCAAGTATATAATGCTTCAGGTAATACAGTTGGTCAGACAAGTGCTGATTTCTATGTTGGAAAACTTAAAGAGTTTGGTCGTTTTCAGAATACACATAATTATATTCCGACAAGTATAAATCATATGTCTACAGTTTTGATGACAGTTGATATTTTAGGAGTCCAATTAGGTGCGCATACATTTGTTTCCTATAGTAATGATCTAAAAGGGTTATTGTGTACAAGTTATGTCAGTGCAGCGAATGTAGTTACCATCCTACTAACTAATTATACAGGTCAGCCTGTATTGTTGGATGCAGGCTTTTTTAAAATTATGGCAGCATTTTGATGCTATAAGTATTTCTTATTAAGCTAATAATGACGAAATATTCTTCAATTAGTTATAAAAAGTGGATCTAGATTGTATTTAATTTTCAGTTAGGCTACAAAGAGATTATTTGCTCAAAACAATCAGGATGTTTACGTCGTGACATTAAGTCCAAACAATCTATTTTCAACATCTTCCGAATCACAGTCATCGCGTTCTGATGTTGCTGTAGTGAACACTTTGCTACAAACAGCGCATCCAAAAATAGAAGCAACATTGGCTGCTCTGCGTCGTATTATTCTAGATAAACCTGAACAAATTAAACTGTCTCTGACGTGTTTGCTAGCAGGTGGACATTTATTACTACAGGATTTACCAGGGATGGGTAAGACCACGCTTGCTGAAAGCTTGGCACGTGGATTGGGGCTCACTTATCGTCGCGTTCAGTTCACGAGTGATATGTTGCCGTCGGATATTCTGGGTTTTTCTATTTTTAATCCTGAAAAACAAACTTTTGAATTTCGTGCAGGGCCAGTATTTACCCAGGTGTTATTGGCTGATGAGATCAATCGTACAAGTCCTAAAACGCAAAGTGCGCTGCTTGAAGCAATGGAGGAGCGCCAAGTTTCTCAAGATGGTCAAACAAGGGCTTTGCCTGAGCCATTTTTTGTCATTGCGACACAGAATCCTTTTCAACAAGCAGGTACTTACCCATTACCTGAGTCGCAGCTTGATCGTTTTTTAATGTGCCTTTCTCTTGGTTATCCCTCAGAGCAAGCTGAACGAGATTTATTACTGGGATTAGATCGTAGGCAAATGCTTGCACAAATGCAGCCTTTACTCGATCAAAATACATTGCTGGAATGGCAAGCGAGCTTAAACCAAGTTCATTTGGCATCGCCTGTTCTTGATTACCTTCAGCGTTTAGTTGCCAAAACCCGTGAGTCTCGCCAGCATGTCGGATTGTCTACTCGTGGTGTTCTCGCATTGAAGCGTGCAGCGCAAGCTTATGCTTTTGTAGCGGGACGTAGTTATGTGATTCCTGAGGATATTCAAGCGGTTTTTGCAGCGGTTGCAGATCATCGTTTGGGTGGATTGACTGATGGGACTTCACCAGCACAACAAGTTTTAAAACAAGTCGCTGTTGTGGTGTAATTTTTAATTTTAGATTCTTAGTACACGAATCAAGCTTCAGTCAATCAAGCAAGTAAACGGATTTCTGATGACTACTCAAACATTCCAAGGTTGGTTGCAAAAACCGTTTCAGAAAAGAATCAGAGATTGGCAGAATCGACGTTTGCCTCCAGTTAAACAAGTACGTCTGACACAACGCCAAGTTTTTATTTTTTTTAGTCGGGAAGGTGGTTTATATGCCTTTATGATGCTGGCTATTTTTATTGCTGGGATCAATTATGCCAATAATCTGGTGCTAGGCTTATGTTTTTTTCTTGGCAGTGTGCTGGTCGTTGTTTTGCATCATACTTTTAATAATTTATCAGGCTTACTGCTTGAAGCCGTGGATGCTTCGGACAGTGAAGCTGGAACATATACCAATTATCGAATCAGAATCACACCGAAAGGTCGCCAGATTGCTTGTCAGATCAAGCTAGAGTGGGATGATCAGGTACATATTGTTCCTGTGTTAGATCGCGCAACGCTAATGACCGTTCAGTTAAAAACGCCAACGCGAGGTAAGTTTTTACCACCCCGACTTAAGATCTCGACGGTTTATCCATTGGGCATATTGCGTGCTTGGACTTATGTACGGTTTAGTGAGCCTGCTTGGGTATCGCCTCAACCGATAGAGGGGATGCTTAATGGACAGCGTACGCTGAGTGATGATGACGATGAGTCCGTCTTGCGTGTTGTAGGTCAAGACGAGTTTGATGAATTGCGAACTTTTATTCAGGGTGAGTCATTGGCGCATGTGTCGTGGGCGCATTTGGCACGAGGGCAAGGGACTTTGACCAAGCGTTTTTCAGATCCATGTGGGCGTGAACAATTACTCGATTATGATGCGATGCATGGTTCTCATGAGTTGCGTTTATCACAGCTAGCATATTGGGTGAAACGATTAACTGAGGAGCAGGTGTCATTTGAGCTAAAAGTGCGTGATCAAACATTACCTGTAGGACAAGGAGTGTTTCATCAAAAAGCAGCATTACGCTTGTTAGCTGAGGTGGAATGATGCGTATACATTTATCTGCACGTCATGCATTGATGCTGACACAGCTTATGGTTGTGTTGCCGCATGTTGGGCATTTGCCATATTGGCTTACCGTGTTATCGATCTTTGTGGTGTTGTCGCAATTAACATGGATTCATCAACATCTTTTTGGAAAATCGGCATTTAATCAAGAAAAATCAAATTCACTTAAGTCTCGTCAAAAAATTGTGCAGGGTGTTGTATTTTTAGGTGGTATGTTTGGAATTTTTCAGTCTTATCATACTTTTGTGGGTGTAGATGCTGGCGCTGCCTTTTTGATGATTTGTTTGCTGGGCAAGCTTTTTGAGGTCTATGCTTGGCGAGATATTTATGTCGTACTGACGTTCGATTTATTTATTACAGCAGCCCTGTTTTTGTTTGATCAGGATTTAATTACGTCGATTTGGGCGGCTTGTACGACACTGGTCATTTTACTCGCGATGGCTAAGCAAAATACGCCGAGTCATGAACAGTTTGAAATTAAGCAAGAATCATTTGTTCAGGAAGATTCTATTCAAAAAAATAATCGGTTAATGGGTTATCGTAGTGGTAGAGTTTTAGTAACGATCATCATGCAAGCTATTCCATTGATGGTTATTTTATTTATATTTTTCCCTCGCATGCCACCGCTTTGGACTCTGCATTTGAATCAAGGGCATTCACAAACGGGTATCAGTGATTCAATGTCGCCTGGTGATATTGCCGATCTGAGTCAGTCTAGTGAGTTGGCATTTCGTGCGATTTTTGCTGATGGTCAGATTCCTCCAAAATCTGAATTGTATTGGCGCGGGCTGGTTTTAGGGACATTTGATGGTCGCACTTGGCGACCAACCACCGATCCACGTTTAAAAATGATTGCCATGGGTGCAAAGCCTGCTCCCTTATGGCTCATGCATAGTTTAGATTTTAAACAGACGGAGCCAAAGCAATATCAGTTAATTATGGAGCCCACACAGCAATCATGGTTGTTTGCATTAGATTTGCCTTTCAGTATGGACTCACAAGCGGGTTTGACTCGCGAATTCACTTTGCGGGCAGATGATGATGTGATGTTGCAAACAACATTTCATTTATATCAAGTTGATGTTAATCAGACTGATGTTGAGCTGCCTGATTGGTTAGCTCAAGATACATTGGAATTGCCTGTAGGAACAAATCCAAAGTCGCGCGCATTTGCAACGCAGCTTTTTGCACAGGTACAACACAATCCCGATGCGTATGCCAATGCCGTGATGTCGTGGTATCAGCATGAGCATTTTGTATATACCTTAAGACCGCCAAAGTTAGATGGTGATCGGATTGATCAGTTTTTATTTAGTACAAAGCAGGGTTTTTGTGAGCATTATGCATCATCCTTTACTTTTCTAATGCGCGCTGCTGGCGTACCTGCTCGTGTAGTTGTTGGTTATCAAGGTGGTGAGCTCGGACGCGATGGTAAGACGCTAGAAGTCAGACAAATGGATGCGCATGCTTGGAGTGAGGTATGGCTCGCTGGGCGCGGTTGGGTACGGTTTGATCCAACCGCAATGGTTGCTCCAGCGCGAGTAAGGCAAGGGATGGATGCGATGACTGCTCAAGACCCGACGATGTTCGGTAATGGTTTGGCTGGTAGTTTGCGATATAACCAGTTCAAAATGTTAGGCCGAATGCGGGTGTGGGTAGATTATGCTAAATATGAATGGCAACAGAAAGTTGTTGGATTCGATCAACAGAATCAAGAAAACTTTTTATTTAAGATATTTGGTTTTCGATCACAGATGATGCAAGTTTGGATAATGTTTGGATCTTTTGCTGTTGTCTTACTCATCGTCGTTGGTGTGATGTGGTGGCGTCGTAGACCCGTTTGGCATCCTTTGGATGCTCCGCTAATACGATTATCTAAACGATTGGAAAAGCAGGGTTTAGCCAGAGAACTAAACGAAGGAGTTTTGCATTGGCTTGCTCGTCTTGAGCGGATGCCAAGTTATCAAACGCAGGCAAAATCACTTGCGGAGATTTACAGTCATGCACGCTACGCAAATGATGCTGAAGATGTAAAAATTGCGCAGAAAGCATTATGGCGAATGGTCAAAGGGTGGCATATTCATCGGAAATGATTGATAAGTCATCATCAGTGTTTAAAAAATTACCATTTGATAGAGTGAGGGTGTAAATAATTTAATTATCTATTGCGCACGGCGTTAAACTTGCCTAGAATCTCGCTCCAGAACAGGCGTATAGCTCAGTTGGTTAGAGCACCACCTTGACATGGTGGGGGTCGCTAGTTCGAGTCTAGTTACGCCTACCAATTCGGTAGAGAAAACAGCGATTTAGATTGGTTTCTAAATCGCTGTTTTTATTTTCGGGGTATTTTCGGGGAATTATTTTTAACGAACAAGCCAAATACACTAAAAAACTATCTGTTAATTAAAAAATAAATTCTATCCAAAATCATCGATATCTCTCTATTTTAGATTTTACATCGATCATGTCGCCTAGAATTATATCTAACGAGAACATAAGCCATATCTAATGATGTTGATTAGCTGAATAGATTTAGCTGAATAGATCATGAATAAAGCCATTGCACCAGCAGATGTCAACAACTGCTATGTCAGTTGTGAGTGCGTCTTTAATCCTTCTTTGATTGGTAAACCTGTTGTCGTGCTGTCCAAGGAATTGCACAGGCTGCATCAATTCCAGCAATTCCGATTTTGACGGTCGGACATCGGTGGATTGGTATTGCTGGCGCGCAATCTGCGGTTGGTGTTGCGGCAGGCTATCAAGTCACTGATCACTTAAGTATAGGCGCAGGTGTTTCTGAATCTAATAGCAGTTATACATTGTCAAAAGTACAGGCAGGATTTGAGTAGTACGCAAAGCGGAATTTTAAAAAATTCTATGAAAAATCTGATGCACTCAACCGCATCAGATTTTTTATAGGGAAGAAATAAAACATTAAGGTGTAATAGGTCAAATCATGGCATCAATTTATTGAAAATAATCAAAAAATATTCATCAATTTCATATTGATTTGATTGTCATTTCTAAATCCATTTTGAACTTTAATATCTCGACCGTAAGTGAGAATCATCTGATTTTTCTGTGACAGCCATAATCCAGTCCCGACCCAGAATTTACTTTCAGTATTGGCATCAGTTGACACGCCATTTTGCTTCGTCGAACCTGCATCCATATAAGAAATCCCTGCGCGAATATCTGCTGTAGGTGAAAGAAAATAACGCGTATTGGTTTGCACTTGATAACCCATTTTTTGAGATAAAGTTCCGCCGCCAACTGCGTCACGATTGTCACCATAAACTGTCGTGTCGGCTGCAATATCCCATGCGACTTTCGGAGTAAGATGCGTCGAAAAAGCAACCTGAAGCGTACCCCAATAGCGATTTTCACCTAAATTAACAGCTCTTTGACTACTGTAGCTTCCTGCGGGTAAATATAGAAATGGTGCGATCGTTAAATAAGTCTGTTTTTGCGGATTGTTGATGAGCCAAACAGGCATGCCCAGAATGGGGTAACCCAAGCCATTGTCTGTACCAAGTGAATTGCCTGCTACAGTTGAAGATATATGACCAAATGGCAAAAGAATCAAAGGTACAGCGAGCATGCCGTTAATGTCGATATAGTGCTCAAGGTTAAGGATGCCGATTTCAGTATGGAGTCTATTTCTTCCTGGAACACTGCTACCATCACTATATAGATGATCAGAAAGACCATTTTTTAGGTAAAGATTAACAATCGTTGTTCCAGCAGGTGCTGGATCGTAGTCCCCCGCATTAAGATCAATTGCCTGTGCATACGATGAAATCATCGCGCTAATTAATAGAGCTAAACGCAGATTAAATTTACAAACATCCATATTTTGTAACTCCCCCGTATTAAATTTTTTCTAATGAATTGAGTTTATTACATTAAGTGTGCGATCCGCTACATTTCTATTTGAAAAAATGAGCATAAAATTAGGCAGAATAAATTTATAAATGGCAGATCATATGTATCACTAGTTCGTTCTTCTTGATGGGAACCAGAGGAATAGTTATAGAGCTAATGCGTTCGGATGAAATTTGAACTGAGGATAAGATGCCGTTTAAATTTGAAAAAACTGATGTGATTCAATTCTGTTTGAGTCTCGCACTCATCTTAGGGGTTGATCTTGCGCTGCAATTACGGTTATTTATCAAAAGATAATTATTTTACAAAAGAGTTTAATAAATCATTTCGGTATTGAGACGGTGTTTTCTGCGTCCAGCGACGAAAGGCGCGTGTGAAGTTTGCTCGATCTGG
>Ga0209023_10005557_pt1 | contig 13735 bp, 11 predicted proteins | sample LakOneMetagenome_FD_187468 | JGI IMG/M metagenome (GOLD analysis project Ga0209023, IMG submission 187468) | Freshwater and sediment microbial communities from Lake Erie, Canada (SPAdes) (version 2) | ecosystem: Environmental > Aquatic > Freshwater > Lentic | place: Lake Erie, Canada...
AGTCAGCGATGGAAATATCGAAACTCAATCTGGTCTCCCGTTCAAGCTTGGACATTTTAACTTTGCTGGAGCCCGGACATTTCAACTTAGCCTAGACAAGATCACATTTTGGATGTCTTGGACAGCCCGCGCTAATAAGAGCCCGGCGCTAGCGACCGTAGGACGGTTACCGATACCGAAAGGTTGATTTGGGCTGAACACTGGAGATGGGTAACAAGGAGACGATTATGGCCAACGATATCCATGTGGTTCCAGCGGGTGAGGGTTGGGCCGTAGAGGCAGCTGGAGGAGCGACGGGCAGATACGCGAGCGCAACTCTTTCGGACACGACCCCCGCAACATCCCCGGCTAGCCGACCGACCACCGAATTCTAATTGCCGGCAAGCAGTATTCCGGCGGCCCGCCCCTTCGGGGCGGGCTTTTTGAATGCTGTCGGCCCGACGCCGGTAGCTCGAAGCGTCTTCGGCCTACGGCATTCGAATCATGGGCGGTCTACGCTTTTTGTATCCCTCTCCGTTTTCGCCAGGGAGCCCACCATGGCCGCACGTTCCATTGCGTCGCTGTCGATCAGCTTCGGACTAGTTTCCATACCGGTAAAGGTCTTTTCCGCCACTGAGAGCAAGGCGGCGATCGGATTTAACCTGCTCCATAAGGGCTGCGGGTCCCGGCTACGACAGCAGTACATCTGCCAGCGTGAAGGCGTTGTCGTTGACCGCGCTGACATGGTGAAGGGATACGAGTTCGAAAAGGACCGATATGTCATTTTCGAACCCGACGAACTCAAGGCACTGGAAGAAGCGACCCAGCACACCATCGACATCATTGCGTTCATGCCACTGGCCGCCATTGACCCGATCTACTACGACAAGGCGTATTACCTGGGTCCCGACAAGCGCGGCGGGAAGCCATACAGCCTTCTATCCGAAGCGCTGCGTGCCACAGGTAAGTGCGCGCTCGCTAAATGGAACTGGAAAGGCAAACAGTACATGGTGCAGATCCGCGTCGGCGACGATGGCCTGATTCTCCAGCAATTGCTCTACGCCGACGAAGTTCGATCGATGGCCGACCTGCATGTCGAAACTGTAGATGTCTCCAAAGCGGAGCTATCGCTTGCCGAGCAGCTGATCGAGCAAAATTCTGTGGAAGGCTACGACCCGACCGAATACACCGACGAAGAGAAGCAACGAATTCTCGCGCAGATCGACAAGAAGATCGCTGGCGAAGCCATTACTGTGTCTCCTGAAACCACCGGCGCGGCTAGCGGCGCTGAGGTCATCGACCTGATGGAAGCCTTGCGGAAAAGCATCGGTTCGACCAAGACAGCGCCTGCAGGCAAAGCTACGGCAAAGGAGGCTAAAGTTCCAGCGCGGCGCAGCGCGAAGCGCGCCGAAGCCGTTGCACCCACCGCCGTACCGGCCAAGAAGACAAGGAAGCATGCGTGACGCGTTCCTACTCAATCCGTGAAGTCCTCGACATCCTTCGCATTCCGCGTAGCGCTGTGATGGGCCTCGTTGCGGCCGGTGTTGTCGCGCCGGAGCGCGGCAAGCATGGGGAATACCGGTTCGACTTTCGCGACCTAGTTGTGCTGCGCATGGCAGCGGCGCTGCGAAAATCTCATATTTCTGCCGGGCGGATCAAGGAGTCATTGCTTCGCACCAAGCAGATCGCTCCAGACGCGGCGGCCGCGTCAGTGCGTGCCGAAGGCAAGAACATCGTTGCGAGAGCGAATGGAGCGGAATGGCAAGCGGAAACGGGGCAACTGCGCTTTCAGCTCGCGGAGCTAGTGCACGGTGGAGTCGTCCCCCACCAGATCGATGATCGCAGCGAGGCCTATCGCCTGTACGAGAACGGGCGAAAGTTCGAGAGGCAAGAGCGTAACGTCGAGGCTGAGGCGGCGTATCGGAAGGCGCTCGCGCTCGATCCGATGTTGCACGCGGCCTGGGTGGACTTGAGCGCCCTGCTCTGCGACCACGGCAACTGTGGCGAGGCGCTTCGTATCCTGGCAGAGGCTCGAATCCGTTTTCCGAACAGCACCGCCCTGCTCTTCAATCAGGCGCTGGCCCTGGAAGACCTTGGCGATTGCATTGGCGCACAGCACGCCTATCACGATTGCCTCAGGTTAGATCCGCAGAATGCTGACGCCCACTTCAACCTGGGACGGCTTTACGACTGCGCCGGCCGGCAGCAGGAAGCGCTTAGGCATTACAACCAGTACCGCATCATCACGAGCTGATGCGACGGCATGGCATCGCGGACTCGCTCCCTCCATCGCTACGACGCAAAGCGTGACTTCTCTATTACGCCGGAGCCTTCCGGCAAAACCAAGCGCTCGCGGCGCTCCGACAAGCCGCTCTCCTTTGTCATCCAAAAACACTGGGCACGGCGACTGCATTACGACTTCCGGCTGGAACTCGATGGCATGCTGCTCAGCTGGGCAGTGCCAAAGGGCCCAAGCTTCGATCCCTCCGAGAAGCGAATCGCAATCCACGTGGAAGACCATCCGCTGGACTACGCCACATTCGAGGGCGACATACCACACGGCCAATATGGCGCAGGCTCGGTCATCGTCTGGGACCGCGGAACATGGGAGCCCGTGGGCGATCCGCGGCAAGGAATGGTCGACGGAAAGGTTCTGTTCGACCTCCATGGCCATAAGCTCGCAGGTCGCTGGGAATTGGTCCGGATCGCGAAGCCCGGTGATCGGTCGGAGCAGTGGATACTATTCAAGAAGCGCGACGCCTGGGCAAGGCCGCTGGACGAGTTCGACGTGCTGACAGCCATGCCGGACAGCGTCTCAGGCGAGCCCGAGACGAGCGGTCCATCGGAAGCTGCCCGAAGCGATACCGACACGGCTCAATCAGTAGACGCTGCGCCTCGTGCAAAATTGCCTGCTAAATTCGCTCCGCAGCTGGCCACGCTTTCAGCAACGGTTCCCATCGGCCCCGACTGGGTCATCGAGACGAAGTTCGACGGATATCGACTGCTAGCCCGGCTCGAGAACGGCACTGCCAAACTGTTCACGCGCAACGGGCACGATTGGACGAGCAAGTTCAAACGACTTGCCCGAGACCTTGCTGCCCTAGATCTTCAGGATGCCTGGCTCGACGGTGAGATCGTCGTGCTGCGTAATGACCTTCCCGACTTCAACGCATTACAGAACGCGATATCGGCGCACCGAAACGACGAGATCGTCTATTTCCTCTTCGACATCCCGTTCTGGAATGGACGCGATCTGCGACAACTACGGCTGGAGACGCGACGCGCGCATCTCGCAACCGTACTCGCCGACTGTCCCGACAGTCTTCGCTACAGCGACGCGTTCGACGCGCCCGCACCACAGTTGTTCAAAGCGGCATGCGACCTCCATCTCGAAGGTCTCATGTTCAAGCGCGTCGATGCGCCGTATGTCTCTGCTCGCACACCGACCTGGCTCAAGGCAAAGTGCAAGCTGCGGCAAGAGTTCGTTGTAGGAGGGTTCTCCGGACGAGGCGGGGGTGGCAACGAGGTGGGAAAGCTGTATCTCGGTGTGTATGACGGTCCATCTTTGCGTTATGTCGGTGGCGTCGGTACCGGCTGGGACAGCGCAACGGCCGCCGAACTACGGAAAAGCCTCGTAGCTGACGAGGTGGATGCCATGCCGTTCGACGTCTACACCAAGGCTAAGCGGTGGGGCCGTGGCAGTGAAGGTCCAGTCCATTGGGTGAAGCCAACGCTCGTCGTCGAAGTCGAGTTCTCCGAATGGACGCCTGAGGGACATGTCCGTCATGCCTCGTTCAAGGGAGTGCGAGCCGATAAGCCGCCGAAGGAAATCCGAAGAGAGGCAATCCAGACGGCCGTGGCGCCGCAGGGCGCAACGTCTGTCAAGGTCACGAACCCCGGGCGAGTCATCGACGACACCACGGGGATTACGAAACTGGAGTTGGTTCGTTACTACGAGAGCATCGCAGATCGGATGCTTCCGCACCTAGAGGACCGGCCCCTGTCCGTCGTGCGCGCTCCGGAAGGCATCGCGAAGCCGCAGTTCTTCCAGAAGCACGCTGAGACTCGCATTCCTGGCCTCACCGAGTTGCCGGCATCGCTCTGGCCAGGACACGGCGCGCTGCTGGCCGCCAACTCTGTCGAGGCCATCGTTGCCGCCGCGCAAATGAACGTCGTGGAGTTCCACACCTGGAATTCCGTGGCGCGCCGCATAGATACGCCCGACCGCTTCATTCTGGATCTGGATCCCGGCGAAGGCGTCGCTTGGCAAACCATGCAGGAGGCAGCACTGCTCGTGAAGACGCTTCTGGACGAGCTGGGCCTTCGTTCCTGGCTGAAGACCAGCGGCGGGAAAGGCCTGCACGTGGTCGTGCCGCTTACTGGTCGACAGGATTATGAGACCGTCAAAGACTTCTCTCGCGCCGTGGTACAGCATGTGGCGTCGGTCCTGCCGCAGCGCTTCAGCGCAAAGTCCGGTCCAGCCAATCGCAAGGGCAAAATCTTCGTCGATTACCTGCGTAACGGCCACGCGCAAACTACGGTTGCCGCCTTCTCTGCCAGGGCACGCCCCGGAATGGGCGTGTCTATTCCTGTCTCTTGGGATGCGTTGCAGGATCTCAAGAGCGGTGCGAACTGGAGCATTCGGAACGCCCGCGAGTACCTTAGCTTTGAGCGCGAGGACCCGTGGCGCGACTATTGGTTGACAAAGCAAACACTGGCCAGGGCTATCAAGAAATTGGCTGGATGACCGGTCGCTGGATCGATGGATACTGCAACTACCCGACGATGAGAGTCTCAGTACGACCCAACGCAGTCACTCACCAGCTACCTAAGTCGCTCAACTTTCAGGTTGTAAATTGCAAGGACTGCCCTACGCCCCTCCACTTTGCGACCTGCCTCAAACTCCCTGAGCATCTCGACCAGCTTCTCATCAATGAAAGTTGCAGCCTCTACATCACGCGTGAGTTGCTGCCGGATTTCCGACCAAAGTTTCTGCAGATCCGCCATGTTGCTTTGGTAGTCCACGTACTCAGGCAGCGGATACTCGTCTGGAGCGAATGTGGCGCTGGTAAGAGCTCCGGCGAAGTCTGCAAGCTTTTCCTTGAGTGACACTCTTCCTCCTCTGTCGGCGAAGTGGACCAAATGCAAGAGCTTAGCTGACCGTCCGCTCATGGCCGATCTCAGCCACCTGTCCGGTCGCTGCCGGCTGGCTTACTAGAAGCCCGACCCAGTTCTTTGCGTTAAAAAAAACCCGCGTCAAAAAAGCGCGGGCAGGAATGGGTCATCGCACGGGTCTCGGAGCGCGATAGGCCTATTGACGGCTCGAACGTGCCCCAACAGAACCCCACAACCGGAGGGTGCACAGTCCGCCGCCTGGCAACGATCTATGTGATGCTGCACCGGCATAGAAATTTAGAGGTGGCGATACTGTATAAACATACAGTACACTTGATCGACGGAGACCACCATGCTGACCGTCGAACCCGAAGCTATCCACCCTTCCCTCTGGCGCGCCACTAGCCTGGCGCGGGGCTTGTCACGCACCCTGCCGCCCGGAAATGTTGCACTGGCGGCGGAATTGCCAGGTGGCGGCTGGCCTCTTGGATCGTTGTTCGAGATGCTCGTGCAGCAACCCGGAATTGGAGAGCTGAGTCTGCTGCGGCCAGCGTTGCTCCAGACGGCAAATCGTCCCATCGCGCTGATCGCGCCGCCGCACACACCGCAGGCCCACGCCTTGGCCAACTGGGGCATCGCACCTGAGCGACTGATGTGGATCCGGGCCCAGCGGACGGCCGATGTGCTGTGGGCTACTGAGCAACTGCTCCGCGCCGGCACCTGCAGCGCAGTGCTCCTTTGGCAGCAGCACGTGAGGAACGACGCGCTGCGCCGGCTCAACCTCGCCGCGCAGTCCGGAGAAACGTTCTTCTGCCTGGTGCGGCCTTTGGCCTGTGCTCGCGACGCTTCACCCGCCCCGCTGCGTATCGCTGTGGCACCGGCAGACGGGGGGGTCGAACTCACCTTTGTTAAGCGCCGTGGCCCGCAACGCGACACGCCGCTCTTTGTACCGATTTCTCCGTCGCCGATCCTGATTCATCGCCATGCCGTACCTGTGGATCTGCCTACGCCTGCCACGCTTGTCCCTCGAAGTCTTCCGGCCGAGCTGGTCCACTGAACTGGCTGTGGCAGTTTTGGAGAAGGAACGCGTGTACGCTGCAACCCCGCTTGCAACGGCCGCCGGCGTGCGCGCAAACATGCGGCGCGGTGGCGTGCAGACCATTGCGCCTCACACACTCCTTCTGGACCGGTCGCCCGCCAAAGAGGCCGAGGCACTGCGGCGTGTCGCCATTGCGCTACTGCAGTTCTCGCCCAATGTCATTGAAGGCGAGGAGGAGTCAGTCCTCATCGAGGTCTCGACGAGCCTCCGGCTGTTCGGCGGCTTGCGACGGCTTCGCTCGCGCATCCGAGCCACGGCGCAGACGATGGGCTACTCCGCCGATATCGGCTGCGCACGCACTGCCCAAGCTGCGTGGCTCCATGCGCGGGCTGGCGGCGGCGCGTCGGTGAAAGTTGAGCGTTTCGCCCGGCGACTGGACCGCCTCTCCGTCTCCCTGCTCCCCGCCGCACGGCCCATCGCGGAATGGCTCGACAATCTAGGTTGCCGCACGCTCGGGCAACTGCGACGTTTGCCGCGCGCCGGTCTGCAGCGTCGTTGTGGCAAGGCAATCAATGAAACCCTGGACTGCGCCTTGGGAGAGGCGCCCGAAGTCTTTGATTGGCTGGAAGCGCCGCCGACGTTCTCCGCGCGGGTGGAACTCCCTGATCGGATTGAGCATGCTGAGGCAACGCTTGCCTATGGCCAAGGTCTCATCGCGCAGCTGATCGGCTGGCTCGTCTCGCATCATCTTGCCGTCACCCGGCTTCATTTCATACTGGAGCACGAGCGTGGCCGGGAAGCGATTGCGCCCACGACCATCGATATTGCGCTCGCTGAGCCAACATGGAGCGACGGCCATCTGGTGCGACTGCTCCGCGAGCGCCTGGCGAGGATCGAGATCGCGGCGCACATGATCGCTGTACGACTGGAGGTCGACGACGTCCAGCCGCTCGCCCCACCCAGTGAGACACTGTTCCCCGAGCCGGGTGGCACGCCGGAAGATCATGCGCGCGTCATGGAAGTCCTGGCCGCGCGGCTTGGTGCCGAGAATCTCCTGCGACCGGAGCCTGTGCCGGACTACCGGCCGGAGGTGGCCAATACCTGGGTGCCAGCCGTTGGCAAGCCGCCCAAACCGGTCCCGTTGCCCCAAATGCCGCGCCCGACCTGGCTGCTGGACAAGCCGATCGCACTGCTGATGCGCGACCATCGACCCTACTATGGGTCGCCGTTGCGCATCGTTTCGCCGCCTGAACGCCTGGAATCGGGCTGGTGGGACGGCGAACTGCAAACACGCGACTACTATGTGGCGCAAGGCAGTGACCATAGCTTTTACTGGATATACCAGGAGCGTCTCGGCAGCCGCGATGGCGACGAGACGCGATGGTATCTGCACGGCTTGTTCGGATAATCATGTCGAGCCAATTCTCGGGCGGCGTACTGCCGGAGTACGCCGAACTCCACTGCCTCTCCAATTTCACTTTCTTGGAGGGGGCTTCACGCGCGGAAGAGCTTGTGGAACGTGCCGCCGCACTTGGCTATCGGGCCATTGCGATCACGGATGAATGCTCGCTGGCCGGTATTGTGAGAGCCCATACCGAAGCAAAGACGCACGGCCTCAAGCTGGTTGTCGGCGCTTCATTTCGACTGGTCAACGCCGACGGCTCCCCTGCCCTCTCCATCGTCGTCCTCGCTCGCAACCGGGAGGGCTACGGCAACCTGTGCGAGTTGATTACGTTGGCCAGAATGCGCGCGTCGAAGGGCGAGTATTGGCTCACCCCGCGCGACCTTGATGCGCCGGAAGCACCCTACTCCCACCTGCGCGGCATGCCAGACTGCCTGGTGCTCTTCACGCCGGCGTATGCGGCAGCTCCAGAAGTACTCGAAGCGCAAGCCGCATGGGTCTCGAAGACGTTCTCCGGCCGGGCCTGGATGACGCTGACCCTCCACTATCGGCCGTACGACGACATCCATCGCGCAGCCGTGCAGGCCGCCGCCGCGAACAACCACCTCCGATTGGTGGCCACTGGCAACGTCGCCATGCATGTCCGATCCCGCAAGCCGCTGCAGGACGTCATGACAGCCATCCGCATCGGCAAGCCGGTGCCCGCGTGCGGCTATGCGCTATCTCCCAATGCAGAGCGGCATCTGCGCTCGCGCCTGCGGCTGGCCAACATCTATCCCCATCGCCTGCTGACCGAGTCGCTCCATATCGCCAACTTGTGCCAGTTCTCGCTCGACGAACTGCGCTACGAGTATCCGGAAGAAGTCGTGCCGGAAGGCGTGTCACCGGCCGACTACCTGAAGCGGGAAACCTATATCGGCGCCCATCGCCGCTTCCCAAAAGGCATCCCGCATACAGTTCAGGCGCAGATCGAGCACGAGCTCACCCTCGTGCGGGAGATGGAGTACGAGCCCTACTTTCTCACAGTCTACGATCTCGTGCGATTCGCGCGATCCGAAGGCATCTTATGCCAGGGTCGTGGATCGGCGGCCAATTCGGCAGTGTGCTATTGCCTCGGCATTACGGAGGTCGATCCCGCGCGCGGCAACCTACTGTTCGAGCGATTCATTTCGAAAGAGCGCGGTGAGCCCCCCGACATCGACGTAGACTTCGAACACCAGCGGCGTGAAGAGGTGATCCAGTACCTCTACAAGAAGTATGGTCGGGACCGGGCCGCTCTTGCCGCCGCCGTCTCCACTTATCGACCGCGTGGCGCGTTGCGCGAGTCCGGCAAGGCCCTCGGCGTCGACCCCGCGATCGTGGACATGGTCGCCAAAGCGCACCACTGGTTCGACAGCAAGGCGGATCTACTCAAGCGCTTCGAAGAAAGTGGTTTGGATACGCAGAGCGAGCTCACGCAACGCTGGGCAAGCATGGCGATACAACTGCTCGGATTCCCGCGTCACCTGTCGCAGCACAGCGGCGGCTTTGTCATTGCGCGTGGCAAGCTGTCGCGGCTCGTTCCTATCGAGAACGCCGCAATGCCGGACCGCAGCGTCATCCAGTGGGACAAGGACGATCTCGATGCGATCGGGCTGCTGAAAGTCGACGTCCTCGCCCTTGGCATGCTATCCGCGATTCATCGGGCGCTTGACTTGGTAGCAGAACAGCGCGGCGAGGTGTTCGAGCTACCGGATATCCCTGCGGAAGATCCGGACACTTACGAAATGCTGTGTCGGGCGGACAGTGTGGGGGTATTTCAGGTCGAATCGCGGGCCCAGATGTCCATGCTGCCGCGCCTGCGGCCGCGCACCTTCTATGACCTGGTCATCGAGGTCGCCATCGTACGACCCGGCCCCGTGCAGGGTGGCATGGTTCACCCGTATCTGCGTCGGCGCCAAGGCAAGGAGCTGGTGAGCTATCCGAGTCCAGAAATGGAGCTTGCCCTGTCCCGCACCCTTGGCGTGCCCATCTTCCAGGAACAGGTCATGCAGGTGGCCATGCTCGCGGCTGGTTTCTCTGCCGGCGAGGCAGACCAATTGCGCCGGGCGATGGCTGCCTGGAAGCGCAAGGGTGGCATGGAACGGTATTACGATCGCATCGTCACCGGCATGCTCGAGCGCGGCTACGAGCGCGAGTTTGCCGAATCGATCTTCCAGCAAATACAAGGGTTCGGCGAGTATGGATTCCCGGAAAGCCACGCCGCGAGTTTTGCGCTCCTTGTCTATGCGAGCGCGTGGCTGAAGTGCCACGAACCGGCCGCCTTTCTATGCGCCCTGCTCAATAGTCAGCCGATGGGGTTCTACAGCCCCTCCCAGTTGGTGCAGGATGCCAAGCGCCATGGCGTCGCGGTGCTGGCGGCCGACGTCGCCGTGAGCGGCTGGGATTCCGCCCTGGAGCGCGGTCCAGACGGCTCGCAAGTACGCCTTGGTCTGTCGTTGGTGCGTGGCATGCGCGAAGAATCTGCAAGACGCATTGAGACGTGCCGGGCAGTGCGAAACTTCGACAACGTGACGGACCTGGCGCGTCGTGCGGCGCTCGACCGCCACGATATGCAGGTGCTCGCGGCAAGCGATGCACTGCGGTCGCTGGCCGGGAACCGGCGGCAGGCACTGTGGGAAGCTTCTGTGGCAGTCCCGGACAAGGATTTGCTCAGGGTGGCAAACGTTTCAGAGGAGGCGCCGGTCCTGGCCCAGCCAACAGAAGGTGAGACCATCGTCGGCGACTACCGCTCAATGGGTCTGACGTTGCACCGGCATCCCCTTGAGCTGCTGCGGCAACAACTCAGCAGCAAGCGATTTGAGACTGCCGCGACGCTCTCTACCTATGCGGATCGACGACTGGCCCGTGGCGCCGGCATCGTCACCGTCCGGCAGCGGCCAGGAACGGCCAAAGGCGTGCTGTTCCTGACGATTGAGGACGAGACAGGCAATGTGAACGTCATCGTGTGGCCGTCAGTTCTGGAAAAGTTTCGGAAGGAGATCCTCAACGCTTCGTTGCTGGGCATTTATGGCCAGTGGCAAGCGGATGGTGACGTGAAGCACCTCGTGGCCCAATACGCGGTCGATCTCTCGCCAATGCTGGGTGCGCTCGATACGCGCAGCCGGAATTTTTGCTGACAGTGACGCTGCACCGCAGCTGCTGCGCGGTTTGTTAGGATTGCGCGAAAACGGAGAAGAGCCCATGTGTGTCAACTACACCCCGGTGCAAAGGCAGATGCTTCGTGATGTGTTCGGTGTCGAACCGCCGCCGGGCGAATGGCGATCGGAGGCATGGCCGGACTACGCAGCCCCAATCATCAGAGCAACCGAGAGCGGCGAGCGTGAGGCAGTGCTCGGATCTTTCAGTATGGTGCCCAAGGGAAAGATCCCGCCTGGCGTGCGCTACTACCCGACAGCCAACGCTCGATCCGAAACGATCGGAAAGCTCAGCTCGTTTGCAAAGCATTGGAAGGCTGGCCAACTTTGCCTCATAGGCGCGACCGCTTTTTACGAACCAAATTGGGAAACTGGCAAGGCTGTGCGCTGGAAGATTGGACTTCCTGGCGGCGAGCCGTTCGCAATTGCCGGCCTGTGGCGCAGCTGGCCCGATGGCGGGGTGAGCTTTACGATGCCGACTCTCAATGCCGATCAACACGCATTGATGAAAAGATTCCACAAGCCCGGAGATGAGAAGCGCGGCGTCGTCCTGCTTCCTCATTCCGAATGGGATGATTGGCTTAGCTGCAGGGATACGGAACGCGCCCGCACCCTCCTTCGCCTCTATCCAGCCGAATGCATGGTCGCGGAGCCGGCACCAATGCCTCCGCGGACCCGCAAGAACGAAACAGAAACATAGACAGCTGCCAGGCCAGTCACGCCTTGATCAGTTGCCTATTGTCGTGATACCACTTCTCCCCTGCCCTGAATCCGCTGGTGAATCCTCACGACATCTTCAACGTACGGCAAGACTTCTTCTGTAAAGAACTCGCGCGCGCTATTGAGACGAAATGGATCTAGTAGCTTATGCAGTGCATGCTCAAGCAAGTCGTAGCTTTTGACGCGGTAGGAAACAATCTCCTCGAAACGAAACATTGCGCCCGTGGTGAACAACTGACGGATGCGCGCCTCAAGCTCCTGCGTCGTGAATCCGATCTTCACAATTCGCTTCCCATCTTGGGTGTACACCCCCGTGGAGAGGACATACAGCGTTCCCAACTCCTGCTCCGGATCCTCGCCCACGTTGATTTCAAACGCATCCTCTACGGTTGGCTCAGTCGCAACTGTGACGTGAAACGGCTTGGTCGAGCGATCAATCAGATACCTGTCGTCGGTCCGACAGATAGTGTAGATCGGCGCGAGCAGCGCGTGATCGAGGTCATGGTAGTTGCCCTTCTCGACATTGCGCTTGGCAGCTTCCGTTCCATATAGGTCCGGGTGAAGGCGTTTGATTTCCTCGCGGATGAACTGTGGAGTGACCGCTTTTCCCGCACCGCTCACGATCTGGTAAACAGCTTCTGTAAGTTTCATACTTTCTTAGTCGGAATGCTTAAAGCTCGGACGGCGGTACCTTGAGCCGCTAGCGGCATCGGCTTGCTGCCGGGAAGAGGCGACAAAACAGCGCGCCAGCCTGCCGGATACGTGTATCTCTTGGTCTTAAAGGCCTGGCGCTTCTCGCGTGCAATGTCGAGCTGCGCCAGCGTGTATGGCCCGGTGAGCTTAAGCTTGCGCCAGCGCGCAGACCGGTACGAATAGCCACCAACCGAATTGAGGTAGCCTCCGGACTCGCGCCACTCCGCCGCCGGCTTTTCCAGCATCACATCCTCCGTGACGCCGTGCCATAGGAATCCAGAGAGGGAGTCCACGTACCACACATCCTTCCCGAAGTGGAAACCGTCCAGCCATCGTTCGAATGGCTTCGGACTGTACCGCTCGATAACGTAGCCAGACGCCGTCGATTTTTTGTCCGTGCGTTTGGCCAAGTCAATGAGCGGCAGCCAAGTCACGGCCGCGCCAAATTGCATGTACGCCGCTGTCCGCTGCGAAATCTCCGACTCGGTGATCGATGTGTGCTGCATCTCGAAGACGTACTTATTGCCGCCCTTGCTTTCAACGTACAGATCAGCGCGCTGATTGCCGATCGGAAACTCCACCTGTGCGTGCCGCGGTAGAGAGAGCATGTGGTTCAGAAAGAGCATCTTCGCGGCCATGTGGCCGGCGGTCTCACCTTTAGCGTATGAGCAAGTGACTGGCGGTTTGTGTGCGAAATTGTGCGTGACCTTCGTACCCTTGCGCAGGGTAACCACTTGGCCGCAGCCGGGGCAATGGTAGATTGGGCCCTTAAGGGCAATGGCTGCGAGAATGCGCGCCCCATTTAGATGTGCGACAAGCATGGTGACCGTGATTGTTCTTCCCGTGTACCCCAATTATGGCAGGGCTTTCCGGGGAGGCGAGGATCACAGAGGTTCAAAGAGGCAACAGACCCTGCCGGCCAGCTCAAGGCACGTCTGCAACGCAGCCTTGACTGAAGATTTCCGACAACTTCACGCCTCCCGTCTCAGCAAGAATAGATTTTTAATATTTATTTTGCTCGAAAAATAAGAAGACAAAAACATCAGAAATTTATTATTTTCTTCGTTATGTTGCAACGCCAAAATTATTATCTTAGAGTAGCCATTCATCTTAACGAATGAGGTACTTTTGCATGAACTTCAGGATAGTCTTTCCGCTCGCAGTTGCCATGGCCATGGGTGCAATTGGATGGCACAACTTGGTGTCCGCCCACACGCAGGACTGGTACGCCGACAACATTGAAGCGGCGAAAGCAAAGGAGGCAGAATGCCGCCGCCGGCTGAAGTCCGACGAGCAACTCTCCAAAGATGAGCTTGCTGAGTGCCAGAGGGCCAGCGGTGCTCTGTTGCGCCAAGGGAAATTTGTCAAGAGCCAACCGCGCACTTGGTAATACTCAACCCCCTGTCTGAAGCATCGAACGAAACGATGGATCTACATTCAATGTATCTCTTCGACGATGGCGCGAAAGAGTTTAAGCCACGTCAGCAGATGGACGAGAACTTCCAGGGAATGGCCTGGAAGCTCATAAGAGTTTCAAAGCCCGACCGCGATTCTATCGATACATGCTCGCAAGGGTCTTCTGCTGATAACGGCGTGCTGCTCGCCATTGGC
>Ga0209023_10005558_pt1 | contig 13735 bp, 9 predicted proteins | sample LakOneMetagenome_FD_187468 | JGI IMG/M metagenome (GOLD analysis project Ga0209023, IMG submission 187468) | Freshwater and sediment microbial communities from Lake Erie, Canada (SPAdes) (version 2) | ecosystem: Environmental > Aquatic > Freshwater > Lentic | place: Lake Erie, Canada | collected...
CCGGGACGCGATGACGTCACGCTCGTCGAGCCAGGCCGCGGCCATGTCGGTCCCGCGCAGCATGCCGTCCACTCGGTGGCTCCCGGGGAGCATGTACAAGGGCCCGTTCTCGGGGGTGATGTCCTGCAGTGCGACGAACACCACGAACGCGCGCCCACCGGTTCGCTCGTCGACGAACATCCAGTCGCGGTGCGGTTCGAAGTAGCTCTCCTGCCCAGGCCACTTGCAGAGGAACGCGTGGAGGAAGGGCTCGTAGTCGACGAAGCGCTCCCGCACGAGGTGACCCATGGCGTCGTCGATGATCGTGCGAGTCGTCCGACGATACCCCTGGTTGCGGTGGTTGAAGTCGTTGAGGAAGCCCTTGCCGGTCCAGCTGTGCAGCTCGCCGAATCGCGCCCGAAGCTCCTCGGCGGCTTCAGGGCTGAGCATCGGCTCGTCGAACTTGGCCCAGCCGTGATCTCGCAGGTGTGCGTCCGACGCCGGGCTGCGCAGGACCGGTGCGGGGTTCTCGGGGAGGTCGGGTGGTACGGGGAGCTTCGGACGGGCACCGTGCGGGAGGTCGACGCGGGGCTGCCACTTCGGCTGCGATGCGATCGCGGCCGTGCACGGATCGCAGACCAGGACGGTGCGGCCGATGTACGGATGGGGCGCCGGGAGCGGCAGGTCTGTGGCACCGCACCGGTGGCACCAGGCGGCGCGGGCATTGAGCCGCTCGTCGGAGGCGGGTCGCTCGCGGCGCAACGGCAGCCTGGCGAGGTCGGCGCGGCCGATGGGAGCGGGGGCCGCGGGGCCGCCACCATGCTCGCCCGAGCGGGTGGGAGGCCGGTCGGAGCCGCCGGGCCGCGCGTCGGCCAGGAGCATCAGCACGGGTCGGTCGTAGCGGTTCGGGCGCCTGAAGTGCAGCAGGGAGTGGTCCACCAACAGGCCCTGGCCGGGTCCCAGCACCACCTGGACTGCATGGTGGCGGACGAGCTCCTCGGCCACGTCGGCCAGGCCTGAGCCGTCTTCGGCGCTCGACCAGCCGGTGTCGGCGTGCCAGAGGTGGCTGCCGGGCACGACCCAGAAGCCGCCGTCGACCCGGTCCGTGGGGCACGGGTCGTCGTCCAAGGCGGCGAAGGCGCGCCACCCTCGATTCGTCGATTCGTCGGCCGCGGCCGCGACCCGGACCAGGCCGTGACCGCTCAGGCCACCAGGCCACGAGATGGCGAGCTGGAGCGGACCGATGGAGCGGTCGCCGAGGTGGACTCGGAGAGCGTCGAGGGCGAGAGGACGCATCGCATCGTCGACCGCCTGGCAGTAGCCGTCGTCACCGCAGTCGGTCGTGTGGTGCGTGGCGAGGAAGGCGTCGCCCGGGGCCGGTCCGACGGCACGGACGGCCCGCCGCAGCCTCCCGACCTGGTCGAGGTCGAAGCACTCGACCACGGCGTAGCCATCGCGGTCGAGCTGTTCGGCCGCGGTCCAGTCGATGGCGGACGTAGAAGCAGTCATGCGCTCGCTCTTCACGGGGACAGGAAGCCCGAAGCCTACGCGTCCGCGTGCGGTTGCTGCCGCTCCCGAGCCGGCCGCTCCCCGTCGGAGGCCGTCACCGCACGGACCCGGCCCCGATAGCCTTCGACCCATAGGGGACGGAATGGGCAAAGCGCTACTGATCAACCCGAGCACGACTCGCACCTACGGTGCGAACGAGGGCGGCATCGCGTTCCCCGTGGTGCCGGTGCTCGGCCTCGCGTCGGTCGCGGGCGCGATCCGCGATGCCGGCCACGAGGTCCGCATCCTCGACCTCTCGTACCAGACCTACGATCCCTCCGTCATCCGCCAGGTCCTCATCGACGAGGCGCCGGACATCGTCGGCGTGACCTGCACGACGCCGCTGATGAACCAGGCCCGCGACATCTCCTACCTGGTGGACGAGGTCGCCCCCGCCACCGTGTCCGTCGTCGGGGGGTCGCACCCGTCGGCCCTCCCGGCCCGGTCGCTCTTCGAGTCGCGGTTCACCCATGTGGCCGCGGGTGAGGCCGACTTCACGATCGCTCGGCTGCTGGATGGGGAGGACCCGCGCTCGGTCCCGGGCCTGTGGTGCCGCCGGGAAGGGGCCGGCGTCGACGTCGCCGTCGCCCCGGGGGTCGGCGGCCGGCTCCTCGACGACCTCGACGACCTGCCCCTGCCGGCCTGGGAGCTCTACCCGAGGGGTGTGAACGACCACGTGACGCGCTTCGTCGCCCGCCGCACCCCGATGACGGTGGTCGAGTTCTCGCGTGGCTGCATCTACGGGTGCGACTTCTGCGCGAGCAAGAACACGCTCGGCCGTGGGTACCGCAAGAAGTCGCCGGAGCGGTGTGCCGACGAACTTCTGCGGCTCGCCTCGCTCGGCTTCCGCGAGGCGCTGCTCGTCGACGACATCTTCACGACCGACAACGTGTGGGCGGCCGCGGTGTGCGAGGCCATCATCCGGTCCGGCGTCGACTTGGCTTGGACGTGCTCCAACGGGATCCGGGTCGACAGCGCGGATCCCGAGCTGTTCCACCTCATGCGACGGGCCGGGTGCTACCGCGTGTACTTCGGCTTCGAAAGCGGCAGTGACGACGTGCTGAAGGCCTTCGGAAAGGGCGGCCGAGCCTCGGTGTCGCAAGGCCGCGAAGCCGCCAAGCTGGCCCGTCGAGCCGGCATGGAGACCGATGGCTTCTTCATGGTGGGCCTCACCGGCGACACCGAGGAGTCGATGGAGGCGACGATCGACTTCGCCCGGACCGTTCCGCTCGACACCATGAAGTGCGGCATGTGCGTGCCATTCCCGGGCACGCCGATGTTCCAGTCCCTGCACGTCGAGGGCCACATCAAGACCTACGACTGGGACAGCTATACCGTCTACAACAAAGCCGACGAGATCTTCACCCATCCGACGGTGTCCTGGGCGGCGGTCCGGCGGGCCTTCCGTCGCTTCTACGTCCGGGTGCTGGTGCTCAACCCCTCCTACCTCCGCCGGCGCCTGGTGTTCACGGTCCGCCACCGCGAGGTCTGGTTGACCGTTCGCAACCTGGCCCGCTTCTGGATCCTCATCTGGGGGCGGGGGAAGCCGCCGGCCGAGGAGAGCTACGCCTACGAGAGCGTGTGGCGGGCGCTCGATGCCGAGGCCGGCGACGACCTCAGCTCCCAGCCGGTCCTGGTCGTCCGCCGCACGGGCACCAAGGGCGGCCGGCGCCACCAGGCCAGGCCGGGCGCGTCGGAGGAGCCAGCCGTGGTCCGTGGGAGCAGGTCCGCGCACCTGCCCGGGTCGGCGGTCTCCGAGTAGGACCGTTCAGCCCCGAGGACCCGTCTGGAGCGATCGGCTTGCGCCTGCAGCAGGGCTACCCGTCGACGTTCGGCGGCCCGAGGGCGGTGCCGCGGCGTGGCTTGCCTCGCCCGCTCACGAGTTGAGCGCGGCTCCCGGCGCGGGGTCGCCGGCCTCGACCGGCTCTGGCGCCGGGCCGGCTGACTGCTCCGTCGTGTCCGGGAGCAGGACCGTGGACGCGAGGATCGCGACGAAGGGCAGGAGCGGAAGGTTCATTCGTGCTCCGACGGCCCCGGCGTAGACGATCACGAACATGGCGGTGGGCGTGGCCCAGATGATGTATGCCCCGCGGCACCGCTTCGATCGCAGCAGCGCGGCCGCGGCCAGCGTCAGCATGATCCACCGCCAGGCTTCGATGGCCCGCAGGAGCGGATCGATGAAGTGCTCAGGGATGGCGTGCTCATCGGCCGTGAACGACAGTGCGCCGGCGTTGCGGTCCTGGCCGAGGACGAGGTAGGTCTTCTTCGCGGTGAGGCCCACCTCCTGGCGCGGGTGGCTGATGGCCCAGTGGATGGCGTCGATCGGTGCTCGACGCGCCCAGCGCGATTCGATGGTCGGCGTCCATCCGGTGCGGATCTGCGGTGCACCCCAGTGGCAGTCGTACAGCACCGCCTCGTCCGTCGTGATGCCGCCGGTGGACCCGTCGTGGTGGCCGAGGCACATGGCCCCGGCCTGGTTGGTGGAGAACGGCGACCAGAAGTGCACGGCGAGCCCGTTCCGCAGCGTCATCGGCACCACCAGGACCGCGATCCCCAGCAGCACGATGCCGACCGTCCGGCGGATGGGCGCCTGGCCCCGCGCTCGACGCCACAGCCAGGCCACGACGAGCAGCAGGACCACGATCCCGGAGCTCCGCACCAGGATCAGGTACCCGGCGAGCAGGCCGTAGGCGAAGCTCGACCGGGCCGTCGGGAGCCGGAACGGCGCCGCTTCGAGCAGCCGGGCCAGCGGCAGCAGCAGGGTCAACACCACCGCCGTGTACATCGTCTCGACCAGGGGGGTGGCCGTCACGATGATCAACGCCGGCGCGAGCGCCACGAGCCACGCGACGAGCGGCTTGCTCCGCGGCCCCAGCCACTGCTCGGCCAGCCGGGCGGACGCCCAGACGGTGTACGTGCCGATCACCGCGCACAGCACCGTGGCTCCCTGGCTCTGGAGGAACCACCCGGTGTGCCGCGACACCCAGCTGATCGGAGCGATGGCGAGCGGCCACCCGGCGGGGAAGAAGGCGGTGACGTGGCCGTTGATCCGGTACTCGGCCAGGTCGGAGATCGATGACGCGTACGACAGGTACTCGTACGGCTCGGAGTACACCATGAACGAGTCAGGGGTGGCGGCCAGTGCGAACGCCAGCCTGAGCACGAACCCGACCACCAGGGCCGACGTCAGGCCCGGGGACAGACGCCCGGCGAGCGACCCGGCTCGAGCCCTGAGTGCGGTCGCCACCGGCAGACGATACCAACGCCGCCCGATGGCTCGAGGGCGCTTCGCGCCCTCGTCGGGGGCGCCGATCGGACCGAGGGGAGCGGTCAGTCCTGGACGGCGACTGCGGCTGACGACGTCCGGTCGCCCGATCTCGGGCCGATCGTGAGGTAGGAGCGGCGCCGCGGGATGATCGGCACCGTCTCGTCGACCGGCTCACCGAGCTTGAGGTCGAGCGGGCGCCACGTCGCCTCGTACTCGTAGTTCTCCTCGTCCGGCGACTTGCCGCGACCCCAGATGAGGAACGCGAAGCGCCCGACCGTCTTGATCGTGACGGCTATCTCCTTGTTGCGGAGCATGAACCGGAACCGACGCCACAAGTAGGCGGGGTTGCCGATCATGGCCTTGACGTAGAAGCGGCGGAACGCGTTGTGCACCTCGTCCGGCGTGAGTGAAGGGTGGTCGAAGATCTCGTCGATCTTGTTGTAGACGGTGTAGCTGTCCCACTCGAAGACCTTCATCCGCCCCTGCCGATGGAGCTCGTGGAACATCGGCGTTCCGGGGAACGGCACCGTCATGCCGCACTTCATCGTGTCGAGCGGGATCCGGCTGGCGAAGTCGACGGTGGCCTGCATGGTCTCGGCGGTGTCGCCGGTGAGACCGACCTGGAAGAAGCCGCTGGCCTCGAGGCCCGCCCGACGGGCCAGGTTCACGGCCTCGACCGCCTTCGCCACGCTGGTGCGGCCACCCTTGCCGAACGCCTTCAGCACCTCGTCACTGCCGCTCTCGAAGCCGAAGTAGACGCGGTAGCACCCGGCCCGCTTCATCAGGTCGAAGAGCTCGGGGTCGGCACTGTCCACGCGGATGCCGTTCGAGCAGGTCCAGGCCACGTCGAGCCCGGACCGGATGATCGCCTCGCAGACCGCGGCCGACCAGTTCCGATCGGTCGTGAAGATGTCGTCGACGAGGAGCACCTCGTGGATGCCCCGGTGGGCGAGTCGCTCGAGCTCCGCGACGATCCGCTCGGGGGACTTCTTCCGGTAGCCACGACCGAGGGTGTTCTTGCTCGCGCAGAAGTCGCAGCCGTAGATGCACCCGCGAGAGAACTCGGCGACGGTCATCGGCCGGCGCCGGGCCACGATCTGGCTGACGTGGGCCATCACGTCCATCGGGTAGTGCTCCCACCCGGGCATCGGCAGGTCGTCGAGATCCTCCAGCAACTGGCCCTTCACGTCCGACCGCAGGATCTCGCCGTCGACCCGGTGCCAGAGGCCCTGCACGTCGGCCGGATCGCGGTCGTCGAGCAGGTCGGCGACCACGAAGTCGGCCTCACCGGTGGCCACGAAGTCGAACGCCGACTCCTTCATCGTCTGGTGGGGGAGCGCCGACGGGTGGGACCCACCAACGATGGTGCGGGCGCCCGGGAGCTCGTCGCGCACGATGTAGGAGATGTCCCGGGCCTGGTTGACCAGCGGTGTGGTGCAGGTGACCCCCACGACGTCGGGGCGCTCGCTGCGGAGGACCTGGCGGATGAGGCCCGGGTCGTAGGCCAGGTAGGAGAGGTCGAGGATGCGCACCTCGTGGCCCCGGTCGCGCACGGCGCCGGCGAGGGCGGCGAGGCTCATGACCGGAAATACCGGGAACGCGGTGCGCCCGAGGTTCGCGCCGTACGTCCGCGACGTGCTCGGGTTGATCAGTAGCGCTCGTGCCATCGACGGCGGTCCCCCTGGATAGGGATCGCAGGCTACTACCGCCCGGCCGGGGAGGACCCGAGGGCGCTCAGCCTCCCACCACCCGCCATCCGGCGCGGTCGGTGGGGCGGCGCTTCAGGTGCGGCGGGCGGCCGCCGGCTCGGGTCGGACGGGGTCGTGGGCCGCTGCGGGGCGGTCGCCGGGTGCAGCCTGCAGCTTGCGCCGCTTCGTGCGCACCATCTGCTGCAGGTAGGTGTCCTCGTCGCCGACGGCCTGGGACTTGAGGAAGCGCCAGATCCGCTGGGGTCGGCGCAGCATGCTCGTCGAGTAGAACGAGGCGATGAACACCAGCTGCAGGAGCCGCAGCTGCCGGGAGGTGAAGCGATCGTTCCAGCTGCGGTGGTGGGCCGAGCTCCGGGACAGGCCGACGTAGTAGGCCGCCTCGTCGAGCTTGTGGCGGCCGGACTCCACCATGTTGGTGAAGTCGACGCTGCCCGGATACGGGCAGAACATCATGACGGCGACGTCGGAGCAGCCCGCCCATGCGGCACGCAGCATGAACGTGGCCGAGTGCCACAGGTCGGACCAACGCTCCTCGGGGTGCCCGATGAGGATGTTGATCGTGGTCCGGAGCCCGACGTCGGTGCCCTCGACGACGGCCTGCATCACGTGGTCGAGCTTCACCCGCTTGTCCATGAGCTCCAGCAGCCGAGGCGATCCGCTCTCGGGGGCGAAGGTGATGTTGCGGCACCCGGTGGCGTAGATGCGCTCGAGCACCTCGCGATCGATGGCCTCGATGCGGGTTCCGACCGGCAACTGCCACGTGATGCCCGGAGCCCGCTCCTCGAGCGCGTCGCACAGCCCGAGCGTCCACTTCCGGTTGGTCGCGGCCGTCAGGTCGACGAAGTTGATGTTCTGCACGCCGTACCGCTCGACGTAGCTCACGATCTCGTCGACCACGTCGTCCGGTTCGCGCACGACGTACTTGGTGGTCCACATCTGGGGCGAGGAGCAGAACGTGCACTTGTACGGGCACCCACGGGTGCCGAGGACCTGCATCGAGCGGCCACGATCGACACCGAAGAACGGGTAGTGCTCCCAATAGGTCTCGAGCGGGACGAGGTCCCACGCGGGGCGCGGGGCCCCCCGCAGCTCGACCTTGGACAGGCGGACGGGGAGGCCGGCGTCGAAGACGTCGCCGCTCACCGAATCGCGGATCGCGATGCCCGGAAGGTCGACGAGCGGCTTGCCCTCGGCCAGGAGGTCGGCGAGGACGACCATGGTCACCTCGCCCTCCCCGAGCACGCAGCAGTCGACGGCCTCGCAGCCTTCGAGGATCCATCGGGCGAACGCCGTCGCGTTCTCGCCACCGAGCACCACGAACGCGTCCGGGAAGCGCTGCTTGGCCCGCTCTGCGATCTCGCGGATGTGGGGCCACTCGTGGACGAACATGTTGGTGATGCCGATGATGGTCGTGCCGGGATCGATACGGTCGACGATCTCGGCCGGGGAGAGGCCGATCTGCTCGAGGGTGCCCACAGGCGATTCGAACTCGACGGATTGGTGGATGCCCTCTCCCGGGGCGTCGATCAATTGGACCTCGTGACCGGCGTCGCGCAGGGCGGCGGCGACGTAGGCGAGGCCCAGGGGCGGGGTCGGGCCGTGGGTGGCGAGCGAGTTCGGCAGGACGACGCACGGCGGACGCAGCAGCGCGACGGTCGAGGACAAGCCCGACGGGTTGGCCGTACGCCGTAGAGCGACGGCGACGCTCCCGGGACGGTCAGCGCCGACTGGTTCAGCCATGCATGATCCCCGATCCTCTGGCCGTGGACCACGAGCCTAGCGCCCGCCGGCCACTCTCACCCGGCCTCGCCCTGAGCCATCCGGCCCTCATCGGGCCGATCGCCGCGCTCGCTGCGCCCAGCGCGGCCGAAGGTCTTCGAGTCCGATGCTCGGCTGCCCGTCGCGCGCCACGACGAGGTGAGGGGGGGCGACCGCCTCGTCGGGAGCGTCCAGCGGGAGGAACTCGGCGACGTAGGCCCACCGGTCCTCGTGGCTGGTGTTGGGCCCGGTGGCGTGGGGAAGCAGCGACGAGAACGCGACGACGTCGCCCGGCTCGGCGTCGATGGCCACGACGGGCTGTCCCGGCTCGGTGACGACGTGATCGCCCTGCCAGGTGTGCGGCAGTCGCTGACGATGGGCGCCCGGCGCCACGAGCAGCCCTCCGTTGCGGCGGTAGCTCGGCGTGAGCGCCACCCAGAGCTGGAGGTGGACCGCGTCGAGCTGGGTGTACCCGTTGTCCTGGTGCCACGGAAACCAACCGGCCCCGGGGCGCTTGCTCACGGCCTGGTCCCAGCGGCACCACACGTCGCGCCCGAGCAGTGCGGTGATCACCGCCACCAACCGGGGGTCGCCGAGGAAGGTCCGGATCGGGGCGGACCGGTGGAACAGGTTGCTGCGGAACTCCATGGCGCCGGACGACAGGGGGTTCGGGCGCGGGTCGAGCGGCTCGGCGTGGCGCACCGCGTGGAGCAGCGCGGCCACGTCCGGCTGGTCCAGCAGGCCCGGTAGCACCACGAACCCGAGCCGATCCCACTCGTCGCGCCAGCGGGCGACCTCTTCGGCGTGGGCGGGCATCGATCGGAAAGGTAGGCGCCCTGTGGCGGCCGGCACGTCAGATCCGAAGGGCTGTGAGGTTGGGGCAACCATCGCGCAGGCTCGTCATGTTGTGGATCGACGGCGTCAGGTAGGCGAACAGCCGCTGGAACTGCTGCTTGGCGTCCGGCGGTGCCTCGGGAGGCAGGGCGCCGAGCCCGGCGGCGACGGTCACGGCGACGGCGGAGGCTTGCTCGCGCAGCGGGTGGCCGGCGACCTTCACGAGGTCGACGAGGGCGATCCGCAGCACGAGGAGGCTGGAGCGCATGTGCACGTAGTCGCCGAGGTTGCCGGCCTGGGCCACGTCGCGTGCCGACAACATCACGAGCGAAGCGGCCGTGCACTGCGCCGGGCTGGCTGCCGTGGTGGGCGACTCCTCGGACGTGCCGGCGTCGGCGGCACCATCGGTGGTCTGCGCCGTTGCCGGGTCGCTCGGGCCGGTGGGGAGCAGCTGGCTCGGGTCGAGCGGGGCCGTCGACGTGACCGATGCGTCGACCTGGTGGGATCCGGAATCGTGGGGGACGAAGTGGAAGACGAGCAACGCCGTGACCGCCACCCCGACGATCGAGATGCTCGTGATGTTGCCGATGCGGCGGCGCCGGAGGGGCTCCTCCAGCATCGCGGGCCAGCGGATCGCGCCCCGCCAGTGGCGCGGCGCCGTGGCGTCGTCGGCGTCCCTGTCGCCCCGGTTGCGGCCGGTCATGCCACGTCGGCCATGATCGCCGGCGGACGGAGGCCCAGCACCTCGGCTCGCCGCCCGATCTGGCGGAACGAGGGGTGCCAGCGGTACGCGCACTGCGTGATCGCATTGAGCCACGAGAGGGGCCGGGGCAAGGGCAGCGGGAGCTCGGCCGTGAGCACGAAGCGGGAGCTGTCGCTGTCGTTCCAGACCTCGTGGTCGGCGGCCAGGTCGAACACGAGGGCCCGACCCTCCTCCCACCGGATGACCTCGTCGCCCACCCGGATCCGGCAGTCCCCGTCGCCGCCGGGCACGATCAGGGGTAGGTGCAGGCGGAGCGCCCCGCAGTTGGGATCGGAGTGGGCTGCGATGTGGGAGTGGGGCCGGAGCTCGCTGAACCAGACGTTGGCCTTCTCGCGGGCCGGCCGGAGCGCGGCGGTGGTGGCGGGGAACCCGTCGACCGCTCCCGGCACCCAGCGGGCACCGACGAACAGCGGGAGGGTGTGCCAGCCGCCGTCGAGCACGGGCATGGCATCCGCGATCTGCGCTGAATCGGGGTCGATCCCGGCCATGGCCGTGACGTGGGGCAGGTCGGACCGCTCGAGGAAGCGCAGCAGCTCGCGGCGGATGTCAGCGGTCCGTCGCTCGAGGTCGCCGATCCAGGGCCAGCGGTCCGCCGACACGATGGCCGGGCCCGCGGGAGCGAACCGGCGGATGCACCGGTCGTTCAGGTCGAGGAGCGCCATGCACGCGGTGCTCTGGGCCAGGCGACCGACGCGGCGCGGCCGGGACCGGACGGCGTCTTCCGGCGGCTCGTTCACGACGGCGTCGGCGATGTACCGACGCAACTGCCTCACCAACTGATGGCCCCTTTCCGTGTGCCCGTCCATGGTAGCCGTGGGACCTCGCCGGGAGCAGACGGGCTCGACCGATCGGGCCTAGCATCGGGGCACGCGTCCGGAGGGTCGAAGGTGCATGCGTTCCGGAGGGTCGAGGTGAGCAACAACTGATGGAGGGTGGTCCTGCACGCCCATCGGGCGACGTCCGGGCCGGCACGCCCGGTGGTCGCAGCGACGCCCCGTTGCTGGTCATCACGCCGCGACGCTCGTGGGCCCCGGCCCGACCGGCCGAGCTGTGGGCCTTCCGCGGCGTGCTCGCGCGGCTCGCCGCCCGCGACGTCACGCTGCGCTACCGACAGACGGTGCTCGGCGCGCTCTGGGTGATCGTCCAGCCGTTGCTGGGTGCCGGCATCCTGACGTTCGTGTTCTCGCGCGTGGCCAGCCTGCCGGCGCCCGCCGGCGTGCCGTACTTCGTGTTCAGCCTCGCCGGCATGGTCGCGTGGACCGCGTTCAGCCAATCGGTCACCCGTGCGAGCACCTCGCTCGTGGGCAACGTCGCACTCGTCGACAAGGTCTTCTTCCCCCGCCTGCTCCTTCCGCTGTCGGCCCTGCTGTCGACGGGCGTCGACGTCGGCGTCTCGCTCGTCCTGCTGCTGGTGCTGCTGCCGGCGACCGGGGTCGGCATCGGGCTCCCGGTGCTCCTCCTGCCGGCCTGGCTGCTCCTGATCGGCGGCCTGGCGATGGGGGTCGGGCTCGTTTCGGCCGCGCTCGCAGTCCGCTACCGAGATGTCGGGTACGTCGTCCCCGTGGCGCTGCAACTGGCCCTGTTCGCCAGCCCGGTGGCCTACTCGGTCGCATCCGTCCCCCGGGGCAGCCGGGCGGTGTTCCTGGCCAACCCGTTGTGCTCCCTGCTCGAGGCGGTGCGCTGGTCGACCGTGGGCACCCCTCTGCCGTCCGGCGCGGCCTTGGCGTACTCGAGCGCGGCCGCGGCGGTGGTGCTGGCCGCGGGACTCGCCGTGTTCGGACGGCGGGAGAGGCAGTTCGCGGATGTCATCTGACCTTGCGGTCCGGCTCGACGGTCTGGGCAAGGCGTATTGGATCGGGCACCAGCAGGGCGACCACGTCACCCTCGCGGAAGCGGCGCTGGTCCGGCTCCGCCACCCCTTGCGACGCTCCGAGCGCGAGGAGATCTGGGCCCTGCGCCACGCATCGCTCGAGGTGCGGGCCGGGGAGGTCGTTGGCCTCGTCGGACGCAACGGCGCAGGGAAGAGCACCCTCCTGCGCCTCCTGAGCAGGGTCACCGCACCGACCGAGGGCCGCATCGAGCTGTGGGGGCGGGTCGGCAGCCTGCTCGAGGTCGGCACCGGTTTCCACCCCGAGCTGACGGGGCGGGAGAACATCCACCTCAACGGGGCCATCCTCGGCATGCGCCGCCAGGACATCGTCCGGCGCTTCGACGAGATCGTCGAGTTCGCCGGCGTCGAACGGTTCCTCGACACGCCGGTCAAGCGGTACTCCAGCGGCATGTACGTACGCCTCGCGTTCGCCGTCGCTGCGCACCTCGACAGCGAGATCCTCCTCGTCGACGAGGTGCTCGCGGTCGGCGACGCCGAGTTCCAGCAGCGCTGCCTCGGCCGGATCCGGTCGGTGGCCAGCGAGGGGACGACGGTCGTGCTGGTGAGCCACAACCTGGCGGTCGTCTCGCAGGTGGCGCCGCGGACGATCTTCCTGGCCGCCGGGGAGGTCGCCGCGTACGGCCCGACCGACGAGGTGATCGAGACCGTGCGACGGAGCGGCGGCTACCTCGGCTCCGGCGACGAGGTCTACGTGCCGACCGACGACGACCGGTGGAACCCGCGCGGCCTGAGCCGTGACGTGGAGATCGTCGGCATCCGCATGCTCGATGCCAACCCGGCGCTGCCGGCCGGCGCCGATGTGCGGGTGCTCGTCCACCTGCGCGGGGTGCGCGACGCGCCCGCGTTCCGCGCCCACCTCGGCCTCCTGACCGCAGACGGTGCCGGCGTCGGTGCGGCGTTCAGCGCGGAGGAGCTCGCCGTGCGGGCCGGCGAACAGGTCGAGGTGGTGGTCAACATGCCCGAGCCGCACCTGGCGCCTGGGTCGTACCTGATCGAGGTGTCTGTCGGTCGAGGCGACCACTTCGGGACGCTCGACCACTTCGACGTGGTGACCCACGTGCTCCCGTTCGAAGCCGCCCCGCCGGTGTCGGCCGCCGGCCGGGTGGCGATGGGTTGGAACCCCGGCTGGGGCCCGATCCTGATTCCGGCGCTGCGGATCGAGTCGGTCACGCCGACGACGACTTCGGGTGGCGTCGGGGTCGGCGGGTGAGCCCGCCGCCGCTCGAACGGGTCCTCGTCGAGCTGCGCTCGGTCGACGGCTGGCTGGCGGACGAGGACGTCCGGCTGCTGTACGTCGTCGACCGGGCCACCCGGCGCACCACCGGGGGCGGTGACCTGCTCGAGATCGGTGCCTACAAAGGGAAGACGGCCGTCGTGCTGGGTGGGTTCGCGACAGCCGGGGAGCGGCTGGTCGTGGTCGATCCGTTCGGGAACCCGTCCTCCGACCCGGTCGTGCGAGCCGAGCAGGAGCGGCTCTACGGCGGCCTGTCAAGGGCCGACTTCGACGCCACCTACGCGCGGTTCCACCACACGGCTCCGACGGTCGTGGACGACTTCTCGACGAACCTCGGCCCCGACGCGTTCGAGCGGGCCGTCCGCCTCGCCCACATCGACGGGGCCCACGACTTCGCGAGCGCGTCGCACGACCTCCGCCTGGTCCGCTCGATCCTCGCCGAGGGCGGTGCGATCGCGTTCGACGACGGCCTCCACCGGGGGGCTCCTGGAGCGGTGGCCGCCGTGTGGGCCGCTGTCGCGGCAGGTTCGCTCCGTCCGTTCGCGACGACCACGAAGGTGTGGCTCGCAGCGCCCGCGGCCCACGCCGCGCTGTTCGAGGCGACCCGTGACGGGCTCCGCGCCGGCGGCGGGCCGGCCCACCGCGAGGAGCGGATCGCCGGCGTCGCCGTGCTGGTGTGCGAACCGCCGGAGCCACCGCGCCGAGATCCGCTGCGGCGGGCGCTCGGTCGAGCCAGGAGGTCCATCGGGAA
>Ga0209023_10005559_pt1 | contig 13735 bp, 12 predicted proteins | sample LakOneMetagenome_FD_187468 | JGI IMG/M metagenome (GOLD analysis project Ga0209023, IMG submission 187468) | Freshwater and sediment microbial communities from Lake Erie, Canada (SPAdes) (version 2) | ecosystem: Environmental > Aquatic > Freshwater > Lentic | place: Lake Erie, Canada...
CCGAGGACGTGCCGAGCCGCGACCTGCTGCTGCCGACCAGCGCCATTCCCGACCTCGACCCGATCGTCGCGATCCAGGCCTTCTACATGATGGCGGCGCGCCTGTCGGAAGCGCGCGGCCTCGATCCGGACAAGCCGCGCCACCTGAGCAAAGTCACCAGGACGAACTGATATGGACGACTACCTGGACCTGGCCGGCCAGCTGATGATGGTGCGCCTGTTCGGCACCGAACTCGATCCGGAGACCGACGCCTTCCTGCGCCGATACAAGGTGCGCGGCGCCTGCCTGTTCCGCCAGAACATGGTCGACGCGGCCCAGCTGAACGGCTTCACGACCCGACTGAAGGATGCGATGGGCCCGCAGGCCCTGATCGCCCTCGACCAGGAAGGCGGCGCCGTGGTGCGCTCGACCTGGGTGCCGGCGCCGCCGAGCGCCATGGCACTGGGCGCGGCCAACGATCCGATTCTCGCCCGCGACGTCGGCGCCGCCGTGGCGCGCGCGGTGCGCTCGCTCGGCTTCAACTGGAACTTCGCGCCGGTGCTGGACCTGAACAACAACCCGGACAACCCGGTGATCGCCGAGCGCTCTTTCGGGGCCGATCCGGAAACCGCGACCCGCATTGCGATGGCCTGGATGGAAGGCAGCGAAAGCGAAGGCGTGGCCTGCTGCGTCAAGCACTTCCCCGGCCACGGCGACACCCACGTCGACTCGCACCGCGACCTGCCGACGGTCGACAAGCCCCTGGCGGAACTCGAGCGCTTCGAGTTCGCGCCCTTCCGCATGGCCGCCACCACCGCGCCGGCCGTGATGACGGCCCACATCGTCTACCCGGCCCTGGACCCGGACTACCCGGCCACGATGTCGCGCCCGATCCTGACCGGCATCCTGCGCGAACGCTTCGGCTATCGGGGCGTGATCATCACCGACGGCATGGACATGCACGCCATCGCCCACCGCTACGGCGCGGGCGAAGCGGCGGTCAACGCACTGTGCGCCGGCGCCGACATGGTGATGGCGATCGGCGCGCGCGAGACCCAGGTCGAGACCGTGCAGGCGATCGCCCAGGCCATCCGCGACGGCGTGCTGCCGCTGCCCGAGGTCGAGGCGCGCCTGGCCCGCCTGGCCGCGCTGGCCGAGCGCCACCCGGCGGGAAGCACGGCCTACGCCGTCGAACCCGACGACCGCGCGCTGATGGCGCGCGCCTGGCGCGCCGGCCTGACCGCCCTCAGGCAGCCGCAATGCCCGCCGCGCGGCAGCCAGGTGCGCCTGGTCGCGCGCGCCGACGTGGTGAGCGACGGCGTGTCCGAAGCCGGCGTGCCGGCCGGACGCATCGCCGAAGCGCTGGGCCGCGTCTACGATGTCGAGCTGGTCACCTTCCTCGATGCCGAGACCTTCGATTGGGAGGCGTTGCCGCAGGACGGCCGCTTCACCATCCTGGCTTCCACCGCGCGCCGCCGCTACGGCCCGCATGCCCGCGCCAGCTGGCGCCCGGACCTGCACCTGGCCTTGTGGAACCCCTACCAGGCGCTCGACTTCGGCGCCCCGGCCCTGATGACCTATGGCTTCGCGCCCCCGGCGCTGGATGCCGTGGTGGCCTGGCTCGCCGGCGAGGCAGAAGCGGCGGGCCGCTGCCCCGTGCCAGGGTTCGCTGCCTAGACGAAACTCGGTAACGCGATGTAACGGTGCGGGCATGCGCCCGCGCCGTGCGGCACAATTGCCGAGCCCGAAAAAGGGCTTTTATGGGACAATGCACGTTTTGTCCGTAATGGCATTTTCGCCATGTTTACACTTAAACATGTCGCATTTGCATTGCTCATCACTATTTCGACCGAAGGATAATTCATGGCCCAATTCCGTCTTGCCCGCCTTTGCCTGATGCTCGCCGCTATCGGCGCGACCGCTCCGGCGCTGGTGACCAGTGCCCATGCGCAGCAGAAGAGCGACGCGCCGGCAGCCGCCGCGGCGCCAACCGACACCGTCCGCCCCGAGATCTTCAAGCTGCTCGATCCGGCCGCGGTCAAGCCGCTGGTGGAAGCCAAGAACTTCACCGAAGTCCAGAGCCGCATCACCCAGGCCGAAGCCTTCCCGAACATCACGCCGTACGAAAGCTATGTGATCAACCGCATGAAGCTGACCGTCGCTTCGTCGACCGGCAACGATGCCGCCGCGATCCCGGCGCTGGAAGCGGTGATCAATTCGGGCAAGCTGAGCGCCACCGAGAAGGCCAACTTCATCCAGGCCCTGGGCAATATGCACTTCAACGCCAAGAATTATCCGAAGGCGATCGAGTGGTTCCAGCGCTACGAGAAAGAAAGCGCGACCCCGGATGCGGTGCGCCCGGCCCTGGCCAGCGCCTACTACCTGAGCAACGACTTCGCCAAGACGAAGGAAACCCTGCTGCCGCTGATCGAAGCCCAGGAAAAGGCCGGCCAGAAGCCGGCCGACAAGGACCTGCGCATGCTGGCCTCGGTGGCGATCAAGATGAAGGATGACGCCGGCTACGTGGCGGCCCTCGAGAAGCTGGTGGCCGCCTACCCGACCGAGGAATTCTGGACCGACCTGGTCAACCGCGGCGTCGGCCGCAAGGCGGGCTTCGACGAGAACACCCACCTGGCCAATATGTACCGCCTGCAGTTCGCCGCGGCCGCCAAGCAGATGGCGCCGGAAGAGTACACCAACCTGGCCGAACTGGCCCTGCGCGACGGTTTCCCGACCGAAGCGAAGAAGGTGATGGACGCCGGCTATGCCAACGGCGTGCTGGGCAAGGGCAGCAATGCCAAGGCCCACGCCGCCCTGCGCGACAAGGCCAACAAGGGCGCCGCCGACGACGCCAAGAACATCGCCGGCGGCGAAGCCTCGGCCGCCAAGGCCAAGACCGGCGCCGGCCTGGTCAACCTGGGCTGGGCCTACGCCACCATGGACCAGGCCGACAAGGGCATCGGCTTCATCCAGCAGGGTATCGCCAAGGGCGGCCTGAAGAACACCGAGGAAGCCAAGCTGCGCCTGGGCATGGCGCAGGCACGCGCCGGCAAGAAGGCCGAAGCGATCCAGACCTTCCAGGGCATCAAGGGCGCCGGCGGCGCCGGCGACCTGGCCAAGTACTGGATCCTGTACCTGAACCAGCAGGGCTGATTCGCATCGCACCACAAGGAAAGCCGGACAGTGTCCGGCTTTTTTTACGACCGCGCCGCTGTCCTATCCTGCGTTTTAACCTTGCAATGTGCGCGTGCGAACATTCTGCTCATGTCGACCGGCCGATAATTTCGGCAAACAAGGAGGCGGCATGACAGAGGTACGCAAGGGGCAGGCGCCCGCCAAGCTGGGGCGCGACGAATTCCACATCCGCTTCCGCAATGCATTCCACGATCCGGCCTACGACACGCTGGGGCGCGAACTCGACGCCATCGAGCAGGTCGCCTGGGAGGCTTACCATGAAGGCCGCAAGGCGCCGCGCACGGTCAAGGCCGGCCCCGGCTACGCCGATCCCTCTTACGACCTGTCGATCGAATGGAAGGACACCCACGAGCGGCTGCTGGCCGCCGAGCGGCACCAGAAGGACCCCGCTTCGCGCAACCGCGTCCTCCTGATCAACGGCTCCGCGCGCAACGACGGCACCTGTCCGGGCGAGATCTCCAAGAGCTGGCGCATGACGATCATGGCGCGCGACGTCCTGGTGGAGCAGGGTTTCGAGGCCGACGTGCTCGACCTGAGCCTCCTGAATTCCGACTACGACCGCCACATCCATCCCTGCAAGGGCTGCGTCTCGACCGCCATGCCGCTGTGCCACTGGCCCTGCAGCTGCTACCCGAACCACGCCGAGCGCCAGGTCAACGACTGGATGAACGAGATTTACGAGCGCTGGGTGCTGGCGCACGGGGTCATCATCGTCACGCCGGTCTACTGGTACCAGTCGCCCTCCCCGCTCAAGCTGATGATCGACCGCCTGGTGTGCGCCGACGGCGGCAGCCCCGATCCCTCCTCGACCCACGGCAAGAAGGCCGAGGAGGCCAAGGAGATCGAGCTGGCGGGCTGGGATTATCCGAAGCACCTGGCCGGCCGCGCCTATGGCCTGGTGGTGCACGGCGACGTGGCCGGCATCGAATCGACGCGCCGCTCGCTGGCCGACTGGTTCGGGTGGATGGACTTCGTCGACGCCGGAAGCTTCGCCCAGCTCGACCGCTACATCGGCTACTACGAATCCTATGCCGAGAGCCACGCCACGCTCGATCGCGACAGCGCCGTGCAAGAAGAGGTGCGCAACGTGGCGCGCGCGGTGGCCGAGGCGGTGCGCGAGATCCGCGCCGGGCGGGTGGCGGTCTCCCAGCACCGGCTGAAGGACCCGCGGCCGAAGTGAGGCGGTAGAATGGGCGCATGAACGCCATCGCCGAACTGATGCAGACTGCCGCCGCCGGCGGCAAGCTCCCCCTCTACCAACAGCTCCAGCAGGCCCTGCGCCGCGCCATCGACGAGGGCGCTCTCGGCGCCAGCTCGGCGCTGCCGGCCGAACGCCAGCTGGCCCAGGAACTGGGCATCTCCCGCATCACGGTGAGGAAAGCGATCGACGCCCTGGTCGAGGAAGGCCTGCTGGTGCGCCGCGCCGGCGCCGGCAACTTCGTCAACACCCGTTTCGAAAAGAACTTCGCCAAGCTGAGCTCCTTTTCGGAGGACATGCGGGCGCGCGGCCGGGTGCCGCGCAACGTCTGGCTCAAGCGCTCCGAGGGCCTGGTCACGCCCGAGGAAGCGCTGCGCCTGCGCCTCTCGCCCGGCACCCCGGTCTACCGCTTCAACCGCATCCGCTTCGCCGACGAGGCGCCCATGTGCCTCGAATACGCCACCATCGCCGCCTTCGCCCTGCCCTCGCTCGCTGCGGTGGACGATTCGATGTACGAGGCGCTGGAAGCAAGCGGCTGCCGGCCGGTACGGGCGCTGCAGCGGCTGTCGGCGCTGCTGCTCACCGGCGAGCAGGCGCGCCTGCTGCAGACGCGCGAAGGCGAAGCGGGGCTGTGCGTGGAAAGGCTGGGGTTTGCTCAGGATGGGCGGGCGGTGGAGTTCTGCCGCTCCTGGTTTAGGGGCGACATGTATGACTTCGTGGCGGAGCTGAATGCCGGATGACCGTAGGGTGGGCGGGTCTCCCGCCCACGCGTCCAGCCAGCTTGTGAATGGACGATCCCACTGCTCGGCCGGGATGTGACCGCGTGGGCGGAGTAATTTCGGGCCATGCCCGGAATTACAAACGCCCACCCCACAATCAGACTGCGGTGAAGCCGCCGTCCACCACCAGCTCGTGGCCGTTCACATAGGACGCCTGCTCCGAACACAGCCACAGGGCCGCATTGGCGATCTCCGCCGCTTCCGCGAAGCGGCCCATCGGCTGCGGGGCCTCGAGCTGCGCATCGGCCGTGCGCGGGGTCTTGACGGCGCCCGGGCACAGGGCATTGATGCGGATGCCTTCGCGCGCGTATTCGGCGGCGGCGCTGCGGGTCAGGCCCACCACCGCATGCTTGCTGGCCGCGTAGATCGCGCGGTTCGGCGCGCCCACCAGGCCCGACACCGAGGACACGTTGACGATCGCCCCGCTGCCCTGCTTGAGCATCTGGCGCAGCTGCAGCTTCATGCACAGCCACACGCCCTTGACGTTGGCGCTCATGATGCGGTCGAACTGCTCTTCCTCGCCTTCGGCAAGCGGCGCGCCTTCCTCGTCCACGGCGGCATTGTTCACCGCAATGTCCAGGCGCCCGTAGTAATTGATGGTCTTCTCGACCAGCGCCTCGACGTCGCCGGCCCTGGCGATGTCGCTGCGCACGAACAGGGCCTTGCCGCCCGATTCGACGATCATGGCGGCGGTCGCGTGGCCGCCGTCGATGGCGGTGTCGGCCACGACGACGCAGGCGCCGGCACGGCCGAAGGCGAGCGCCGTGGCGCGGCCGATGCCGCTGGCGGCGCCGGTGACGAGGGCGACTTTGCCGGTGAACGGCAGCTCGGCCGCCGGCTGCGCTTTGGATGTCCCTTTCATGATGCTCCTGATACTCCGCAACTAATGCTTCCCAAAGGAAACATTCTAACGCAGCGGGGAGCGCCTGTCACAATCCGGGACATATGCTGTTGCTTATTGGAGGCTTATTTACTACCTTCCCCGGCTTTGCCCCGGTCACCGGCCATCACGACCGACAGCCTGGCGGGAACGATGGCCTTGCGGAAGGCCGCGTTCAGCTGCGGCAGGGTGACCGCCATCAGCTTGCGCTCGAAGGCCGCCGACCACTCGTAGCTGCGGCCGCGGTAGAGGAAGCCGGTCCAGCCCGAGGCCAGCACGGCGTCGCTGGCGCGGTTCTGCAGGCGCTGCTGCAGCAGGCCGGACCTGGCGTCGGCCAGCTCGGCGGCCGTGAAGCCGTCCTTCACCGCCCGCGCCAGCTCCTCGCGCACCGCGCTGTCGAGCTTCTTCAGGTTCTGCGGCGCGGCGATGGCGCTGATCGAGAAGCCGCCGGCGCGGTCGAGGTCGCCCGCATCCAGGCTCGAGCCGCCGCCGTAGGACAAGCCGTCCTTCTGGCGGATACGGTCCATCAGGCGCGACTTCAGGCCGCCCTCGCCGAAGATGTAGTTGGCCAGCATCAGGGCCGGATAGTCGGGGTCCTCGATGTTCAGGTCGAGGTTCATGCGCGCGGCGTAGAAGCCGTTTTCCTTGTCAGGCGTATCCAGGAAGGTGCTGGCGGCCGGCACCTCGGCATGTTTCGTCAGGACCGGCGCCACATTGGCGGGCGCCGTCCACTTGCCGAACAGGGCGTCGACCAGGGGCACGACCTCCTTCGGATCGAAGTCGCCGACGATGGCCATCTCGGCCGGGCTGCTGTTGTGGAAGGTCTTGTGGAAGGCCGCCAGGTCTTCCAGGCGCGCGGCCTTGACGTCCTCGATGTCCTCCTCGAGCGTGTTGGCGTGGCGGATGTCGCCGCGCGGGTACTGTTCGAAGTGGGCCGCCAGGGCGCGCCCGGCCACGCTCTGCGGTTCGGCGCGGCTGGCTTCCAGGCCGACCAGCATCTGCTTGCGCAGCTGCTCGAATTCGCTCGCCGGGAAGGCCGGCTCCTTCAGCACGTGGGCCGCCAGCTTCAATGCCTCGGCCAGGTTCTCGCGGGTGGTCTGGAAGTGCTGGGGGCTGCCGCTCATCTTGAGCTTGTCGAAGGCGTCGGCCAGCTGGGCGCGGCTGTACCGGGCGCTGCCGCGCATCAGCATGGCCGACGTGAAGGCCGGCACCGCGCCCTTGCCGAACAGGTTCTTCTCGTCGCCGAAGTGCTGGCGCAGGTCGACGGTGACGGTCTCGCCGCGGTTCTTCTTGGGCAGCAGCGCCAGCTTGACGCCGCCCGCCGTGGTGAGCTGGGTGCGCTTCATGATGTTGGCCTGGCTGGGGTCGAAGTCTTCCGACACCAGGCTCGAGCTCGACGGCTTGAAGTCCTTCATCACCGCTTCCACCGTCGGCGCCGGCGGGATCGCGGCGCGCTGGGGGGCGTCTTCGGGCACGAAGGTGCCGCTCACGCGGTTGCTGCGCAAAAAGTAACGGCCGCTGGCGGCGGCCACCTGCTCGGCGCTCGTGGTCTTCAGCCGCTCGCGGCCGAGGAAGTAGAGGCGCCAGTCGCCCAGCGCGATCATCTCGGACAGCGCCACGCCGACCGCCTGCGGGTCGTTCAGGCTGCGCTCGATGGTGTTCATGTAGGAGCGGCGCACGCGCTCCATTTCCTCGCTCGTCGGCGGCTGCTTCGCGAAGTCCTCGACCGCTTGCGTGAGCGCCTCGGCTACCTTCTCGATCGGCTCGCCCTTCTTCACGACGGCGCCGAAATACTGCAGGCCCGGCGCGAAGCCGGTCTGGGCAAAGCCGAAGACCTGGCTCGCCTTGCCGCTCTCCACCAGCAGCTTGTGCAGGCGGCCGTTCGGCGCGTCGCCCAGGATCTCGTTCGCGAAGCCGAGCGCTTCCGCGTCATCCTGCAGGTCGGACGGCACCTTGTAGCCGACCGCGACGATCTGCACGTCGCCCTGGCGCCGCACGGAGAAACTGCGCTCGCCGTCCTGGGTCGGCTCGACGGTCCAGAACTGGGGCAAGCTGCGCTTCGGCTTCGGAATCGCGCCGAACAGGCGCGCGATGCTGGCCAGGGTCTTGTTGGCGTCGAACTTGCCGACCACCAACAGCACCGCATTGTCGGGCTGATAATAGGTGCGGTAGAAGGCCTGCAGGTTGCCGATCCTGACGTTCTCGATGTCGCTGCGGTTGCCGATGGTCGAGCGGCCATAGCTGTGCCAGTCGTAGGCCACGCTCTGCATGCGCTTGAACAGCACGTTCACGGGCGAGTTCTCGCCGCTCTCGAACTCGTTGCGCACCACCGTCATCTCGGAGCGCAGGTCCTTCTGCGCGACCGGCGAATTGACCATGCGGTCGGCTTCCATCTGCAGCGCCCAGTCGAGGTTGTCCTGGGACGCCTGGAACACTTCGTAGTAATTGGTGCGGTCGAGCGAGGTGGTGCCGTTGAAATCCATGCCGCGGCGCGCGAACTGGCCGGTGATGTCCGGGTTCTTCTTGGTGCCCTTGAACAGCAGGTGCTCGAGCAGGTGGGCCATGCCGGTCTCGCCGTAGTTCTCGTGGCGCGAGCCGACCAGGTAGGTGACGTTGACCGTGATCGAGGGGCGCGAGGCGTCCGGGAACAGCAGCACCTTCAGGCCATTGGCGAGGCGGTACTCGGTGATGCCCTCGACCGAGGGGCCGAGGGTGACGCCCCTGGGCAGCGGGGCGGACTTCGCCGGCGCCGGGGTCGCGGCCCAGGCCGCGCCGCCCATGACGAAGGCCAGGGCGCCGGCCGCAATGCCGCTCAGGAGACGCGCGCCGACGCCGCGTCCGGGAATATACGCTTCACTCGTCCAGTCCATATGTCCATCCCGCAATCAAGTTGATGCGGGATGGTAACAGACCAGAAGCTATTGCCGTGCGCGCCGCTCATGGGCTTGTTGCCAAGGACTGATCCTGGACAACTCCCCCATCTCTTCCGCAAGGAATTCGAGCAGGTCGTCGGCGCTGACGATGCCGGCCAGGCTGCCGCCGGCGTCCACCACCGGTACCCGGCGGATCCCGCGCAGGCGCATTTTCTCGATGGTCTCGTAGACGTCGTCGCTGTCGCGCGCCGTCAGGAGGTCCTCGCTCATGATGTCGCCGACCTGCAGGCTGGCCGGGTTGAGGCCGGGGGCGATGACGGACACCACGATGTCGCGGTCGGTCAGGATCCCGACCGGGACGCTGGCGCCATCAGAACGGTCGACCACGATCACGTCGCCCACGTGCTGGCGGCGCATCAGGAGCGCGGCGCCCTGGACGGTTTCGTCACGGGTGCAATGGGTGGCCTGGCTGGTGCAGATGTGGCCGATGTGCATGGTGTCCTCCCCTGCCTGTGCGGCGTGCACTGTCCGCACAAGCAAAAACTGGCGCTACGACTTTCATCATAGCGCCAGTTCTGGAATCTGGAAGGGCTCAAGCTGCCGGTTTCTTCTCGTCAGGGGGCGGTACGAAGCAGGCGTCCGCCACCTGCAAATCGTTGTCCTTGGCAAAGTTCAGCACGAAGTGATAGGCCAGCGGCTCGATCTGCTGCAGCTCGCGGCTGACGACCACGGCCTTGACGCCGTTGACGATGGTCGGGTGCACCCAGGGGGAGAACTGGATGTGGGCGTTGCGGCCAGCGCTGCCGGGTGCGAAGCAGGACATGACCCCGCACAGGCGCTCGGCCCAGTCGCTGGGACGGAACTGCCTGCCTTTGCTCGTAATGCCCAGGATAAAAAACTCGTCCTTCAGTTTTTTATCCGTGGTATGCGGTAACTCGGCCATAGTGCTGCTTGCTGAAACAAGAATACTGCGTGGATGAGAACAACCTCAGCTCAGTATTATATCTTATAGAAGACCTGCGGACGAGACCCGTTACACACTATCCCTCAGCCGAGCCACACCACGCTCGAGAGCAGGAGCAGCAGGATCATCCACAGGATCAGCGCCCGCCACACCAGTCCCACCGTGCTCTGCAGCGCACGCAGATTCGGTTCCTCGCCCGGCAGGAACTCGGCGTCGCGGTCGCTCAGGTCCACGGTCGCGGCGTCCATCGGCAGCGGCTGCGGCGCATATTCGTTCGGCGTGCCCAGGCGCACGCCCATGGCGCCGCCGCCGGCGGACAGGATGATGCCCTTCGACTCGTCGGACCAGCGCTTGGCGAAATTCCGCCAGGCATAGATCGCGTCCTCGAAGTTGCCGACCACGGCAAAGGCCACCGCCGTCAGGCGCACCGGGATCCAGTCGATCCAATAGAAGGCTTGCGCGGCGAACTGGCCGAAGGCTTCGTTGCGCATGTGGTCGGGTTCGTTCCAGGCGCGCGCCAGGTATTCGGAGACGCGGTACATGACGGCGCCGGCAGGCCCCAGCGGCATCAGGAACCAGAAGAATACGCCGAATACATTGCGGTGGGTGGTGATCAGGGATTTTTCCACGGCCACGCGGCAGATCTCGGTGGCGTCCATGCCGACGGTATCCAGGCGGGTCCACTCGGCCAGCAGCTGGCGCGCCGTGCTGTCGTCGCCCTGGTTCAGGGCCAGCTGGATCGACGTGAAATAGTGGCTGTAGTGGCGGAAACCCAGGGTCAGGTAGACGATCAGCACGTTCCAGGCGAAGGCCAGCAGCACCAGGTTGTAGTGCATGAAGACCCAGTACACCAGCCAGGTCGGCAGCATCAGGGCCAGCATGATCAGGATCCAGCCCATGCGGCCATTCTTCTGCTCGCCCGCATTGAACCAGCCTTCGATGCGCATCGCGAAGCCCTTGATGCCACCGTAGACCTGGTTGTCGGCGCGCAGCGGCTTGAGCTGCTCGATGATCAGCGCGACGAGGATGGAGAAAAATGTCATTCAGGAATCCTTTTTTATTCTGGCAATACTATGCTGCCCGCTACGATAGCGGAGAAGCGGGCTGGAATCAAATACGGTGATGGAGGAAAGTTTCAGGTGGAAAGCGTGCTGGCAGACATGCGCCACCTCCCTGCAGCCCGCTCAGGCGTTCACATCCTGGATGAACTTCTCCAGCACGCTGCGGCTTTGCTGCAGCTTGGCGGTCTTCTGTTCGATCAGCTGGAGTTGCACCCGCAGGGTCTCCCGCAACGCGTCGCAGGGCTCGAAGATGCGCCCTTCCCCTCTGATGCACCCGGAAAACTGCCGGATGGTCGCGAGCGTCATGCCTGCGGAACCCAGCAGCTTGATGCGCTCGACTGCCTGCTCGACCAAGGGACCGTAGTCGCGGTAGCCGCTCGCGCTGCGGCGCGGCTGGAGGAGTCCCTGCGCTTCGTAGTAGCGCAGCATGCGGATGCTGACTTCGCAACGTTTGGATAGTTCGCCGATCTTCATGGGCCTCTTGACTCTGACAGCGCTGTCAGGTTCTAGACTGAGCTCTCCTGTGACTGTTCCAAGGAGCAAAACGATGTCTGTTCACACCACTGTTTACCCGACACTGATCGATAAGCACATGGCAAGCGCCTCCGAGCTGGCGCCGCTGGCCTTCGGGGGCTTCGCACATTTTACTGCAATGCAAATTCGCGACTGGAAGGTGAAGGGGATGGACCTCCACCTGGCGCGCCTGCGCGGGGCGTCGCTCGCCCTATTCCAGCGGGCCCTTCCGGATGAAGAGGTGCTCGCGACCATCCGTCTCGCGCTCGAGCAAGGTCCTGCCGACATGTCGCTGACCATGACCCTGTTCGTTCCGGATGGCGAATTCACGGCCGGGAGCAAGGGCGCCGCGCCCTCCATGCTCGTGCGCACCGGCCCGCCGGACAGCGGCCCCGCAGGTCCCCTGCGGCTGCAGAGCTTCGCGCACGAACGGCACCTGGCCTCGGTCAAGCACGTCGGCGAAGGGGCCAAGACCTATTTTCTCCACCGGGCGCTCGAACAGGGATACGACGACGCCGCCTTCGTCGACAGGCTTGGAAGGCTCAGCGAAGCGTCGATCTGGAATCTGGTCTTCTGGGATGGGCACGCCGTGGTCTGGCCCGAGGCGGAGCTGCTGTCCGGTACGACGATGCGCATCGTCCAGCGCCAGCTGGAGCGCCTGGGCATCCCGCAGCGGCGGCAGGAGCTCAAGCCTGGCGACCTGGCGGCCTTCGCGGGCGCGGCCGTCATGAATTCCTGGACGCCGGGTGTGCCGGTCACGGCCATCGGAAAGCACGACCTCCCCGTTGCAGAGGCATTGATGCGGGCGTTGGGGGAAGCCTGGCAGGCGGAGCCCTACGCCAATCCCTAGGGGCCCGGCCGGCGGCAGTGGGAAAGCGAGTGTTTTCGCTGCGTCCAGGTCGCTATACTGTCACCGTCGATACCGACGCCCCATTTACCCCTTCGTGAGGAAGCATGATCGCATTCAGAGACTTTTCGTCGGTTCAATTCGGACGCCCCGAGGGCATCGACCGTGCCCTGGTCGAGGCCAATGAATGGCTGCTGCGCACCGGCGTCGAGCCACTCAATATCGAGACGCTCGCCAAGCTGAGCGGCGGGGGCACCGGCAACCTCGGCTCGTCCGATGCCGGCCTGCGCATCTGGTACGTCGTCGGCGCCGGCCAGTAAGCGTCGCAACCGGTGCACCTGATCGTCGGGAACTTTTCGCCCTTTCTACCGGAATACCTTGAAGGCCCATCCCGGGCCGCCTTGCCGGAGATAACATGCGGAATTTTTCAGTCCTGGCCTGCCTGGCGCTGCTGCTCGCGTGCGCGGACGCCGGCGCGGTCACGCTCGATCAGCTGGTGCGCGCCTATGCCGATCGGCGCGGCTTCAGCGGCGTCGTGCTGGTCGCGCGTGACGGCCGCCCGATCTACCAGGGCGCCTTCGGCCAGGCCCATCCCGCCTGGAAGACGCCCATGCGTAGCGATACGGTGTTCCGTATCGGCTCCCTCAGCAAGCCGTTCACGGCAACCCTGGTGATGCGCCTGGCCGAAACCGGCCGGATCGACCTGGATGGGACCGTCGGCGACTACCTGCCGGCGCTGTACGCCGGCAGCGCCGCGGGCCAGGTCACGGTGCGCCAGTTGCTGGCGCACACCTCCGGAGTGGCGGATGTGCCGCCCCGCTACACCGATCCCTTCTGGCAGCGCGATGCGCGCCGCAGCTATACGACCGAGGAGTTTGCGCGCGCATGGATTCCCGCTGCGCTGGCAAGCGAACCAGGCTCCTGGCGCTACAACAACAATGGCTATTACCTGCTCGGCATGATCGTCGAGGCGGCCACCGGCAAGTCCTATGCGGACAACCTGAAGCAGCACATCCTGGAACCGGCGCACATGGTTGACACCGGCCTGTTCGACGGCCGCACCGTGCTGCCGCGGCTCGCGCAGGGGACCGTGGCGGCGGACGACGGCTCGCGCGCGATGCCGCCCTATATCGACCCGTCGGTGTCCTGGTCGGCGGCAGGGCTGTATTCGACGGCGCGCGACCTCCTGCGCTTCGACACTGCCCTCGCCGGCGGCCGCATCCTTGGCCAGGCGGCACAGCGCGAGATGTTCACGGACCGCGGCAGGCAGTATGGCTACGGCTGGGGTGTCGAGGACTGGACGGTGCGGCCCGGCGCGGCGCTGCCGGTCGTGCTGCACACGGGGAGCGTGCCGGGCTACCAGAGCATGCTGGTGCGCTCGCTGTCGGACCGGGTGGCCATCATCGTCCTCGACAATGCCTGGCAGGGCGCCGCCGTTGTCGCAAT
>Ga0209023_10005560_pt1 | contig 13733 bp, 12 predicted proteins | sample LakOneMetagenome_FD_187468 | JGI IMG/M metagenome (GOLD analysis project Ga0209023, IMG submission 187468) | Freshwater and sediment microbial communities from Lake Erie, Canada (SPAdes) (version 2) | ecosystem: Environmental > Aquatic > Freshwater > Lentic | place: Lake Erie, Canada...
TCGCCCGACGGAAGTGGGACGGAGTCCCACTTCCGCATGCCCCCGGTGGGATTCGAACCCACGACCATCGGATTAAAAGTCCGGTGCTCTAACCAGCTGAGCTACAGGGGCACCGGAAATCCTAGGGGATGGCCGTCCGCACCCTAGAATGCCCGACGACCCTCGCCCCCATGGTGTAGCGGTTAGCACGCAAGCCTTTCACGCTTGAAGCAGGGGTTCGATTCCCCTTGGGGGTACTGGATAGGCTCAGCCGATGGCCACGGCGCGTCGTACCCCACGCGAGGTCCAGGCGTGGCTCGCGTCGGAGCCGTCGCTTGAGCAACTCCGTGACGCCTACCCCGCGGAGTGGGCGACGGTCGACCGTGAGCTGCGCACGGTGGTCGACACAGGTGACCCCGCCGCACTCGACGCCTATGTGCGGCGGCTCGCCAAACCGCCGCCGGTGAAGCGCGGCGCTGCCGTCACGTCCGCCGGCCTCGATCCGGTCCTCGCCGCCACGATCCGTCAGCGGATGGCGGCGCTCGCGGTGCGGAGTCTGGGTCTGCGCGCGGCGACCGGCGTCGAGCGCGGCGCGCTGCGCTTTGGCCGCATCAACGGCACGGTCATCCAGCACCTGCTGTTCGAGCGCGGGCTGCGCCGCAAACCGGCGTCCCGAACACTGTTCCGTTTGGTCTGGCCACTGCTGACGCAGCGCCGACGGCTGATGCCGCTCGTACAACCGCAGGGCATCTACTGCTTCTACTCAGCTCAGCTGATCACCGCACTCGCGCAGCTGATCGGCGATCGTCCAGCGCTGGAGATCGCGGCCGGCGACGGCACGCTCAGCCGGTTTCTCGCCGAGCGTGGCGTCGCGATCGAAGCGACGGACGACGGCAGCTGGGAGGCGATCACGGTTCCCGCAGAGGTGACGAAGCTCGATGCGCGCGAAGCACTGAAGACCCGGCAGCCGCAGGTCGTGCTCTGCTCCTGGCCGCCCGCCGGCAATCCGTTCGAGGCCGAGGTCTTCCGCACCGCGAGCGTTGAGCAGTACATCGTGATCGGCAACGGGCACCTCGCCGGCTGGGGGAACCACGATGCCTACGCCGAGCAGACCACCTTTGAGCGGCACGACGAGCACTCGCTCGCCCGGCTGGTCCTGCCGCCCGAGCTGGAATCCGTGGTCTACGTGTTCACGCGACGCGCGACAAGCTGACGGCGAAGCGCTCGTCCGCGTCGGTGTACAGCTTCTGCAGCTCGAGCCCCGCGCTCGCCAGGTCCGCAGCCAGGCGCTCACGCGTGAACTTGGCGGAGATCTCGGTGCGGATCTCCTCGCCCGCCGCAAACCCCACGTCCAGGTCCAGCGCCTCGATTCTCACGCTGTGGGTGTGCCGGGCGCGCAGGCGCATCTCGATCCATTCCTCGTCCGGGTTGAAGAACGCGACGTGCTCGAACGCCGACGGGTCGAAGTTGCCGTTCAGCTCGCGATTGATGACATGGAGCACGTTGCGATTGAACTCCGCCGTCACGCCTCGCGCGTCGTTGTAGGCCGCTTCGATGACCGCCGGGTCCTTGACCAGGTCGGTCCCCAACAGCAGCGTGTCGGCCGGGCACATCATCCGTGCCACCGATTTCAGGAAGCGCCGGCGCGATGCCGGCGCGAAGTTGCCGATCGTGCCGCCGAGGAAGACGATCAACCGCGGCCCCTCGGGGGCCGGGAACTTGCCGAGGTGCCGCTCGAAGTCGCCAACCGTCCCATGCACATGCAGCCCGGGATACTCCTCGACCAGCTCCTCGGCGGTGCGGAGAATCATCTCGTCCGTCACGTCCACCGGGAGGTAGCGGCGCAGCGTGCCGGCGTCGTCCATCGCGCTCAGCAGCACGCGCGTCTTCGACGCGGTGCCTGAACCGAGCTCGAGCAGCTCGTGCGCGCCGGTGCGCGCGGCGATGTCAGCGGCGTACTCCTGCAGGATCGCCCGCTCGCAACGCGTCGGGTAGTACTCCGGCACGTCGCAGATCTGATCGAACAGGTCGGCGCCGCGCGCGTCGTAGAAGTACTTCGGCGGCAGCTCCTTCTGCAGGCGCGTCAGGCCGTCCAGCACGTCCGGCCCGAGCATCGACTGCTCGGCCTCCGCCATCTGGTTGACGATCACTGCGTCCTTCACGGCCAGCGGTTTCATCAGGTGTCCCCTAGATCGTGTGCCAAGCGGATGCCGGCGAAGATGTTGGTGCGCTGCGGCAGGTCCCAGTTGCGAAAGGTGATGCTCTTGACGCGGTCGTCGGTCGCCCACGAGCCGCCACGGAGCACGCGGTAGTCCTCACCGAAGAAGACCTCGGAGTACTCCGGATACGGGTAGGCGGCAAAGCCGTCGTAGCCGGTGAACGACGAACTCGTCCACTCCCACACATGACCGGTCTCCTGCAGCAGTCCGAGCGACGCCGCGTACTCCCACTCGACCTCGGTCGGCAGCCGTGCGCCGGCCCAGGCCGCGAAGGCCTCGGCGTCCGTGCACGAGACATGGCAGACCGGCGCGTCAGAGGCAGCGCCCTGACCGGAGAACGCCCGCCAGGCGGCGACCGAGACCGGGCGGATGCCGATCGCGAACGCGCGGACCTGCCGGGCGTGTCGCGGCCGCTCGTTGTCGTAGGCGAAGCCTTCCTCTGCGGCGCCCATCGCGAACGTTCCGGCCGGCACGGAGACGAAGTCCTCGGCCGCGAAGCCGCCGCCCCCACTGGTCGGCGGACCCTCGCCGGCGGGCAGCACACCGCCGAGCCGCATCGCCTGGCGCATCGTCTCGGTGTGCTGCAGCTCGTGCCGCAGTACCAGCTCGACCAGGTCATCGTCGCTGCCCGTGCGCGCCAACACCTGATCGGTCCTGGTGCGCACATCCGCGAGGTAGACGCGCGCCCCTGCCGCGTCGAGGAGCGGCAGGTCGCCGCGCACCGCGCGCGGCGTCTCGAAGGCGTCATACATCGCGGCCAGTTCCGGGTGCAGCAGAGGCAGACCACCGAGTCGATGACAGAGCCACAGGTCCTCGTAGGCGGCGATGTGCGCGAGGTCCCAGACGAGCGGCGACATCAGCGGATCGAGCACCCGCTGCAGCGTTGCGTCATCCAGGTGCGCGACAAGCTGGAGCGTGCGCGCGCGAGCGAGGTCGAGCTCCGTTGCTGCGGCAGGTGCGGGGGCGGACGCGCTCACGATCGGTCGGCCGAGAGTACCCTGGCCGTATGGCCGAATCCATGAACAGTTCTGTACGTGCGCTCTTCGAAGCAAAGAACTTCGCGCACCTCTCCGTCAGCCGCCGCGACGGCACGATCCAGACCGCGGTGGTGTGGGTCCACACCGACGACGACGGCAACCTGGTCGTCAACTCGGCCGAGGGCCGGGCCTGGCCGGCGAACCTGCGGCGCGAGGGGCGCGCAACGGTCAGCATTCATAACGCCGAGAACCCGTACGAGTTTGCGACCGTCGCTGCGACATTGACCGGGGATACGCATGACGGTGCGGATCAGATCATCGACGACTTGGCGAAGAAGTACATGGATGCTGACTCCTACCCGTTCCGCCAGGAAGGGGAACAGCGGATCACGTTCACGCTGAGCCCGCAGCGCGTCACGCACTACGGCAGCTGAGCATGAGCGACTGGCGCGAGGCGGCGATGGACCGCATGCGGAAACTGATCCTGGCCGTCGACCCGGAGATCGTCGAGGAACGCAAGTGGGCCAAGGCGAGCTCGCCCGACGGCATCCCGGTCTGGTCCCACGAGGGCATCATCTGTACCGGCGAGACCTACAAGGACAAGATCAAACTGACGTTCGCGCGCGGGGCAGCGGTCGATGATCCGACGGGGCTGTTCAACTCCAGCCTCGAGGGCAACACGCGCCGCGCGCTCGACATCGGCGAGGGCGTCGACGTGGACGAAGCCGCCTTCCAGGATCTGATCCGCAGCGCGATCGCGGTCAACGTCGCGGTCCGCGCGAAGAAGCAGTAGCCGCGGTGAGCGACTCCGCCGCGATCAGCCCGACCGCGCACTACACCGGTCAGGTCTGGGCGCGCAACGGACTTGCCCCTGAGGAGCTCTCCTCCTGGCAGGGCCGCGTGATGTTCGCTGGCCTGGAACCGGTGATGGCGATCAGCCGGTGGACCGGCGGCCCGTCGCTCGAGCCCTATCTCCTGGCACGGCACCGCGCGATCGACGCGCTGCTCGAGCAGTCCCTGGGTGAGGACGGCGTGACGCAGGTGCTCGAGGTCGCGTCGGGTCTGTCGGCCCGCGGCTGGCGGTTCACCGAGCGCCACGGCGACGCACTGACGTACATCGAGGCCGATCTGCCCGGAATGGCGCAACGCAAGCGGGCGTCACTGGCGCGGCTGGGAGCGCACCACCCGTCCCTGCGCGTCGTCGACGTCGACGCGCTCCAGGCAGGCGGTCCGGGAAGCCTTGAGGAGCTGGCCGCGACGCTCGACCCACAGCGCGGGCTGGTGATCATCACCGAGGGGCTCACCGGGTACCTCGACAACGACGACTTGCTGGACCTCTGGCGGCGGCTCGCGAGCATCCTCTCCGGCTTCGACAACGGTCGGTACCTGACCGATCTGACGCCGCAGTCGTCGGGCCGCAACCCCGTTGTCCGGGCCGGTCGGCTCTTGCTCGGCGGCTTCGTGCGCGGCCGCGTGCATCTGCACTTCGCCGACGAGCTCGCAGCCGCCGCCGCGCTGCGGGACTGCGGCTTCGCCGAGGCCAGCCTCAGACCGGCACACGAGATCGTCGCGGCAGCTGGACAGCCCGCCAGCCTCAGCCTCGCCCGCATCGCCGACGCTCGTGTTGCCCGGCGCTGCAGCTGATCACGCCGCGTGACGGATGTCTCAGTTTCAACTGAGCGTCCCGCGGTGACCATGGAGCCATGGGTGCCGTCCCCGAGATCGAGCAGCAGGAGCAGACCGCCCGTCGTCGCGGTGCGCCCGCCCTGGCGACAGCACAGGCGAGGTTCGCCCGCGAGTGGTGGTCGACGCGGAACGCAGCGCGCTGGCCGGAGCCCCCAGCCGGCGAGGGTCGCACGGCGATGCTGATCCCCGGCTTCATGGCGGGAGATCCGAGCCTCAGCAGAATGGCGCGCTGGTTGCGGAGCGGCGGGTTCTCGACAACCCGCAGCGGTGTTGCGCTCAACGTCGGCTGCACCGAGCGAACGCTGAGCCAGCTCGAGAAGCGGCTTGAGCAGACCGTGGCGGGCACCGGCACGCCCGCCCTGCTGATCGGCCAGAGCCGCGGCGGCGTGATGGCGCGGATCCTCGCGGTGCGGCGCCCGGACCTCGTGCAGGGGCTCGTCACGCTGGGGTCCCCGGTCGCCGACCCGCTTGGCGTGCACCGGCACGTGCTCCTGTCGATCGGCGTGGTCGGGACGCTGGGCACGCTCGGCGTCCAGCAGTGCTTCAGCCTCAACTGCTGGAGGGGCGACTGCTGCGCGCCCGTTGGGCACGACCTGGCTGCGCCCGTGCCGCGGTCGGTGGATTACCTGGCGTTCTACTCGCGGCGCGATGAGATCGTGCGCTGGAGGACGTGCCTCGACCCGGCAGCCGAGAACATCGAAGTAGCTGGCACGCACGTCGGCATGGCCCTTGACCGGGGTCTGTGGGAACGCCTCCGCGACGAGCTCTAGCCGCTCAGCTCAGGCGCTTGGCGAGCCTGACGCTCGCGGCGCGCGCGGGATCCAGCAGTGCCTCCATCGCGCTGCGCTCATCCGGCAGCGAGACGACGTGGCCGTCATGCAGCACCATCAGGAACCGATCCATCTGCTTGAGGAATGCCCGGTCGTGCGACACGGCAACGACAGCGCCCTCAAAGCCGTCCAGCGCCTGCTCCAGCGCCTCGGCCGAATCGATGTCGAGGTTGTCGGTCGGCTCGTCCAGCAGCAACAGATTGTGGCCCTCGAGCTCCAGGCAGAGGATGTCGAGCCGGGCTTTCTGGCCGCCGCTCAGCACGCGGTGCGGGCGCTGCGCGGCGTCAGCCAGGCCGTAACGCGCGAGTGCGCCCATCGCGCTGTGCACCGCGCCGGTCACGTCGCTGATGATCTCCACCGGCGTGCGGTCGGGTTCGTCCTCGCGCAGGTTCAGCTGGGTGAAGAAGCCCACGCTGACCCGGCTGCCTGTCACAGCGCTGCCGCCGGTCGGCTGATCACCACCGGCGAACACGCGCATCAGGTGCGTCTTGCCGCCACCGTTCGGGCCGATCAGGCCGATCCGCTCGCCGTGATGGATCTCCTCGGAGAACGGCAGCACCAGACCGTCGATCGCCACGTCGTGCAACGTCAGCGCCTTGCGCGCCGCGTCGCCGCCCTTGATCCGCACGCGGATCTGCTGGTCGGTCACCGGCGCCGGCGGCGGCCCGGAGGCGCGCCAGCGCTCCAGCCGCGACTCCATCGCGTCGGCCTTCTTCGCCCAGGCGTCGCTGTAGCGGGCACGCTGCTTGAAGGTCTTCATCAGCTGGAAGAGGCGCGTCTCCTCGTCCTTCCAGCGCTGCAGCGCGTCACCCATCCGCTCCTGGCGCGCCTCGCGCGCCTCGGGGTAGGTGGCGTACGAGCCGCCGTGCATCCACGTGCCGCCGGCCTCGAGCGTGAGGATGTGCGTCACTGCCGCCGCCAGCACCTCGCGGTCGTGGGAGATCATCAGCACCGTCTTCGCGGATTTTGCGATCTGCTGCTCGAGCTCCCGCTTGGCGGGAATGTCGAGGAAGTTGTCGGGCTCGTCGAGCAGCAGCACGTCGGCGTCGGAGTTGAACAGCACGTCGAGCACCAGCCGTTTGCGCTCACCGCCGGACAGCGTCACCGCGGGACGATCCGCCAGGTCGCCGTAGCCGCTGCGCACGATCCGGCGGCAGGCCGCATCCCAGCGGGCCTCCAGCTCGTAGCCACCGTGCGTCGACCAGTCATCCATCGCGGCGCCGAGGGCCATGCCCGCCTGCTCATCGCCGCCCGCCAGCGCGCGCTCGGCCGCGATCATCTGCCGGCCGACCACGCGCAGCTCGGTCGGTGCGAGGTCCGTCAGCAGCTCCCGCACGGTGCGCGGGTCGTCATGCGCACCGACGTCCTGCGCCATCACCGCGACGCGGCCGCCGAGGCTGAAGTCCCCCTCGTCGGCGGGCAGCTCCTTCGTCAGCACGCGCAGCAGCGTCGACTTGCCGACACCGTTGATGCCGACGAGCCCGACGTGCTGGCCCGGCGAGATCTTGAACGTGACCTCGTTGAACAGCAGATCGCCGCCAGGGTGGGCGTATGCGAGGTTGGTGGCGGTGATGTGACTCATGGCCGGACTACGTCGAGTGTGCAACAGCTTTCGCGATGCGGAAGCGCATGCACTCTCGACGCCTGTTGCGTGGGGCTAGCGTCCGCGGCGGTGCCCGCCAGCGGTGGCAACGCGCTTGGCGCCGCCGCTGGTGTGGCCGCCGCCGCTGCTCTTGCCGCGGTTGCCGCCCGGCTTCGGACCGCCGCTCGACTTCGCGCCGCCACTGCGGGCGCCGTGCTTCGGCCCGCTGCTGCGGGTCGAACCACCGGGGCCACGATGCGGCGTGTGCTGACCGTTGGCGCGAGCCTTGGCCTTCTTGCCGAGCGCGCGGGCATTCGGGTCGAGGCCGGCCAGCTTGTACTGGTCGTGCAAGCCGATGTCGCGGATGATCGCGGCGACGTCGCCGACCTGTTCGGGTGCGACGAGCGTCACGCCGGCACCGCTGCGTCCGGCGCGGGCCGTCCGGCCGATGCGGTGCACGTAGGACTCGCGGTCCTCCGGTGCGTCGTAGTTGATGACGTGGCTGATGCCGTCGATGTCGATGCCGCGCGCGGCGACGTCGGTCGCGACGAGCACGCCGATCTGACCGTTCTCGAACGAGCGCAGTGCCCGCTCGCGCTGGTTCTGCGACTTGCCGCCGTGCATGGCGGCTGCGCCGATGCCGGACTTCGACAGCTTCTTGGTCAGGCGGTCGGCGCCGTGCTTGGTGCGCACGAACACGATCGCGAGATCATCAACGGTCTTCAGCTGATCGATCAGTACCTCGACCTTGTCGGCGCCCTTGGTGGCGACAAAGCGGTGGTCCATCTCGGTGATCGGCCGCGTCGGCGGCGCGTGCTCGTGCTTCGTGCCCTTGTCGGTGTAGGCCTGCGCGATGCGGCCGGCCTCACCGTCGAGTGTGGCGCTGAAGAACAGCGTCTGGCGGCCACGCGGGGTCTGCGCGACGATCCGGTCGATCGGCGGCTTGAAGCCCATGTCGAGCATCCGGTCAGCCTCGTCGAGGACGAGGATCTTGATGTTCTTGAGGTTGAAGGCGCGGCGCTGGATCAGATCCTCGAGGCGGCCCGGAGTGGCGACGATCACGTGCGCCCTTGCGGCGTCACGCGACTGCTTCTGGATGCCGACGCCGCCGTAGACGGCGCAGATGTTGAGGGCGAGCGCGTGGGCGACGCCGCGGGACTCTTCCACGATCTGCGAGGCGAGCTCACGGGTCGGGGCGAGGATCAGGGCTGACGGGCGCGCTGCGCCGTTGGCCTCGATCCGGTCCAGCAGCGGCACCATGAAGGCGAGCGTCTTGCCGGAGCCGGTCGGTGACTTGCAGAGCACGTCACGACCAGCCTGGATGTCTGGGATCACCATGCCCTGAACGGGCAGGGTGTGGGTGTAGCCGCGCTTCTCCAGCGCGTTGACTGCGGCGTCTGAGACGCCAAGTTCACGGAAGCTCGCGGCTTGTGCCGGAGCAAGAGTGGTGGTCATTCGGTTTTTCTCCTGAATGCGCGCGGCACATGTCTCGTGGAGACAGGCGCGCCAGGCGCTTGGTCAAGGCCGATGCACATTGTTCGCGCGGGCCGGTTTCGGATGGCAAACACCCGAACCGACGGTGCGAATCCCTGGGGATCCGCAGCGACAAAACTGGCAGCTGCCCGTGTGGCTTCGTGCCACACGTGGACGGAACCGTAGCAGGGTGCAGGCGATTCCTTGCGAGCCTTCGGTCACACGGGCCCCCAGTTGGGCGCTTACAAAAGTCTTAGGTGAGACTCAGGCTGACCTTGGGTATGACGCGCATAGTGCACATACGGACACCGAAGTGAGCGGCTCTTGGACCGGCCAGCCCACACCAGAATCGGTCCGTATACGAGAGAGCAGTAGGAGTTCCTCCCCCGAGCCGGCGGTGCTACCGACCTAGCGCCGTCGGCTCAACTCCTTTCAGGGGCTAGCGGCGCTTGCCCCGCACGATGTGCAGTCGCAACTTCGCGCTCGCCATCATCCGGTTGATCCCCTGGCGTGTGAAGCCGTCCGCGATCGTGTCGGCGTCGCAGGCGCCGATCTCACCGCGCGGGTAGGCATCAACGATGAGCATCCCGAGCCGACGCGGCTGCTTGAGCGGGACGACGTAGTTTCCCTGGAGTGAGAACTCGCGGGCCGGCGAGGTGGCCGTGGCGTCAGCTCCACCCTCGTCGAGCCACCACCATGCCGATCCAGCCTGTTTCGCCCGGACGAGGTGGCGGTAGACGGGGAACAGCAGGTGATGTCGTGCGACTGCCCTGGCAGAGAGCCGGGTCGGATAGCCGGTGGCACGCACGGTCACCTCGGTGCTGCAGGTTGCCGACTCCTGAACGGAGTAGGTGAGGGTCTCGTCGCCGTCACCCGAGGTACGGGTCCACTGTTCCGTCGGCACCGTCACGGTGAACGCGCCGCGCAGGACCCGAGACGGACCCGTAAACCCATAGACGTAGCCGTGTTTCACGACTGTCGTGGTCGTTTGCCCCTGGTCGGCGGCGTTGGCCGAAGGGACGAAGACAAAGACTGATGCGAGGACCACCAGAACGTGTTTCATGTCACTGCAACTGTTCGTCGACCGAAAGGTGACGCTGGACCACTCAGCGCCGGCTGACCGAGCGCCCCGAGAGCGCGTCGAGCAACAGTTCCACCGACTCCTCCAGCTGCTCCAGCGTCGCGTCCTGCACCTTCGTGATGCCGACACGGCCGTTCAGCCAGGCGTTGATGTCGGAGTGCGTGCGACGGTCGCGGCGGCCGAGGTCACTGACGAGGCGGTGGCGCTTCTCGCGCAGGATCTTGCGTCGCTTGAAGCTGGACGGGCCGAGCGGTTCGGCTTCTGGCTCATCCGCGCCCGCCGTTGCCCAAGCAGCCGTGACGGCGACCGGCGCCGGCGTGATCGTCGGACCACCGCCGAACAGCGACATCTGCGGTTGCGCCGAGACATCGGCCGCCAGCGCAGCAAAGTCCGGCGCCTCGGAACGCTCGGTCTCGGTGCGGTCTGGGAGCTCATCGAGTTCGTCGCCCTCGCCGCGTGAGCGCAGCACGTGGCGCAGTTCGCTGTCCACGGTTGCCGCGTGGTGGCGCAGCACCGGATCGGCGGGCAGGTAGAGCCATGATGGATCCACCGCCTTGTTCTTCGTCGTGCGCACGAAGCGGCCGACGACCTGGCGGAAGATCAGCGGCGTCTTCGCGGCGCTGGCGTAGACGCCGACGCGCAACCGCGGAATGTCGACGCCCTCGGACACCATGTTCACGGCGACGAGCCACGGATCGCGCGCCTTGGTGAATGCCGCCAGCTTGTTGTGGGCGCCCTGCTCGGTGTGCAGCACCACGGTCGGCGGCTTGCCGGTGACCTCGCGCAGCACCTTGGCGACCTGACGGGCGTGCTCGGAGTCGGCAGCGACGACGAGACCGCCGGCATTTGGATGACCGTCCTCGCGAATCTTCAGCAGTTTCGCGTGCGCGTTGGCGAGGATCCGCGGCAGGCCATCGGTCAGCTCCGCCGAGATCGCGGTGCGGTAGCGGCGCGAGGCCTCACGCGTGGACAGCACGTCGTCGAAGCCGGCCTCGATGATGTTGTCGCCCGACTGCCACTGCAGGTGGCCGTCGAAGGGGACAAAGGTGACCGGTCGGCAGACCCCGTCACGGACTGCGTCGGCGTAGGTGTAGGAGACGTCAGCGATAGCGGTGCCGGACTCGTCGTACTTGACGCCCGGAATCGGCGAGGCATCGGAACGGAACGGTGTGCCGGACAGCAGCAGCCAGCGCTTGGCGCGGGCGAACGCGGCGTTGAACGACTCGCCCCAGGCCAGCTCCTCGCCGAGGTGGTGGGCCTCGTCGGCGATGATCAGCGTGCGCTCGGTTACGTGGGGCGCCCAGCGCGCGGCGGCGGAGACGACCTTGGCGTAGGTGACGGCGATGCCGTGGAAATCCATTGGCGGCCGCACCTCGTCGGCGTCGGGCACCAGCTGCAGGCCCTGCTCAGCGGCGGCCTCAGCCCACTGGCGCGTCAGCGGCGCTGTGGGACAGACGACGATCACGCGATCGATCGCCTTGGCACGCAGCATCTGGCGCGCAACCTCAATCGAGGGCCGCGTCTTGCCCGCGCCAGGCGCAGCCGAGATCAGGAACGAACCGGACTCCCACGTGGCCATGCCGTTGAGCGCGGCAATCTGCCACGCCCGCAATCCGTTGCCGGGCTTCTTGCTGTCCGTGCGTGCCAAGGGAAGCGGCAAGACTGCGGCACCGCGCGGACGGAACGAAAAGCCCCTGGAAGCTCAGGGGTCAGCCGATCACGCGCGACATCAGCCGCAGCGACACCGCGTCCGGGGTCAGCCGTACAACGCTGCTCTTCAAGGCGAGATTTCGTCCGAGAGCAAGCCGCGCCATCCGCCCCGACTCTCGCTGCACCATCGACGCGCGCCGGCGACGCAGGCGCTCGTAGGTTGCGAATGCCGTTGCAGGATCGTCACTTCCGTTGAGGGCGAGACCCAATGCAGCGGCATCTTCGATCGCCTGCGCGGCACCCTGCCCGAGATTCGGCGCCATGGCATGCGCCGCGTCTCCGAGCAGGGCGATGTTTGCGGCGGACCAGCGCTTGAGCGGCTTCAGCGTCCGTACGTCGTTGACGAGCAGCGCCGTGCGATCGGTTGCGGCAGCAACGGCGTGGAACGGCTCCGGCCACCCGCCGTCCCGCAACAGCGCCACCGGATCGTGCGGATCAATGCGCTCGCTCGCCGCTTCCAGGAACCAATAGGTGCGTCCGCCGAGCAGACCGCTGAGACCCGCCACCATTCCCGGCCCCCAGGCTTCCATCCCGGTACCCGCACCGACATCGTGCGCCCCCACGCCCCGCACCACCGTGTACCCGGTGGCCACCACCCGCGACTGCGGCTCCACGACCTCGCGCACCATCGACCCGATCCCATCAGCGCCGATCACCGCATCGGCGGCGACAGCCTCGCCCCCTTCAAGCACGAGTCCGTCAGCGGAGACGGAGCGAACCGCCTCGCCGCGCCGGACTTCGAGTCCCACGGCAAGCAGGTCATGCAGTGCCGGCCGCTCGACAATGACGAGCGGCGCACCCTTCTCACGCGCAAGTGCCGCGACGTCGAGCGTCGAGATTGGTCGCCCAGTCGCCGTTACGACGCGTGCTCGCCGCACCTCAGCGCCAATGTCGCGAACCGCGCTACCGAAGCCGAGCCCATCGAGCGCTCGCATCGCGTTTGGCCACATCGCAAGGCCTGCGCCGACAGCCGTCGACCCTGTCGCCCGCTCGAAGAGGTGTGCCGTGTGCCCCGCGCGACTGACTGCGTGGGCTGCGGCGAGTCCGCCAATCCCTGCTCCCACGATCACGATGTGCACGCCGCGGACCCTACCGGCGCAGGCCACCAGCAGCAGGACTGCCACTAGGCTCTGAGCCGTGTCCAAGGTCCTGCAATCGCTTCCCGCCGGTGAACGCATCGGCATCGCCTTCTCCGGAGGGCTCGACACCTCGGTCGCCGTCGCCTGGATGCGCGAAAAGGGCGCCGTCCCCTGCGCGTACACGGCCGATCTCGGCCAGTACGACGAGGACGACATCGACGCGATCCCCGGTCGGGCAGAGGCCTACGGCGCCGAGCTCGGCCGCCTTGTCGACTGCAAGCGGGCGCTGGTCGAGGAGGGCTTCGGGGCGATCGCCTGCGGCGCGTTCCACATCCGCGCGGGCGGAAAGACGTACTTCAACACGACGCCGCTCGGCCGCGCCGTCACCGGCACGATGCTGGTGCGGGCGATGGCAGCCGACGACGTGTCGATCTGGGGCGACGGATCGACGTTCAAGGGCAACGACATCGAGCGCTTCTACCGCTACGGCCTGCTGGCGAACCCGCAGCTGCGGATCTACAAGCCGTGGCTGGACCCGGACTTCGTCAGCGAGCTCGGTGGCCGCCACGAGATGTCGGAGTGGCTGACCGCGCGCGATCTGCCCTACCGCGCCTCGGCTGAGAAGGCGTACTCGACCGACGCCAACATCCTCGGCGCGACGCACGAGGCCAAGACGCTGGAGCAGCTCGACGAGTCGCTGGAGATCGTCGAGCCGATCATGGGCGTGCGGTTCTGGGACGAGTCGGTGGCGATTGCGACCGAAGAGGTCGTCGTGCGGTTTGAGACCGGCCGGCCGGTGGCGATCAACGGCAACGAGTTCGGCGGCGACCCCGTCGCGCTGATGCACGAGGCGAACGCGGTCGGCGGCCGCCACGGTCTCGGCATGAGCGACCAGATCGAGAACCGCATCATCGAGGCCAAGAGCCGCGGCATCTACGAGGCGCCGGGCATGGCGCTGCTGCACATCGCCTACGAGCGGCTGGTCGCCGCGATCCACAACGAGGACACGCTCGCCAGCTACCACGCCGATGGCCGCAAGCTCGGCCGGCTGCTCTACGAGGGCCGCTGGCTCGACCCGCAGTCCCTGATGCTGCGCGAGGCGCTGCAGCGCTGGGTC
>Ga0209023_10005561_pt1 | contig 13733 bp, 10 predicted proteins | sample LakOneMetagenome_FD_187468 | JGI IMG/M metagenome (GOLD analysis project Ga0209023, IMG submission 187468) | Freshwater and sediment microbial communities from Lake Erie, Canada (SPAdes) (version 2) | ecosystem: Environmental > Aquatic > Freshwater > Lentic | place: Lake Erie, Canada...
AAATCGTAGATTCATAAGAAGCGTTTAAATTTAATTAAATATTCATCATTAGAAATATAAAAAAAGCAGCCTTTCGGCTGCTCTCAAATGTGAAATAAATTTTGTCTTATGATTTATCTTTTAAGCTAAAGAACCAGTTGAGAATTAATGCTGCAAATGTTGCAGTACCAATACCACCTAAGTTGAAATCACCAAATTGCAAAGCAAAATCGCCTGTTCCTAAAATGATCGTTACTGCTGCAACCATCAAGTTTTTGTTTTTAGAAAAATCGACTTTATTCTCAATCCAGATTTTCGCACCTGCAATGGTAATCAAACCGAATACTACAATAGAAGCACCTGTTAAAATTGCAGTTGGAATGGTATGAATGATTGCACCAAATTTAGGTGAAAAACCTAAAAAGATTGCGAAAACACCAGCAACAACGAAAACAATCGTAGAGTACACACGTGTTACTGCCATGACGCCAATGTTTTCACCGTAAGTGGTCATCCCCGGAGCACCAACACCACCTGAAAGTGTCGTTGCAATACCATCCGCAACAAACGCCTTACCAATCTGTGGATCTAAGTTTTCACCTGTCATTGCGCTTACTGCTTTGATATGACCTAAGTTTTCAGCCACTAAAATCAAAGCAATCGGTGCAATAATCAACATCGCGTTGACATCAAACACAGGAGAATGGAAGGTTGGAAGACCGAACCAAGCAGCTTCTTGGATGGGTGCAAAATTGATAGGTGTACCATTTCCCATCACATTTGAAACAATAAAATAAACCAGATAAGCCAGTAACAAGCCAACTAATAAAAGTAAGCGTTGTAATAAACCTTTGGTGAAAACTGCAATTGAACCCATGCACAGCACAGTGACCAATGCCATCCACATATTAAAGTTATTACCAGCAACGCCTTTAACCGTAACAGGGGCAAGGTTTAGACCAATGATCATAACCACAGCACCAGTAACGACTGGTGGCATAAGCTTTTCGATCCATTTGGTGCCTGTTGCCATCACAATAAAACCAAAAATTGTGTATAGCACACCACATGCCATGATCCCGCCAGCAGCATGGGCAATATTAATATTTGGCGCACCTGTACCTGATGCTGCATAACCTGTCGCAGCAATCACTACACCAATAAATGCGAAACTTGAGCCTAAATAACTAGGAACACGACCACCTGTGACGATAAAGAACAAGATGGTACAAATCCCTGACATTAAAATAGCAAGGTTTGGATCGAAGCCCATTAAAAATGGAGCCAAAACAGTCGCACCAAACATGGCAAAAGCATGTTGAATGCCTAGAACGATGCTTTGCGCAGGCGGTAAATATTCATTGGTTCCGACAGGTCGTGAATCGATGCTACCTGTGTATGGACGCCATTTAGGAAACCAGTTGGACATAAATTAAGCACATAAAAAACAAATTGCGCACATGATACTCTTTATTGTTTTAAGTTTTAAACACTTTGGTAAAACTAAAGGTTTGCATTTATTAAGAATAACGTTTGTTTTATACCATTTGGTCAAATAATTGAATTGTGTAAGTTTGTAAAATCAAAGTATTAAAAAATGTAAATCTAGGAATTGTTCATAATTAAATATTTTGCAATTGATTAATTTTTTTTATTCATTATTGATGAGGAAAATAAAATTATTGACAGGGTCGACATTTTTTTGCAAATGGAGGAAATACGGCTGTATTCCTCCATCATTAAAAAAATAACAACTTAGCCCGTATTACGTAAGCCTGCGGCAATACCTGCAATACTCACCATCAAAGCATGATCCACAGGTGTATGTTCCGCATGACGTTCTGTCAAATAAGCACGGCGACGTTTCATTAACTCAGCTTGTAATAGGTGCAAAGGTAATAAATACGGTTTACGTACTTTCATTGCTTGATCAAGGACATCATTCGAACTTAAAAGTTTAGATTCGCCTTTCATTGCCAATAATGTCTGTACAGCATCGTGTAAGCGTTGACGTAATTCAGCACCTAAAACTTTTAAATCTTCATCATTGGTCAGATGTGATTCATAGTAAAGTGCGATATTCGAATCGGCTTTAGACAATACCATTTCCAACATATCAATTAAGGTTTGGAAATATGGCCATTCTGTTAGCATTTCATCTAAAACGGCTTTTTGACCTTGGTCGATCACTTGGTTAATCGCAGCACCTGTGCCTAACCATGCTGGCAGCATCAAACGAATTTGTGTCCAAGCAAAAACCCAAGGAATGGCACGTAGAGATTCAATACCACCACTGACTTTACGTTTTGCAGGGCGTGAACCGAGTGGCAACATTTGTAATTCAAGCTCAGGCGTCACTGTACGTAAATATTTCACAAAATGTGGATTTTCACGCACAGTCTGACGATACACTTTGACAGATAAATCAGTCATTGAATGCATTAAATCTCGCCATTCCTGTTTCGGGGTAGGCGGTGGTAATAAAGTTGCTTCAAGTGTTGCAGCGGTATAAATTTCCAAGTTCTGTAAAGCGATTTCTTCTAGACCGAACTTAAAGCGGATCATTTCGCCTTGTTCTGTTACACGAATTGCGCCCGAAATAGAACCTGGCGGTTGTGAGAACAAAGCTTGTTGCGTAGGTGCACCACCACGACTGATTGAACCACCACGACCATGGAATAGCGTTAATTGTACGCCGTGCTGTTTGGCAATTGCAGTTAACTCTTCTTGTGCACGATATTGTGCCCAATTGGCAGACATGAATCCTGCATCTTTGGCAGAGTCAGAATAACCAATCATGACTTCGTGTTTACCTTGAATATGCTGTTTATACCAATGCATATTGAATAAGGTTTGCATGGTATTGGCAGCACCATCCAAGTCTTTTAAGGTTTCAAATAAAGGGACAACACGTAATGGATGTTCTATACCTGCTTCTTTTTGCAATAACAGCACAGCTAAAATGTCACTTGGATATTCCGCCATGGAAATAATATAAGCGCCCAAGCTTTCTTTTGGCTGTTCTGCCAGAGTACGCATTGTTGCAAAAACTTCTTGAACATCAGGATGTTCAATCAAGCTACCTACTGGCTCATTTAAGTGTTTTGGTAATAATGGGCGTTTGCTTTGTAACTCTTGCAATAAGAAATTTTGACGGGCTTGTTCTGTCCACGTTTCAAAATTACCTAGTCCTAAATATTCCGTAATTGCTGAAATGGCTTGGCGATGACGACCTGATTCTTGTCGAATATCCAATTTAAGCAGTTCGATCCCAAAGCAATTCACACGATAAATAAAGTCGAGTAATTTGCCATTGGCAATTTCAGGAAGATTACAAGCCATCAATGAGCGGTAGCAAAGGAGCAGTGGTTGTAATAATTCATCTTTATGACGAATAATTAAACTACGATCTACCTCAGAATGTAAGCCACGCAATTTATCAGTCAGCCATTGACGTGTTGCTTTTAAGCGTTCACGTGTTGCACGTAGATATTCACGATAAGGCTCTGGATGCTGATAGCCTAAAGCTTGTACCAATTCATTCGAACAGGCTTCGATCGAAAGTTCCCAACGCAGATCTTCGATGTCATGGACATACAAATCCGTTGCTTTCCAACGAGATAACCAAAGGACTTCTTGAGTAATGTTATGCGTAACATTTGGGTTACCATCACGGTCACCCCCCATCCAAGAGGCAAAGCGGATGGGTGAAATATCTAACGGTAAGGTTTTATCGCAATTGTTTTGTACTAAATCATCCAGTCCACGAATGAACTTTGGTACAGCATTCCACAAAGTTTGCTCAATGGTGGTAAAGCCCCATTTTGCTTCATCAATTGGTGTTGGGCGATGTTGGCGAATTTCATCAGTTTGCCATGCAGAACAGATCAGTTGTTTTAAATCTGTCAGTACGTCTGCTCGTTGTTTTGGCGTGAGTTTTTGTTGATCAAAAGTCGAAAGACAATTGTTAATACCATCATATTTTTGAATTAAGGTACGACGACTCACTTCAGTTGGATGTGCTGTGAGTACCAGTTCAATTTTGAGTTCACAAATTTGCTTATATAAGGTTTCTGCTGAAATGTTCTGATCTTTAAATTTAGAAAATAAATGATCGAGTACATTTGGAGAAGGGGCATTTTCATCAAATTCGCTTTGGCGACGACTGCGTACCACATGATATTGCTCAGCAATATTGGCGAAGTTTAAGAAATGTGAAAATGCACGAGTAAGCGGCAGAATCTCGTCATCTTTTAAATTCAAAAAAAGTTGTTCAAGTTGTTTTTCTGCTTCAACTTGACCATCTCTTGCGCCCTTACCTAAAGCACGAATCTGTTCAATTTGATTAAACAAATCTTGTCCTGCATGTTCCTTTAAGGTTTCACCTAAAAGATTTCCGAGTAAGCGTACGTCCTCACGCAGCGGAGCATCAATTTGTTGAACCATTTTGTCACTCTCCCATTCTTGTTATTTCGACTATAACGTGATTCCATCACAATCCAAGAGGCTTCCTACAAAAGTATGTAATGACTGTGCAAGAAGAATACATTAGCTGATTTTATCGATATCACTCGAGTATGCCTGAAACAAGAAAGCGCTATTATTTAGTTTTTTAATACTGTGGCTGAGCTTTATATTTCATCATAAATAGTTCAATACTTTCCGAAATAATCTGATGCTTCTCCTGCTCTGTAGGGGATTGGCGAATACCCAATAGCACTTCGTGGTGTCGAATACCGAGCAATAACGATAAAATTAGATTAATTTGTTTTTCAATATCATCAGTTTGAATGAATTTAAGCTGTGTTGCCTGTTCAAAAAAGTCTTGCCAAACATCACACATGCGCTGATGTGACACATTATAAAACTGCATCGCCAAAGGGTTTTGTTCGGCTGCGAGTTCCAATAATAAATGTTCGAGTTTAATCGCTTCAGGCAAATTAATGATGTTCAGTGCCAATTCACATACTTGATAAAAATATGCTTGAAAATCACTATTTGCATCGAGTCGTAACGGCCGAGCATTGATCGATGCTTCACAGGTCGCTTCTATGGCACAACTAAACAAAGTTTCTTTGTCTTGAAAATGGTTATACACCGTGAGTTTGGTCACGCCTGCTTCTTTGGCGATTTGATTCATACTTGAACCATGATAGCCCAGTTTAAGAAACAACTTTTTAGCCGCTTCTAAAATATGTTTACGCTTTTCTAAGTCCTTTGGACGCCCAACAGTTGTTTGCACGATTATTTCCAAAAAAAGAAAAATAAGTCATTTACACAATAGATCATTCTCAATTAGTGTACCATGCAGTATATTAATTAAAAATTAACCAAATTAATATCCCAACGCTATTTTGCCTGAAAAAGTGCATTTGAATAAGAGCTTTGCGTATGAGTATTTTGAAATCAGCTGTGACCAGCTTGCTTATTGTGTCTAGTGTGACGCTTTGGGGGTGCAGTAAGCCAGCACCTGAAACAGAACAAATTCCTTTTGTTATGGTAACTCAACCTGCGACTTCACTTGAAGATCAAAAAAGTTATGCAGGGGATGTACAAGCTCGACAGCAAACAGCACTTGCATTCCGTGTGGGTGGGCAAATTACTGACCGTTATGTCGATGTCGGTGATCGGGTCAAAGTCGGGCAAGTTTTAGCAAAACTAGATGTTAAAGATGCTCAGTTACAGTTGAATTCTGCCAAGGCTCAACTTGAGAGTGCTCAATCCGCAGCTAAAGTTGCCGCAGATGAATTAAAACGTTTTCAGCAATTATTGCCAATCAATGCAGTGAGCCGCTCTCAATACGATGCTGTAAAAAGCCAATATGATTCAGCAAATGCAGCGTTGAAACAGGCACAGTCCAATTACGATGTATCATCAAATCAAACAGGTTATAACCAATTAGTTGCGAATAAAAATGGGGTGATTACGCAACGTAATATTGAAGTTGGGCAAGTGATTTCAGCAGGACAAGCGGCATATCAACTGGCGATTGGTGGTGATAGAGAAGTTGTGATCGGTGTGCCTGAACAAGCTATTTCTGATATTAAAGTCGGTCAAAATGCATGGATTACTTTGTGGTCAAAACCACAAGATAAATTTGCAGCGTATGTCAGAGAGATTTCGCCTGCGGCAGATCAGTCACGTACCTTTAGCGTCAAAGTAGCGTTAAAAGAAGGGCAGTCTGTGATTCAACTTGGACAGAGTGCACGTGTTTTCTTTAATCAAAATATTCAAAATGTATTGAGCATTCCTTTATCCAGTGTTTCTGCGACCAATAAACAAGCTTACGTTTGGGTAGTCAATTCTGATCAACGTATTCATAAAGTTGCTGTAACTTTGGGGGCGTACGGTCGTGACAGTGTACCTATTTTAAGTGGTTTGCAAGCTGGGCAGTGGGTGGTTGTTGGCGGTGTGCATTTGCTTCGAGAAAAGCAAAAAATTAATCCAATTGACCATGAAAATCGTGCTGTAAAAATTTCTGCTAGCCCTGTTAAAGCAGGAGGTTAAATATGAACTTTAACCTTTCAGAATGGGCATTAAAAAATAAAGGCTTAGTGCTTTATTTTATGATTCTAATGGGAATCGTGGGGATGTATTCCTATTCAAAATTGTCGCAAAGTGAAGACCCACCATTTACTTTTAAAGTGATGGTAGTACAGACTTATTGGCCGGGTGCGACAGCAGAAGAAGTTTCGCTCCAAGTCACCGATAAAATTGAAAAAGAGCTGATGAGCACAGGCCAATACGAAAAGATTATGGCCTACTCACGTCCGGGTGAGTCGATGGTCATGTTTATGGCAAAGGACTCATTAAAATCGAGCCAACTTCCTGATGTTTGGTATCAGGTACGTAAAAAAGTTGGAGATATCAAACAACAGTTTCCTGCAGGTGTACAAGGCCCATTTTTTAATGATGAGTTTGGTGATACTTTCGGTAATATTTATGTATTAACAGGCAACGATTTTGATTATGCCACACTCAAAGAATACGCAGACCGCTTGCAGCTACAACTGCAACGGGTCAAAGATGTAAGCAAAGTTAATCTGGTTGGTTTACAAGATCAAAAAATTTGGATTGAGCTTTCCAATACCAAAGCGGTACAAATGGGCGTGCCTGTGACGGCCATTCAAGAAGCACTTGCTAAACAAAATAGCATTACCAGTGCGGGCTTTTTTGAAACAGGTACAGATCGGATACAGGTTCGAGTCAGTGGTCCTTTGAACAATGTAGATGAACTGAAAAAAATGCCTTTATTGGTCGGTGATAAAACCATCCAATTAGGCGATGTGGCTGAGGTCTATCGTGGTTTTAGTGATCCAGCTCAACCACGTATGCGTTTTATGGGTGAAAATGGTATTGGTCTTGCAGTATCGATGCGTAAGGGTGGTGACATCATTGCACTCGGGAAGAACCTAGAAACAGAATTCCAGACATTACAAAAAACATTACCTTTGGGTATGGAGCTGAAAAAGGTTTCAGATCAACCTGTTGCAGTACAACGCAGTATCCACGAATTTGTGAAGGTACTTACTGAAGCTGTGATTATCGTACTTTTAGTGAGCTTCTTCTCTTTAGGCTTCCGTACAGGATTAGTGGTTGCTTTTTCTATACCACTGGTTTTAGCCATGACCTTTGCAGGTATGAGCTTATTTGATGTCGGTTTGCATAAGATTTCATTAGGCGCCTTGATTCTGGCTTTGGGTTTATTGGTCGATGATGCCATTATCGCCGTGGAAATGATGGCGATAAAAATGGAACAAGGCTATAGCCGAATGCAAGCGGCAGGCTTTGCATGGAAAACCACGGCATTTCCAATGCTCACAGGAACATTAATTACCGCAGCAGGCTTTTTACCCATTGCAACAGCAGCATCAAGTACAGGGGAATATACGCGTTCTATTTTCCAAGTGGTGACCATTGCGCTGATTGTATCGTGGGTTGCAGCAGTTGTTTTTGTACCGTATTTAGGCGACAAATTACTGCCTGATTTTACCAATACAGTACATAAAGCGCCTTGGTATATCCGTTTATGGGCAAGATTACGCAAACAACCAGAACCTCAAGCAGTCATCCATCATGAAGGCGAGCACTTCGATCCTTATCAAAGCAAGATGTACCAAAGCTTTAGAAAAATGGTGAATTGGTGCGTGACATATCGTAAAACGGTCATCGCAATCACCGTGGGGATATTTGTACTGTCTGTAGCAATGTTTAAATTGGTTCCGCAGCAGTTTTTCCCACCGTCAAATCGTGCAGAAATTTTGGTTGATTTAAAATTAGAAGAAGGTGCTTCTTTGACTGCAACTGAAAATGCAGTCAAAAAAGTTGAAAAATTCTTATCTCAACAAAAAGGTATTGATAATTATGTGGCCTATGTTGGAACAGGTTCGCCACGTTTCTATTTGCCTTTAGATCAACAAATGCCGCAAGCCAGTTTTGCACAATTTGTAGTTTTGGCTTCTTCTTTAGATGATCGTGATGAAATTCGTAAATCGTTAGATACGCAAATTCGTCAATTGCTACCACAAGTTCGAACACGGGTATCGTTATTAGAAAATGGGCCACCTGTGGGTTATCCGCTTCAATATCGTGTATCTGGTGAGGATGTGACGATTGTTCGTCAAGAAGCGCAACAACTGGCAAAATTACTCAGTGAAAACCCAAATACCACCAATGTCCATTTAGATTGGGGTGAACAAAGTAAGATTATTTCATTGAATATTGACCAAGATCGTGCACGTCAAATGGGTGTGACTTCCGAAGATCTAGCAAACTTCTTAAACAGTTCGCTGACTGGGGTAGTGATCAACCAATATCGTGAAAAGCGTGAGCTGATTGATATTCGTATTCGTGGTGATCAGGCTGAGCGAGTTGATGTCGCATCTTTAGCGAGTTTGGCGGTACCTACCAGTAAAGGAACTACAGTACCACTCGCACAAATTGCACAAATTGATTATAAGTTTGAAGATGGCCTGATTTGGCATCGTAACCGTTTACCGACCATTACAGTACGTGCTGATATTCGTAGCAAGTTGCAACCTGCAACCGTGGTTAATGAAATGGCTGACAAAGTGGCTCAGCTTCGTACAACCTTACCGAGTGGTTATTTAATCGAAGTAGGTGGAACGGTTGAAGAATCTGCTAAGGGTCAAACTTCTGTCAATGCAGGAATGCCGTTATTCCTAGCTGTAGTCTTTACTTTGTTGATGATTCAGTTGAAAAGTATTTCACGGTCATTCATTGTATTTTTGACAGCACCATTGGGTTTAATTGGTGTGGTTTTATTCCTACTGTTATTCAATAAGCCTTTTGGTTTCGTGGCAATGCTCGGAACAATTGCATTATCTGGAATGATCATGCGTAACTCGTTAATTCTTATCGATCAGATCGAACAGGATATCAACGCTGGACATAATCAATGGGACGCAATTTTGGATGCGACAGTTCGTCGGGCACGCCCAATTATTCTAACGGCATTGGCCGCTGTGTTAGCCATGATTCCGTTATCACGTAGTATTTTCTTCGGCCCAATGGCTGTTGCAATTATGGGTGGATTAATTATTGCGACACTTTTAACCTTATTTTTCTTACCAGCATTGTATGCAACATGGTTTAAGGTGAAAAAAAGCGTGCATAATCCATAAAATTTTGTGAATATTAGGTGCGAAATATTAAAAACTTTAATATAGTAGCACTTAATCTTTATAGAAAATAACACAGGAAATTCCATTGCATTAGAAGTAAAGGAATGTGCAATGGATTTGAGGTTAGAAGCACCCATGGGGCAAGACAATTCAGAAAAGCAACGTCGTTCTATCACGACCTCTTATATATTCATGTTTCTTGCATTATTTACGGTGATTACGGCTGTCTTCGCTTATTGGTTAGCCCGAAAAGTGACAATGGCTGGTGATGTAGAAGTATGGATGCATGCACAAGCGTTATGGGTCATGCGTAATGCTGTCATTTTTCTCATTCTTGCAATTTTTGCAGCGCTTTGGTTCATTCCACTGATCTTTTTTTATTGGGACAGCTTTATTTGGGTGAAGGCTTGCACTGTTGCAGGTGTGGTATTCAGCGCAATTGCATGGCTATTTTTATTGAATGCATGGCTCAAAGGCTTTACTAAATATTTACAGAAAAAAGCGGTATTTTAAAAAAATCTAAAATTCAAACTTGTAAAAATAATTAATGCCCCCAATTTAGTTTGCATAGAAATATTATCAAATTTTTGTGGAGCATCGCCAAACATGGCTAAACGTGATTATTATGAGGTTTTAGGTGTTGCTAAGACCGCTAGTGATGATGAAATTAAAAAAGCCTACCGTAAGTTGGCGATGAAATATCATCCAGATCGTAACCCTGACAATCCAGAAGCTGAAGAAAAATTTAAGGAAGCTTCGGAAGCGTATGAAATCCTTTCTGATGGTGAAAAGCGTAGCATGTACGACCGTATGGGGCACAATGCCTTTGAAGGTGGTATGGGTGGCGGTGGCTTCGGTGGCGGATTCAGCGCAGAAGACATTTTTAGCCAGTTTGGTGATATTTTCGGTGGGGCTTTTGGTGGCGGTGGTCGTGGCCAACAACGTGCACGCCGTGGCTCAGACCTTCGTTATGTGATGGAATTGAGTCTTGAAGAAGCTGTTAAAGGCGTTAAAAAGACCATTACTTTTACTGCACCTGCACCGTGTGATGTGTGTGATGGTAAAGGTTCAAAAAATCCAAATGATGTAGAAACGTGTAAGACTTGTCATGGTGCTGGTCAAGTGCGTATGCAGCAAGGTTTCTTCTCTGTTCAGCAAACATGTAGCACATGTCGTGGACAAGGCAAAATTATTAAAAACCCATGTACCAAGTGTCATGGTTCTGGTGTAACTGACCGTCAACAAACCCTTGAAGTGACCATTCCAGCAGGTGTGGACAATGGTGATCGTGTTCGTCTAACAGGTAAGGGTGAAGCGATCCGTGATGGTCAATCAGGTGACCTATACGTGGAAGTGGTTGTTCGTGAGCACGAAATTTTCCAACGTGATGGCGCTGATTTATATATGGATGTCCCTGTAAGTATCGCAGATGCTGCTTTGGGTAAAGAGCTTGAAATTCCGACTTTAGATGGTCGTGTGAGTTTGAAAGTGCCTGAAGGTACACAAACAGGTAAAATGTTCCGTCTACGTGGTAAAGGTGTGAAACCAGTTCGTAGCAGTATGCAGGGTGACTTGCTTTGCCGTATCGTGGTTGAAACGCCAGTTCATTTAACTGCTCGTCAACGTGAATTATTGAAAGAACTTCAAGTCACGATGGATGGCGATGACAGTAAATCATCACCTAAGAAAAAATCATTCTTCGATCGTTTATTCGACTAAGTTATTGATTATATAAAAGTCAAAGGAGATATGTTTTACATATCTCCTTTTTTTATTGGTTTTTGTTATTTACTTTCAGTGTTATCCGCATCAGTTAAATAGGTATTATCTGGAGCAGCATCAATTTCGTCATCATCTTGTGGTGTGGGTTGTTGTACGCTCGTTTCTGCATTTGTTGATGATTTTATTTCTGTGTCTTCGGCCCATGAATGAGTGAAGTGAATTGCTAAAATGAAACCCAAAGCCATTTTAATTAGACGCATTTTATTTCTTCCTTGAATTACTTTTGATGAATAACTAGATTTGTTTGAATGTTGAAAATGTATTTTTATTCTAATCAAATTTTAAAATACTGATGTAATTCTTTGCTTGTTTTTATGTTGCTGGTTTTTATATTGTGAGAATTAAATCTTTGACAAAAGTCAAAACAACTCTCAACGTAGATAAGAAGTCTATTCTGTATTACAGCTTTTACTGATCATTTAACGCTAAGGGAAATTGATATTAAAGAGATAGGTTAAATTATCTCTTTAATTTGTACATGAGCGATCAATTATTCCAAAATGGGCGCATCGATATCTTCAATTTTCACTTCAACTTGAGGTTCAGTTGTAGTATTTGAATCTGTTTGAATGGTTGCTTTTTCTTCTGCTGTTGTTGGTGTGGTTGCAGGTGCTGAATCAGCCCAAGCATGTGTTAAGGTCATTGCTACGGCCATCGCCATTACCAATGCGAAAGCTATTTTATTCGAATGCATATTGATCTCCTTATAATCACTGTTATTTTCATTCGTGGCAGTAGTCTGCGGAGTATTTTTTGCACTTTGATGAAAAAGTTCATAGATTGTCGTGAATGTTTTAAAGTTTTACCGATGTAGTTTAGAGCTTTAATCTATTTCGTCATTTAGGTGAGCGTAGTTAAATCATAAGTTATGGTTTTTATTAAAATAAAAAAAGTTCATGGTATTTTTTAGAGATGGAACTTAGTCTTAGAACTGAGTTTTGTTATAGTAGCAACAATTCTCAAATTTAGTTTTAGGAAAATCTTATGTCAGTCGCTCCTCGTATTGGTATTGTCGGTGCTGGTGGTCGTATGGGCCGTACATTGATCCAAGCGGTACAACAAGCAGGTTATCAACTTGCAGCAGCAGTTGAGCGTCCAGAAAGCTCATTAATTGGTGCTGATGCGGGTGAACTTGCGGGGATAGGTGCTGTTGGTGTCAAGATTGTTGGACATTTGGAAGACGTTCTACAAGATGTTGATGTGGTAATTGATTTCACTGCGCCTGTAGCAACTGAAAATAATTTAAAACTATGCAGTGCGGCTGGTGTGGCAATGGTGATTGGTACTACAGGTTTTTCAGATGAGCAAAAAGATTTGTTAAATCAATCTGCAACAAAAACACCTGTAGTATATGCCGCAAACTATTCAGTGGGTGTCAATGTATCAATCAAGCTTTTAGAAATGGCTGCAAAAGTATTTGGTGATACAGTGGATATCGAGATCATTGAAGCTCATCACCGCCATAAAGTAGATGCGCCGTCAGGTACAGCATTGATGATGGGTGAGGCAATTGCTGATACTTTAGGTCGTGACTTAAAGAAAGTTGCTGTTTATGGTCGTGAAGGGCATACTGGCCCACGTGAGCGTGAAACAATTGGTTTCGAAACGATTCGTGGTGGTGATATTGTAGGTGAACACACAGTGATGTTCATTGGCGAAGGCGAACGCGTTGAAATTACTCATAAAGCGACAAGTCGTATGAACTTTGCTTCAGGTGCAGTTCGTGCAGCAGCATGGGTTGTGGGTAAAGATGCTAAAAAGTACGATATGAAAGATGTTTTAGGCTTAAATGACATTTAAGTGTAAAACGTGTTGCGATAAGATTAAAACAATGACTAAATTTTTTGAAAATTACAAATGAAAAAAATAATGATGTTACTTACTTGTGTGGTTAGTGCTGTTAGCCTAACTGCACAAGCTGCTTTACCAAATGATGCCAAATTAAGTCTTAATAAAAATAATATTAAGGTTTGGACATATAAGGACGCCAACAGCCCAGTTTTGTCATATAAGGCTGAAACGGTGTTTGATGTTCCGATTGAAAAAGCTGTTGCTTTGATTTTGGATGTGAATTACACCCCCAAATGGGTACCTAATGTCGCTAAGGCAGAAATTCTCTCTCGTGATGACAAAAAGGGTGAATTTAGTATTTATATGGTTTTGGATTTTCCATTCCCTTTAAAAGACCGAGATATGGTCGTAAAAGGGAAAATGTCGAAAGATAAAAATGGAACGATTAGCATTAAAAATACTGCAATTCAGCAGGGCAAACCTTTAAATGCAAATTATATTCGTTTAACAGATTATTTTGGTGATTGGACTTTTCAA
>Ga0209023_10005562_pt1 | contig 13733 bp, 8 predicted proteins | sample LakOneMetagenome_FD_187468 | JGI IMG/M metagenome (GOLD analysis project Ga0209023, IMG submission 187468) | Freshwater and sediment microbial communities from Lake Erie, Canada (SPAdes) (version 2) | ecosystem: Environmental > Aquatic > Freshwater > Lentic | place: Lake Erie, Canada | collected...
CGAACTCCGTAGTGAAGGCGCGCCGGGGCATCGCCGCCGGACCGGACGGGAACCTCTGGTTCACGAACGAGTCCACGGACACGATCGGGCGGTTGACACCGGGCGGCGCCTTCACGTTCTTCGCTGACGGTACCGTCGACGCGCCGAGCGGGATCACCGCAGGGCCCGACGGTGCGCTGTGGTTCGCCAGCACGGGCGGACTCGGCCGGATCTCTCCCGCCGGTGCGATCTCGTTCCACCCCGTGGCGGGTCCCGGTTCCGCCGCGGGGTTGGCCACGGGAGCCGACGGGAACCTCTGGTACACCCTTCCACCCAACCGCATCGGCCGGATGACACCAGCCGGCGTCGAGACCCTCTACGCCGGGACCCCGGTGTTCAACCCCCTCAGCATCGCCAAGGGTCCCGACGACGCGCTCTGGTTCACGAACCGGGGGAGCTCGATCGGTCGGGTCACCACGACGGGGACGTTCTCCTTCTTCCCCGACCCGAAGATCCTCGACCCCTACGCGATCACCAGCGGCCCCGACGGGAACCTCTGGTTCACGAACGGGACCTCGGCCGACGGCTACTCGATCGGACGCATCACCCCGGCCGGTGTCGTGTCCACCTTCAGCGACCCCGCGCTGTCCTTCCCCGGCGGCATCGTCCCCGGTCCCGACGGCAACCTGTGGTTCACGAACAACCCCAACGGGATCGGCCGCATCACGCCCACCGGGACGATCACCATCTTCACGAGCAGCACGGTGAGCGGGGCCCAGGGGATTGCGGCTGGACCGGACGGCAACCTCTGGTTCACCAGCGGCGGCAACGCCTCCATCGGCCGGGTGACGCCGAGCGGTGCCTTCACCAAGTTCACCGGCGCGGCGATCACCGGACCCGGGGCCATCACGGCCGGACCGGACGGGAACCTCTGGTTCACCAACTTCGGGACGTCGATCGGCCGCATCACCCCCGACGGCGTCTCGACGAAGTTCACCGGTCCCGGCATCGCCTACCCCCACGGCATCGCGACCGGCCCGGACGGCAACCTCTGGTTCACGAGCTCGGCGAACAACTCGATCGGGCGCATCACGCCGGCCGGCCTCGTCACCAGCCACCCCGGTCCTGGCATCAGCAACCCGAACGGCATCACCGCCGGCCCGGACGGCGGCGTGTGGTTCACGAACTACGGCAACTCGTCGATCGGCCGGATCACCGCGGTCGACGTGCCGCCCGACCCCGCGCTCGGCACGTCGTTCCACCCGTTGGCCCCGCTGCGCGTGCTCGACTCGCGCACCAGCGCGGGCGGGTGGAACGCGCCCCTGACCGCGGCGGCGCCGCGGACGCTGGTCGTCGCCGGCGGATCGCTCCCCGTCCCCGCCGGCGCCCGCGCTGTCGTGCTCAACATCACCGCGACCGCGGCGACCAGCGCCGCCTACCTGACGGCCTACCCGACCGGGACGCCGCGCCCGAACGCATCGAACGTCAACTTCGCCAAGGGTCAGACGACTGCCAACGCGGCGACCGTCATGGTGGGCGAGGGCGGACGCATCACGTTCGCGACCTCGGCCGGGGCGGTCGACGTGGTCGTCGACCTGGCGGGGTACTTCGACAACACGCCGGGCGATCGCTTCACCCCCCTGACCCCCGCACGCGTCCTCGACACCCGCACGGGATCTGGGGCGTGGGGCACCCCGCTGGTCGCGGGCTCGACGCGGCCGTTCCAGATCACCGGCATCCACGGGGTGCCCGCCACCGCCGACGCGGTCATCCTCAACGTCACCGCGACAGGCGGTACGGCCAACAGCTTCCTGACCGTCCACCCCGCCGGCAGCATCCCGCCCACCGCGTCCAACGTGAACTTCGCCGCGGGTCAGACGATCCCGAACCTGGTCGCCGTCAAGGTCGGCGTGAACGGTCAGATCGCGTTCGAGAACAAGGCCGGAGCGGTCGACGTCGTCGTCGACATCGCCGGCTACTTCGACACCAGTGGCGACGACCTCTTCCACCCGTTCCTGCCCCACCGGCTGCTCGACTCGCGCACGAGCGTCGGTGGGTGGTCCGGGCCCCTCGCGGCGAACGGTCCCCGAACGCTCGCCACGACCCCTGTGCTCCCCGATGCGGCGTCGGCGATCCTGGCGAACACCACCGTCACCCAGTCGACGGAGAACAGCTTCCTGACGATCCATCCCGCCGGCAGCCCCGCCGCCACCTCCAGCCTGAACTTCGCGGCGGGCGAGACGATCCCGAACCTGGTTGCGGTCAAGATCGGCACCGGCCACCAGCTCCAGTTCGAGACCGCCCACGGCAGCGTCGATGTGGTCGTCGACCTCGCGGGCTACTTCGCCCCGACCTGACCCGTTGTGTTTCGCAGCTGTGGCCGGTGCCACCCGCGTCGAGGGTGGCGATGGCGTGGGAACGGGCCAGACTCGGGGCGGCGTCGCAGCGTGCGGCGATCGACTCCGCGGTCCACGGCGTGGGCCAGGAGGAGCACCAGGGGGACGAGATGACGAGTGATGCACCGGCGACGATGGGCGTCTGGCTGGCGCCCGAGGCGTTCGCCATCGCCGAGGTGGCCTCGGTCGCCCAGACGATCGAGACGCTCGGCTACGAGACGCTCTGGTACGCCGAGACCTTCGGGCGAGATCCGTTCGCGCTCGGCGCCTACCTCGGCACCCACACCTCGACGCTGCGCATCGCGACGGGCATCGCGAACATCTTCAACCGCCACGCCGGCGTGATGAAGCAGGGCGCCAACACCGTGGCCGAGATCACCGGCGGGCGCTTCACGCTCGGGCTCGGCGTGTCGTCCCCCGACATCGTGGTCAAGGCGCGCGGCGCCGACTACTCCAAGCCGCTCACGCAGCTCGCCGAGTACCTCGATCACTACGAGAAGAGCCTGTACTTCTCGGTGCCGCCGCCCGAGCCGCCGCCGATCGTGCTCGCGGCGCTGGGCCCGAAGATGCTCGAGCTGGCCCGCACACGCGACCTCGGTGTGCTCACGTACAACGTCACCCCCGAGCACACCGCCCGGGCTCGCGAGGCGCTGGGGCCCCAGGGGTACGTGGCGGTCGAGCAGAAGGTGATCCTGTCGACCGACGCCTCACTGGCCCGAGCCACCGCCGCCAGCACGCTGAAGTTCTACCGACGGGCACCGGGCTATCGCCGGGCGTGGCAGTCCCTCGGCTTCAGCGACGAGGACATCGACACGCCGTCGGAGCGGTACCTCGACACGATCGTGGCGTGGGGCACCGAAGACCAGATCCGGGCCCGCCTCGACGAGCACGTCGCCGCCGGCGCCGACCACGTCTGCATCCAACCCCTGCACCCCGAGTACGGGATCCTCCAGGTCGACCACGACGCGCTGCGGGCGTTCGCGCCGGGGACGTAGCGTCGGAGAAGGTCGTGCCACGGGGATGTCAAGGTCTTTCGTTGCCTTTGATGTCCCGGGCTACGGTCCAGCGCGGTCGATGCGATCGCGGGAACACGGGGGCACTTGTATGGTGATCGGTATGGCGAGCACGAAGATCACCGTGACGGTGCCCGAGCAGCAGGTGGACGAGATCCGCCGTCTCGTGGCGGCGGGCCAAGCTCGTTCGGTGTCGGGCTTCGTGCAGCACGCGATCGCCGTCTCGCTCGACGATGTCGCGGGGTGGGAGCGCACCCTGGACGAAGCGCTGGCGCTGACCGGCGGTCCGTTGACCGACGCCGAGCGCGCCTGGGCCGACGGCGTCCTGCGATCATGAGCTGCCTCGCCGGATGAGCCCCGGTCTCGTGCTCGACGCCGGGGGCCTGATCGCACTCGAACGAAACGATCGCCGAGTGCAGTCGCTCCTGGCCCGGGCCCGCGAGACCGGCGCCACCGTCGTGGTTCCCACGACCGTGCTGGCCCAGGTCGTGCGGGCACCGGTGCGGCAGGTCTCGCTGATGCGCCTCCTACGCCAGCCGGGCACCGTCACGATGCCCCTCGATCGCGCTTCGGCATCGTTCGTCGGACAGCTCCTCGGCAGCAGCGACACCACCGACATCGCTGACGCGCACGTGGTGATCTGCGCCCGTCGAACCGGCCACACCGTGGTCACCGCCGACGGCGACGACATCCGCCACCTGGACCCGGCGGTGCGGCTGCTCGAGGTCTGACGCCGTTCAGACCGTCACGGTGGAGATGCCGACGCCGCCTCGGGTCTCGGCGCCGAAGCGGGCGATCTCACGCTGGATGTCGAGCGGCTTGATGCTCCGGCCGGCCTCACGGTCGGCGTCGGTCAGCTGGTCGGCCGGGATCAGCCAGACGACCTCGAACTCGTGACCGTCCGGGTCCTTGGCGTAGAGGCTCTTGGTGGTGCCGTGGTCGCTGGCGCCGACGAGCGAGCCGCGCTCGATGAGCACGCCCCGCAGGCGATCGAGCTCGTTGAGCGTGTCGACCTCCCAGGCGAGGTGGTAGAGCCCGACGGTCGAGCGGCCGGCCTGCGACGGGCCGGCGGCGCTGCCGATCTGGAACGTCCCGAGGTCGTGGTCGTTGGTGGAGGCGCCGGCGCGGAAGAAGGCCGCCTGCCCCGGCATCCACATGATCGTCTCGAAGCCGAGCACGTCCTCGTAGAACGCTCGCGTCTTCTCGACGTCCCGGACGTACAGCACGGCATGGTTGAGACGGGTGACCGGCATGGCTGCCTCCTCGGCATTCGATCCTGCCCAGGGCAACATACTTCAGATCTGAATCATTCCGTCAGCGGTGCCCGGGCGCCGCGAGCTCAGCCCAGGCAGCAGACGTGGGTGGTCAGCGGGCCGCCGTTCCACTCCATGGCGTCGGCGAACGCCTGGAGCATGTTCATCTCCTCGCCTCGTGCGTCCGCATACGCGCGGTGGAGGTTGAGCACGAGGCGCTCGGCGTCGTTCCAGTCGGCGAACTCGCCGAGGTCGGCGGCGGTGGCGACAGCGAGCGGATCGAGGCCGTCGGCGATGCCGTCCTTCGCGAGCTGGAGGATGAACCGGTAGTAGCGCTCGTGCGCGCCGAACACGTCGGCGAGCTGTGACTCCGTCGCCAGCGGACCGTGGCCGGGCACGAGGTGCGCGGCCCCGAACGCGGCCAGCCAGTCGAGCACCCGGAGCGCACCGTCGACCGATCCCATGAACACCAGCGGCGTCAGCCCGTGGAAGATCAGGTCACCCGTGTAGAGCACGCGCTCCTCGGGCAGCCACGCCACGAGGTCACCAGTGGTGTGCGCCACCCACCCGGGGTGCATCAGCTCGACTTGCCGAGAGCCCGAGTACGCGGTCAGCGCCGAAGCAACCGTCACATCCGGCACGCGCTTGGTGACGTTGCCCCAGTCGGGCACGGGCGCCCAGAACGCCGGGCAGCCGTCGATGATGAAGTCCTCGACCAGACCGGCGCGCATCGCCTCATGGCCCACGAGCACCGTCGAGTCGGGCAGCAGGCAGTTGCCGTAGGTGTGATCACCGTGCTGGTGCGTGTTGGCCGCGAGGCGGATCGGGGCATCGTCCGTCGCCTCACGCACCGCGGCGAGCAGGCGCGTCGTGCGCTCCTCCGTCGCGCACGTGTCGATGATGATCGTCCCCTGGTCGCCCGTGATGGCACCCGTGTTGTTGATCCACCACGAGCCGTCGGGCTGCACCCAGGCGTAGACGCCGTCGACCAGTTCGTGCAGCGCGGCGGCGCTCGGTGATGGATCGGTGGCGTGCGTGTGATCGTGCGGTTCGGCCATCCCGAGATGATCGCCCACAGACCATCAGAGCGTCCTTCCGGCACCCGAAAAGCGCCGAGATCGGCGCTTTTGCGGTGCCGGAACGTCGAGGTCGGCGGGCCGGTGGCTCATGGATCAGAAGGTCTGCGCCGCCGCCGGGTTGTCGAGCTTGGCGTGGGTGGGGGCCTTGAGCGGTTCGCTGTCCTCGGTGCCGAGGTAGCTCGCGATGACCTCTGGGTGCGAGAGCACCTCGGAGGGCGTGCCCCGGGTGATGACCGCGCCCAGCTCCATCGCCACGAACTCGTCGCAGATGCCGGTCATCAGGTTCATGTTGTGGTCGATGACGGCCATGGCGCAGCCGCTCGCGCGCTGCACGCGCTGGAGCAGCGGGATGAGGCTCTCGGTGTCCTTCTGGGCGACGCCGCCGCCGGGCTCGTCGAGCAGCACCACCTGGGGCTCCTGAGCGAGGATGCAGGCGAGCTCGACGATGCGGCGGGTGCCCGTCGACAGCTCGGTGGTCATGCGGTCGCGGAACGAGTTGAGGTTGAGCAGGTCGAGGATCTCCTCGACGCGATCCCACGCCTCGGCCTCGCTCTCGAGCGACGCCGGCAGCCGCAGCGCCGCCGCCACGGGATCGTGGCTGGCGACGTGCATGTCGAGGCCGACGGCCAGGGTCTCGCGGACCGTGAGGCCCGGGTACAGCCGGGCTTCCTGGAAGGAGCGGCCGAGGCCCTGGATGGCCCGCTTGTGCGGCGCCTCGTCGGTGATGTCCTTGCCGCCGAGCAGGATCCGACCGCCGTCGGGGCGCAGGAAGCCCGTGAGCAGATCGAACAGCGTGGTCTTGCCGGCGCCGTTGTGGCCGATGATGCCGACGATCGATCCCGGTTCGAACGTGAGGGACACCGCGTTGACGGCAGTGATGCCGCCGTAGCGCTTGGTGAGGTCGCGGCACTCGAGCGTGGCGCCGCCACCGCTCGTGTGCTGGACGTGGCCGGATGCCTGGGCGCTGACTGACGTGGTGGCCTCGGCATCACCGACGAAGACCGAGGCGAGCAGCTCGGGCTGCGCCAGCAGGTCCTCGGTGCGACCGCGGAACTGGATCTCGCCCTTCTCCATGAACTCGGCGCGCTCGGCGAGCTTCAACGCCACGCTCACCGACTGCTCGACGAGCACGACCGTCGTGCCGGCGTCGCGGACCTTCTTGACCTGGTCGATGAGCCGGCTCACCACGGTCGGGGCCAGACCGATCGACAGCTCGTCGATGCACAGCACCTTGGGGCGAGTCGAGAGCGCCATCGCCATCGAGAGCATCTGCTGCTCGCCCCCGGACAGCTCACCCGCCTTGAGATCGAGGCGCTGCTCGAGGACAGGCATGAGCTTGAGCATCTTCTCCCGCTCCGCCTGCGGGGCGCCCATGGTCTTGCGCAGCATCCACGTGCCGAGCCGCAGGTTCTCTGCGACGGTGAGCGTCGGGAACAACCCGCGCCCACCCGGCATCAGCGCGACCCCGCGCTTGGCGATGTCCTCCGGGCTCGACCCCAACATGGTCTCGCCGCCCAGAGTGATGGAACCCGAGCCGGGTGCCATCAGGCCCGTGACGCAGTTGAGGAACGTGGACTTGCCGACGCCGTTCGTGCCGAGCAGCGCCACGATCTCGCCTTCGTAGACGTCGAAGTCGATGCCGAAGAGCACCTGCATCTGCCCGTACGAGGCGGTCACGTCACGGCAGTCGAGCAGGGGCACGCGACCGTCGGCCCGCGCGGTGTCGGCGGTGCTCATCGCCGCGCCACCGTTGGCGCCGGCGCCGTTGCTCCCGCCACCGCCCCCTCCGACACCCGCGCCGACGAGCTCGCGATCGTCGCGGGACGGACCGGCCGGCACGGGCGCGGCCGGTGCGGCTCCGTCGCCGTCGCCGTCGGCCGGTGCGACCGGCACCTGCAGGAAGCGCTCCGGGTCGACGTATGCCTCCTCCTCGGCGCGAGCCTGGGCGCGGCCGGCGAGCTTCAGGCCGATCCACACGCCGATGCGGTCGGTGACCTCGCTGAGGCCGCGCGGCATGATCAGCAACACGATGAGCAGGCCGGCGCCCGTGATCATCAGCTGGTAGTCGGGGAACAGGTAGCTGGCGAGCTGCACCAGCACCACGCCGATGAGGGCGCCGCCGATCGACTCGATGCCGCCGATGACGGCCATCGAGAACAGCAGCAGGCTCTGGGCCGGTTCGAACGAGTGCACGCCGATGCCGCCGAGCATGACGACCTGGATGCCTCCGGCGAACCCGGCGATCATGCCCGTCGCCACGAAGGCGCTCAGGCGGGTGCGGGTGGTCGCGACGCCGGCGGCGGCAGCCGCGCGGTCGTTGTCGCGGATGGCCAGCAGCACGCGACCGGTGCGGGCCTTGCGCATGCCGTACACCAGCACGCACGTGAGGATCAGGCCGCCGAGGCAGAAGTAGTAGAGCGTCTTGGGGTCATCGAGCGAGAACCGCGACCACAGGATGGGCTTGTCGATCGATCCCGGCAGCGCGTCGGGGAAGTTGACCGGGTTGAGGATGTACGCGTCGACGACGATCGCGAACGCGAGCGTGGTGACGCCGAGGAACAGGCCGTTGAGCCGGAGGCCGGGGAGTCCCACGAACAGGGCGACCATGCCACCGACCACCGCCGCGATGACCATCGTGAGGAAGATGTCGAGGCCGAGGTGCGCGAGCACGTTCGCGGCGACGAGACCACCGACGCCCGCGATCGCGAACTGCCCGAGGCTGACCGAGCCGCTCCAGCCGGTGAGCATCACCAACGACACCACGAGGATGCCGGCGATGACCGCGGCGCTCATGCGGCTGATCTGGCTCGACGACGCCATCAGGGGCAACACGACGGCGACGAGCAGCACGAGGACCAGGCCGGCGGCCTTCGCGCCGCGGACCTGCGGCAGGTTGCGCACGGCCTCGGGCAGGCGCCGCGGCGGCGCACCCGACCACCCGTCGGCGGTGTTGGCCCGCCCGATGGACTTGCGTTGCAGGAGCAGGGCACCGAGCGTGATCAGGAAGAACACGACCGTGGTGATGGACGCCTGCTTGAAGTTCCACTGGACGAGCTGGTCGATGACCCCGAGCCCGATGCCGGCGATGAACGCCCGCTTCAGGTCCTCCATGCCGGCGATGACCGCCGCGGCGAGCGCCGGCAGCAGCAGCTGCGGGCCGGCGGCGGCGTCGATGACGAGGCCCTTGGTCGGGGCGCTGAAGAGCACGGCGATGGCGGCGATGGCGCCGGCGATGCCCCAGACGATCGCGCCGAGGCGGTCGACCGGGATGCCGAGCAGCTGTGCGCGCTCGCGGTTGTCGGCCGCACCCCGGACCGCGATGCCGGCGTCGGTGCGCAGGAGGAACCACGACAGCGCCACCAGCACGACGGGCACGATCCCGAGCAGCAGGAGGTCGTTGCCGGTGATGACGACCGGCGCGATCTCGAAGCTGATGTCGTTGAGCGGCGTCTGGAAGCTGCCGACCAGGGTCTGCCCACCGATCAGCCTCGGCATGATGAGCTCGAGGCCACCGAGCACCTGGGCCAGGCCGATGGTGGCGACGGTGAGCACGAGGCGTGACGAGGTGGTGAACCGCCGGATGACGAGCCGCTCGACGACCACGCCGATGAGCAGACCGCTCAGCACGGCGACCACCACGGCCAACGGCCACGACCAGCTGCGCCCGAGGTAGAGCGACACCCCGATCGTCGCCGGCAGGCCACCCATGGCGCCGTACGCGAAGTTCACGATGCGGGTGCTGCGGTAGATCAGCACGAGGCCGACACCGAGCAACCCGGTGCCCGCACCGAAGATGATCCCCTGCGAGATGATGCCCAGCGGGAACGTGTCGCGCAGGGCGAGGACGAGCACGGCGACGACGACCGCCGCCCCGCCCCAGATCGCGGTGGTGCGCTGCTCCGGCTTCACCTGCCGAACACCTTGGGCGGTCCGGCCGGGAGCTCACCGAGAGGGATGCGTTGCCCGGAGCGGACGTACGTGCCGGGTCGGCCCGTCACCGCCGACACCTGGTTGACATCCCAGTAGACGACCTCTTGGTCCTGCTGCGGGGTGTACTTGCCGGGCCCGAACTTCCACGCTCCGGCCTCGCCGGTCTTCTGTGTGTAGGCGAAGAGACCCTTCTCGAAGTTCTCCGGCGTGAGCGTCGGCCCGGCCATCTGGATGCCGAGCGCCAAGATGTAGACCTGGTCGTAGAGCGTCGTGACGTTCGAGGCCGGCTCCTCGTTCGGCCGCACCGACTTGAAGGCCTTGTAGGCGGCGGTCTCGTTGAGCGCCACCTGCTTGCCCAGCACGCTGGCGCCGAACGCCTTGGACCACTCGTCCTGGTCGTAGAGCTTGCCGACCTCATCGGTGTCCGTGAGCGCAGTGCCCATCACCAACCACTCGGGGTTGTAGCCCTGATCCTTGGCCTTCTTGGTGAGGTAGAAGGGGAACTGGGGGTCGCACCCGCAGCCGACCGAGGTGAAGCCGCCGGACTTCAACTTGCTGACGATGCCGGCCGCCGAGTCGTTCATCGTGGCGGGGTCGAGCTTGTACTCGAGCGTCTCCACCTCGAACCCCTTCGACTTCAGGATCGAGACGCCGTCGTCGCCACACTTGCGGTACTCGCCGTTGTCGGGCCGGATCACTGCGAGCTTGCGGGGCTTGCCCTTGAGGTCGCCGCCGGCGAACTCGGCGTTCGAGCCGAGCAACGACTTGGTCGCGAAGTCGACCGCCGCCTTCGTGACGAGGGTGCAGCTGGGCGAGTCGCTCCAGGCGTACGGGCGGTACTTCGTGAAGTAGTCGTCGGACAGGTAGGGCGCCCCGATCGCGACGACCTTCTTCTTCGCGAGCGCCTCGTTGTAGGGCTGGGTCCTCGCGCTGATGTCGGCGAACGCCCCGTTGTCGTCGGCGGCGGCGTTGGCGTCGGTGTTGGCCTTGTCCTGCCCGCCGCCGAGCAGCTCGACGAGGTCGTTGCCCGAGCCCTGGAAGCGGGTGAACTTCATCTGGCGGCCCCAGAACTGCATGTTCTTGTTGAAGTACTCCACGAGGCCGCCGACGGTACGGGCGATGTCGTCGGGCGTGTTGGTCTTGACCTCGGCGCCCGGCGTGGCCGCGGCGAGGATGCTGACGAGGTCGGGGATCGACTGATCCCGGTAGGTCACCGTGATGTCGGTGCCGGTGACGCCCTTGGACGTCGCCCCGCCGTTGTCACCGGTGAACGTGAAGCACGGTGGCGAGTAGCTGTTGCCCTCGATCTGCGCCTTGCCGGGTGCGCAGGTCGCCCCGTCGCCGCTGGCCGGCTTGTCGGCGACGATGTCCGCGGCCACCTGCGGCGGGGCGCCGCTCCCCGCCGACGCGGTGGTCGCCGTCGTCGAGGGGACCAGAGCGATCATCAGCACGAACGCCACGACCATCCCGATCAGGGGGCCGTAGCCCCGCACCACGCTCACGTGCCGCCGCTGCTCGCCATCCACCACGTCAAAGGCTCCTCGATCGTGCGCCGCGCGCTGCCGCACCGCGTTGTCCGCACCCACCGCCGGCCCTGCGAGCCGGCCTCGTTCCGGTACCTGCTGCGCCACCGAGCGACATGGTGCAGTGTCGCGCCGACCGCTGACCGTAGCATTCGCCGCCGCGACGTCCCAGTGAGCACTGGCAACACTCGTTTCCGCGGTCGAATGGTGACGCTCGGCGACAGACTGTGATCCCAGCTGTGGTACCGGTCACATTTCTACCGCGTCCGCACCTGGCGCAGACCCTCGCGACGACAGTTCTCGGACCCTTCGGGGGCGATCGTGCCGCGTGACCACGGGAACGCCGTACGCTGTACGGGACTCGATCGTCACCGGGGCCCTGCGTCCCGTTCGTCGCGCGGCGAGACGACGGTTGTCGTCGCGGCAGTCGACCGAGCGGGGGCCACCGCTGCGGACGTGCGTTCTTGTCGTTCTGCACCCGCCCACCACCCGCCCTGCTCCCGCCCCCACTGCGCTCCTGCCCCACCCGTCCGTACCCGGGCCTCCACCGCCCCACGAACCCGCCTCGGATCCCACACCCATGCTGACCCGGCTCCTCAAGACCTACCTGCGGCCGTACAAGACCCTGCTGCTGGCGGTCGTCGCGCTGCAGTTCGTGCAGACGATGGCCACGCTGTACCTGCCGACGCTCAACGCGAACATCATCGACAAGGGCATCGCCACGGGCGACACCGCCTACATCTGGCGCACCGGGGCGATCATGCTCGTGGTGGCGTTCGTGCAGGTCACCTTCGCGATCGGCGCCACCTACTTCGGCGCCAAGACCGCCATGGGCTTCGGGCGCGACGTGCGCAGCGGCCTGTTCCACCGGGTCACCGGGTTCTCGACCCAGGAGGTCGGGTCCTTCGGGGCGCCGTCGCTGATCACCCGCATCACCAACGACGTCACGCAGGTGCAGGTGCTGGTGGTCATGTCGTGCACGATGCTCATCGCCGCCCCGATCATGATCATCGGCGGCGTGATCATGGCCATCCGCGAAGACGGCCCCATGTCGCTGCTGCTCCTCGTCAGCGTGCCGGCGCTGGTCATCAGCATCGGCAGCGTCATCCTGCGCATGGTCCCGCAGTTCCAGGTCATGCAGGAGCGCATCGACAAGGTCAACAAGGTGCTGCGCGAGCAGATCACCGGCATCCGGGTCGTGCGGGCGTTCGTGCGCGAACCCGAAGAGGTCGAGCGCTTCGGCGAGGCCAACGACGAGCTCACCCAGACCTCGTTGCGCGCCGGGCGCCTGATGGCCTTCATGTTCCCGACCGTGCTGTTCATCCTCAACGCGTCGAGCGTTGCGGCGGTGTGGATCGGTGGCAACCGGATCGGTGCCGGCCAGATGCAGGTCGGTCAGCTCATCGCCTTCCTCAGCTACCTCGTCCAGATCCTGATGTCGGTGATGATGGCCACGTTCGTCGCCGTCCTCTGGCCCCGGGCGGCGGTCTGTGCCGACCGCATCCAGGAGGTGCTCGAGACGCCGTCGTCGGTGGTGATCGCGGACAACCCGGTCACGCAGCTGCCCACGCGCAACACACTCGAGCTCGTGGACGTGGGCTTCAACTACCCGGGCGCCGAGGCCCCGGTGCTCTGCAACATCTCGCTGCGAGCCGAGCCCGGCAAGACGACGGCGATCATCGGCAGCACCGGCTCGGGCAAGACCACGCTGCTCAACCTGATCCCCCGCCTCTTCGACGCGACATCCGGTTCGGTGCTGATCGACGGGGTGAACGTGCGCGACCTCGACCCCGAGACCCTCTGGGCATCGGTCGGGCTCGTGCCGCAGAAGCCGTACCTCTTCTCGGGCACGGTGGCGAGCAACCTGCGCTTCGCCCGCCCCGACGCGACGGACGACGAGCTGTGGGAGGCGCTGCGCATCGCGCAGGCCGAGGACTTCGTGCGTGCCATGCCCAAGCAACTCGAGGAGACGATCAACCAGGGCGGGACCAACGTGTCCGGCGGGCAGCGCCAGCGGCTCTCGATCGCCCGGGCCATCGTGCGGCGACCGGGCATCTTCCTGTTCGACGACTCGTTCTCGGCCCTCGACCTCACGACCGATGCCCGACTGCGGGCGGCGCTCGCCCCGCTCTTCACCACTGCGACCGTGGTGATCGTCGCCCAGCGCGTCTCCACGATCATCAACGCCGACCAGATCATCGTCCTCGAGGACGGTGAGATCGTGGGCGTCGGCACGCACCGAGAGCTGCTCCAGACCTGCCCCACCTACGAGGAGATCGTCGAATCGCAGCTCACAGAGGAGGAGGCGGCATGAGCGACGAGCCGAACGACGCCTCCGGGACGAACGGCCGTGGCAACGGTCGGGCCTCGGGCAACGGCCACCGCCCACCGGGCGGCGACCCGGCCGACCTCCCCACGGATGTCCCCACCGAGGTCGATGCCGCGATCGACGCCGAGCTCGCGGCGATCGAGTCGCTGAGCGTCGCCGGTGAGGGCGACGCCACCGGCGCCGGCTCCGCCGGTGCGGCGGCCGCGTTCGTCGAAGCCGAGGAGACTGCGT
>Ga0209023_10005564_pt1 | contig 13730 bp, 15 predicted proteins | sample LakOneMetagenome_FD_187468 | JGI IMG/M metagenome (GOLD analysis project Ga0209023, IMG submission 187468) | Freshwater and sediment microbial communities from Lake Erie, Canada (SPAdes) (version 2) | ecosystem: Environmental > Aquatic > Freshwater > Lentic | place: Lake Erie, Canada...
ATGGGACGAGCCGCCGATCACCGGTATCCGCTGGGTCGCCGAGCTGATCCGCATCGCCGGCGGCGACGACATCTACCCCGAGCGGGCGCTTGAACCACTGGCGAAGGCGCGCATCCTGGAAGACAGCAATGAAGTGATCCGCCGCGCGCCGGACATCATCCTCGGCTCGTGGTGCGGCAAGAAGTTCCGGCCGGAGAAAGTCGCCGCGCGCCCGGGCTGGAACGCCATTCCCGCGGTACGCGATGGCGAACTGCACGAGATCAAGTCGCCGATCATCCTGCAGCCGGGGCCGGCGGCGTTGACCGATGGCGTGCGCGGGATCGCGAAGATCGTTCGCGATTGGGCGAAGCGCCAAGCCGGCCGTTCGTCCTGAGCGTAGCGAAGCAAAATCGAAGGACAGGCTGCGCGCTTCGGCTTCGGGGCTTCGCCTATGCTCCAGGGCGAGCGGGTTTCAACGATCAGCGCGGGTAGAAATCCCGGCTGACGCGCATGGCCGAGGTCGAACCCGGCGCGAGTTGCGCGCGGATTCCGAAAGTGAGCGTGTCCGGTGCGGCCACCGGCACCAGTGCGATGTGGTCGACGAATTCGCCGATGCGGATTTCCCGCAACTGCAGTGGCCGTTCGCCGCCCTTGAGGTCGGAAACCGTGGCCTGCAGCGACACCGGCGTGGCGTTGTCGCCGTTGGCATCGCGCACGGTCAGGAGCAGCAGGGCCTGGTTGGGCTCGCGCGCGATGCCGTAGCCGCGCGCCACCGATTCCTGCAAGTCCTGCGTTTCCATCACGTTCGCGCGCAGGGTGATGCCGTTGCTGGTCGCGGTGGCGTCGCTGGCGGCATCGCCCGGGGTCGTGGTGGCGGTTGCGGCCGTGGACGAGGACGTGTCGTGGCTGCAACCGGCCAGCGCGAGCGCGAAACCCAGCGCGATGGGGAATCGGAGCGGGAATGCGTGCATGTTCGCCTCAGTCGTTCATGGCGGAAAGTTCGCCGCCGCGCACGCGCGCGGCGTGGATGGCGTGCGCGACGATGGTGCGGAATCCATCGCGTTCGAAACTGTCCAGCGCCGCCTGCGTGGTGCCGTTCGGCGATGTCACGCGCTTGCGCAGTTCGTCGGGCGCTTCGCCGGATTCGACCAGCATGCGCGCCGCACCGAGCACGGTCTGCAGCGCGAGCGCCTGCGCGGCGTCGTGGGGCAGGCCTTCGGCCACGCCGGAGGCGATCATCGCTTCGGCCAGCAGGAACACGTAGGCCGGTCCGCTGCCCGAAAGCGCGGTCACCGCGTCCATCTGCGCCTCGTCGGCGATCCACGTGGTGGTGCCGGTCGCCGCCAGCAATCGTTCCGCGGTCGAACGTCCATTCGCATCGACACTGGCGTTCGCGTGGAGGCCGGTCGCGCCGGCGCCGAGCAACGCGGGCGTGTTCGGCATCGCGCGGACCACGCCGAGGCCGCCACCGAGCCAATGGTCGAGCTGCACGCTGGCGATGCCGGCGGCGACGGAGACGACCAGCGGCTTTTCCGCCTGCGCATGCGGCGCCAGCGATTCGCACACGGTGCGCATCACCTGCGGCTTGACCGCGAACACCCATGCGTGCGCGCCCTCGACCGCTTCGGCGGCGGTGGCGAAGGCCTTGATGCGGAAATCGCCGGAGAGGGCTTCGCGCAATGCGTCCACCGGTTCGGCGACGCGGATATGGGCGGGATCGCATCCCTGCGCGACCAGCCCGGCGACCAGGCTGCGCACCATGTTGCCGCCGCCGATGAAGGCGATGGTCGGGAATGTCATGCGTTCTCCTTCGCAGGACGCGGACCGAACAATGCGCTGCCGACGCGGACCATGGTCGCACCTTCGGCGATGGCGATGGCGAAATCCTCGCTCATGCCCATCGACAAGGTATCCACCCGCGGATGCGATGCGCGCAAGCGTTCGAACAGATCGCGCATGCGGGCGAACGCCGGGCGCCGCCGTTCCGGATCGGTTTGCGGCGCGGGAATCGCCATCAGTCCGCGCAGGGCGAGTCGCGGCTCGGCGGCGACGGCTTCGGCCAGCGCCGGGATGTCGCCGGGGCCGCAGCCATGCTTGCTCGCCTCGTCGTCGATGTTGACCTGCAGCAGCACGTTCAGCGGCGGCAGTCCGTCCGGGCGATGGCGGGCGAGCGCGCTCGCGAGCCCGGGCCGGTCCACGCTCTGCACCCAGTCGAAATCGCGGGCGGCTTCGCGTGCCTTGTTCGATTGCAGGTGGCCGATCAGGTGCCATTCCAACCCGCGTCCGGCGAGCGCGGCGATCTTGCCCGCGGCTTCCTGCACGTAGTTTTCCCCGAACGCCTTCTGGCCCAGTTCGGCCAGGGTCGCGACCTCGCCCGCGGTCCGGGTCTTGGACACCGCGATCAGCCGCGGGACGTCTGGCCGGCCGGCCATGCGCGCCGCGTTATCCAAAGTGTGCAGGACGTCGACAAACGCCCGGTGGTACGGGTTCATGGATCGATTGTCGGCTCTTGCGGGAGGCATATACTGCCTGCGGCCCCCTGTCTTGCGACAGCGGGTTCAAGGGCGCTGCATGGAAGCTGCGCCCGCCGGGCTTCGCCGCGCAAGCGTCGGGGTGCCGGCACGCGAGGACGGGACCGATCCCGGTGCGGCATTCCCGCATGGGCGGAACCGGGACTCGAAGCGTCGCGGCGGGGCTGGATGGCCCCGATGCGGTTACGACGACTCGCGCGGCATCGGGGGAACGACCGCCGCGCACAAGGGGAGTAGTGCCACCATGGATATCGCTGAACTTCTCGCGTTTTCGGTCAAGAACAAGGCTTCCGACCTCCATCTTTCGGCGGGACTGCCGCCGATGATCCGCGTCGATGGCGACGTGCGCCGCATCAACATCCCGGCGCTGGACCACAAGCAGGTGCACGCGCTGGTGTACGACATCATGTCGGACAAGCAGCGCCGCGACTACGAGGAATTCCTCGAGGTCGACTTCTCCTTCGAGATCCCCGGCCTGGCGCGCTTCCGCGTCAACGCCTTCAACCAGAACCGCGGTGCGGGCGCGGTGTTCCGCACGATTCCCTCCGAAGTGCTCACCCTCGAGGACCTCGGCTGCCCGCGCATCTTCAAGGAGCTGATCGACCAGCCGCAGGGCCTGATCCTGGTGACCGGCCCGACCGGCTCGGGCAAGTCGACCACGCTCGCGGCGATGCTCGACCACGTCAACAAGAACGAGTACGCGCACATCCTCTCGATCGAGGACCCGATCGAGTTCGTGCACACGGCGCAGAAGTGCCTGATCAACCAGCGCGAGGTGCACCGCGACACCCACGGCTTCAACGAGGCGTTGCGCAGCGCGCTTCGCGAGGACCCGGACTACATCCTGGTCGGCGAAATGCGCGACATCGAGACGATTCGCCTCGCGTTGACCGCCGCGGAAACCGGGCATCTGGTGTTCGCGACCCTGCACACCAGTTCCGCCGCCAAGACCATCGACCGCATCATCGACGTGTTCCCCGCCGGCGAGAAGCCGATGGTGCGCTCGATGCTGTCCGAGTCGCTGCGCGCGGTGATCAGCCAGGCGCTGCTGAAGAAGATCGGCGGCGGCCGTACCGCGGCATGGGAAATCATGGTCGGCACGCCCGCCATCCGCAACCTGATCCGCGAGGACAAGGTCGCGCAGATGTATTCGGCGATCCAGACCGGCCAGCAGTCCGGCATGATGACCCTCGACCAGCACCTCCAGGACCTGGTGAAGCGCGGCGTGGTGACCAAGCAGCACGCCCGCGAATACGCCAAGGACAAGCGCCTGTTCGACTGACGCCAGACGAAGCCGGAGAACGACATGAGCAGCATCGATTTCACCAGCTTCCTCAAGCTGATGGCGCACCAGAAGGCATCGGACCTGTTCATCACCGCGGGCATGCCGCCGTCGATGAAGGTGCACGGCAAGATCTCGCCGATCACCCAGAGCCCGCTCACGCCGCAACAGGCGCGCGACCTGGTCCTGAACGTGATGAGCCCGCCGCAGCGCGAGGAGTTCGAGAAGACCCACGAGTGCAACTTCGCCATCGGCGTGGCCGGCGTCGGCCGCTTCCGCATCTCGTGCTTCTACCAGCGCAACCAGGTGGGCATGGTCCTGCGCCGGATCGAGACCAAGATCCCGACGGTGGAGGAACTGAACCTGCCGCCGATCATCAAGACGCTGGCGATGACCAAGCGCGGCATCATCATCTTCGTCGGCGCCACCGGCACCGGCAAGTCCACCTCGCTGGCGGCGATGATCGGCTACCGCAACCAGAATTCGACCGGGCACATCATCACCATCGAGGACCCGATCGAGTTCGTGCACAAGCACGAGGGCTGCATCATCACCCAGCGCGAGGTCGGCATCGACACCGACAGCTGGGACAACGCCCTGAAGAACACCCTGCGCCAGGCGCCGGACGTGATCATGATCGGCGAGGTGCGAACCCGCGAGGGCATGGACCACGCGATCGCCTTCGCCGAAACCGGCCACCTGGTGCTGTGCACCCTGCACGCGAACAACGCCAACCAGGCCATGGACCGCATCATCAACTTCTTCCCCGAGGATCGCCGCGGGCAGTTGCTGATGGACCTGTCGCTCAACCTGAAGGGCGTGGTCGCGCAGCAGCTGATCCCGACGCCCGACGGCAAGGGCCGCCGCGTGGCGATGGAAATCCTGCTCGGCACGCCGCTGGTGCAGGACTACATCCGCGACGGCGAGATCCACAAGTTGAAGGAAGTAATGAAGGAATCCGTGCAGCTGGGCATGAAGACCTTCGACCAGAGCCTGTTCGAGTTGTACCAGGCCGGCGAGATCAGCTACGAGGACGCGCTGCGTTATGCCGATTCGCAGAACGAGGTTCGCCTGCGCATCAAGCTCGCGCAGGGCGGCGATGCGCGCACGCTGGCGCAGGGCCTGGATGGCGTCGAGGTCGCGGAATTGCGCTGATCGTCCAGCGATCGACGTAGGGAGCCGGGCGATGCCCGGCTTCTGTGCATCCACGGCGATGGCCGTTCCCCGTGGTGTACTGCGTTCTACTTCAGGCGCCTTGGCCCGCGATGAGGAGAGTCAGGTTATGCGTCATGTGCTTTTAGCCGCTGCCGGCGCCCTGCTGGCGTCCGGCTTGCCTGTTTCGGTCCAGGCCGTGACCATGACCCGCATGACCCAGATCCCGGCAGCCGTGGCCTGCCAGCTGAGCATCCCGACCATCGATACGGCCGTCCGCGCCAAGGCGACCGGGTTCCGCAACGAAGGCAAGGCGAGTGCCTATGCGATCTGCGGCCTGCAGGATCCGGTGAAAGGCGCGGTGTCCGACGTGGGCATCAACTTCTACGCGCTGGACGGCAAGCCGCACACCTTCGATTGCACGGCCGTGAACGGCTGGCCGGATGCCGATAGTTACCTGTACGCCACCAAGAGCATCACGGCCAGTTCCCCGACCTTCAGGTCGTCGCTGCATTTCGTGCCCGCGGATTTCGGCGGCACCACCTACATGCCGAACGAGGGATTCATCACGGTGACATGTTCCTTGCCGCCGCAGGTGAGCGTCGGCTACCTGTACATGTCATATGACGAAGACGTCGGCAACTGATCGCCGGGGGAGTTCGCCGATGCGCCACCCCTTCTTCGCAGGCGCTGCGCTTGCGTTCGGCTTGACCGGCATCGCGCATGCCGACACCGTCACCCGCCTGGCCCAGGTCCCGGCCGGTACCGCCTGCCACCTCAGCATCCCGACGGTCGACACGGCCGTACGTCCCCGGGCCACGGGTTTTCGCAACGAGGGGACGAACAGCGTCTTCGCGATTTGCGGGATCCAGGACCCGGTGCAGGGCGCGGTCACGGATGCGACGATCACCTTCTATTCGCTGGACAACGCACTGCATACCTTCAGCTGCACGGGCGTGAACGGCTGGCCGGATTCGGATCATTACGCTTATTCCACCAAGAGCGTCACCGCGGCGTCCCCTGTTTCCGGCGCACCATTGGTCTTCGTTCCCGCCGATTTCGGTGGAACCGGCACCATGCCCAACGACGGGTTCATTTCGATTACCTGCACGTTGCCCCCGAACGTCAGCGTCGGATCCATCTCCATGCATTATTCGAAAGACATCGGCAGCTGATCGCCGCGGAGCCCCGCCGAACCGGCCCTGGAATACCGACTTGGCTCATTTCTTGCTTTCCCCTTCCGAAGCTGGCCGGACCGGGCCGGCTTCCGCGTTCTAGGCAATACGGGCTCATCGGCTCCGGTGCCCGTACCGGAATCAGTCGTCCGGTCCGGTCTGCGGTTGGCCATACGATCTTCGGGTCATCAACAGGCGGATCATCCCGATCCGCGCAACAGGGGGAAACAAATGCGTACTTTGCTTGGCGTATCCATTGCCGCCGTGGTATTGGCATCCGCCGCCCTTCCGGCCACGGCCGGAACCGAATTCCGCTACCAGAACGCGCAGGGCGGCATCGTGTGCCAGCTCAGCATTCCGACCACGAACACCACTGTCAGGGCGAAGGCGACCGGCTTCCGCAATGAAGGCACCACCAGTTCATACGCGATCTGCGGGATGGAGTCCTCGAACAGCCGCAACGACGTCGGCACGGTCCAGCAGATCAGCGTCGGGCTGTATTCGTTGAACCAGGCCGCGAAGACCGTCAGTTGCACCGCCGTCAACGGCTTCGCGAACGGCGCTCCGATCTATTCCAGCAAGAATGCGAGCGTGGCCGCGAATGGCACCACGACGACCCTGACCTTCGATGCGTCGGATTTCGGCGGGACGGCTGGCGATCCATTGCCGGAAAGCGACTTCTGGTCGATCACCTGCAACCTGCCCGGGAATTCCGCCATCGGCAACCTGGTGGCCAAGTTCACCGTGAGCACTCCCAACTGAACCGCCCGATCGCCCCGGCCCTGAACCCGGCCTTGGGTTCGGATCCGGTCAATGGGTACTCATCCGATGCTTCGATTCATTCAATGCGGATCGCCGAGATCCGCGGAATAGGGGGAAAAATGCGCAATTTGCTTGGCTTATCCATCGCTGCCGTGGTGTTGGCGTCCGTCGCTCATCCGGCCGGTGCTGTCGTCGAAACGCGCTACCAGAGGGCGCAGGGCGGCGTCGTGTGCAAGCTCACGGACCTGACGTTGAATACCTCGGTCAGGGCGAAAGCGACCGGCTTCCGCAACGAAGGCACGAGCGGCACGTTCGCCATCTGCGGCATGGAATCCGCGAACAGCCAGGAGGCCATCGGCACCATCACCGGCCTCACCATGGGGTTGTACTCGTTCAACGGCGTTGCGACGGAAGTCAGTTGCACGGCCGTCAACGGCTATGCGAATTCCACCCCGATCTACGCGACCAAGAGCATGACCACGAATGCAAGTGGAACGTTCGTGTCCCTGAATTTCGATGCTTCCGATTTCGGGGGAACGGCCGGGGATCCGCTGGCGCAAAACGATTATTGGTCGGTCACCTGCAACCTGCCGGCGAAAACCGCGGTCGGTTTCATGACGACCCAGTTCAACGTGAACACCCCTGCGCCGCCAGCCTGATCGGCTCCAGGTCCTGGAAAACGAGATCCCCGGCCTCGCGCCGGGGTTTTTCGTTTGCGGCGGCCGATTACCGCGCTTGCGAGGCGTATTGCCCCAGGCCGAGCACGTCCAAGCCCTGTTCAAAGCGCACGTCGACCGGGATCTTCGCGGCCTCGAGCCGGTCGAGGTCGGCGGCGAGCTGCGGCTTCACCACGCCGAGGGTATCGGTCATGCGTTTCGCCTCGGCGTAGTCGCCGTCGCCCTGCACGGTCAGCAGCTTGGCGCTGAGCGCATCGACCGCATCATGCATCTTGTCGAAGTCGACCCGGTAGCGGCCGTCTGCATCGCGGGCGAAGGCGCCGCGCTCGGCGAAGAAATTGAAGCGGATCATGTTCGCCTTGCCATGCGCGTCGCTGGCGCCGAAGCGCACCGAGCGCAGCATCCCGGCGAGGAAGGTGACGTAGCTGTCCATCAGCTTCGACTTGTCGAGTTCGCCGCGCTGCGAGAGCGCGTCGATCATGTACAGGCCCAGCACGTCGGCCTTCCCTTCCTCGAAACTGGACGAGAATTCCTTCAACGCATCGCTGACCGTGGTCTTGCCGGGGGCGCCGTTAGCCCCCAGCACATGCTTGATGCCGAGGCCATGCGCGACTTCGTGGAACATGGTGTCCTCGAAGAACGCGTCGAAGGTGACGTTCGGCAACTGGTCCTTCGCGATCAACTCCTTCGCGATCGGCACCAGGATCGCGTCGAACTTGGCGCGGATCACGTTCTCCAGTTGCAGGCGGCGCGTGCCCTTCGCCAGTTGCACTTCCTCGTCGTTGGGCAGGTTGATGGCGATGGTCTTGGCGCCGACGTTGGCGTTGCCGCCGTAGTAGATCGCGGAGTAGGCGTTGAGGTCGGCGGCGGAACCGGGTTTCTCGGCCTTGTACTTGTCCGCGACCGGCAGGCCGACCTGCAGCGATGGCAGGAACTGCGCGAAGCGCGCGAGCTTCGCGCTCCAGGCCTGGTCCTTGACCAGCACAAGGCCCTCGTACGCAGCCTTGTAGCCGAACAGCTGGTCCTCGTAGGTTTCGATCGGGCCGATCACGATGTCGACCGGGTTGGTCTTCATGTCCATCCACGCCATGTCGCTGGGCCGGAAATCGTCGTCGAGCAACGCATCGGCGCGGATGTCGAGGTAGTGCGCGAAGGACTTGTCCGCGCTGTGTTTCGCCGCCTCGCGCAGCAACGACGCCGCCCGCGCGAGATCGGCCGCGTAGGCCTGGTGGTAGGGCACGGTCACGAGCTTGCCGGCCGCATCGCGGCGCAGCAGGGTGTACCACGAGGCCTTGTCGGCGAGGTCGGCGTTCTCGAATTCGTCCTTGGCCATGTCGGCGGGATAGAACGCGCCGCCGGCCGGACGCGGGCCGATGCCCGTCAGGATCGGCGTGTCCTCGTTCAACCGGTCCCACGGTCCGAAATTCGTTTCCAGCAACTGCCTGGTCGCCGCGTCGGGCGCCTTCGCCAGCAGTCCCGCCTTGTCCGGCCACGACTGCTGCCAGAACAGGTCGTCCATCACCTCGCTGGCCTGCACCAGCAATGCCAACATGCGCTTGCCCTCGTCGTCGAACGCGGAGAGATCCGCCTTGAGGGGCACGGTCGCGTAATCGCCGGCGTGTTGTTCGGCATACGAGGGCGCGGCGGCGGGTTCGGCGGCATCGGTCGCGGCTGGCGGCTGCGCATCGTTGCGGCAGGCGGCGAGGGCGAGGGCGGCGAGGCAGGCGAGCAGGAGCGGATGGCGGCGCATGGGCGGATCCGGTGCGGGGAAACGCGCATCGTACGCCCCTGTCGTCCCGCTTCGGTCAAGGCGCTCGCGGGCAGCGCGTTAGAATGCCCGCATGCACGAAACGCCGGCCACGTTCCTCGCCAACCACCTGCTGGTGGCGCTGCCGTCGCTCGCCGATCCGCATTTCGCGCGCAGCGTGGTGCTGCTGTGCCAGCACGATGCCGACGGCGCGATGGGCATCGTGGTGAACCGCGCTTCCGAATACTGCCTCGGCGAGGTGCTGTCGCAGGTCGGGCTCGAAAGCGGCGACATGGCCTTGCGCGAACGGCCCGTGCTCGGCGGCGGCCCGGTGCATCCCGAACGCGGCTTCGTGCTGCATGACGGCGAGCGCGATTGGGACTCGAGCCTCGCGTTCGGCGACGGACTGCGCATCACCACGTCGCGCGACGTGCTCGAGGCGATGGCGAAGGGCCAGGGCCCGCAACGCGCGATGGTCGCCCTCGGTTGCGCCAGCTGGGGCGCGGGACAGCTCGAATACGAACTTGGCGAGAACACCTGGATCACGGTGCCTGCGGATCCGGAATTGCTCTTCGCGCTGCCGCTGGAAGCGCGCTGGCAGGCCGCGGCCGGGCGCATCGGCGTCGATCTGGCGATGGTGGCGGATTACAGCGGCCATGCCTGAGGCGAACACCAGCGACATCCGCCGCGACGGCACCGTGCTCGGCTTCGACGTCGGCGCGCGCCGCATCGGGGTCGCGGTCGGCAGCACGTTCGGCCACGGCGCGCGCGCACTGGCGGTGGTCGACGTGCACGGCCACGGCCCCGACTGGAACGAGATCGACCGCCTGCGCCGCGAATGGCGGCCGGATGGTTTCGTCGTCGGCGACCCGATGACGCTCGACGGCGGCGACCAGCCGATCCGCCAGTTCGCGCGCGCCTTCGCCGGCGAATTGCGCACGCGCTATGCCTTGCCGGTGGTGATGGTGGACGAGCGCGCGAGTTCGATCGAGGCCGCGCAGCGTTTCGCCGCCGATCGCGCCGAAGGCCGTCGCCGCAAGCGCGATGCCGCCGCGCTCGATGCCGTCGCCGCGGCGGTGATCGTCGAGCGCTGGCTCGCCGCGCCGCAGGACGCGCAACCCCTCGCCTGAAACACACACCGCGGACCACGCCATGATCGAACAGCTCGCCCCCGACGGACGCCTGCGCCACCTGCTGGGCCTCGAAGGCCTGCCGCGCGACGTACTGGACCGGCTGCTGCAGCGCGCCGAAGCCCTGCGCGGGCCCGCGACCGGCGGTATCGCGATGCGTGGCACGCTCGCCGGCACCGCGGTGTGCACGCTGTTCTTCGAACCTTCCACGCGCACGCGCTCGAGCTTCCTGCTCGCGGCACGGCGACTCGGCGCGGACACGCTGGCGTTCGATGCATCGACTTCCTCCGCCAGCAAGGGCGAAACCGCGCTCGACACGCTGCGCAACCTCGAAGCGATGGGCGTGCGCGGCTTCGTCGTGCGCCACGGCGAAGACGGCGCGGTGGCGGCGCTGGCCGCGGCGGCGATGCCCGACACCGCATTGGTCAACGCCGGGGACGGCCGCAGCCATCATCCGACGCAGGCGCTGCTCGACATGCTGACCTTGCGCCAGGCCAAGGGCACGGATTTCTCCGCGCTGAAGGTGCTGATCGTCGGCGATGTCCTGCACTCGCGCGTCGCGCGCAGCAACCTGCGCGCGCTGCAAACCCTCGGTGCCGGCGAGATCCGCGTCTGCGGCCCGGCGTCGCTGCTGCCGGACGACGCCACGCTCGCGGGTTGCAATGTCGCCGACGATTTCGACGCCGCGCTCGAGGGCGTGGACGCGGTGATGATGCTGCGCCTGCAACGCGAGCGCATGGAGCAGGGCCTGGTGCCTTCGCTCGAGGAGTACCACCGCAAGTACGGGCTGACCGAAGAGCGCCTGCGCCGCGCCGCGCCGAATGCGGTGGTGCTGCACCCGGGGCCGATGAATCGCGGGGTGGAAATCGACGATGCAGTCGCCGACGGTCCGCAGTCGCTGATCCTGCGCCAGGTGGCCAATGGCGTGGCGGTGCGGATGGCGGTGCTGGAGGAAGTGCTGGGGTAGGTGGGCCTTGGTCCACCATTACCCCCAACCCGATGGAGATGATTGAAATCGCTTTGCGTGTTTCCTCGGCGACAAAGCGATGGCGTGGTAGGCCAGGGTCCACCCACCGATTGACTCAGCTTTTCTGCGCCTCGGCCAGGCGCTTCTTCGCATCCGCCAGCGCATCCGGCCGCGCCTGCCCCTTCGGCAGCGCTTCGTAGCCCGCGACTTCCTGCTCCAGCGTCGCGACTTCACCGGCGTGGTCGCCCATGCGCGACTGGATGTCGGCCTTCTGCCTGACGTACAGCAACTTGCGCGGGCCGTAGGCCTTCGCGATCGCGCGATCCACCGCGGTCAGCGCCTGCGGCAGTCGATCCATCTTCGCCAGCGCGCTCGCGAGCCGCGCCGGCGGTTCGTAGGAATCGGGCAATTCCTTTTCGCGCGCTTCCAGCATCGCCACCGCTTCGTCGCCGCGGTCGAGCGCGACGTAGGCCTGCGCGCGCGCGTAATCGAAGGTCTGCGCCAGCAGCGGATCCTTGATGCCGGCGGCGGCCTTTTCGAGGATCGCGAGGCGTTGTTCCTGCGCGTGCCTGGAACCGGCTTCGTCGCCGTCGTCGGCGAGCGCGTAGGACAGGGTGTTCCAGGCATCGGCGCGATCGTCGGCGCTGGCGTTGGCGGGCGGATTCGCGGTGAAGTCTTGCAGCCGCGCAACCGCTTCGGTATGCGCGAGCTTCGCGTCCCCCGCTTTCGCCTCGCCGGCGCAGTCGAGCAGGATCGCGGAATAATCAGCCGGAACGGCGGCACCGCGCACTTCGGCGAGATGCGCGCGACCGACCTTGACGCAGGCCGCATCGTCGCCGGCCTGCGACAGCGAGAACAGCCAGCCCATCAGCGCTTCGTTGCGCCGCGGCCAATCGGCGGGAGCGTTCTCGACGACACGTGCGTATTGCTTCGCCGCACCGGTCCAGTCGCCCGTGGCCTGCAGCGACTTCGCCGTCGCGGACAGGGCTTCGGGCGAATCCGGGTTCGCGCCCTTCGCGTCGATGGCGGCAAGGCCATCCTGCACGAAGGCGCGGAATTCGTTCACCGACGCCGAGCCCGGCCACAAGCCCGTGGCTTTGCCGGTCGCCGGATCGATCACGAAGAACGTCGGCCAGACAGTCACGGAATATTTCTCGAGGAAGCCGGCGTTCTCTGCCTTGTCGGTGTCGAGTTCGACCAGCACGACGCGGTCGCCGAGCGGCGCCAGCGCCGGGTCGTTGAGCACGTAGTGCTGCATCGACAGACAGGTGTGGCACCACGGCGCCCAGGCATCGACCAGCAGCGCCTTGCCCTCGGCCCTGGCCTTCGCCATGCCTGCGTCGAAGCTTTCGACCGCAACGAGTTTCGCAGTAGCGGCAACCGGCGCCGCGGCTTTCGCTGCCGGCACGGCGGCGGCATTCGCCTGTTCGTGCTTCTGGCAGGCGACCAGGCCGAGAAGCAGGGCGGGAATCAGCAGGGAGAGGGGGCGCAGGCGCATGGCGGGCTCCGTGGTAGTGCGGAAGATCGTGACTAGGCCGGATTTTGAAAGGGATGAAAGAGGATCAATGCCCCTGTTCAAGGCGCCGATTGTTTCCTACGAAAATCATCCAGAGGAATGGAGCCATGACACCGAGTACAACGCTTGTCGCAAAGAACCATCCAAGCTGCCTCGCTAGAAAGGTGAATGGCAAGGGATGGTGTTCCGATATCCAAGAGAATCGGAGAATGAGCCAAGTAAAGACGTATGTCAGAAACACTACGAGGATGGAGGTCGCCAATACACCAGCCTTCGACAGCGGGCCGAACCTGCGGGCGGCCAAAATGGCGATCGGCGCTGCAATGAACGGGATCAGCAGTTGCCAGTTCGCCAACTCCACGAAAAGTTCACTGATCAACGCCCCCATTACTTGGGAAGCGAAGAAATAAACGAACCAGAAAATTGTGTATTGCTTCATCGTGAGCCCCGGCAAATTCCATATTCGGCAGGATAAGGCAGGGCTGCGATATTACATCGACGCCGGGGGCTCGAAGCCCTCGCGTGCGTCGTCCCAGGCCAGCGCGCCGATCCACCAGCGCCCGTCGAGCCGCACGAATTGCATCTGCTTCGCGCCCCGTGTGTTCAACGGTGTTCCGTCGAGCACGCCAGATTTTTCGTATAGGCTTTCGCGGCTCGCGATGTTGCCGCAGATCCACGTGCGCGAATCGGTTTCCCATTCGGCGAAATCGACGAGCCGGCCCTGCGTCAGCAACGGGCGGCGCTGCTCGATGAATTCATCCAGAGATTGCACCTGTTCCTGCCCGGGGATCGCCTTGCAGATCGTGCATTGC
>Ga0209023_10005566_pt1 | contig 13720 bp, 8 predicted proteins | sample LakOneMetagenome_FD_187468 | JGI IMG/M metagenome (GOLD analysis project Ga0209023, IMG submission 187468) | Freshwater and sediment microbial communities from Lake Erie, Canada (SPAdes) (version 2) | ecosystem: Environmental > Aquatic > Freshwater > Lentic | place: Lake Erie, Canada | collected...
TGAAAAAAGAACTCCGGCTTACCGAAGTGCAGCAGATACTTGACATCACCCATGTTTACCCCATCATAAAAAAACTGATCGATAAAAAAGTATGCCATGTGTGGGAAGCGATGGATGAACAGTATAAAGTAAAAACGGAAAGCTATGTCATTCTCAACCCCGAATACAGCAATGAAGATAAATTAAGCGACCTGCTTAACAACCTGCCTACCGGACAGGCAGGCTGGAGCCGGGCACCTAAGCAAATGGAATTGCTGTTGGCTTATCTCCACCTGCAGAAAACCGAAGGCGATGTAACGCAAACAGAACTGCTTAAAAAATCCGGCGCATCAGCTGCCCAGTTAAAAGGACTGACGGAGAAGAATATTTTATTCATTGAGAAGAGGGCAGTAGACCGGGTAAAGTCCATACCTAAGAATGTAGAGATAGATTTTGAATTCAGTGCCGCCCAGCAGGAAAGTTCTGATGCTGTTGCCAAAGCTTTTGAAAAAAAGAACGTTTGCCTGCTGCATGGGGTTACCAGCAGCGGCAAGACACAAGTGTACATCAAATTGATCGAAAAATATTTTTCACAAGGCAAACAGGTTTTGTACCTGTTGCCCGAGATCGCCTTAACCACGCAGATCATCCGCAGGCTGCAAAAACATTTCGGCGGCAATATCACCATCTATCATTCCCGCTTTAATAATAACGAACGCATCGAATTATGGAATAAGATACGCACCGGCGAAGTGAAGATTGTGCTGGGTGCAAGGAGCGCCCTTTTCCTGCCCTTTAAAGAGCTTGGACTGATTATAGCCGACGAAGAGCATGATGCTTCCTTCAAACAGCAGGATCCGGCTCCCAGGTACAATGCACGGGATGCAGCTATTTATTATGCATCGCTATTCAAGGCAAAGGTTCTGCTCGGCAGCGCCACGCCATCAGTGGAGAGTTATTACAATGCGCTGCATGATAAGTATGCGCTGGTGGAACTGAATGAACGTTTTGGCGGGATCAAATTACCGGAGATCGACATCATTGATACCAGGCAGGTTGCTCAAAAAGGGAAAGTGATGATCAGTCCGCAGTTGAAGGAAGCCATGCAGAAAGCACTGGATGCCGACAGACAGGTGATCCTTTTCCAGAACCGGCGTGGTTATAATCCTTATCTGATCTGTGGCGTTTGCGGCTTCATTCCGCAGTGTACCCATTGCGATGTATCATTAACACTGCATAAGTTCAGCAACAAACTGCATTGCCATTATTGCGGCAGTACCTATCCGAAATTAATTGCCTGTCCGGCCTGCGGCAGCAACAACTGGCTGGAGAAAAATTTCGGTACCGAAAAAATTGAAGAGCAACTGGAAGAAGATTTTAGTAAATACAAGATCGCCCGGATGGATGTGGACAGTGTTCGTGGTAAAACGGCGCACGATAATTTGATACAGTTGTTCGAGCAGCACCGGCTGGATATTTTAGTGGGCACGCAAATGGTGGTAAAGGGACTGGATTTTGATAAGGTAAGCCTGGTTGGAATTTTAGATGCGGATGGATTGCTTGCCTTTGCCGACTTCAGGGTAAATGAACGGGCCTTCCAACTGATGGAACAGGTGAGCGGGCGTGCCGGAAGAAAAAAAGAACAGGGGAAGGTATTTATACAGACGGCTAATCCCAAACATCCGTTGCTGCAATTGGTTCAGCAACACGATTACAAACAATTCTATGCATTGGAAATTGAAAAACGGAAAGAGTTCTTTTATCCGCCGTTCAGCCGCATTGTTTTACTTACGCTGAAGCATAAGGATAAGAATATTGTATCGGCTGCTGCCGAAAAATTAGCAACTTTGCTTAAGCAGGACCTGAAGGATTTTGTGGTTGGACCGGCAGCGCCTGTTGTGAACCGCATACGCAACCAGTACCTGATGGAGATACTGATCAAATTGCCGAAAGAACCGGGGATGAGTTTACGCTACAAAGGAGCGATCCGGAATTATATAAACCTGGTAACAGCAGAAACGAATTTTAAGAGCGTGACGGTGGTGGCGGATGTGGACACGAATTAAGAATTAAAAATGAAGAATTAAGAATGAATGTGCAGGAGAACATATCGCTGAAGACTTTTAATACATTCGGTATAGATGTAACAGCAAAATATTTTGCCTCATTTAATTCTGTTGACCAACTTCATGAACTCCTGGAATTTAACCAACGATCAACGGCCAACGATCAACGATCAACGCTGATCCTGGGCGGAGGCAGCAACATCCTCTTCACCAAAGATTTTGACGGGCTGGTATTAAAGAATGAACTGGTAGGCATCAAAGAGATAAAGGAAGATGCCCATCATGTATATGTGCAGGCGGGGGCGGGGGTTAACTGGCATCATTTTGTTTTGCATTGCATCCATAATGGCTGGGCAGGCGTGGAGAACCTTTCGCTTATCCCCGGTAATGTGGGCGCATCACCTATGCAGAACATCGGGGCGTACGGCGTAGAGATAAAGGATGTGTTCTTTTCACTGGAAGCATTTCATATTCCCGATAAAAAGATCGTACACTTTACGTTGAACGATTGTGAATTCGGTTACCGGGAAAGTGTGTTCAAACGGAAATTCAAAAATGAGTTTGTGATAACTGCTGTTACGTACCGGCTGAACAAGATACCTGAATACAATACTTCTTATGGCGCCATTGAGCAGGAACTGGAAAGGATGGGAGTGAAGCAATTAAGCATACAGGCCATATCGCAGGCGGTGATCAACATCCGTTCATCTAAATTACCCGACCCGGCGGTGATTGGGAATGCGGGGAGCTTCTTTAAGAATCCTGAAATTCAAAATTCAAAATTCAAAAATTTAAAACAGCAGTACCCGGGTATAGTTGGCTATGACCTGCCCAGTGGAAATGTAAAGCTTGCCGCCGGATGGTTAATTGAACAATGTGGCTGGAAGGGTTACCGAAAAGGCGATGCCGGCTGCCATGAAAAGCAGGCATTGGTACTGGTGAATTACGGCAATGCTAAGGGAAGTGAGATATATGGTTTAAGCGAAGAGATATTGCAAAGTGTGAAAGAAAAGTTTGGGGTGGGGTTGGAGAGGGAGGTGAATATAGTTTGATTTTAATTACACTGATTAAAACGGATTACACGAATTTTATCGAAGCGAATAAAAAATTCAGCCTTCAAAAATTAATAATTGCTAATTCGTGTGATTCGTTAAAATTCGTGTAACAGAACTCAATTAAAATCTTCTTCATTAAAATCTTCATCACTGAAATGCTGGCTGCCGATATTGAGCATGCTTCCCATCAGGTCCTTGAATTCGATCTTTCCTTCCAGCACTTTTTTACTTATCAAAGAGTGAGCAGCCAGTCCGTGCAGCACAAATTCCATCAGCAGTGCATTCTCTTTGTCGTTTGCTCCTTTAAAATATTTTTTCACCAGCGCATGAAGGCCATCCACTTTGTACAGAAGTTGTACTTTGTCTTCATCCTTTGTTTCAAAAAAAGTATTCAGCGTATTCCCGGCATCAAACCAACGGGTAATGGATTTGTACGGATTGTCATCCGGCACCGCTTCTTTTCCTCTTTTCTTTTTTAAGGTATCGGGGTTGGGAAAGTACAAACCGAATTGAGTTCGGATGGACCGCTCCAGCAAATTAAACGCAACCTGGTAAGGGCCTTCCTGCTCGCCTTCGTAAACCAGTTCTATCTTGCCGGTGATGGAAGGTATGATGCCAATGAGGTCACTCAGCCATACCTGTGTTTCTTTTTCGTCATTGATGATGGCCCTTCTTTCTGCGGCACTGATGGCATTTTCATACGCACTGATGCTGAGCCTGGCGCTTACGCCACTTTTCTTGTCAACCAATTCACTTCCCCTTGCCTCAAAGGCAACCTGTTCGATCAATCTTTTTATAAGATCACTCACTTTTACTTTTTTCTGCTGGGCACCATTGATGGCGGCTTCCTGTTCGGTGATCTGCAAAGCCGTCTCAAGCGATTTTGGATAGTGGGTGAGTATCTGGCTTTCGATCCTGTCTTTGAGCGGTGTTACAATACTTCCCCGGTTGGTATAATCTTCGGGGTTGGCGGTGAAGACGAACAATACATCGAGTGGCAACCGTAATTTAAATCCACGGATCTGCAGGTCGCCTTCTTCTAAAATATTGAACAATGATACCTGTATCCTTGCCTGCAGATCGGGTAATTCATTAATAACAAATATGCAGCGGTTGCTTCTTGGAATGATGCCGTAATGCAGAACACGTTCATCCGCAAAACTCAATTTGAGATTGGCTGCTTTAATGGGATCGATGTCGCCAATGAGATCGGCAACACTAACATCCGGGGTAGCCAGTTTTTCGCCATAGCGTTCGCTGCGGTGCAGCCAGGCAACGGGAGCAGCATCTCCTTTCTCTCCGATAAGATCAATGGCATATCTTGAAACAGGCTGCAACGGGTCGTCGTTGATCTCACTGCCTGCCACAACGGGAATGTATTCATCCAGCAGTTCGATCATCTGCCGGGCCATCCTCGTTTTCGCCTGTCCACGCAAACCAAGGAACAGGATATTATGCTGCGATAACAATGCCCGTTCCGTATCCGGTATCACCGAATCTTCGTAACCCAGTATGCCGGGGAAGGGATTTTCCTTCGCCTGTATTTTCTTTATCAGGTTATCACGTATCTCGAGCTTGATGCTTTTGGAAACATAGCCGCTCTTCTTTAATTCGCCTAAAGTTTTAATTTTCGTACTATCCATTTTTTGTTTTCTTTAAAATATTAAGTCGTTCTGTTTCTTCTTTGGTAATATCCACTTCGGCATAGTGGCCGGGCGGTACTTCATTGATGCTCATTTCATCCAGTATATCGATCGCATTTTTAAAAGTTGTACCCGGTTCGGATTTAATGATGAACATCAGTTCATCGGGATCGGTCTGGGATTTATATCTTTTGATCAGTTCTCTTACCTGGAAGTAATCGGTTCTTTTTAAGATGCCGTTAAAGGCACCCTTGTAATAATAGATCTCGTGATTGTCTGCCAATAAAAAGGTCACGGTGCCCGGAGCAGTTGTTTTCAGTTGGGCAATGGCCGTATCGGTTGTTGGTTCTTTTAGATCAATGCCGGGAGGTTCTTCGGTTGTATTTTTTAGTTCTGTTGCAGATCTGCCCTGCAGCATATTGTGATCCGACAGGAAGAGTATTCCCCTGGCAGCAAGTACCAGTATTATCAGAAATGGAATTGTTTTATTCATTTTATTTTTATTGACCAAGAAATAATTTTCACCACAAAGGCACTAAGACGCTAAGATAATGGTAAGCCATTTTAATATTATTGTTCAAATTGGTTTCGAAGAAATAAACTTCGTGTCTTCGAGCCTTCGTGGCTATTCATTAACTTATTTAATACACGGTCTTCCTCTTCCCGCTTTCAAAATCCTTAAAGATGAATGCGCCGAGTTTATCCAGCGATGCAAAGAAGGCCTTGCCGTTATTTGTTTCGGTGAACTCCTGTACAAAGCGCTGCAGCCAGGGGTCGGATGCGATCATGAACGTGGTGATGGGTATCTTTAATTTTTTACATTGCGTGGCCAGGCTCATGCAGCGGTTCAATATCTTTCTGTCGGCGCCCCAACTGTTCTTATAATAACGCTTGCCCACTTTCAGGCAGGTTGGTTTACCGTCGGTGATCATGAATATCTGTTTGTTGGGATTGCGCCTTTTTCTTAAAATATCCATGGCCAGTTCCAGTCCCGCAACAGTATTGGTATGGTAAGGGCCTACCTGTAAATACGGAAGGTCTTTTACTTCAATGGGCCAGGCATCGTTACCAAATACCACAATATCCAATGTATCTTTTGGATATTTGGTTTGTATCAGTTCACTCAAAGCCATCGCCACTTTTTTTGCCGGGGTGATCCTGTCTTCGCCATACAGGATCATGGAGTGGGAGATGTCGATCATCAGCACAGTAGATGTCTGCGATTTAAAATCGGTCTCCCGTATCTCCAGGTCATCTTCCTGCATGTTAAAACTGTCGATGCCGTGGTTGATCTGTGCATTGCGTATGGAACTGGTGAAATCAATCTGTTCCATCGTATCGCCAAACTGGAAGGGCCTTGTCTCCGGATTGATCTCATCGCCGCCGCCAGGTTTGAAGGTATGGTGATTGCCCGTTTTTGTTTTTTTCAGTTTGCCAAAGATCTCTTCCAGGCTTTTGCGCCGTATGCCCCGTTCTGTTTTTGGCGTGATCTTTATTTCACCTGTTTCTCTTTTTTCATCAATGTATCCCTTGTCTTTCAGGTCATCAATAAAATCGCCGATGCCGTAGTCGTTGTTGGTAAGTTTGTATTCCTTGTCCAGTTCATTCAGCCATTGCATGGCTTCGTTGAAATCGCCGTTGGTGTAGGTGAGGAGTTGTAAAAAAAGATCCAGCAATTTCTCAAAGGGAGATTTGCCTTGTTCATTGGGGTCGTGTTTACTGAAATTGTAGCCTAACAATGGTTCCTGTTTTTTTTGAAAGGTAGATCACTAAATTACGAAACAAATCATTGCATGGCTTTGTTCGGATGTTAAATAAAAATCCCCCGGAGCCTGCCGGGGGATCATTTATTAGAGCCTGGGTTCTTTATTTCTTTTTTGGCGAATCTGTTTTTGGTGTAACCACCGGTTGCGTAGTTATGGGTACTTGTTGATTCTCGACCTGCTGGCCCGATCTCATTTTGTACTGTTGTTCAAACTGCATCAGGCGCATCAGGAGCTGCTCGGCAGCTACTTTATCACCGCCTCTTCCGCCAAAATCAAATGACTCGGCCTTGGTCTCATCCAGCGATGCATAGTATTTCAGCTGCTGCTCCAGGTCTTTCCGCAGGCTCTTGGTTATTTTAGCGGCCAGCACGGTATCTTCTGCGGCATAGGCAGCCTGCACCAGCAGGTGTGAAATATAGTTGTGCTGCTGGTTGCGGGAAGCCATGCCGTAGGGAAAGTTTTCTTCCAGCATCATCTTATCCACTTTGTTCAGCATTTTGCGGGCTTCTTCTTTTTTATTTTTAGATGCCAGGTCAAGTGCTGCTGATGCATAAGCCATGCGGATGGTGTTCAGGTGACGGCGGTTCTCTTCATCAAAATAAACACCGGGCTTATCGGCATTGCCGCTGGCGAATTTTGTCATCATCACATCATAAACCCTTTTATCATTCACCTCGCTGTTGGCAACCGGCACCAGGCGATAGCTCAGTCCATCCTGGCGGATGTAATTCTGGAAACCAAGCCCGCCACCGTCCTGCGATGTAAAATAGATGGGGCGTTGCCATTTGTTGGCAGCAATGATGTTCAATATGGCTGCGTCGTTCTTAAACAGTACGTTCTTGCTGATCTGGAACTGCACCTGCGCCAATACGGTGTCGTCGGCATTAACCGTTCCGTTCTGGCGAACCAGGTTTTCATCAACAGGTATGTACACATTTTTGGTTGGGAAAATATTCAGCGTACTGCCGTCCCTGCCTTGCTCTGTTTTACTTGGATCATCACTGCCTGCATAATTTTTCATCATCACATACAGGTCCATCGGCGCATTGGGATCGGTGATGCCGGCTTTTGCCCGGTACTTACTTAGGTATGCGGCATTGTTACCATAAATTGATTCGGGCGAGTACACAACATCCCTGGTAGCCCCTTCAATCTGTGCCGGGGTCCAGATCGGGTCGATCGGGTCACTTAGATTTACTTTATAGCGGAGCTGGTTTATGTACCAGTCGGTGCCTAACAAACTTGAGTTTATCACCCGCACATCCCTGCGTATACCCTGTACTTCCTGTGCGTACCACAACGGGTAGGTATCGTTATCGCCAAATGAAATGAGGATGGCATTGGGGGCACAACTTTCTAAATAATCAATGGCAAGGTCTCTTGCAAGTGTTTTATTGCTGCGGTCGTGGTCGTCCCATTCCTGGCTTGCCATTAAAACCGGAACTGCCAGCAGGCAAAGTGCCCCGGCGCCGATGTTGGCGAACATGGGATTCTTTATGAATTTTCCGAACTGTTCTTTTACAAACAATACACCCAGTCCTATCCAGATGGCAAACGCATAGAAAGAACCTACAAAAGCATAGTCACGTTCACGTGGCTGGTTGCCTGCCTGGTTGAGGTAGAAGACCACGGCAAGGCCGGTGAAGAAAAAGAGCAACCCAACAACCAGGGCATCCCGCTTGTCTCTCATCACCTGGAAAATAAGGCCCAGTATTCCCAGCAGCAGGGGTAATGCAAAAAGTTTATTGTTTGCTTTATTATGTTTTAATGTATCAGGCAGCATGTCCTGGTTGCCTAAGCGGTAGTTATCCCAGAAACTGATCCCGGTTTTCCAGTTACCATCTCTCACATTGCCCATGTTCACTCCCTGGATATCGTCCTGCTTTCCGGCAAAATTCCACATAAAGTAACGCATGTACATCCAGCCTACCTGGTAGGCCATGGCAAACTGGATATTCTCGCCAACAGTAGGGGCACGTTCCCAATTACCCTGCTGGTCTTTTCCTATGCCCATCCAGGATGCATAATAATCGGCATGGCCCTGGTCGTTGCTCTGGTCCCACATTCGGGGGAACAGGTGCATGTCTTCCGGTGCATAGATGTATTCGATCTTTCTTCCGTTCTTTTCGTATTTACCATTGCTCTTCACATAGGTTTCGGTAACATTATTTTCTACAGGCTGTGCTGTAAAATCCTGCCCGTACAGGATGGGCCAGTCACCGTACTGCTCACGGCTTAAATATCCCACCAGGTTAACAGGGTTGTCAACATTGAACATATCCACGGATGGATCTGCATTGGAACGAACCAATGTGGTGAAGTAGGTTGAATAACCAAGCAGCATGAATACAAAACTCCAGAGGCCCAGTTTTAAAAAGTTCCAGTTCTGTTTTGCAGCAATGCGCAAACCAAAATAAACCAGTACGGCTATTAATACAAAGAAGAAGGCAAAGCCGGAGAAGAAGGGCATGTTCAGGCTGTTCACAAAGAAGATATCGAAATTACCAGCGCCTTTGATGGTCCATACAATAACTGCTTTTTGTACCAGGCCGGTAACTGCACAACCGATCAGGAATGCCCAGAAGGTTCTCCAGGGAGTTATTTTTTCATAGCGTTTGTAATAATAGATCATTACAATGGCGGGAATGGTAAGCAGGTTCAGTAAGTGAACGCCGATAGAAAGCCCCATCAGGTAGAAGATGAGAATGATCCAGCGGTCGGCCTTTGTAAAATGGCCTTTGATGCCTTCTTTCATTTCTTCATCTACGTTCTGTTCCCACTTAACCATGGCCCAGAAAACGAGGGCGGTGAAAAAAGAAGACAGGGCATATACTTCCCCTTCCACGGCACTGTACCAGAAAGAATCGGAGAAAGTATAAGCCAGGGCACCTACCACACCGGCGGCCATGATGCCGAAAATTTTTTCATTGGTCAGTTCTGCATTGTTCTTGGTAACCAGTTTACGGGCAAAATGGGTGATGGTCCAGAAAAGGAATAATATGGTGAAGCCGCTGGCCAATGCGCTCATCAGGTTAATGCCGGTGGCTGCATTTTCGGGCCCGAACGGAGCCATGAACAGGCGGCCGATCAATACAAATAAGGGAGCCCCGGGCGGGTGAGGGATCTGTAATTTATAGGCACTGGAAGCAAACTCACCGCAGTCCCAGAGACTGCCGGTAGCTTCCATGGTCATGATATATACAGCGCATGCGATGATGCAGATGACCCATCCGGTTATGTTGTTGATACGTTTAAAGCTCATAGTGTATTTTGGTTATAGGTTGGCAAATATAATCATGTTTGGGGTTTGGAGTTTGTGGTCAGGCGTTTTTTAAGCTTTTTTTCTATGGACGGAATTGATCAGATGGTAACCATTGTTACTACTTTATATTTGTGCTAATGAAAAAAGCCCTCATTCAACTTCATGTTGCTGTTTTCCTGGCTGGCTTTACGGCCATACTGGGAAAAAAAATAATGCTTAATGAGGGCTTGCTGGTTTGGTTCCGTTTGTTGATCACGGTGGTTACGCTCGGTGCGATCCTGTATTTCAAAAAAGAACTGAAGCAGGTTGCTTACAAAGAGCTGTGGAAGATATTTGGTGTGGGAACGATCGTTGCCATACACTGGGTTACTTTTTACGGCAGTGTAAAGTATGCCAATGTTTCGGTGGCCCTGGTCTGCTTCAGCGCCACGGGTTTCTTTACGGCTTTTTTTGAACCGCTTATTTTAAGGAGGCGGCTTTCATTGATCGAAATATTGCTGGGGCTGATGGCGATAGCCGGTATCTATATCATCTTTGATTTTCATCCGCAGTATAAAGTGGGTGTTATATTCGGGATCATCTCTGCCATGGGCAGTGCCCTGTTTCCCATTTTCAATAAACGGCTGCTCATTGTTCATTCACCGAAAATCCTTACGCTGTATGAACTGGGTGGCGGATTGCTTGCCCTTAGTTTTTTGGTGCCCTTTTACCTGGTGAAGTTCCCGGCAGTTTATTATTTGCCTACTGCCAGCGATTGGTTGTGGCTGCTGGTGCTGGCCTGGCTGTGTACTGTGTTGAGTTTCGACCTGCAGTTAAATGCATTGAAAAAAGTGTCAGCCTTCACCGCAAACCTCACCTATAACCTGGAGCCCGTGTACGGGATCATTCTTGCCTTTATCTTCTTTAAAGAGAATGAGAACCTGCACCGGGAGTTTTACTTTGGTGTGGCGCTGATATTACTGGCGGTAGTATTACAAATGCTGCGGATAAGGCGGCAATACCGCAAACAGCCGGGGAACTAAATGTGAGATCATTTAAGATCACAGGTAATCAATTTCCGTATCCATTTTTGCAAATGCTTTGAACATGGCAAAAACGCCGCAGTATTTTTCTGTTGACAGGCTTACAGCTTTTATCATTTTGGGTTTGTCTTCTTCCGCCAGTTTTATTTTGTACGTGATCTTGACAAGATTGTAGATCCTGGGATGTTCGTTGGTAAGCGCAGCATGCACGTGGATACTGAAATCGCTGAACGTTGCTTTCGTTTTGTTCAGGATGGAAACAATATCAATGCCGGTGCAGCCCGCCAGGGAAGCCAGCATCATGCGTTTGGGGCTTGGGCCGCTGTTCTCGCTGTTCTCATCAGAGGGGTCGTCCATGGTTACTTTGTGTCCGTCAATGTCGGCAGTGAAGGACATGTGCTGGTTAAATACGGTGGTTACTGAGTGTGTTGTCATAATTTATTTTTAAGCGGAATTAATTTAAAGATAAGGGTTGCGTAGCCGTTGTTCTCCACCTGCTCAATGCGTATGGTATGTTTTCCGTTTAATTCAACCGTTGCATTGTGATGGGTGTCTTCATCGTATTTGTATCTGGAAACGTCCCAAAAGTCGATCACTAATTTGTTGTCAACAAATATTTTTACCAGGTCATCTGCCGTAACACTTAGTTGGTAGCTTCCTTTCTTAACTTCCACCGTCCCGGTGGCCACAATGGCAAAGGAATCGGCCGGTAAATTTTTGCCGATGTTTCCCCACCAGGTATAGTCGATCTTTTTTGCCTGCTCCGTTTTTACAGGGCTGTTGTTATAAACTGTTTTGAATTGCTCATAATTTTTATTGGGGTCATGTGCTGCGTCCCAGGTATACCAGTTCACATCCCAGTTTATGTCGGGCTGGTAATCCCGGAATGAAAAACTATATGGTTTATTTGCTGGTTGCTTTTTGCCAAATTGATCAGTGAATGCTTCGCCAGCATATTCTAAATTGAGTTGAATATCTTTTCCGTTCTTTTGTGCGGTTATCTCTGCCGGGAATATGCCTTCCTTCATGCTGATGTTTGAAACGCCTTTTGAATTTTGGATTTTCCATTTGCCCTTTGGCCCCAGTACATCAAAATGATAAACATTATTACTGTCGATATTTTTCAAGAAGAGGATGGGGTAGCGGTAATCATAAGGGCCCCATTCGGTGATGCGGATCTGGTTGCGGCCTTTGGCAAAGCTGGAGAGTGGAATGTCTTTCTTTTTCCATGCATCAATTATTGGAGGGATCATTGCTGTGCTGTCAGACAGATCATCCGGGTCAATGCGTAATTGTTCAACAGAACTGTCTTTCTTGATCTGCGTCTTTACATTCTCGAACTTGTTTTTATAAAGGACAATATCCCGGGTTAAGCTCAGATCCAGAGCAATCTCTTCATTTTTAAAACTGTTTACCCAAAGATCATACTTCATGCTCCGGGTATCTCTTTTGTTGGCATAACCCCAGTCGGATGGCTGGCTTTTTCTTGCCCAGAGTTTTATGGCTGCCTGCTTGTTGCTTTCAAATATATTGCCGCATATACTATTGTTTTGTCCGTGTTCAATCGCAATGCCGATCTTGTTCTTTTCAAAAATATTCCTGTTGATGGATGTCTGCCAGCTATATCCTCCCCAAACACCATGATCACATCCTTTAATGATATTCTCAATGATGTTATTCTTACTGAAAGTTATCTCTACACCATTGGTGGGGGCGTAGCTGAAATCATTTTTATAAACATAATTACCATTGCAGCCTCCTTCGCCGGTATCCATGGTTGTTTGCCCGGCCCATAAAAAGAAGCCATCGCCCCCATGTGTTACGCTGTTGTAGGCAAAAACATTTTCATTGCACTGCTCAAATACCAGGATGCCGGCACTGTCTTGCCCACGGTTATAAAATCCTTCACTGTGGCCACGCACATTAAAATCAAGCCTGTTGTGCAGGATATTATTATGGTTACTGCGGTACATGCCGATGCCGATGGCGGAGTTGAAGGAGAAATCATTATCTGTTATCATGCCGTCGTTGCAGCGCATCATCATCAGGGCGCATTGCCCGCCGGTGATGGTATTGTTTGTGATGGTTGTCCTGTCGCAATCCTTTAAATAGATACCAGCCCCATACCGAAGCCATTCATCGTTCTCATTGTGGTGGTAACTCATCCAGTCGCTCACGTCCTCGTGCAGCCAGTTGCTTTGCAATTGCTGGCGGTAGTTATAACTGAAGTCGGAGTTCTCGATCACCAGGTTTTTACAGTTCCTCGCCATTACCGCCACTTTATATCCATTTACCCGGGCATTTTTAAGGGTGATGTTGTTTCCCTCGATCAGCAGGGCCAGGCCGTAAAATTCGTTGGGTAGTTGTTTATTGTTACTGCCCCGGAGCGAAGCATTATTAAAATCCACCGTTATGTTATTACCCTTAATTAAGATGACCGGCCTGTTCAGGGAATCGAAGCCATTAAGCATATAAACGGCCTTTTTAACCTGCAAAGAAGCGGTTATGATCATGCCTGGCTTCAGTTCAACCGGTCCTGGCCCCGAAGACTTGCCTGCCAGGGCAGCTAGCGAAAAGACCATAGCCAGGAAGTAGTTTTTTGATTGGTGCATGGGGGTAAAGGTAGATTTATTCACAATCCGGGCAGAATTGTGGGCAGAATTCTGGGAAAACAGAAAAAATCTTCCATTTTGAACCTGAATTATTGATATTAAACCTTACCTTTGCCGTCCAAAAATTAGTACTATGGCTAGAGTATGTCAGGTTACAGGAAAGAGGCCGATAACCGGAAACAAGGTTTCTCACTCAAATATCAAGACAAAACGCCGGTTTTTACCAAACCTGCAGACCAAACGTTATTTCCTTGCTGAGGAAGACAAATGGGTTACCCTGAAAGTTTCATCAGAAGCGATCCGGACCATCAATAA
>Ga0209023_10005568_pt1 | contig 13715 bp, 14 predicted proteins | sample LakOneMetagenome_FD_187468 | JGI IMG/M metagenome (GOLD analysis project Ga0209023, IMG submission 187468) | Freshwater and sediment microbial communities from Lake Erie, Canada (SPAdes) (version 2) | ecosystem: Environmental > Aquatic > Freshwater > Lentic | place: Lake Erie, Canada...
CCCGCAAGCGGGAGGGGGACTTGCTTGCGCTTGACCCAAAAGAACGTTTCATCACACCAGCGCCTTTGCTTCATCGTCCATCGTGCCGGCCACCTTGTCACCATAAAGGATCATGTCGGTGTGCGCCGCGCCCGATGGGATCATCGGATAGCAATTGGCTTCCTTCGCCACCAGGCAATCGACGATCACCGGACCTTGGTGGTCGATCATCGCCTGGATTCCTGCGTCGAGCTGGCTTTCGTTCTCGATCCGGATGCCCTTCCAGCCATATGCCTCGGCCAGTTTTACGAAATCGGGCAGGCTGTCCGAATAGCTTTCCGAATAGCGGCTTTCATAGGTCAGTTCCTGCCACTGGCGGACCATGCCCATCCATTCGTTATTGAGGATGAAGACCTTGACCGGCAGGCGGAACTGCGTCGCGGTGCCCAGTTCCTGGATGTTCATCTGGATCGAGGCGTCGCCGGCGATGTCGATCACCAGCGAGTCCGGATTGCCCAGCTGCGCGCCAATCGCGGCGGGTAGGCCATAGCCCATTGTCCCTAGCCCGCCCGAGGTAAGCCACTTGTTGGGCTTGAAGAACGGGAAATACTGCGCGGCCCACATCTGGTGCTGGCCGACTTCGGTGGCGATTACCGGATCGTGGTGCCTGGTCAGTTCGTACAGCCGTTCAACCGCCAACTGCGGCATGATCGCTTCCTTGCGGGCCGGATAGGCCAGGCTCTTGCGCGCGCGCCAGCCGTCGATCCGGGCCTTCCATTCGGCCAGGTTCTGCGGCTTGCGGTTGCCCCAGGCGTCGATCAATTGTTCCAGCACCATGGCGCAATCGCCCAGGATCGGCAGGTCGACATGGACGGTCTTGTTGATCGAGGCGCGATCGATATCGATGTGGATCTTGGTCGAATTGGGCGAAAAGGCATCGAGCCGCCCGGTTACCCGGTCATCGAAGCGCGCGCCCACGCAGACCATCAGGTCGGCCCGGTTCATCGCCATGTTGGCTTCAAAGGTGCCGTGCATCCCCAGCATGCCCAGCCAGTCGGGATGGTCGGCCGGGAAAGCGCCCAGACCCATCAGGGTCGAAGTTACCGGAGCGCCAGTCAGTGCCTGAAGCCGGCGCAGCAGTTCCGAAGCGCGCGGGCCCGAATTGATCACTCCGCCGCCGGTGTAGAAGATCGGCGCCTTGGCATTGGCCAGCAGCTCGATCGCGCGGGCGATATCGCGTTCGCTGCCGGTGGAGGGCGGGGCATAGCGGATCTTGCGCTGCGGCGGCGCGTCGCTGAACGTGGCCGAAGCGATCTGAACGTCCTTGGGAATGTCGATCACGACCGGGCCGGGGCGGCCGGTGGTGGCGATCTGGAATGCCTCGTCGATGATCGCGGCCAGATCGGCCGGGTCTTTCACCAGGTAGTTGTGTTTCGTGCAGTGCCGGGTGATGCCGATTGTGTCGGCTTCCTGGAAGGCGTCGGACCCGATCAGCGCGGTGGGGACCTGCCCGGTGATTACCACCAAAGGGATCGAATCCATGAAGGCGTCGGCAATGCCGGTAACCGCATTGGTCGCGCCCGGGCCAGAGGTGACCAGCACCACGCCGGGCTTGCCGGTGGAGCGGGCATAACCCTCGGCGGCATGGGCCGCGCCGGCCTCGTGGCGGACCAGGATGTGGCGGATCCGCTCATCCCCAAACAGCGCATCATAGATCGGCAGCACCGCGCCGCCGGGATAGCCGAACACGAATTCGACCCCCTGGCGGACCAGGCTTTCAACCAGGATGCTGGCGCCGCTGCGCTCCTCGCTCACGTTACGTCCTTCCACATTCCTTTTCCTCCCGCTTGATGGGGGAGGGATACCGCAGCTTGGCGGTAAGCCGCCTAGCGAAGGTTGGGTGGGGGTGAGGTCCGCGTTTTGGCGCGAGCCTCACCCCCATCCAACTGCGCCAAGGCTCCTGCGTCGCCAAGGCTTCGTATCCTTCCCCCATCAAGGGGGAAGGGTAGTCCCTCCCCTAAAGGACGGACCCGGCACAGGGGGCTGTGCCGGGTCTCCTCTCCAACTCGGGGCGCTCTGGCAAGAGCAGATATGCGAGCGGCCTCTATGTAACAGGAAATGTCATGTCAAGGCCTAATCACGCAATAAAGATACAAAGATATCCTCAGCGTTGTAATCTTGCAACGCGATGCGCGGCCAGTCGAGCGGCGGTTGGTTGCGCAGCCAGGTATATTGGCGCTTGGCATAGTTGCGGGTGGCCTGCGCACCGCGCGCTGCGGCCTCTTCCAGGCTGCATTCGCCGGACAGGTAGGCCGCGACTTCGGGCACCCCGATGGCACGCATGACGGGCAGAGCCGGATCGAGATTCCGGGCCAGCAACGCCCGCACTTCATCAATTGCGCCAAGCTGGAGCATCCGCTCGAACCGCAAGTCGCAGCGCGGATAGAGCCACTCACGCGGTGGCAGCAGGATTGCCGGATACAGGGTGACTTGGTTGCCGATCCCGCCGCTGAGGTCGGCCTGCCACTCAGCCAGCGGCTTGCCAGTGGACCGAACCACTTCAAGCGCGCGGGCTATACGGGAGGTGTCGTTGGGGCCCAGCGCGGCAGCCCGGGCAGGGTCCTCGGTCTGGAGCGCGGCAAAGGCTTCCGCCACGGGCATGGCGCGGACATCGGCGCGCACTGAGGTATCGATGGGCGGTACCGGCGCGATCCCTTCCAGCAGGGTGCGAATATAGAGCCCGGTTCCGCCAACCAGGATCGGTACCCCACCGTGGGCATGAACTTCGCCGATGACCTCGCGCGCTGCCTTGGCCCAGTCCGCAGCCGAGCAAGCCTCCGCGCCGTCCCATGCTCCGTACAAGCGGTGCTCAACCTGATTGACGTCGTCGTGGCCAGGCCAGGCAGACAACACAGGCAGATCTCGGTAGACTTGCATGCTATCGGCATTGATGACTACCGCTTGCCTTCCACTCCTTTCAAGCAGGGTCGCGGTTTCCATTGCCAAGTCGCTCTTGCCGCTGGCGGTCGGCCCTGCAATGAGCGCCAGCGGCGGCAGGACCGCCGAGTCAGAGGAAGAAACGTTGCTCATTGCCCGGGTGATAGCAGATAAGGCGGGCTTGTCCGCAAGACTGGATAGCATGGTCCACGCGATCGAAGCCTCTGGCGCGAAAGTGCTGGGTGCCGATCCGTTGCCTGACGACGATGGCGTGCTGCAAGTGATTGTCGATGCCGCCCTGCCCGAAGCGCTGCGCGGGATAATTGACCGGCATTTTTCGCCCAGCGACCTGCTGATCACCGATCACTTGCCGCAAGTCCCCGGTGTGTTCGTTTCGGACATGGATTCGACCATGATCGGGCAGGAATGCATCGACGAGCTGGCCGACTTTGCGGGGATCAAGGACCAGATCGCGGCAATCACTGAACGCGCGATGCAAGGCGAGCTCGACTTCGCCGAAGCCCTGACCGAGCGAGTTCGGCTGCTGGGCGGGCTGGGTGAGGACGCGATCCAACAGTGCCTGGAAGAGCGGATTCGCAGCATGCCCGGGGCGGCCACATTGGTGGCGACGCTAAAGGCGCGTGGGTGCGAAACGGTTCTGGTCACCGGCGGCTTCCACCATTTTGCCGATCCAGTGGCCGAACAGCTGGGGTTCGAGCGCGTGGTCGGGAACCGGCTCGGTACGGCGCACGGCCGGCTGACCGGCACCTTGGTCGGCCACATTGTCGACAGCGAGGTCAAGGAACAGGTGCTGCGTGAATGCGTAGCTGCCACCGATGGGGCGTATGGCCTGGCGACCGGCGACGGTGCCAATGACATCCCGATGCTGCTCGCGGCGCATTACGGTGTGGCCTATCACGCCAAGCCCAAGGCCCGCGCCGCCGCCAACGGTGCGATCGATCGGGGTGATCTGACCAGCGTGCTCAGGTTGTTGGGTATTCCGGAAGCGGAGTGGGAGGTGGCCTAGGCCGCCGCCCGCCGTCTGCGCCCCTTGAGCCAGGCTGCCACCCGCAGCCCCAGTGCCAACACCGCGACGCCAGTTCCGACCACTCCGGTCATCATGCTCTCAGGCTTCATGATCCGCCCGGCATAGCTGGCGAAGAACACGAACCACAGCCAGTGGATTCCCAGGCTATGCAGCCGCCGCCAGTTTCTGCCCAGCGCGCGCATGGCTGCCTCGCTCGAAGTCAGCGCCATCGCGAACATCAACGCATATCCGGTACCGCCGACCAGCAGCACCGCCAGCGGACGCCCTTCGCCGCTGACCTTGAGGAACCACAGCAGCGCGTAAAGGTGCACTGTATGCGCCGCGGCAAAGCCCAGTCCCCACCAGCGCCGATCGCGCCAGATCGTGCGGGTGAGGGGCACATGCCACAGCCGCCCGAGCGAACTTGCCGCATAGGTCAGGATGAAGATCGGAAACCCGACCCGCGCGGTCCAGCGCGCGGCGAGTCGCCATGATTCGAGCTGATCGGCGCCGCATTTCAACCCAGCGAACAGCGCGCCGAGCCCCAGAAGCAGTCCAAATACCATCGGCCAGCGGCGTTGCAAGTGGCTATCTCCCCAGCGTTTTCGCGGGATTAGGTTGCAAGATCGGGGCTCAAATCACAACCCCGCAAAACGTTATTGACATTTCTGTAAGTAATTCGCATTACCAGTCTCGCCATGAACATGATGACCGCAACGCCCGAAATTCTGCCGTCCCAGCGGCAGGCCCATGTCGACTTTGCCGCAGCAGACCTTCCGGTCATGCTGCCCGGCCGCCCGAAGATGCGCTATGACCTGCCCAAGGCCTGGCGCAATTTCCGCGAGCTGGTGAAGGACAAGGAAGACACCTCCAAGGTCACTCCGATCTTCGAAGCGCTGCCCTGGCGCGGGATCTATGACGCGGCGCTGAGCTTCCTGGCGACCGAGCGTGCACAGGAAATCCGCCGCAAGGAACCCTCGCTGGTCAAGATTCTTGATGATCATGAAGCTCTGCGCAAGCTGCCCGCGAACAGCCTGGCCCACGTCTATTGCGATTTTATGGAGCGCGAAGGCCTTTCGGCGCAGGGGCTGGTCGACGAACTCGACAAGAACCGCCCGGCTGACATGTACTGGGATGACCAGGTTACCTGGTACTTCAATCGCATGCGCGACACGCACGACCTGATGCACATCCTCAGCGGTTTCGGCCGCGATGCGCTGGGCGAGCAGTGCGTGCTGGCCTTTACCTATAGCCAGCAACCAAGCCCTGCGCACCTGTTCCTGGGTTATGCCGGAGCGCTCGAGATCGCCCGGCGGGCGACGGTCAAGGTGCCGGTGTTCCGCGCGGTGCGCGAAGGCCAGAAGATGGGCAAGGCCTGCCCGCGGCTGGTCGAAATGTCGATCACCGAGCTGCTTGCCATGCCGATCGAGGATGTGCGCGCAAAGCTCGGGATCAAGGCGCCGAGCTATTACAATCAGGCCCATGCCATGTGGCGCGCGGCGGGGATCGATCCCTACGATCTGATGGCCCCGGCGCAGGCGGCGGCTTGAAGCGAGGGCGGAGTTCCTCCCCACACAAAGTCCGTCACCCTGAACTTGTTTCAGGGTCCATTTCCCGGTTTGCCCAGTTGGCGGGAAAAATGAGCCGACTTTGCGACGTTGCCTGTATTCCCGCGCTCTGAGTGGGTGGCACGATGGACCCTGAAACAAGTTCAGGGTGACGAATTTAGGCAAAGTGGGCGCATGGGCCTCGAATTACCGCAGCTCTTTCCTGATCACCAGCTTCAACCCCGACCAGACCTCATCCACCGCGCAAACCTTGGTGTCGACGAAGCCCAGCGGCAGGCACAGCTCGCGGATGGTGTCCTCGGTGATGTCGGTGGGCACTTTCGAGGCCTGCTTGGGCCACGAGACCCAGACCTGGCCGTCGCTGGCGATCTGGTTACGCAGCGCCTTCAGCCGCGTTTCCAGCACCGAGCGTTCGGTCACGAAGACGTGTGCGGCATCGATCCCCCTGGCAGGATCGTCAACGAAAGTCAGTTCCAGCGCATATTCGGCGATCTCGTCGAACACATGCTCGGGCATGCCATCGAACCACACCCGCATCCCGTCGCGCAGGCTGAGCTTTTTGGCGAGCGGGGTGCCGGAATAGCCTGTGGTCATGCCTGCCAGTTCCTCAAAACCAAAGTCGTCACCCTGAACTCGTTTCAGGGTCTATCGTGCCTTCTGCCCGACGCGCGGATTCGCCATTAAACCGCGCAGACAGTTCATTTCATGCACTACCTGGGCCACCCGCGAAATGGACCCTGAAACAAGTTCAGGGTGACGGGTGTGGTTAGCGCGACAAAGTCGTCACGATCAAACCCCGCGCTTGCCCTTATGCTCGCCAATCAGCCCATCCAGCTCCGCGATCCGGTCGCGCTCCGGCGTGCCGATGGCCAGGCCCTTAAGGCGGCATTTGGCCCATAACTGCTTGCGCTCACTCTCCAGAGCCCTGAGGTAGAGATCGGCCATCAGCCTTCCATCCAGTCGCGGAAGAAGCTGTCGTTGGCTTCGCGCAGGGCGGAGAGGGGGACTTCGGCGAAGTTGATGACTCCATCACCAATCTCGATCGAGTCTTCATCTGGGTATGAGTGTCCAACCCAAGTCACCGGCACCCCGAGTTCCTTGCCTCGTTCAACGAGCCTGTAGTCCTCAGGGTCAGTGACGGAGACGACATAGCGCGACTGATCTTCACCAAACATCATCGCCGCCAAGCCGGTCTCGTTCGTGTAAATCTCGGAAGAGTTGATCTGGATGCCAACATTGCCAGCTAAAGCCATCTCGCAAACTGCGACCAAAAGACCGCCGTCTGAACAGTCGTGAACTGCCGTAACCCACCCATTAGCGATCGATTCGCGGACAAGTTGAGCCGCTGCAAGCTCAAGCTTGAGATCCACTGGCGGCGGAGAGCCATCTTCGCGACCGTGGATTTCACGAAGCCAAAGTGACTGCCCAAGATGGGTTCCAAAACCTCCGACTACCCAAATGCCTTGGGAAACATGATCGGACTTGAACCCGATCGTCGCCATCTTCTCATGATCATCGAGCAGACCAACCCCGCCAATTGCCGGGGTTGGCAGAATGGCTGAGCCACCGCCGGTCGCCTTGCTCTCGTTGTAAAGGCTGACGTTGCCCGAAACGATCGGGTAATCGAGCGCCCGGCAGGCATCGCCCATGCCGCGCAGGCATTCGACGATCTGGGCCATGATCTCAGGCCGCTGGGGGTTGGCGAAGTTGAGGCAGTTGGTGATTGCCAGAGGCTTGGCGCCCACTGCTGACAAGTTGCGATAGGTTTCCGCGACCGCCTGCTTGCCGCCTTCATAGGGATCGGCATAGCAATAGCGCGGGGTGCAGTCGGTGGTGATGGCGAGCGCCTTCTGCTTGCCATGCACCCGTACCACCGCCGCATCGCCACCGCTCTTTTGCAGCGTATCGGCGCCAACCTGGCTGTCATACTGCTCCCAGATCCAGCGCCGGCTGGCGAGATCGGGGCAGGCCATCAGCTTGAGCAGGTCGGCGGCCAGATCGGTGCTTTCGGGCACATCGCCCAGCGGCGCAACCTTGGCCCAGGCCTTGTAATCCTCAAGGCTGAGCGCCGGGCGGTCATAGAGCGGGGCGTCCTCGGCCAGCGGACCCAGCGGAATGTCGCAGACGGTCTCGCCCTGCCAGGTCAGCACCATGTGGCCGGTGTCGGTCACTTCGCCGATCACCGCGAAATCGAGTTCCCACTTCTTGAAGATCGCCTCGGCCATCGGTTCCTTGCCAGGCTTGAGCACCATCAGCATCCGCTCCTGGCTCTCGCTCAGCATCATCTCATAAGGCGTCATGCCCTCTTCGCGGCACGGTACCTTGTCCATGTCGAGAATGATCCCGGCCTTGCCGTTGGTCGCCATTTCGACGCTGGAGGAAGTCAGCCCCGCCGCACCCATGTCCTGGATCGCGACGATTGCATCGGTCGCCATCAGTTCGAGGCAAGCCTCGATCAGCAGCTTTTCGGTGAAGGGATCGCCGACCTGCACGGTCGGGCGCTTTTCTTCCGAATCCTCGCCGAAGTCAGCACTGGCCATGGTCGCGCCGTGGATCCCGTCGCGGCCGGTCTTGGAGCCGACATAGACGATCGGATTGCCGATCCCGGTGGCGGCGGAATAGAAGATCTTGTCGGTATCGGCGATCCCCACGGTCATCGCGTTGACCAGAATGTTGCCGTCATAGGCCGGGTGGAAGTTCGTTTCGCCGCCCACGGTCGGCACGCCGACGCAGTTGCCATAGCCACCGATCCCGGCGACCACGCCCTTGACCAACGACTTCATCTTGGGATGGTCGGGCCGGCCAAAGCGCAACGCGTTCATGTTCGCCACCGGCCGCGCGCCCATGGTGAAGACATCGCGCAGGATCCCGCCCACGCCAGTTGCCGCGCCCTGGTAGGGTTCGATGTAGCTGGGGTGGTTGTGGCTCTCCATCTTGAAGATCGCCGCCTGGCCATCGCCGATGTCGATCACGCCCGCGTTTTCGCCCGGACCGCAGATCACCCAGGGGGCTTCGGTCGGCAGTTTCTTGAGGTGGATCCGGCTCGATTTGTAGCTGCAATGCTCGGACCACATGACCGAGAAGATCCCCAGCTCGACCATGTTCGGCTCGCGCCCCAGGGCGTGCAGCACGCGCGCGTATTCTTCTTCGGACAGCCCGTGCTGGGCGACGACTTCGGGAGTAATCTGGGACATGCGCGGGCGCATAGCGGGGAAGGGGGATTCGCACTAGCCCTCACGCCACTGGATGCGGGGATTTCTAGGTACCGGGAATCAGGACCCTGGGTTTCAGCACCGGTTTGAATGTGGGCGTGGGCGAAGGTGCGGGCGAAGGGGCCGGGACAGGTGCCGGCGCAGTGGTCGGCGGGTTGGTTGGCGCGCTCGGCCGGATTGCGCTCGGCACACGCAGTTGCGGCCGGACCGGAGCGACAGTCGCGCTGCCGTTCGATTGGCAATAGATCTTGGCGCTGCCCTTGTAAGCGGCCACGCAGTGGCTCATCGCGCTGCCGGACGCGACTGGCGATCCAGCGGTGAATCCCGGGCACGACAGGCCTTTCGTGCCATTGGGCAAACGAGCGCAGCCCAATGCCAGCGCCTGGTCGAAATGGGCGCGGCGATCCTGGATTTCGAGCTTCAGGACGGGCAGAAAGTTGGTTGTGCACCATTGCCGCTTGCCTGCCCATTGCGCCGGAATTGCTCCATCCAGCTGGGTGTTATCACCCACCGCCGCCCCGCTGAGGGCCCAACGGAACAGGCTGAAATTGGGGTCTTCGACGTTGCGGCGGCATTCGTTCACCGCTTCGCGCAAGGCGGCGCTGCGGGAAATGGACGGCGCGGCGCTGTCGAACAGGGCCTCGGCTTTGATCGGCAGGCGCAACTGCATCCAGCTCTCGCTGGTCTTACCAAAGCGATCGGCGCTCGCTTCGACCAAATCGGCGGCGCGCTGGTTGACTATTGCCGCAAACCGCTGGTTGAGTTCGTGCTGGAACGGCGCGAAGGCAATTGGGTAGATTCCGATCGGGCGGTCTTCGATCGAAAGCTCGCCGGTCAGCTTGTTGATCGTCTCCCAGCCCAGTTGGTCCTGCGACAGCCAGGTCGCTGGCGCGCCATAGTTCACTTCGGCCAGCATCGCCTTGTAATGGGCCGGATCGCCGATCCTGGACTTGATAGCCTCGTCGACGCGGGGAACATAGTCCTGCTGCCAGATCGCGGTCAGGTTGAACTTGGCAATGGCGAACGAACCATGGCTGCCCATGTTGACCACATAGGTGTTGGGATCCTTCTGGCGCGGACATGAAAAGCCGATCGCGCAGCCGAACCGGCTGGCCTGCTGGCCAATCCAATTTAACGCCGCTTGGCCAGCCGGGCCGACGATCTCGCCTGTCGCCTTGACCGCATATTCGCCCGCCGCCGCCAATTTTGCGGCATATTCGTTGCAGACCAGCGCGGCACCCGGAAGCTCGCCGAAGGTCATGCAGGCAACGGTCACGCCGACCGTGCTGACCAGCCCGGGCATGTTGCCCGACTTGGCCAAATTGTAGACCCTGACGATCCGGTCAATGTCGTCCAACTGCTCGTTGACCTGCTGTGAGCCCTGCGCCAGCGCGTAATTCTTGACGCAGGCATCGACACTGGTTCCGCCAATCACGCAGACGATGACCGGGCGCGCCGGTTTCAGGTTGGGATTGACTGCCTCGATCGCCAGGTCGATCAACTCGTTCTGACTTAAGGCTGGCGCAGGCGTGCTGGCCGATCCCAAGGTAATCGCCAGCGACAAGGTTAGAACTGCGCGTATCCTTGCAACCATGGTGCCTCCGAACTGGTCAGCCTTGCGGCGCGGCGCTCCTCGCCATCCACCACGCGGCCAGTGTGGCCAGGCCATAAGCGAAAAACGCCAGATAGCTGGTCCCGGCGGTCACTTCGGGTTCGACCGGGCCGAACCAGTTGATCGCCTGCAGCAGCAGCAAGACACCAGCCAGTGCCACAACCCGCGGCAGCGCAGGGTTGCGCGCTTTCCAATACCACCACAGTGCGCCAAATGTGAGGCCCAGCTCCAGCGGCATTTCGATCCACGGATGGTTCCACAGGCCCAGGCCCAGCTTGGGCGGCGAACCGGCGAGGGTCAGGTCGGGGACATGGACCAAGAGATCAAGAAACCAGTGCGACAACACTACCGTGGCGCCGATCAGCGCGCCCACCTTGTCGCGCAGCAGCAGTGACCGCGCCAGCCAGACCGCACCGGCAAAGGCGGCCGCACCCAGCAGGCTGTGGGTGTAGGGCATGTGATAGAGATCCATCGGGTTCATCGCGCTGATCCCGGGGGTGACGCGCATGTGCTCCACCCCCAGCAGCAGGAATGCGAAGAAAGCCCAGTCGATCAGCTGCGCGCCGATGAACAGCAAGGCCAGCGGAGGTGCCTTGCGACTGGCGGCCGCAGCCGCCAGCGCCGGAGCCCAGTGGCCAATGAACATCCTAGCCGCCGAGGCCCGGTGAGAGCTTTGAGACGACGAACGTTGCCATACCAGCCGCAAAGCCGCTGGCGACCATGCCCCAGGCCAGGTCAATCAGGGTGACATGGACCGGCCAGACTTTGAGCGTCGCCTGGTTGGTCAGGTCATAGGTGGCGTAGCACAGCAGCCCGAGCAACATTCCCATGATGATCGAAGTGCGAACGCCGTACCAGGCGCTGGTGACTTCCATCGGTTGACTGAGCAGCCCGGGCACAACTGCGAACAGCGTCAGTCCAGCAACAAAGATCACGTAGAATGCGATGGCCGGCCCCCACCGGAACTTGTCCGCCAGCAGTTCGCCCAACGCGGGACGATAGAGCAGCGGCGCCGCATTGCGCAGCCAAATGGCATCGAGAACGCCGAAAACGAGCGCGGTTACGGCATAAGCCATCAAGATCTTAAGGTACATAATTCTCCCCAAGCGGCCCGTGCCGCATCGCCTTGTAACTTGACCCTTGCGCGCGGCGCGGTCAATGCTCTTCGCCATGAGCGAAACCGATCCCGATATTGCCGCATTGACATTCGAAGACGCGCTGCGGGCGCTGGAAGAGATCGTGCGCAAACTGGAAAGCGGCGAAGTGCCGCTCGATGCCACGATCGACCTTTACGAACGCGGCGAAAAACTGCGCAAGCACTGCCAGGCGCGGCTCGATGCGGCGCAGGCCCGGATCGAACGCGTGGTGACCGGGGCCGGCGGCGAAGCGACCGGCACCCAGCCGTTCGACGCTTGAGCATGGTCGGAGCCGACCCGTTGCTGGCCGAATCGCTGGCCAGGATCGCCAGCCAGGTCGATTCGATGTTCGACGCCTTGTTGCCCAATGCGGCGGATAACCGTGCCGTGCTGGGCCAGGCGATGCGCCATGCCGCGATTGGAGGGGGCAAACGGCTGCGGCCGCTGCTGCTGACCGCGACTGCGGCGATGTATGGCGCGGACCAGACCCAGGCGTTACGCGCTGCGGTCGCGATCGAGGCGGTGCATGTCTATTCGCTGATCCACGATGATCTGCCGTGCATGGACGATGACGACCAACGCCGCGGCAAGCCCACCGTCCACAAGGCGTTTGGCGAGGCCATGGCGGTGCTGGCCGGGGATGCCCTTCAGGCCTTCGCCTTTGAGGTGCTGGCCGATCCCGCGACGAGCGGCGATCCGTTCGTGCGGGCCGAACTGGTCCAGGTCCTGGCGCTTGCCGCCGGAGCCGGGGGCATGGTCGGTGGGCAAGTGCTGGACATCATGGGTGAGGGGCAGTCGCTCGGCCTGCCCGAGATTACCCGGATGCAGCAGCTCAAGACCGGAGCATTGCTGGGCGCGGCGGTGGAAATGGGCGCGGTGCTGGGTAAGGTCCCGTCCGAGGGGCGCACGCACCTGCGCGGCTATGCCCGCGACATCGGTCTGGCCTTCCAGATCGCCGACGACCTGCTTGACCATGAGGGCGACGAGGAAAAGGCGGGCAAGGCGCTGCGCAAGGATGCCGGTGCCGGCAAGCAGACTTTCATCGCGCTGCTCGGCCCGGAACGCGCGCGCGAGCAGGCACAGATGCTGATGGATCAGGCCATTGCGCATCTGGCCGCACACGGGCAGGAAGCGGACGTGCTGCGCGCACTGGCGCACTATGTCGTGGAGAGGGATCATTGATGAAGCGGATCGGCGTCTATCCCGGCACTTTTGACCCGATCACGCTGGGTCACATGGATATCATCTCGCGCGGCGCGAAGCTGGTCGATGAACTGATCATCGGCGTCACCACCAATATCGCCAAAAGCCCGATGTTCGACGACGACGAGCGGATCGCGATGGTTGAGCGCGAGGTGGCCGGGATCGGGAATGCCAAGATCCGGGTGGTCGGGTTCAATTCGCTGCTGATGGATTTCGCCGACGCGATGGGCGCACAAGTGGTGATCCGCGGCATTCGCGGCGTGACCGACTTCGAATACGAATACCAGCTAACCGGCATGAACCGCCAGCTCAACCACGATGTCGAAACCGTGTTCCTGATGGCTGACGTATCGCTGCAACCGATCGCCTCGCGACTGGTCAAGGAAATCGCGATCTATGGCGGCGATATCTCGAAATTTGTCAGCCCGGCGGTGCGCGAGGACGTGGTAGGGCGGATTACGGCGCGCTGAGCCTGCTCATTGCCAAATCTCGTTCATTTCCCAATCCCGTTCATTGCCCCATCCTGTTCATTGCCATGTCAGGCGCGCGCGGCTATCCCGGCGCCGCAATTGCCCTTCGTGAGTCACATACTCCTATGAAAATCCGTCTGCTCGCCGCTGTCTTTCTGAGTCTTTCGCTGGCCGCTTGCGGCAGCAAGCCCAAGGCGCAGCTTGCTCCCGCGCCAGCGGTACTCAGTTCCTACGTCGATCCTGATCCCAGCCACGATCCCCAGAACGTGCTGGCGCTTGACCTGTCGAACGGCGGCCGTGTGCTGATCCGCCTGATGCCCAGCTGGGCACCGGGCCACGTCGAGCGGATCAAGACGCTGACTGGGCAGGGCTTTTACAATGGGGTCATCTTTCACCGCGTGATCGAAGGCTTCATGGCCCAGGGCGGCGATCCGACCGGAACCGGCACCAGCGGCTCGACGCTGCCCGACCTCAAGGCCGAATTCAACTCGATCCCGCATGTTCGCGGATCGGTATCGATGGCGCGGACCGAACAGCCGGATTCGGCCAATAGCCAGTTCTTCAGCGTCTT
>Ga0209023_10005569_pt1 | contig 13714 bp, 12 predicted proteins | sample LakOneMetagenome_FD_187468 | JGI IMG/M metagenome (GOLD analysis project Ga0209023, IMG submission 187468) | Freshwater and sediment microbial communities from Lake Erie, Canada (SPAdes) (version 2) | ecosystem: Environmental > Aquatic > Freshwater > Lentic | place: Lake Erie, Canada...
CGGCGGCGCGGCCTTCGTGCAGCACCGCGCCATTGTCGAGCAGGACCACGGTTTCGCCCTGCCAGGCATGGCGCAGGTTCCAGCGCGCGCAGAAGGCGCCGAAGCCTTGTTGCTCGAACAGGCGCAAGGCTCCGGCGAGGGCGTCGAGCAGGGCGGCCACCAGGACGTCGCGCTCCATGCGCGCCAGCCAGGGCGCGCCCGCCGCGCTGCGGCCCAGCTGCGCTTCCACCTCGTCGGGCATGAGCAGGTTCAGGCCGATGCCGATCACGCACCAGGTGCCGCCGCCCGGCGCAGCCTGGGTTTCGACCAGGATGCCGGCCAGCTTGTCGCCGTCCTTGAGCACGTCGTTCGGCCACTTGAGCTGGACTTGCACGCCCAGCGCTCCGAGCGCGTCGCCGAGCGCCGCGCCGATCGCCAGCGGCAGGCCGAGCAGCGCCTGCGGGCCGCCCGCGAACTTCCAGGCCAGCGAGAAGGTCAGCGAGTTCTCGCTGGACGACAGCCAGCTGCGTCCCGCGCGTCCGCGCCCGGCGGTCTGGTGTTCGGCCACCAGCAACACGGGCTCGAGCAGCGTGGCGGCGCGCGCGAGCAGGTCGGCGCTGGTCGAGCCGGTCTGCGCCACCACTTCGACGGCGACGCCGGCGGAGGACAGGGCGGCGATGCGCTGCGCGTTCATGCCTGCCTCCCTGCCTGGCGGCGCTTCTTGGTCGGCGCGCGCGAGAACAGGGCGTCGAACAGGACGTTGGGCAGCAGGCGCAGCACCTTGGCGGCCACGCCCATCTGCCAGGGCAGGACACGGTAGCTGCGGCCGCGCGCGATGACGTCGGCGGCTTGCGCGGCGAAGCGCTCGGCCGGCATCAGGAAGGGCATGGGAAAACGGTTGTTGCGGGTCATGGGGGTATCGATGTAGCCGGGGGCGATGGTGACCACCCGGACCTTCGAGGCACAGAGCTCGAGGCGCAGCGCTTCGCAGTAGCTGTGCACGGCCGCCTTCGAGGCGCAGTAGGCGCCGGCGCCGCGCATGCCGCGCACTCCCGCCACGCTGCCGATGCCGACCAGGCGGCAGGGCGTGCCGTCCACCTTCATCTGGAAAATGAAGGGGGCGAAAGTGGACACGGTGGCGTTGACGTTGGTGGCGAACACCGCGTCGAACACCGGCAGATCCTCCGGCCGTTCGGTGAGGGTGCCGTGCGAGATGCCGGCGCTGGCGATGACGATGTCGGCGCCGCCGGTGGCCGCGATGAAGTCGGCGGCGGCGCCGGCCAGCGCCTCGCGGTCGAGCACGTCGACCGCGTAGATGCGGTGGCGTTCCGGATGGGGGAGGCTGGCGGCCAGTTCGGACAAGGCGTCGCGGCGCCGCGCCAGCAGGCCGAGCACGGCGCCGCGCGCCGCATATTCGCGGGCGAGGGCCGCGCCGATGCCGCTCGAGGCGCCGGTAATGAAGACCCGGTCCGCGCGGCCCGGCACGAGGGTCATTTCTTGTCCGCTCGCGCCCGCGCGACCAGCGCGTCCATCACCGAAAGGGTGCCGGCAAGGGCCCCTTCGCCGCTAATGCCGTTGGCCTCGTTGACCATGCCGGGCGAGGTCAGGAAGCGGCCGTCGATGGCGACCATGGGCCAGTGGGTGATGCGGTAGCCTTCCATCATGGCCTGGGCGCGGCGCACCTTGGCCTGCACGCCGAAGGAGCGGTAGGCGTCGATGAAGCGGGCGCGGTCGATGCCGGCGCGGCTGGCCCAGTCGAACACCTGCTCGTCCTGCGCCAGCGGCAGGCGGTCGACGTGCATCGCGTTGAAGACCTTGTCGTGGTACTGCTCGAGCATGCCGAGCGACTCGAGCGTGAAGAACAGGCGCTGCTGCGGGGCCACCGCCTCGCCGCGCGGCACGTGCACGCGGCGGAACACGATGTTGTCGCCCTGTTTCTTTACCCAGGCCGCCAGCCTGGGCTCGAAGGCGTAGCAGTGCGGGCAGTAATAGGCGAAGAACTCGGTGACCTCGACCTTCTTGCCACTGTCCGTCGGCTGCGGATCCGGTAAGCTCAGGAACTCGGCGCCTTCCCTGGGGCTGGTCGGCGAAGCGCCCGCGAGCGAGGCGGCAGCGAGCAGGACAGCGGCACAGGCGAGGCGGCGAAGTGGCTGCATGGTGTTCCTTAGCGCTGGTTGCGGACGATGGCGACGTCGATGCCGCTGTCGAGCAGCTTGGCGCGCGCCTTGTTCATGGCTTCGACCTGGTTGTAGGGGCCGACGCGCACGCGGTGCAGGACGCCGCCATCGGTGCTGCGGTCGCTGATCGCGGCCTCGAAGCCCAGCAGCGCCAGCTTGGCGCGGGTGTTCTCGGCGTCCGACATCTCGCGGAAGGCGCCCGCCTGCAGGTAATAGATGTAGCCGTCGCTACCGGCTGCCGCCGGGGGAGCCGCCGCGGGCGCCGCTGCGGGCGCGGCAGCCTGCGCCGGGGCGCCCGGTGCGGCCGGCTGCGCCGCGCCGCCCTGCATGCCGGCGATCGCCTGGCCCAGCGGATCGGCGTCGGGCGCCGGCGCCGGAGCGGTTACGGAGGCAGGTTCGGGGCGGTTGGCGCGTTCGGCGATCGCGCGGTTGGCTTCGCGCGCGGCGTCGCGGTTGCCGTACAGCGGCTTGTTCGGATCGGTCGCCTGGCTCGGCGCCAGGTCGGCCGGGCGGCCCATCTTGTTGGAGCGGTCGGTGAAGGGCGACTGGCCCTTGGTGATCACGAGCGCGACCACCACCGCGATCCCCAGGCCGATGATCAGGCCGATGATGATGCCGGTCAGGGTGCTGCCGCGCTGGCGCAGCGAAGAGACGTTGTGAAGATTGCGGATGGTGGTCATGTTGCGATTACTCTTGTACTTCGGTAGGGGCGCGTTCCATTTTCATCGGCGCCGACACGCCGATCAGGGCCAGGCCGTTGCGCAGCACCTGGCGGGTGGCCAGGGCCAGCGCGAGGCGCGCCAGCTTCAGGGGCTCGTTGTCGTCCAGCAGCCACTTGTGCGCGAAGTAGTAGCTGTGCAGCTCGCCGGCCAGCTCGCGCAGGTAGAAGGCGACGTGGTGCGGGCTCAGTTCGAGCTTGGCGCGCTCCAGCATTTCCGGATAGACGGACAGCTTGGCCAGCAGGCTCGCTTCGTGCGGCTCGACCAGCAGCGACAGGTCGGCATTCACCAGCTGCGCTTCGTCACCGCCCCAGTTGGCGAGCGCCGAGCAGATGCGCGCATGGGCGTACTGCACGTAGTAGACCGGGTTCTCGTCCGAGGTCTTGAGCGCGACGTCGACGTCGAACACGAATTCGGTGTCGGCCTTGCGCGAGATGAGGAAGAAGCGCACCGCGTCGCGGCCGCGCTGGATGTCGCCGTTGCCCGACCATTCGATCAGGTCGCGCACGGTGACGTAGGAACCGGCGCGCTTGGAGATCTTGACCTCTTCGCCGTCCTTCATCACGGTGACCATCTTGTGCAGCACGTAGTCGGGGTAGCCCTGCGGGATGCCGATGTTCACCGCCTGCAGGCCGGCGCGCACGCGCGCGATGGTGCCGTGGTGGTCGCTCCCCTGGATGTTGATGGCCTGGTCGAAGCCGCGGCGGAATTTCTGGATGTGATAAGCCACGTCCGGCACGAAGTAGGTGAAGCCGCCGTCGGACTTGCGCATCACGCGGTCCTTGTCGTCGCCGTAGTCGGTGGTCTTGAGCCACAGCGCGCCTTCCTGCTCGTAGGTGACGCCGGCATCGACCAGCGCCTTCACGGCCGCGTCGACCTTGCCGTCCGCGTACAGCGAGGACTCGAGGTAGTAGTTGTCGAACTTGACGCCGAAGGCTTGCAGGTCCTGGTCCTGCTCGTTGCGCAGGTAGGTCACGGCGAAGCGGCGGATCGATTCGATGTCGTTGACGTCGCCCGAAGCGGTGGCTGGCTCTCCGTCGCTGGCCGAGACGGTCTTCTTCGCCAGGAAGTCGGCGGCGATCTCGGCGATGTAGTCGCCGTTGTAGGCCGACTCGGGCCATTCGGCGTCGCCCGGCTTGAAGCCGCGTGCGCGCGCCTGCACCGAGGTGGCCAGGGTGGCGATCTGCACGCCCGCGTCGTTGTAGTAGAACTCGCGGGTGACGTCATGACCTTGCGACTCGAACAGCGCCGACAGGGCGTCGCCCAGCGCGGCCTGGCGGCCGTGGCCGACGTGCAGCGGGCCGGTCGGGTTGGCCGAGACGAATTCGATGATGGCGTGGTGGCCCTGGCCCGAGGCGCCGCCGCCGAAAGCGCTGCCCTGCTCGAGCACGGCGCGCACGATCGACTGCTTGGCGGCGGCGGCCACGCGCAGGTTGATGAAGCCGGGGCCAGCCACGTCGGCCGACTCGATCAGGCCGGCGGCGGCAGGTTCGGCGAGCAGGGCGGCGACCAGGCGGGTGGCCAGTTCGCGCGGATTGGTCTTGAGCGGCTTGGCCAGCTGCATCGCGATATTGCAGGCGATGTCGCCGTGGCTCGGGTCGCGCGGACGCTCCAGGGTGACGTTGGGGGTGAGATCGGTGCCGGCGACGATCGGCGCAAGGGCGGCCTGGAATAGGGCAACGATTTCTTGTTTTTGTTGGGCGAGCATGGGATGTCTGTCTGATAAAAGAGAGAGGCCTGCGGGCAGGCAAACAGCGGCCATTATACTGGTTTGGCGGGGCACGGAAACATGTGCCCTGGAGCACGAGTCGATGCTTGCGCATCGATCGCCATGCATCGATGCGCCGCATTGGTAGCCGATTAAGCGGCGCCAAAGCCTAAGCCGTTACAATGAGGGCCTTTTTGCACCAGTAGCGACCCTGCCATGACCGACAAGCGCCCGACGCTCACCCTGAAACCGAAAGCCAAGCCGGCGCGTTCCACCACGTCGGAAAGGGCTCGGCCGTCCGGCGCCCGTGCGGACGGGGCGGCGCCGCCCAAGCCGACCTACCGCCCCTCGGCCGAGCGCGAGGCGGCCGCGTCGGCGCGCAGTGCGCCGCCAGCCAGGGAAGCGCCGCGCCTGCGCGAAACCCACCAGGCCAAGGTCGCCCCGCAGCGCGACTACCGTCCCGACCTGAAATCCGACTCGCTCGCACTGAGCCTGCTGGGCGCGGCCAATGCCGTGGCGCGCGTGCGCGGCGGCAGCGCGCTGCCGCAGGCGCTGGCCGGCGTGTTTACAGCCTATGACGTCACCCCGCAGGCGCGCGGCGCGATCCAGGACATCGCCTACCGCACCATGCGCCAGCTGGGCCGCAGCGAGACCCTGCTCGGCCTGATGACGGCCAAGGCGCCCGAGCCGCCCATGCTCGGCGGCTTGCTCGCCGCCGCGCTGACCCTGCTCGATACGCCGCAGGGCAGCCAGCCGCCCTACGAAGCTTTCACGGTGGTCGACCAGGCCGTGCACGCGGCCGCCAGCCACCCCGATTTCGCCCATGCCAAGGCCATGGTCAACGCCGTGCTGCGCCGCTTCCTGCGCGAGCGCGAGGCCCTGGTGGCCGAGGCGCTGCGCCAGCCGCTGGCGCGCTGGAACTACCCGCAATGGTGGATCGACAGCACCCGCGCCGCCTATCCGAACGACTGGGAAGCCATCCTCGCGGCCGGCAACGTGCACCCGCCGCTGACCCTGCGCGTGAACCGCCGCCGGTCGGATGTCGACGCCTACCTGGCGACCCTGCAGGACGCCGGCATCGAGGCGAGCCGGGTGGGCCCGAGCGCCGTGCGCCTGGTCCAGGCCATGAACGTCAGCCAGATCCCGGGCTTCCACGAGGGCGTGGTGTCGGTACAGGATGCCGGCGCCCAGCTGGCCGCGCCGCTGCTCGACCTGCACGACGGCATGCGGGTGCTGGACGCCTGCGCGGCCCCCGGCGGCAAGAGCGGCCACATCCTGGAAAGCGCCGACGTCGACCTGACCTCGGTCGACGCCGATCCCCAGCGCCTGGCGAGGGTCGGCGACAACCTGGGGCGCCTCGGCCTGCAGGCGAAGCTGGTCGCGGCCGAGGCCCAGGATGCGCTCTGGTGGGACGGGCGGCAGTACGACCGCATCCTGGCCGACGTGCCCTGCACGGCCTCCGGCATCGTGCGCCGCCACCCCGACATCCGCTGGCTGCGCCGCAAGTCCGATACGCTCCAACTTGCAACACTTTCCAGCAAAATACTCGACAGCCTTTGGCAGATGTTGCTGCCAAATGGTAAATTGCTGTTCGTGACATGTTCGCTCTGGCCCCAGGAATCGGAGGCGCAGGCGGCTGCTTTCGCGGCACGCCACAATGCGCTCCGCCTCGACGCGCCGGGCCAGCTGCTGCCAGCCAGCGGTGCCGCGCAGGATCATGACGGCTTGTTCTACGCCCTGTTCCAGAAAAACGCGGCGTGATGACCTTCCCTCATCACGTTTAAACCAAGGCCCCGCTCACCCGTGACGTTACGATTCTTCTGCCTACTCGCCTGCCAGCTGCTGCTGGTCTTCGCGTGCACGCAGGCACGGGCGGCCGACGGGGTCGACATCACGCAGGCCGAGATCCAGCTCAGCGAGGACGGCTACCGCCTCAACACCCGTTTCGCCTTCGAGCTCAATCACGAGCTGCAGGAGGCGGTCCAGAACGGCATCAAGCTGGCCTTCACCACCGAGATCGAAATGACGCGCCCGCGCTGGTGGTGGCGCGACGAGAAGGCGGTGTTCTCGAAACGCACCATCAGCATCTCCTACGACGTATTGACGCGCCAGTACAATGTGTCGAGCGGGGGCACCGTGCCCCAGAGTTTCCCGACACTGGACGAGGCCCTGTCCCTGATCCGGCGCCCGGCGCGCTGGCTGATCGCGCCCAAGGGCGCGCTCAAGACGGGCGAGACCTACGAGGTGTCGGTGCGCATGTTCATGGACCGCGACTTCCTGTCCAAGCCGCTGCAGGTGAACGCCATCAACGATTCCAGCTGGCGCCTCGCCTCCAACCGCAAGACCTTCACCTATAAAGCGGGGCCAAGTGCGGGTTAGGTCGATCAACCGTGCGCTGCGCTACGCCCTGGTGGTGGGCGGCGCCATCGTCTCGATCCTGCTGTTCCTGCTCGCGTCCGCCTCGGACAATTCGGGCTTCTTCGACCGCTACTACACCTGGCTGCTGGGCGTGAACGCCGGCATGGCCGTGCTGCTGCTGGTGCTCGTCATCGTCGCACTGGGCCGCCTGTATGTGCGCTACAAGGCCGGCAAGTTCGGCTCGCGCCTGGTCGCGCGGCTGGTGCTGCTGTTCGCCGCCATCGGCATCCTGCCGGGCCTGCTGATCTTCATGGTCTCGGTGCGCTTCGTCTCGCACTCGATCGAGAGCTGGTTCGACGTCAAGATCGAGGCCGCGATCGAATCGGGCCTGAACCTCGGACGCGCGGCCCTGGACGAGGCGGTCGCCGAGCTGAGCGCCACCGGACAGACCGCGGCCGCCACCCTGGCCGGCCAGGACGCGGTGATGGTGCAGGGCGTCCTGAGCGGCTTGACCAACGACGTGCGCGGCATGCAGAGCGCCATGCTGATCGCGGCCGACGGCACCTTGCTCGCGTCCAGCGCCCAGGACCGCAATGCCAGCCTGGAGATGGACCGGCCCACGCCGGAGATGCTGAAATCCGCCGCGCTGCCGGGCGGCTATGCGCGGCCCGAAGGCAGCAGCGAAGGCGTGTCCAATGGGCCGAATGCACTCGATGCCGCCACCGGCCTGCGCCTGCGCGTGGTGCTGGCGGTGCCCGAGTCGCCGGGGATGGAGCCGCGCTACCTGCAGCTGCTGCAGTCGGTGCCGGTGAACCTCGCGTCCAATGCCGTGGTGCTCAGGAGCGCCTCCGACGAATACCGAAGTCGGGCCCAGGCCCGGCTCGGCCTGCGCAAGATGTACATCGAGACGCTGACCTTGACCCTGCTGCTGGCGATCTTCGGGGCCATCGGCAGCGCCTTCCTCATCGCCGGCAACCTGGCGCAGCCGCTGCTGGTGCTGGCCGAGGGCACGCAAGCCGTGGCCGAGGGCGACCTGTCGCCGCGCCCGACGGTCGAGACCAACGACGAACTGGGCACGCTGACGCGCTCCTTCAATGCCATGACCGGCCAGCTGTTCGAGGCGAGGAGCGCCGTCGAGCGCAACCGCGCCGCGCTGCAGAACGCCAAGGCCCACCTGGAGTCGGTGCTGGCGAACATGTCGGCGGGCGTGATCGTGCTCGACGCCGAAGGGCGGGTGGTGAACTCGAACGACGCCGCCTACCGCATCCTGCAGGTCGAGCCGGGCGCCCTCGCCGGGCCGCTGGCCAGCATCGCCGGCCTGGAGACCTTCTACAACTGCGTCACGCGCGCGATCTCGGCCCAGAGCGCGCAGTCGGCGGCGGCCAACCCGAGCGCCGACCGGCGCCGCCGCGCCCACTGGCAGCAGCAGATCGAGATCCCGCGGCGCGGCAGCGGCGACGAGCACGACCACGACATCACCCTGCTGGCGCGCGGTTCGCGCCTGCCGGTCGGCGCGGGCAACGGCTTCATCGTGGTGTTCGACGATATCTCGGACGTGATCTCGGCCCAGCGCTCGGTGGCCTGGGGCGAGGTGGCGCGCCGCCTGGCGCACGAGATCAAGAACCCGCTGACCCCGATCCAGCTCTCGGCCGAGCGCCTGCAGATGAAGCTCGAATCGAGCCTGCCGCCGCAGGAGGCGGAACTGCTGAGGAAGAGCACCACCACCATCGTCAACCAGGTCGACGCCATGAAGCGCATGGTCGACGACTTCCGCGACTATGCGCGCACGCCGCCGGCGGTGCTCGAGCCGCTCGACCTGAACGGCCTGATCGACGAGATCCTGCAGCTCTACCTGTCCGAGGACGGGTCGGACATCATCCACGCCGTGCTGGCGCCCAGTTTGCCGCAGGTGATGGGCGACCCGACCCAGCTGCGCCAGGTGATCCACAACCTGGTGCAGAACGCCCAGGATGCGCTGGCCGACCGCGGCCCCGACGCGCCCGCGCCGCGGGTGGACGTGGTCACCGAGGCCATCCACTACGAGGGCGCGGACGGCGCCGCCGGCACCGCGGTGCGCCTTGCGATCACGGACAACGGCCCCGGCTTCTCGCCGCGCATCCTGGCGCGCGCCTTCGAGCCCTACGTGACTTCCAAGGCGCGCGGCACCGGCCTGGGCCTGCCGATGGTCAAGAAGATCATCGACGAACATGGCGGGCGCATCGACATCGGCAACCGGGCGGACGGGAGTGGCGCGGCGGTATTCATTTTGCTGTTAAAGTTAGCTCCCGAGGCGAACTTGGCCGAAATATAAAACACGCATAAAATCTCACTAAACAGCAGCGCGGCGTGTTCCAAGGGAGCTGGGCGCACGAAACGGGTAAGAGATCAGGAAGGCGAACAGATGGCGAACATACTCGTAGTGGACGATGAAATGGGCATCCGGGAATTACTCTCGGAAATCCTGGGCGACGAAGGCCATGCCATCACGCTCGCGGAAAACGCGCAGCAGGCGCGCGAGGCGCGTGCCGGCGGCGCCCCCGACCTGGTGCTGCTCGACATCTGGATGCCGGATACCGACGGGGTCACCCTGCTCAAGGAGTGGCAGCGCGACGGCCTGCTGACCATGCCGGTCATCATGATGTCCGGCCATGCGACGATCGACACCGCCGTCGAGGCGACGCGCATCGGCGCCCTGAATTTCCTCGAAAAACCGATTGCCCTGCAAAAGCTGCTCAAGGCCGTGCAGCAGGGGCTGACCCGCGCCCAGGAAGTGGCGCGCGCGCCGATGGCGCCGCCGCGCCCGGCCGTGGTCCAGAACACGAGCATGCCGGCCATGGAGGCCGCCACCGCCGCTGCGCCGGCGCCGATGTTCGCGCCGCAGGCCGCCCCGATGGCCAACGGTTCGCGCCTGGTGCATGCGATGTCGCAAGGCGAGGGCACCGGCTACACCCTTTCTTTCGACTTGCCGCTGCGCGAGGCGCGCGACGCCTTCGAACGCATGTATTTCGAGCACCACCTGGGCCGCGAAGGCGGCAGCATGACGCGCGTGGCCGAAAAGACCGGCCTCGAACGCACCCACCTGTACCGCAAGCTCAAGCAACTCGGCGTGGAGCCGGGCAAGCTCGCCAAGAAAGGCGGCTGATTGGCCGAAGCGAAGCGGCGCCTGCCGACCACCCTGGTCACGGGCGCGAGCGCCGCGCAGCGCGAGGCGGCGATCGCCGCACTGCTCGGCGCTTCTCCCTCTCCCACTGGCGCCTTCAGCGCCGTCATCCTCGAAGGGCTGGCTGCAGGCAGCTCGCCCCTTCCCGAGACCTCTTCCGTAAGACTTGTCCGACTCGCAGTCGGGTGTCCTTGCTGCGCCGGGAACCTGGTTTTGCGTGTAACATTAAATCGTCTGTTGCGCCAAGGGCCGGAACGCCTGTTCATCGGTTTGGCCAGCAGCGAACACCTTGATCAGTTGCGATCGTGGCTGCAAGACGCGCCATACGATCAGCTGTTGGCACTGGAACCAGACGTGCGCACCTGAAGCGGCCGGCCTCGTCGGCACTTCGCAAACGGCGCACTTGAAATCGGTCCAGCCAGCCCCACCTCTTTACCGAAGTGATCAGCCAGGCGCCTACCGCCAAGCGCCTGGTGCGCACAACCTCTGATCGAGAGAAGGAGTCAACATGAACATGATCTATAACAGCGAACAGTACAGCGTCGTCGAATTCGGCGTTGATCGCGACCTCGAAGCCCTGCGCTTTGGCGGATACGAGATCGTCGACAAGGCCGGCCGGCGCGAAGCGTTCATCGGCGGCAAACTGGCTCAATCGTTCCGCCGCGATGTGAACAACCTCATCGCCAGCGAGCCGACCATGGAAGAAATCGACGACTTCCTGGGTTCCTACGACACCCTGATGAGCCAGCCGGTAGTCCTGCACTGACCGGTTACCGCGCCACTGCCATCTCCGAGGGCAGTGGCGACGTCGGCACCTCTGGCGTGATAAGCTCTCGCGCATGTGCCAACTCCTCGGAATGAACTGCAACGTCCCCACGGACATCGTCTTCTCCTTCACCGGCTTCGCCCACCGCGGCGGACGCACCGACACCCACCACGACGGCTGGGGCATCGCTTTCTTCGAAGGTTCCGGCGTACGCCATTTCGTCGACCACCAGGCCGCCATCGATTCGCCGATCGCGGAGCTGATCAAGCGTTATCCGATCAAGTCCACCAACGTCATCGCCCACATCCGCAAGGCCACGCAAGGCCAGGTGGCGCTCGAGAACTGCCATCCCTTCGTGCGCGAACTGTGGGGCCGCTACTGGGTCTTCGCCCACAACGGCGACCTGAAGGACTTCGCACCGAGCCTGCACGGCCCCTTCCGCCCGGTCGGCAACACCGACAGCGAACTGGCCTTCTGCTGGCTGATGCAGGAGCTGCGCAATACCTTCGGCGATACGTCCCCAAGCTTGTCCGACCTGCGCACGGCGCTCGAACGCCTGGTTCCCGCGATCGCCGCGCACGGCACCTTCAATATGCTGCTCTCGGACGGCACTGCGCTGTTCACCCACTGCTCGACCAAGCTGTGCTACATCGTGCGCCAGTATCCCTTCGCGGCCGCGTCGCTGTCGGACGAAGACCTGTCGGTCGATTTTTCGCAGGTGACGACGCCGAACGACCGGGTCGCCATCATCGTCACCGAACCGCTGACCACCAACGAAACCTGGACCGAGTTCGCGCCGGGCGAGCTGAAAGTATTCGTGGATGGCTTGCCACAATAAACACGCTTCATGATCTTTTATTATCGTTTCGCCAATAAATTAATGCCTGGAAAGCCACTATGTTCGGCAGATACGGTAAAGTAGGCGGGTTCGCGAGACAAACCAGACGCCATGACCGATTCCGCCAGCCACGACCAGGCTTCCCAGCCGCTTAAACTGCGCAATTTTTACCTCGGACGCCAGCCGGTGCTCGACCGTAACCAGGCGCTGTACGGCTACGAGCTGCTGTTCCGCGGCAGCGCCCAGGGACCGGCCCGGATCGAGTCCGGCCTGTCGGCCAGCGCCGGCGTCATCCACCATGCCTCCCAGCTGGGCCTGGCGCGCGCCATCGGCGACGCTACTGCCTTCCTGAACGTCGACGAAGAGGTCTTGAAGAGCGATATGTTCGCCTTCCTGCCGCGCGAGCGCACCGTGCTCGAGATCGTCTGCTCGGTCGAACCGAGCGACGCGGTCATCGGGCGCATGACCGAGCTGTCGCGCCATGGATTCCGCTTCGCGGCCGAGGCTTCGGCCCACGGCAATGCGCTGGCGCGCCTGCTGCCGGTGATCGACTTCGTCAAGATGGACCTGCGCGAGCTGCCCGTCGTGACCCTGCTGTCGCTGGCCCCGCGCCTGCGCGGCACGGGAAAACGCCTGGTGGCGGAAAAGGTCGAGACCCACGCCGAATACCGCACCTGCCTGGACATCGGCTTCGACTACTTCCAGGGATACTACTTCGCCAAGCCGACCGTCATCGCCGGCCGCAAGCTCTCGCCCTCGCAGGCGGCGGTGCTGGACCTGATGAACCTGGTGACCTCGGACGCCGACAATATCGAGATCGAACGCGCGGTCAAGAAGGACATCACGCTCGGCCTGAACCTGCTGCGCCTGGTGAACACCCCGGCGGCGGGGGCAGGGCGCCGCATCGAATCGGTGAGCCAGGCCCTGGTGCTGCTGGGCCGCCGCCAGCTGCAGCGCTGGCTGCAGATCCTGCTGTACGCCGAGCCGGGCATGCGCGGCCACAACCTGAGCCCCCTCCTGATGCTGGCCACCACGCGTGCGCGCCTGATGGAGCTGCTGGCCCAGCGCCTGCGCCCCGGCCAGCGCAACGTCGCCGACGTGGCCTTCACGGTCGGCATGATGTCGCTGATGGATACGCTGTTCTGCATCCCGATGCAGGACATCGTGGAGCAGATCCCCGTGATCGACGAGGTGCGCCACGCGCTGCTGGTGCGCCGCGGCTTCTTCGGCGAGCTGCTGCGCCTGGCCGAATCGATCGAGCGCATGGAAGACGCGCAGGACGAGGTGATGCCGGCGCTGAACGAGCTGTCGATCAACGGCGACGACCTCGCCGAGCTCGAAGTGGCGGCCTTCGAGTGGAGCGACAAGGTCGTTCGCTACGCGATCTGACTCGCGCGATCGATCACGCGACCCCGCTGCCGGTCCACTTGCTGTGCAGCTCCGGATCGCTGCGCAACTCCCACAAGCCCAGCACCGCCGTCGCCACGCCCGCGGCGACGAGGCTCCAGCTCATGGCCGGATCGCGCGTGGTGTCGACCAGCCAGGGCGACACCGCCACCCACACCCCCACGAGAATGTTGCAGAGCACGGCCCAGACATAGCTCTTGTAGATGTCGAAGGCTGCCAGCAGCGCGATGATGGCCCCGGCGATGAAGGCGTTCATGGCGGGCGCCGAATCGAGGGGATAGGCGAAGGCCATGGGCGAGACGATCAGCCAGACACCGGTCAAGACCATGAGCTGGTCCTGCCAGCGCCGGGACGACAGATGCATTGCCATAATGTGACCCTCCTCAATGGAATCACTGCAATGCTTTAGGCAATACGGCGGGGCGAAAGTTCGCGGGAGGGAGGGGGGGCGCCGGCAGGACGCCGGCGGCCGATTGAAGCTTAGAGGTTCGGCGCCAGGTGCCGTTCGAGTTCGGCCTTGTCCATGCCGCGGCGCTCGGCCATGTCGGCGAGCTGGTCTTCGCCGATCTTGCCGACCACGAAGTACTTCGACTCCGGATGGG
>Ga0209023_10005570_pt1 | contig 13711 bp, 15 predicted proteins | sample LakOneMetagenome_FD_187468 | JGI IMG/M metagenome (GOLD analysis project Ga0209023, IMG submission 187468) | Freshwater and sediment microbial communities from Lake Erie, Canada (SPAdes) (version 2) | ecosystem: Environmental > Aquatic > Freshwater > Lentic | place: Lake Erie, Canada...
AAATCGCCCGCGCGGTCCGGAAGGGTCGCTTCCCTTCCGCCCGCCTGGGGCCTCTCATCGGGAGCGGGTTAAAACCCCGCGCCCCGAGGGCTCATCGGACAACAACCGCGCGGAGCGCTCCGGCCACGGCCGAAACGGTACTCCACTACACCCTCATCCGGGCCTGGCCCGGACGCTCCGCCGCCTCCCCACACTTGCCGGCGAAATCCGGCGAGGGCGCGAACCCGTGTCACGGCTGGCTCGGCCGCCCGGACTCGCAAGGAACCTGCGTCCGCCTTCAGACAATCGCGGTTCCCCCTCGCGGCGAAAGCGCCTAGGTAAGGCTCAACCTGAGCATATCCTTGGGAGGATGAGGCAGATGGACGACGCGGGCGTCAGCTTGCAGGCGAAGATGATCGCGATGGGCGAGGCCGCCCGGGCGGGCGCGCGCGCCCTGCGTCTCGCCTCGGCCGAGCAGCGCACCGCCGCCCTCCAGGCCATGGCCAGAGCGATCCGCGAGGACGCCGCCCGCATCCTCGCCGCCAACGCCAAAGACATCGAGCAGGCCAAGGCCAACGGCCTTTCGGGCCCGATGCTCGACCGCCTGCTGCTGGACGACGCCCGACTGGAAGCCATGGCCCAGGGCGTCGAGACCGTGGCCGCCATCGCAGATCCGCTGGGCGTGGCGACCGCGCGCTGGAGCCGGCCCAACGGCCTGGACATTTCCCGGGTGCGCACGCCGATCGGCGTGATCGCCATGATCTATGAGAGCCGGCCCAACGTCACCGCCGACGCCGCCGCCCTGTGCGTGCGCTCCGGCAACGCCGTGATCCTGCGCGGCGGCTCCGAGTGCCTGGCCTCGAGTCTCGCCATCCACGCCGCCATCGTGCGGGGCCTGAAGAGCGCCGGCCTGCCCGCCAGCGCCGTCCAGGCGGTGGGCACGTCTGACCGCGCCGCCGTCGGCCATATCCTCAGCGGCCTGAACCGGACCATCGACCTGATCATCCCGCGCGGCGGCAAGAGCCTGGTGGCCCGGGTGCAGGCCGAGGCCCGCGCCCCGGTGCTGGGCCATCTGGAAGGCCTCAACCACGTCTTCGTCCATGCCGGCGCCGATCCGCAAAAGGCCATCGCCATCGCCGTCAACGCCAAGATGCGGCGGGTGTCGGTCTGCGGTTCGGCCGAGACCCTGCTGGTCGACCGGGCCATCGCCGACAGCCTGCTGCCGCTGCTGGCCGACGCCCTGATCAGGTCCGGCTGCGAGCTGCGCGGCGACGCCGCCGCCCTGGCCATCGAGCCGACGATGAAGAAGGCCAAGGACGCCGACTGGACCACCGAATACCTGGCCCCGATCCTGTCGGTGGCCGTGGTCGACGGCGTGGCCGGGGCGGCGGCCCATATCGCCCGCTACGGCTCGGGCCATACCGACGCCATCGTCACCGAGGATCCCGCCGCCGCCGAGGCCTTCGCGGCCGAGGTCGACAGCGCCATCGTGCTGATCAACGCCTCCACCCAGTTCGCCGACGGCGGAGAATTCGGCTTCGGGGCCGAGATCGGCATCGCCACAGACAAACTCCATGCCCGCGGTCCGGTTGGGGCCGAGCAATTGACGACATTCAAATATGTGGTTCGCGGGACCGGCCAGACTCGTCCCTGAGGCCGGCCGGCCAAGCGCGCAGCGTCTCGGGTTCCATCTGGAGCCGGGCATGCGCGTCGGGCTGTTCGGCGGCAGCTTCAATCCGGCGCACGAGGGTCACGCCCACGTCGCGGAGACCGCCCTGCATCGCCTGAACCTCGACAAGGTGATCTGGCTGGTCTCGCCGCAGAACCCGCTGAAGTCCTCGGCCGAGACGCGGCCCCTGGCCCAGCGCATGGCCGCCGCCCGGCAGTGGGCGCGGGGCAGTTCGATGATCGTCTCCGACGCCGAGACGCGGCTGGGCTCGCAATACACGATCGACACGCTGAGGGTGCTGCGGGCCCGCTATCCGGGCGTGAAGTTCGTCTGGGTGATGGGCGCCGACAGCCTGGCCAGCTTCCACCGCTGGCGGGGCTGGACCCAGATCATGCGCGAGGTGCCGGTGGCGGTGATCTCGCGGCCGTGGGCGGGGCTGAAGTCGCGCACCTCGCCGGCCGCGCGGCGTTTCGCCCATGCCCGCAAGCCCGCCAGCGCCGCCGCCACCCTGCCCGACCAGACCGCCCCGGCCTGGGTCTATCTGACCGGCCCGCTGAACTTCGCCTCGTCGACGGCGATGCGCGAACGCCTCAACAAGACACCCTGAAATCGTCGCTGAAGCGCTGCTGCACGCAACCCCTCACCTTTTCGACTCATCCATGCTATGAGGAGAACCCGCGCGACCCCATAAGGAGTACTTCCGCTGCGTAGCGACCCCGCGCAAATTGCGCACGATGACACGGCGACCGCCGAGTCCTCGACCCACAAGCCAGACCTCAGTCTGGACCAGAGCATCAAGGCTCTGGAGACCCTGATCCTGTCGCGCCTCGACGACGACAAGGCCCAGGACATCGTCCACATCGATCTGACGGACAAGAGCTCGGTGGCTGACAGCCTGATCGTGGCGTCTGGCCGTTCGCACCGTCACGTCGGCGCCCTGGCCGACCACATCATCCGCGCCCTCAAGGAAAACGGGTTCGGCAAGGCGCGGGTCGAAGGCCTGCCGCACTGCGACTGGGTCCTGATCGACGCCGGCGACGTGGTCGTTCACCTGTTCCGTCCCGAAGTGCGCACCTTCTACAATATCGAGAAGATCTGGGCGATCGACGCCCCGCACCGCATCGCCTCGAACTGATCGTTCGAGACCGGCCCCGCCCGCTCGCCAGACGGTGAGCGGCGGGCCGCGCTTTCCCCACATGACGAAAGCTTAAGCTGCGCCGACCGGCGCGGTGTTTCATCGTGCGCGCTCCCTTGGAGTGACGGATGAAACCCCTTGTTTTCGCGGCCGCCGCGTTATGGCTGACCGCAATCGCCGGCCCCGGCCTGGCAGCGCCCTTCGACTCCGCCTCAGACGCTTTCGCGCCCTGCGCCGACGCCGCCAGGGATCCCGCTCTGTCGGGCTCGCTCTGCGCACGCTTCCAAGCGCCGCTCAGTCCTTCGGATCCGGACCTTGGCGACGCCCGGCTGTTCGTCCGCCAGTTCCCCGCCCAGGGCCCGTCGCGGGGTCAGGTCTGGTTGATCGCAGGCGGACCCGGCGAGTCCGGCGCCAGTTTCTATCCGCTGCTGAAGCCTCTGCGGGCGGCGTTCCCCGGCTATGACCTGATGATCCCCGACCATCGCGGGACGGGCTTCTCCACGCGACTGTGTCCGACCGAGGAATCGCCGGAAGGTCCGGGCGGCATGGCCTTGAGCGGCGCCGAATGGAGCACCTGCTTTTCAGCCCTGACAGCGCCGCGCGCCAAGGCCTTCACCATCACCCACGCCGCCGGCGACCTGCGCGCCCTGATGGATCGTTATGGCGGCGACAGGCCGACGATCCTGTACGGCGTCTCGTATGGCACGCAGCTGGTGCTGCGGACCCTGGCGGTCGCGCCGCCCAGGCGTGTGGACGGCGTCATTCTCGACTCCCTGGTTCCGCCCGACGACACGACGACGTTGGACCTCAGCCACCGCTCGGCCGCGGTCGACGCCGTCGGCCGCCAGGTGCTGGCCCGCTGCGACGCCGACAGGGCGTGCCGGACCCGGCTGGGCGGCTCGGCGGCGGCGGCGATGCAGGCCGTGGTCGACGAGCCCAGGCTCGCGGCCCTGGTTCCGGGCGGCAAGCCCAAGCTGTTCTTCGGCGCCCTGCTCGACCATCCCGCCCAGCGCGCGCAGATCCCCGCCATCCTGGCCGCCCTGCGCGCCGGCGATCCCGCTCCGACCCTCAAGGCGAAGGCCGAACTCGAGGCCTTCGCGGGCGACTTCATGCGCTTTGAGCAGTCTTCGATGTCGATCCCGCTGGTCAGCCTGATCAGCGCCTCGGAAAACAACGCCCGGCCCGGCCTGACCAAGGCCCAGGTCGACGCCGAGGCGGCGGGCCTGCTGTTCACAAGTTCGCTGCCCGGACAGCTGATCGGCGGCGCCAGCAACGCCTATCCGCGCGACAGCGGGTTCGCCAAGGCGCCCGTAAAGCTGCCGCCCGTGCTGGTGCTGCAGGGCGATCTCGACCCCAAGACCCCCCTGGCCGGCGCCCAGGCCCAGATCGCGCGGCTCAAGCCGTCCGGCCGCGTGGGCCTGACGATCGTCAAGGGCGGCCCGCACTTTCTGCTGCTCACCGCGCCCGACTGCTTCGTCGCGTCCGCCAAGGCTTTCGTCGCGACGAAACGGGCCGTTCGTGGCACATGCTCGCTGGAATGAAGCTCACCATCCTCACCGTTGGAAAGCTCGGCCGGATGGTCGAGGCGCAGATGGCGCTGGACTATATGTCCCGCGCCACGGCGTCCGGCCGCGCCCTGGCCCTGGGCCCGGCCGAGATCATCGAGGTCGAGGCCCGCAAGCCCGGCAAGGCCGCCGAGGCCGAGGTGCTGCGTCCGCACCTTGAAGGCGCCTATGTCATCGCCTGCGACGAGCACGGCAAGGTTCGGCCCAGCCGCGCCTTCGCCGAGCACATCGGCCGCCTGCGCGACGATGGGACGCGGAAGGTCGTGTTCCTGATCGGCGGGGCCGACGGCCTGGATCCCGCGATCCTGTCCAGCGCCAATGAAACCCTGGCTTTCGGCCCCCAGACCTGGCCGCACGCCCTGGCCCGGGCGATGCTGGCCGAGCAGATCTATCGCGCCGTCACCATCCTGGCGGGCTCGCCCTATCACCGCGACTAGGGTTAGACAGGGCCAGATGCTTCGCCGCCCCTCGCCCGTCCTGCTGTCCCTCGCCGCGCTCGTCATCGCCCTGTCGGCGGGCGGCGTGGTCGCAGCGCGTCAGGACCAGCAGCGGATGCGCGACCGCCAGACCGCCATCGACACCCGCCGCGAGATCGAGGACCTGCGTCGCGAGCTGTCGCGCCTGGACAACGCCCGGGTCTCGGCCGGCGAGAATGTCGACCTCAAGCGCGCCCGGCTGGAAGCCCTGAACGCCCGCGAAGCCCGGGTGCTGGCCGATCTGGGCCGCGACCGCCACCGCATGGCCAGGCTGCTGTCGGCCCTGCAGCTGTTCCGGCGCAATCCCCCGCCGGCCCTGCTGGTCAGCCCCGGCGACGCCCGCGACGCGGTGCGGGCCGCAATCCTGATCCGCGCCATGACCCCGGACCTGCAGCGCCGGGCCGACGCCTATTCGCGCCAGGCCGTGGCGGTGCGCACCCTTCGCCGCGAGGCGGCGGCGGCGGCGGCCGAGCTGTTCACCGCCGAAAGCGTGGTCGCCGACCGCAAGGGCGAGATCGAGCGCCTGATCATCGAAAAGACCCGGCTGGAGCGCGCCTTCGCCCAGGAAGCCCTGGTCGAGGCCAGCGAGCTGCGCACCCTAGGCGCCCTGACCGACGGCCTGACGCCTCGCGCCCCGACCGGTCCGCTGATCCTGGCCTCGCCGGCGCCGGGCGGGATCACCAGCCGCTTTGGCTCGACCCTGCCGGCCGGCGGCCGCGCGTCCGGCGTGTCGATCCGCACGGAAAAAGGGCGGACGGTGACCAGTCCGGCGGCGGCGACCGTCGAATATGCCGGCGCGCTGAACGGCTGGGGCGTCGTGCTTATCCTGCGCGCCCAGGACGCCTATCTTCTGGTGCTGGCCGGCCTGGATCAGGTTTCGGTCAGCCCCGGACAATCGGTCGCGGCCGGCGCCCCGATCGGAAAGATGGCGGATCGTGTATCCTCCGAACCGGAGCTCTATCTGGAGGTCCGCGAAGAGGGCGTTCCGGTCGATCCGGAGCGCTGGTTGAAGCAGGGGTCGCCGTAGACGGCTTTTTCAGTAATGATGGCCGCAAATAGGACGTTCTCGGCTGGGATGGTCGGAAACGAGACATCAAAAGCGCGGCGCTTCATGCGTCGCCAGGGAGCCTTCCAGGCCTAATGCGCAAGTACCTGCTCATCGGAGTTTCGGCCTTTGTCCTCGGCGCGGGGACCATGGCCTATCTCAGTCCCATCGCCCAGGCGAACATCCCGCCCAAGACCAAGACCTACAAGCTGCTGGAACTGTTCGGCGACGTGCTCGGCACGGTCGAAGACCAGTACGTGGCCGAGGTGGACGACAAGAAGCTGATCGAGGCGGCCCTCGACGGTATGCTGACCAGCCTCGACCCGCATTCGGGCTATCTGTCGCCCGACAGCTTCGAGGACATGCAGGACACCACCCGCGGCGAATATGGCGGTCTGGGCATCGAGGTCACCAGCGAAGAGGGCGTGGTCAAGGTCATCTCGCCGATGGACGGCACCCCGGCCTCGCGGGCTGGCATCCAGGCGGGCGACTACATCACCGCCGTCAACGGCCAGAGCGTGCTGGGCCTGACCGTCAACGAGGCGGTCAAGCAGATGCGCGGCATCGCCGGCGAGGCGGTCACCCTGACCATCGCCCGTGAAAAGACCGATCCCTTCGACGTCAAGCTGATCCGCGAAGTGATCAAGCCCAAGGCCGCCATCGCCCGCATGGAAGGCGACTATGGCTATGTGCGTCTGCCCGGCTTCAACGAGAAGGCCACCGACGCCCTGGTGTCGTCGATCAACGACCTGAAGGCCAAGAACCCCAAGATGAAGGGTCTTGTCCTGGACATGCGCAACAATCCCGGCGGTCTGCTCGACCAAGCCGTGGGCGTGGCCGACGTGTTCCTGGACGGCGGCGAAGTGGTCAGCCAGCGCGGCCGCGATCCGCGCAACATCCAGCGCTACAACGCCCGCCCCGGCGACCTGCTGAACGGCCTGCCCGTGGTGGTGCTGATCAACCAGGGCTCGGCCTCGGCCGCGGAAATCGTCGCGGGCGCCCTGCAGGATCGCAAGCGCGCCGAGCTGGTCGGCCTGACCAGCTTTGGCAAGGGCTCGGTCCAGACCGTGATTCCGCTGCGCGGCGGCGCGGACGGCGCCCTGAAGCTGACCACGGCGCGCTATTTCACGCCGTCGGGCCGTTCGATCCAGAAGACCGGCATCGCCCCGGACCTCGAGGTCGCCCAGACCCGCGATCAGGCCCAGGACATCGCCAACCGCGTCTGGTTCAGCGAGGCCAGCTTCAAGAACGCGCTCAATGCCGACGAGGGCAAGGCCCGCCAGGGCGCCCACACCCCGGCCGAAGCGCCGCCGACCGCCTTCGACGACAAGAAGGGCGACTTCCAGCTGCAACGCGCTCTCGCCGTGCTGCAGGCCGGTTCGGTCGCCGCGACGCCGAAAATGCCCAAGCCGGCCGCCAAGATCGCCGAGGTGACGGCCAGGGCCGCCGCCATGGGCAAGCCGCCCATCGAAAAGAAATAGGCTCGCGTTTCGGCCCCCATCCTCGCGATGGGGGCCAATTCGCCGCAGCCCTTTGTTAACCATAAATTTGAAGCTTGCCGGCTAGGGTTCCCTCCATGGCCGCCATGTTCTCTCGCAAGCCCGCCTATGCCGCCTCGGCCCCCGCGCCGGAGGCGGGCGGAGACCTGCGCGCCCGCCTGATGGCGGCTGTGTCCAACCCCTATATCGCCGCCAGCGGCGCCGCCTGTCTGTTCATGATCACCCTCGCGGGCCTGGTTCTGGTCACCGGCGATCCCAAGGCCGGGGCGCCGATCATCCGCGTCGAGCTGACCAAGATCGGCGCGACCAAGAACGCCCCCGAGGGCTGGAAAGAAGCCCTCGCCGACGAGGGCGAGCACGAGGCCGCGTTCAAACCCGACACCTTCGACCTTTCGGCCAAGCCCATCGTCGACAGCCCGGTCGAGGCCTCGATCTCGTTCCCCGGCGACGAAGGCCCCGGCGTCATCCCCACCGCCGGCGGATCCCTACCGCAGGCCCCCATCGCCGGCCTGGCCGGTCCGGGCCCCGGCGGCGCCCAGCTGCCGATCATCGCCGCCAATGGCCGCACCGCCGCCGAGGCCTATGCCCGCCCGTTCACCGCCAGCGGCCGGCCCAAGGTCTCGGTCGTCATCGGCGGCCTGGGCCTGAACCCGCAGACCACCCGCGCGGCCATCGAGACGCTGCCGCCCGAGATCACCCTGTCGTTCGCCCCCTATGCCGAGGGCCTGCAGGGCTGGATCGACCTGGCCCGCGCCAATGGTCACGAGGTGCTGCTGGAAACCCCGATGGAGCCGGCCGACTATCCGGCCAATGACCCGGGCCCCTACACCCTGATCGCCGCCAATCGGCCGGAAGACACCGTGCGCAAGCTGGAATGGCTGATGTCGCGCGCCACCGGCTATTTCGGCCTCAGCAACTATCTGGGCGCCCGCTTCGTCGACTCCGACGCGGCCATGAATACCTTCAACGCGGCCCTCAAGGCCCGCGGCCTGGCCTTTGTCGATGACGGCCTGGCCGCGCGGCGCGGCGGATCGATCCCGCGCGCCTCCGCCGACCGGGTGATCGACGACGAGCTGTCGGCCTCCGCCATCGACGCCCAGCTGCGCGCCCTGGAAACCGGGGCCAGCGCGCGGGGCCAGTCGATGGGTTCGGGTTTTGCCTATCCGGTGACGATCAACCAGGTGCGCGCCTGGGCCAACGGCCTGTCGGCGCGTGGGATGCAGCTGGCGCCGGCCTCGGCCCTGACCCGCCGATGACTTCCGAGGACCTCCCGCGCCACCGGCCCAATGTGGGCGTGGTGCTGTTTCATCCCGATGGCCGCGTCTGGCTGGGCCGCCGCAACCAGCAGCCCCCGCCCTATAACTGGCAGTTCCCGCAGGGCGGCGTCGACAAGGGCGAAGACCTGCTGGACGCCGCCCTGCGCGAGCTGGCCGAAGAGACCGGCGTCACCTCCGCCCGGCTGCTGGGCCGCACCGAGGACTGGATCTCCTATGACTTCCCGCCCGAGGTCGCCGGTTCCAAGATGGCGCGCGGCTGGATGGGTCAGAAACAGGTGTGGTTCGCCTTTCGCTTCATCGGCGACGAGAGCGAAATCGACCTCGAAGCCCATGGTGAGGTCGAGTTCGACGCCTGGACGTGGGGAAAGCTCGACGAAACCCCCGAACTGATCGTACCCTTCAAACGCGGGGTCTACGAACAAGTGGTCGCCGCGTTCGGAAGGTTCGTGGCGGGCGACTGATCGCTCCCACAGGGAGAACGATCGGCATGGCCAAGACCGTCCTGATGATCCATGGCTATGGCTGCGCGAGCAGTTGCTGGGGTCCCGTCGCAGAACGCCTGACCGCCGAGGGCTACAGGGTCGAGACGCCCACCATCCGCGCCGACCAGCGCAAGGTCGCCGCGCCGGGCGCGGGTCTGGCCGGTCTCAGCCTCGCCGACTATGTCGCCGATATGAGCGCCCTGGCCGCGTCCCTGGCCAAGCAGGACGGCGAAGCGCCGATCGTGTTCGGACATTCGATGGGCGGCCTCATCGCCCAGAAGCTGGCCGAGGCCGGACTGGTTTCCGGCGCGGTGCTGTTCTCGCCGGCCTCTCCCGCCGATGCGCGCGGCAAGCCCAAGCTGTCGCCGGTGTTCGCCTTCCTCAACGCCGTGCTGATGTCCAAGCCCGAGACCAAGACGGTCAAGCAGTGGAAGACCGGCTTCAAGTGGGGCGTGATGAACGCCGTGCCCGCCAGCCGGCATGACGCCCTGTACGCCAAGATGGTCCACGATTCCGGCCGCGTACTGGCCGACCTGGCTTGGCCCGACAAGGATCCCAACAAGACCGCCCATGTCGATGTCGACAAGGTCACGGTCCCCGTTCTGGTGGTGGCCGGCGCCCTGGACCGCACCACGCCCGTCGACGACCTGCGCCTGGTGGGCCAGAAATATTCCGCCGTCGGCGGCGACTATGTCGAATATCCCAACAACGCCCACTGGCTGATCGATGAGCCGGGTACGGACGTCATTCTGGGCGACGTTATCGGCTGGCTGAAGAACAAGGCGCTGACGCCCGCGCCGGCCAAGGCCGCCGCCGTCGAGAAGGCTCCCGTCGCCAAGGCTGCCGCCAAGCCCGCGCCCGCGCCGAAGGCCAAGGCTGCACCGGCTCCGGCGAAGCCCGCCCCGGTCGCCGAAGCCGCGCCGGTGAAGGCCGCCAAGCCTGCCCCCGCCCCCAAGGCGGCCAAGCCCGCTGCCCCGCCCAAGGCGACCGCGCCGAAGGCGGCGCCCGTGAAGGCGGCTCCAAAAGCCGCCGCCGCCAAACCCGCCCCCGCGCCCAAGGCCGTAAAGCCCGCCGCCGTCGCCAAGGCGACTCCGGCAAAGGCCGCGCCGAAGCCTGCCCCGGCCGCCAAGGTCGTCGCAGCCAAGCCCGCCGTGCAAGCCGCCGCCAAGCCGAAGGCTCCCGCCAAGGCCGCGCCCGTCGCAGCGCCGGCCAAGGTCGCCGCGCCCGCCGCCAAGGCTACGGCCAAGCCCCCAACCAAACCCAAGGCCGCCGCGCCGAAGCCCGCTCCGGCCGCCAAGCCGGCAGCGGCGAAGGCTCCGGCCAAGGCTCCCGCTCCCAAGGCGCCGGCGCCAAAGGCGGCCGCACCGGCCAAGGCCGCGCCCGCCAAGGCCGCTCCGGCCAAGCCCACGCCCAAGGCGGCTGCAAAGCCCGCCGCCGCCCCCAAGCCGGCTGCGACAACGAAGCCCGCCAAATCTTCGCCGAAGCCCAAATAGAGCGTGTAAGCTCGCGCCGTCGGCTGCTTCGCCGACGGCGTTCGAAAGGCGCCCATGCCCGCACCGGTCATCATGGTCCACGGCGCCTTCTGCGGCGGCTGGACATTCGACAGTTTCCGCCAGCCTTTCGAGGCCGCCGGTCATGCGGTGCTGACGCCCGACCTTCTGGGGCATGACGGCAAGGCCTCGGTCGCCGGCCGCTCCATGACCGACTACGCCAAGCAGATCGCCGCCCTGTGCGCGACCTGCGAGGAACCCCCGATCCTGATCGGCCACTCGATGGGCGGTCTGGTCGCCCAGATGGCGGCCGCGCGGGCCAAGGTCTCGCGCCTGATCCTGCTGGCCCCCTCGCCGCCCTGGGGCGTGCCGGGCGCCAGCCTGGAAGAGGCCGTCTCGGCCGTCAGCCTCTATGCCCTGGGCCCCTATTGGCTGCAGGCCGTCGATCCCGACTACGGCGTCGTCAAGCGCTACAGCCTGGACCGGATGGAGCGCACCGAGCGCAAGGCCCTGTATGCTCGCATGATGCCCGAAAGCGGCCGCGCCCTGTGGGAGACCCTCAACTGGTGGCTCGACCCGTTCATGACCACCAGCGCCACGCCCTCGGGCGCGCCGACCCTGGCCATCGCCGGCGGCCGGGACGTCATCCATCCCACGGCCACCGTTCGCCAGACCGCCGCGCGGCTGAACGGATCGGTCGAGGTGTTCGCCCAGATGAGCCACTGGCTGCCGGGCGAGCCGGGCTGGGAAGCCGTCGCCGAACGCTGCCTGGACTTCATCAGCGCCGAGGGGCGGGTGGCGGCCTAGTTACGTCGCTGGCGTAAACAGCTTCAGCCCCAGGATGCCCGCCACGATCAGGCACAGGCAGGCCAGCCGCGCCGCCGTCGCCGGCTCCTTGAAGACCACGATGCCGACAATGGCCGTGCCGACCGCGCCGATGCCGGTCCACACCGCATAGGCCGTGCCCAGCGGCAGGGTCTTCACCGCCCAGCCCAGCAGGCCCATGGACAGCACCAGGCTTATCGCCGTCAGGGCGGTGGGGATGGGTCGGGTGAAGCCCTCGGTGAACTTCAGGCCCACGGCCCAGCCGATCTCGAACAGACCCGCGATGAAAAGGATGATCCAGGCCATGACCTGCTCCACTTTTTTTGAGTGGGGTCGTCCCCGGAAACGGCAAAAGGCGCGGGGTCGTCCCCGCGCCTTCCGTTGATATGGGACAGCATGGCGGGAGGGCAAGCCTCCCGCTCCGGCCTTAGCGGCTGGTGGTGCTGTACAGGATCTGGGCCTGCTCGAAGTTCTTGCCCACGGGCGAGCCGTCGGTCTTCTTCAGGCGCATGTAAACCAGACCGGCGTGACCGCTGGCCCAGTTGTCATCCCAGGAGACCGTGAAGCGACGGAAGTCGCTGCTGACCACCTGGTCGTTGCGGATCAGGCGCAGTTGCGGGCTGTTTTCCCACGTGGCCCAGTCGTGCAGGGCGCTGGCCAGAGCCTGGGCCTGGGTGTCGCCCAGGGCGTACTGGATCGTGATGGTGCAGACGTTCTTGTTAGAGCCGGGGTTGTCCAGCACGATCTGGAAGGGCTTGCCCAGGTCCAGAACCCACTGTTCCTTCTTCTTCTTCAGCCCGGCCGCCTTGACCAGAGCCTGGAAGTCGCCGCCGACCACGGCCGGCTTGCAGACCCGGTCCAGAACGCTCAGCAGCTGCAGCGAAACCGGATCGGTCGTGGGGGGCGGGCGAACCGGCTCGACATAGGTGTCGACGGGAGCGGCGGCGGGCGGGGCCGGAACGACCGGCACGGCCGGGTCAGCCGGAGCAGGAGCCGGCGCTTCCTGCGCGGGCGCGGCAGGAGCCGGAGCGGTTTGCTCCTGGGCGACGGCGGCGGTGGAGACCGCGCCGAGGGCGATCAGGCTGGCGAGCGCGAGGCGCATTATCAAGATATCCCCATCAGGCAAGAGGTCGGCATTAAAGCCGACAGACAGTCCCTCGCAACCCTTATGGCGACAGATTGCGACGGAGATTGGGCCACAAGTGTAATTTCCTGCGTCAGGACGTCGCGCGGCTTCTCCCCAGACGCGAAAACGCCTCCGCCCTGGGCAGGGCGGAGGCGTTTCCTCGAATCAGTTCGAAGCCGTCAGGCGGCTTCGACGGCGTGCTCGGCCAGGATCGTCAGGCCGTCGGGACCCACGTCGGCAAAGCCGCCCTGGATGTCGAACAGCTTGGTGGTCGCGCCGTCCTTCACGGTGACGCGGCCTTCGCGCAGCGTCGTCATGAACGGAGCGTGGCCGGCCAGGACGCCAAAGTCGCCTTCGGTTCCCGGAGCCTGAACCAGATCGACGTCGCCCGAGAACAGTTCGCGTTCCGGAGCCACCAGAGAGAAGTGCAGCTTAGCCATTATTCCACGATCTCCACGTCGCCGAGAGCCGCCTCGACGTCTTCGTCGGTCTGGATCTCGGTGCCGCAGAACGGGCAGAAGCGGATGGTGGCCAGCACGACGCCGGTCTCGCCCTCTTCTTCCCGTTCGCCAAGGTTGAGCAGGATCAGGCCGCTGTCATGCTGGACGAGCGCATCGGCCGGGTCCGAAGAGACCGCGTCCTCCAGCTCCTCGCAGCAGAAGCCGACCAGATCGTGTTCGTCGGTCATCAGGCTTCGCTCGCCAGCTTTTCGGCCTTGGCCACGGCTTCTTCGATCGGACCGACCATGTAGAAGGCGGCTTCCGGCAGGTGGTCGTATTCACCGTCGACGATGCCCTTGAACGAGCGGATCGTGTCCTTCAGCGCGACGAAGGCGCCGGGGGTGTTGGTGAACTGTTCGGCCACGTGGAAGGGCTGCGACAGGAAGCGCTGGATCTTGCGGGCGCGGGCGACCGTCAGCTTGTCCTCTTCCGACAGCTCGTCCATGCCCAGGATGGCGATGATGTCCTTCAGCGACTTGTACTGCTGAAGCACTTCCTGGACCGAACGGGCCACGTTGTAGTGCTCTTCGCCGATGACCAGCGGGTCCATGATCCGCGAGGTCGAGTCCAGCGGATCGACGGCGGGGAAGATGGCCTGGGCGGCGATGTCGCGCGACAGAACGGTGGTGGCGTCCAAGTGGGC